>JACLAD010013592.1_pt1 | contig 70606 bp, 62 predicted proteins | sample 8027901 | NCBI WGS metagenome assembly JACLAD01 (sample SAMN15725071, study PRJNA655200) | protist metagenome | isolation source: fluorescence activated cell sorting (FACS) single amplified genomes of... | place: Spain: Blaines Bay Microbial Observatory, Mediterranean Sea | collected 2016-07-05 | reverse complement strand
TCAGCTCGCATCAAGTTAGCGCCACCAAGCTGAGCACCCTTCAAATCAACCCCACGAAGGCTGGCATGAGTTAAATCTCCATTGGGACACGCTGTGGATTTAGTGAGTTTTTTCAGATCTTCTGCATTAGCCATGCTTTCCCTTGGATTAGTTGGATGAAAGGCAGATTTTCCATCAAGCCATCTATGATTCTAATCAGGCTGCCTTACTTAGGAACTGTGCTCTTCGGGAGACTCAGGGATAGTCTCCCCATTGAGGATCAGAAAATGTTGCATTTCAGCATTCAGTGATGCAGATACCGCACAGTATTTTTGGTGACCCAAACGAATGGCGCGCCAGACTCGAGGAGCGTCAATCTCTCCTTCAACATTAAAGGTTACCTGGATTTGGGTGAACTTGGTGGGTAATTCCTCGGAACATACTCCCTCTGTGCGGATGCGCAGTTTGTTGATCTGGTTGAGATAACGGTTGAGAATCATCGTCACGTCGATTCCGATACATCCAGCAACACCTGCCAGCAGTAACTCCATTGGAGTGAGACCTTCTCCCTGGCCACCGTACTTCTCTGTGGCATCCATTTCCAGTTTGAAGCCAGATGGACAGGATGAGACAAATTTTCTTTGTTGCAGCCAATTAGTATCGACGATCATCTCAATTCTCCAGTGTGTAAAACAATTTCAAAAAAAAACAGTCCAACAATTTTGTAGGATTTTTGCTGCAAGTCCAGTGATCGCTGTAATTACAGAAAGATTTGATTTAATGTCGCTCCTTTTAGAGATCCTTTAGTAAGCACGGATGCAAATTACTCATCGGCGGATTCTCAACATCGCCATCCCAATCGTTCTAGCCAATATCACCGTACCTCTACTGAGCTTGGTAGATACGGGAGTAGTCGGACAAATTGACTCTCCCATCCCAATTGCAGCTGTGGGGATGGGTGGCTTGATTCTGAGTACAACCTACTGGTTTTTTGGTTTTTTGAGAATGGGCACCACGGGCCTGGCTTCCCAAGCCTTTGGCGCCCAAGACAGTGCCGAGGTGACTGCGATTTTGACCAGAGTACTGTTGCTTGGTGGAGTCGGTGGGTTATTGATCATTGCTTTGCAGAGTCCTCTGTTCTGGCTTGCCTTCCGGGTCTCTCCTGCTACAGAGTTGGTGGAGTCCCAGGCGCGATTGTACATGCAGATTCGGGTGCTCAGTGCTCCTGCTGCAGTAGCTCTCTACGGATTGAACGGCTGGTTGATTGCCCAAGAGCGTACCCGCTCAGTATTGTTACTTCAAATCTGGATGAATGGACTCAACATCCTGTTGGATCTTTGGTTTGTGATGGGCCTAGGCTGGGGAGTGCAAGGAGTTGCCTGGGCCAGTTTTCTCGCCGAGATCAGTGGGTTACTACTAGGGTTGCTGCTTTGTCGAGACATCTGGCGGGGAAGGGACTGGTGCAATTGGTCGAGAGTGTTTGATCGACACCTAGTGCTGCGCATGGTGAGTGTCAATCGGGATATCCTACTACGCACCTTGATGCTGCAGTGCATTTTTGTTTCTTTCCTGTTTGTTGCGGCTGATTTTGGCGAGGTTGAGTTGGCTGCTACACATGTGCTGGAGCAGTTCCTGATGGTTACTGCTTTTGCCTTGGACGGGTTCGCCTTTGCTGCCGAGACCTTGGTTGGTCAAGCGATTGGTGCGCGCAGTCGGGTGGGGTTACGTCAGAGTGTTTTGATGTCAAGTTACTGGGCCGTAGGAATCGCATTATTACTGACACTTGTGATTGCCTTGTTTGGGACTTGGACAATCGAGTTGCTCAGCAAGTCTGAGGAAGTAAGGCAAACTGCAGTCAAGTATCTTCCGTTTCTCTTGCTCATGCCGATTTTCGGGGTGGCATCTTGGATGTTAGACGGGATCTTCATTGGTGCCACGCAAACCAGAGACATGCGCAATATGATGGCTATCAGCCTAGTAATCTATGGAATCGCTTTAATCTCCTTGGTACCGATCTTCGACTTGTTCGGACTGTGGACAGCCTTGCTGATATCACTGATCGCCCGTGGTGTGACCTTGGGATTGTGCTATCCTAATTTGGAAAAACAAATTTTAGCTGACAACTAAACGATTTTGTTGATTTCAGCGAAGCCCAGGTGATACTGCAAAAAGGCTACTCTGGAACTGAATCGGTCGCATCGCATCCAGATTCCAGTTGATCCACGCCAGCCTAGGATTTAGAGTGTTTTCTTCCAGGAAATGGTTTTCTACTTGAGTGGATCTCTCCAAACTGTCAGTTCCCTCCTGTTGATCTATCTCAGCATTCTTCTGCTGCGTATTTCAGGATGCTTCCTGTTCGACAGGTTCAACCAGTGGCAGAGTTTTGCTAAAGTGCTGGGCCAACGTTGACGATAGAGTGGAAAGGGCTGCCAATCCAATGAGGACTAGCACTCCACTCTCAAAATGCTCATAACCTCCAACGCTGACCGCCAACGACCCCCCGAAGATGCCAAAACCCATTTGGCCCGCACCAACAATTCCTGATGCGCTTCCTCCCAGCTTTCCTGCCGCTGCAATCGCACCCATGGTCGCATTAGCGATTACAAAACCTGATGCGAAACCAAATAAGAAACATGGAATCGCAATCAAAGTGGGATGGTACCATCCTATAAAGCTTGGCAGCAGCAATGCGCTGGTTGCTATGATCGAAATCAAGCCACCAATCTGCGACATCCTCTCGATTCCAATACGGTGAACAAAGTTTTTTGTAATCAAATTCCCCAGGGTGTATCCACATGGAATCAACACAAACCAAAAACCCATTTCTGTATTGTCAACGCCAATTCTCTGATATTCAAATGGAACAAACCCAATCATCGTGAAAAAAATTCCAACACAAAATGAGGAAGCAAGCATGAACGTTAGGAACATCGGATTTGTCAACAGGATCAAATGATCTTGCACCAGGCTGCCCAATCGGATTTGTGGAATCGGTCGCAGATTGGTTTCTGGTAAAAAGATGAAATTCAATGCCAGCGGGATTAAGCCTGCGAAGAAGATCCCAAACATGATCCCTTTCCAACCGATCAGATCACTGATCAGACCACCAAAGGCAAAACTGAAGATTGGCACAATCACCATGATCCCACTGATTGTTGCGAAGGCTCCGGCCGCTTCCAATCGACCATATGAATCGTTGATGATCGCTCGTATGATCGAGGCAATCGAAGCAGCACCAAGGCCCTGCAGCACGCGGGCAAGTACGAGTACCTCAAAAGACTCTGCCGAAGCAGCTAGCAGCCCCCCAAGGGCAAATCCAACTAGGCCAACCAGCAGTGGGCGACGACGCCCATAACGATCGGAGAGTGGTCCGTAGATTAATTGAGAGACTGCCATCGCAATGAAATAGCCCGAGAGCAGAGACTGCGCAGCAGCTTCATCCACACTGAAGTATTTGGTGATCGAGTTGAGTGCCGGTGAAATGATCGTGATTCCAGCAGTGCCACAACCCATGGTGACAACCAGCAGCCAAGTGGCTACTTTACGGGGAACGAGCGGATTCACTGATGTTGATTTTGTGAACAAGTGGTAGAACTCAAGAAAGAAAAGATAGAAAACTGAAAACTTCAGGGAAGTTGATTCCTGAAATCAAAGAAACCAGCACTGTGCACCCCACCCCAACCGTATTGACGAACTGTTTTATCAAAAACGACGTAGTGTGGAGTCCCTGACCCTGAGTAGATTGGCAGGAAATGGAGGCTGGTTTTCTCCGCTTCAGTGGTGGTACCTGTAAAGAATGCCAGCATCCGCTCTGGGAATTGAGGATGAGGATACATGATGGATGCTGCCAATTCCCCAACATACTCTTTACCCTCCAGGCGCAGTCCGTTTTCCGTGAACTCAAGGGGAGTGTGAGGCAATAGCTTCTTGATCATTAAATTGGATTTTGGATTGCCCAACATCACTAAGTTGAACTCTGATTCGATAGACTCTGTCACTTCAGTATCTGCAATCACTCGCACGGAGCCATTGGCTCTGCGCCAGAATCGAATCGCAATCTGATTTGCTCGGTGCAGCAACATTTCCTGCTGATGCGTTCCTCCCTGCGTTCCGTAGACCAACACAAAGGTTCGGAAGAAAACAGACTTCAATGCAGGATACTTTGTGGCTAATTGCGCTGCTGAATCTGGTTCTGGACCCAATAGCATCGGGGAATCATCCGAGATCGGATAGTGCTGCTGATTCCAAATAATCCGTTGAATCGGCAGATTGAGAGCACCCCAGTCAACCTCTATTGCTGATACATTCTCAGTATTCAACAAAATCTTTTCTCCGATCACTTCCACAGAAATTTTCGTCTGCTGCATTGCTTCTTTTTGTGAAAGAACACGAATCCAATAAAAGGTGTCGTTGATCGAGAGGTCGAAAAGACGAATATTGAATTGCTGAGGATATCGATTACGAACCTGTTGTTTCAGAAAGTCCAGCATTTCCATGTTATCAACAGCGTCAGATCCTCCCCCTGAAGAACGTGGTTCATCCCACCAATGACCCTGCTCTGGCAGTTCTCGGTAGTTGACCACGAATTCTCTGTCCTTCAGGAACTTCTGGAACATTCTTGGATGCAACGGGGGGACTGTACGGTCCTCCGCTCCTTGAGTAATCACCACGGGTAGATGCTGGAGGTTTTCCAGAAAGTACAAATTGTTGGAATCCTGCATCACGCGATTCCGAACATTCAACAAGTCTGGAGCTGCAAACATCTGGCTTTTCTGCATCGTGAATGGGGAGTAGTGCTGAAAGCCCGTCCACCCAGCCTGGGGTGCCAATGCTGCAAAACGTGAAGGATCGTGCAGGCCAATGTGCCAGACTCCCTGCCCCCCCATGGAACTACCTGCTAAATAAACACGATCTGGGTCGATGGGATATTCTTTCATCACTTCTTCAAAAACTTCTTCAAAGTCGAGGCGTCCCCAGTCCTGCCAATCAAAACCATAGGGCCTGCGGTTTGTGGGAGTGATCACAAACGCCCAATCCTTACTGGAATATTGAGCCGCCAAATGGATTGCTTCCACTCCCGCCCCGTGTAATGAAAAGATCACTGCATATTCTTGCTTTGGATCATAGGGTTCCGGATAACGGATGCCGTAGTATTGAACAGAACCATCTACCCTGGAAAGAAACGTTTGTTTCAGTGGTTCAGTTCGAGACTTGCGATTCAATTTGATTGGAATTCGTGAAAGCTCTTCTTGCTTGCTGTCTCCGAGGGTTAGCTCAACAGTAATGAAAGATTCAGAAAATCCAGATAATTCAATTTTCAAAGGAATCTTAATGACACCCAATGGTGGAATTGGTGGGACATCATAGATTTTCTCTTTCAGAACTGGGCTGGAATCCAGTTCAATTGTGAGGTCTCGCAACCAACGCTTAGTTGTGTTCAAGATGGGTACAGCCAACAAGACTCTCTTTTCCTCCAGATCCAACAGATCGGGTTGGGTTACATCCTCTAGAAAGAGAGCCTTCAGTTCGGTAGGTTCGATCTGAAAGCGAAAAGATCTCTTGTGCTTTCCAGCAAACTTAACAAGGATTCGGTTAATACCCTTATGCAAAGATACGGCTGTCCGCTGATAGTTCGCATTGTAAGGTTCCCCTTGGTATCCTCGGCCGTTGACATAAAATCTACCAACTTGCTGAGAACTCACTAGAGCAACCTGATCTGAATCCGCTTGGATTTCCGTATACGCATAGCCCATATTCAAAAGGCCCACCCCACCCAAGCGGCTGTAAGAAGCATTCCAATCAATCTCCTCATAATTGATTTCAACTCGATCAGAGTCTACAGAGATCTCCTCCCACTTCAGGATTCCTTGATCCGCATACTCCGAATAAAACGCTTGAGAATCATGGGGAATAATATTTTCCTCGCCTCCATATTTGAGCAAGTGATCGGTTCCACCATCTCTTGGAGCCGCCATGAAGGGACCCAGTATTTTCCATGAATCAATGAAGAAAGGTTCAGCGGGCCACAATGGATTAGTGGTCAGTAGCCAGAACAAACCAGCAAATAGAAATTTCATGGCACGAAAAAGTAGAGGAGGATCTTTGCTTTGGAGAGCAAAATTTTTGTTAGGCCGATTTCAGGATGAGCAGAAGTTGGAGCGAATGTTCCGTTTTGAAAAGACTAAGTTTTGGATTTGCTAGTCAGAGAAGTTGCAGGAGGAATACTGGGGAGGAAACTGTGCAGGTTATTTCATGGTCGGGGTGACTGGGTTCGAACCAGCGACCTCTTGTTCCCAAAACAAGCGCGCTACCAGACTGCGCTACACCCCGCCGCGAAAACCTACCTTTCTATCGTATCTACAGGGAATGGCAAGAGAAATCTGATCAAATATCTTGGACTGCAATTCCAAATTGGTGGCGGATCATCTGACGAACCAGAAAATCGTTTTCTAAACCTGCAAAGCGAATTTCAGTACGAATCTTATCCCGTATGTAGCGCAGTTCCTGCTCCGTGGTACTCAAGGAGATGTCTTGCTTCAAGTTCACACCCACTAGATTATTGAGTACATTCCTGCGCAAGCGTCGCTTGACGAGCTGAATTTCTTCAGTCTGGTAGACATTAAGGGTAGCTTCAATCTCAGACTGATTGTAACCCATCAGCGAGAGTTTTACCCACTGAGAGAAGATGTTTCCTGGTGTGTTGATATTGTCCTGAGCGATTCCTCCAACAGGTAGCACCGTCGTCAGTACAACTCCGGTTCCCAGAACAAGCAGCGATTTCTTAATCAATTTTCGCAATGACATAGGTGCCCTTTCTCCAAAAAAGACAATTATTTCTAGAATCATTATCGGCAGATTGATTTAGAACTTTAGCTCTTTCTTAAAGCTTCTTTGTTTCTAATCAGCTTTGGAACAATCCTTGTTTTCCAGAAATCCTCTCACTCACTGCTTTTCATGGATAGCGTATGCGACGCTTGTTGTTCAGTTGCTGGTTGCTATTGATTCCTCTAGGGGCATTTGCGCTGCCACTGCAAACTGCGATTCTCAGCCCTAGTGAAGAAGAAGTTGGCACCGCACTGATCTTCATCGACTACGTAGAACTGCTTGATCCCAGCAAAAGGAAAATGGGAAAGATCGCCTACGCAATGCGAGAAGGTTCTTTTGAAATGCTACTGGTAAAAGAGGATGAGGAGAAGTCTATTACTGGCCGAGCCACGAATCGAAGATTGTACAATGAAGCAGGAGAACTGGTTGCCCTTTACGATTGGACTTCGTTTTGGGTCTATGTTTATAGCACGAATGGCAAGCAGCTTGGAAAAGCCAAATGTATAGCCTTCCGTGGGATTTGTGCAGCTGGTGTGGCGGGTTATCTGAGCGGTCTGTTAGGTCCTCCCTCCTTTTAAGCCAAATTTATTCTTCAAAGCGTCTCAGCCAATCTCCCAAACTCTCGCGAATTTCATCAACGCAAAGCCCTTCTTTTACCTCAACGCCAGCGTTTCTCATGATCGAAATACCTGCTCCGTTGACTCTTGGGTGAGGATCTTTGATACCGACCACCACATGACGGATGCCAACCTCAGAGATCGTTTCTGCACAAGCAGGAGTTCGTCCTACGAACGAACAGGGTTCCAACGTGCAGTACAGGGTTAGCTTGCTAAAATCCAACCCCAACTCCTGTGCTTGATGAATCGCATGGGCTTCAGCGTGATGCTGTCCAGGGGGATGAGTCCAGCCTTTGACAAGTAGTTGGTTCTTCTCAACCAAGACGCAGCCTACGTGGGGATTATCTCCTGTCTTGCCTCGAACCGTTTCCCCAAGTTGAATCGCTTGCTGCATCCAGTATTCATCAGGCAGCGGCATATTCCTCACAGTACCAGCGATAAACCTGCTGTAAGCCCTCACGCAGTGTGATCTTGGGTTGCCATTCCAGTGATTTGAGTCGACTTACATCCAAAACCTTGCGAGGAGTGCCATCTGGCCGTGTTGGATCAAAACGTAGCTTCCCATGATACCCGACCACCTCACAGATAGTCTCTGCTAATTCTTTGATGGTCTGGTCTTCACCCCAGCCAATGTTCACCAACTCTCCGTCGTCGTAATGTAACATCAAGTGTAAGCATGCCTCTGCCAATTCATCCGAAAGAAGAAACTCTCTTCTTGGAGTCCCCGTACCCCAGACAACTACTTCTGGCAAGGACTTCACTTTGGCTTCATGAATTCTTCGGATCAGTGCAGGCAGTACATGGGAATTTTCCGGATGAAAGTTGTCGTGAACACCATAAAGATTCGTGGGCATCACACTCAGAAACTTGGTTCCATGCTGTCGATTGAAGCTCTGGCAAAGTTCAATGCCAGCGATCTTGGCCAAGGCATAAGCTCGGTTCGTGCTCTCAAGCGGCCCTGTCAACAAATAATCCTCTTGAATTGGTTGTGGGCAGTCTCTTGGATAGATGCAGGAACTTCCTAGAAACAACAGCTTCTTCACCTGAACTCGCCAGGCATTCTGCAAAACGTGATTCTGAATCTGTAAGTTTTCATACAGGAAATCAGCCGGATAAGTATTATTGGCGTGAATGCCACCGACTCGAGCTGCTGCTAAAAACACATACTCAGGATTCTCCTTTGAGAAAAACTCCTCTACTGCCTCTGCATTCAGAAGGTCCAGTTCTGCTCGTGTTCTCACAATCAAATTGCTGTACCCATGGCGGCTCAAAGTTCGCTGAATGGCAGAGCCGACTAATCCTCGATGACCTGCAATATAGATTTTAGATTCTTTATTCATTTTTAGTTTTGTCTACTTTCAGTCATTCACATCTTCAAACGTTCAAAGTTGCAACATCAAAGATATTGCAGCAACAGAACAACTTCAAAAAAACAACTACATTTGGATAATCTAAATTATAAAACTAAAAAAAATAACTTTTAACATATTTCTTACTTGAAATTTAGTAATTGCCCGTTATGGTTGATGTTGCCTCGGGGATGACACCGGAGGGAGCGGGTTGGGCAACAGCTGGTTCACTCTGAAGACAGGATGTCCGTCGATGCTAAGAAGCACCCTGAGGTTCTTGACGGGAAGGTTGATCTTCCTTGTCATCCAACTGCAGTCCCATAGCTCGGGCACGTCTTTCCCATAGACGACGAGCTAACACCTGCATGTCCTCATTCTTGTCGTCCTCATCAACGATCTCCAAGCCTAGCAAGGTCTCGACGACATCTTCCATAGTCACAACTCCAACCATTGTTCCCCAGTCGTCATCAACCACCAAAGCGAGTTGTTCCCGTTTGCTGATCATCAGATCAAAAACCTCGGCAATGGTAGCATTGTAACGCGTTACTACCACTTGCCGCCGGAAATCACTGAGCCTAGTTTGAGGTCTGTCTTGCGCCTGGGCCATGATGATATCGTTTTTAAGAACATATCCGGTCACTTGATCAGGGTGCTTCTGATAGATCGGAATCCGTGAGAAAGGATTTTGGGGATGCAGTGTGAAATATTCGTCCACTGTCAGGTTTTCTTCCAAGGAGAATACCACGGTTCGGGGGGTCATGATATCCTCAGCATAGGAGGAGCGGAAACGAAAGAGATTACGAAGAATTCTTGATTCACTTTCTTCGAGTTGGCCTTCCTTGATGCCAAGTTCCGCCATCGAGGCGAACTCTTCTCGGCTGAAACCAGTCAACTCACGATGCTGTTTCATACCGCGTGTGAGAAACTCTGCGAGCCAGACGAAGGGCAGGAGAATCAAAACTAGATATTTGATGAAGTAACCTACTGTCGGGGCCAAGGACCTCCAGAAAGCAGCGCCCATCGTTTTAGGAATGATTTCTGAGAAGATCAGAATCATCAGCGTCAAAGCTCCCGAGGCAACGCCAAGGTACTCATCACCAAAAAGTTGAGTTGCTTGAACTCCAACTCCAGCGGCTCCTACCGTGTTGGCGACGGTGTTCAAGGTCAGGATGGCGGTGAGCGGCCGATCCACATTTTCCTTCAATTGAAACAACATCCCTCCGGAGCGCTTCCCTTTTTCCTGCAAAAGAGCAACGTAGGCCGGAGTGATGCTAAGTAAGACGGCTTCGGCAATGGAGCAGACAAAAGAGATTCCTATCGCCATTGCTACAAAAACGATTAGAAGGGTCATGTGCGGTTAGCTAGAGTTCGAGAGAACGGTTCCTCAATGAGGGACCATAGGCAGCGCCAATGAACATACTCCTCAAGGCAGACTGGCCAGTGATGAAAAAATAGTTAGCGATTACAAAGACTTCTTGATAGCGTAGTGAGCTTGCGGAGTTAGATACGTGATCGCTGGTGGCGAGGGAATCGATCATGATTCTCGAGTTACGAGAGGAAAGTCCGGGCAGCACAGGGCAGGATGCTGGCTAACGGCCAGGCGGCGTGAGCCGACGGAAAGTGCCACAGAAAATAGACCGCCGATGGCTTCGGCACAGGCAAGGGTGAAACGGGGAGGTAAGAGCTCACCGCGGGGCTGGTGACAGACCTGGCAGGGTAAACCCCATCTGCTGCAAGTCCAAATAGGATCGTAATCAGGCGGCCCGTCTGGCGATCGGGTAGGATGCTCGAGGTTGCTGGTAACAGCAATCCTAGATAAATGATCACGACTCTTAGATGAGAACAGAACCCGGCTTATCTCCGACTCCGCATTCATGACGGTGGCACCTTTTGACGCTGCAAAATGTTACCAAGCAGGCGTTGCAGGTCTTGCCCGATTTCTGAATCGGGTGACTGCGTCATCAAGGGTTTACGCTGTAAGACTGAGCGTCTCACCAAATCGTTGTTCGTCACATATCCTCGAAAATCTACAGATAGTCCAAAGTATTTCAGACAGGCTGTTTCCATCGCATGACCGACCTTGATGTCGTTGTTGGAACGAACCTGATTCAGAATTAGACTAGGACGATATCTCTCTGTTTGTTGTTCCGCAAAATCAGACATCTCCGGTCCTAGTTCCTTCAGGTGAAGCAATAATTCACGCGGAGTGCGGATACCATGCCGATTGTTACGATCCATTGATTCTTCAACCAAATCTCGCAACTCTGGGGTTTCACTATACAATCGGATCTGCCGATAGAATGAACTTTTAATAAACCGGTAGGCATTTTCGATAGAGGTTGGCTCAGGGATCGCTACCAGTAACTGAGTGTCTGCGGCAATGAAAAAATCTAGAGTATTGAAGGAAGTTCCAGCTCCCAAATCCATCAGAATGTAGTCCGCTTCAATCTTTTTCAGTTCCCGTAGAAGTCGAATTTTTTGTGCATACTTTGGATTCGCGATATTTAGGCTATCCTGTGCTCCACTTAGCAGGAAAAGATTTGGTACTTGGGTCGGGACCAAGGCTTCTTCCAACTCTTCATAGCGCCTCATCAAGAAGTCGGACACTCCTCGATCCAGATCGGTGACTCCGAGGCAGGTGTGAAGATTTGCCCCTCCTAGGTCCAGATCCATAAGCACCACTCGCTTGCCTTCTTTGGCGAGCAAGACCCCAATATTAGTGGTCAGGAAGCTCTTTCCCACACCTCCTTTGCCACCACCCACAGCCCAAAGTTTCGCTGGTTGTTCCATGCTGTATGTCGTTTTTTGTTTCTCAGTCATCCATGAAGGAGGACATACTGTAGCACAGCGTCGTGAATCTGAAAGGAAGAATTTATGGATGTCAAATGTTTAGAAAGGAACCAAGCGACGGAGTCCGTCATAAACCACAATGGAGGCGGCAGAGGCAAGATTCAAACTGCGCACCTCAGATTCCCACATAGGAATGGTGAAGCTTCTTTCAGGATGTGGTTGCCACAGCCACTTTGGCAAACCAGCTGTTTCCTTGCCGAAAAAGACAAAGTCCCCCGCTTGAATCGGCATCTGGGTGTAAGGAGTCTTCGCATGAGTGGAGAGAAAGTGACACCGTGTGAAGTCTAACTGCTTGACCCAGTCTTCCCAATCCAGGATATGCTCCCAACTGACCCAATCCCAATAGTCCAACCCAGCCCGCTTCAAGGTGCGATCAGAAAGTTCAAAACCAAGTTCACCAGCCAAAATGAGGTGACACTTCGTCGCCGCACACAATCTCGCAATATTCCCAGTATTTGGCGGAATCTGTGGTTCTACCAACACCACCTGCAATAGTGGATTGTTGTGTATTCTCACAGTTACACAGCCGCCCTTTGAAGACCCAACTGTACCAATTGGTGCAGTAATTCTGAATAAGACAAGCCCGATGCTTCCCAGAGTTTTGGGTACATACTAATGCTGGTGAATCCAGGCAGTGTATTAATTTCGTTAATGTAAATTTGATTGTCTTTAGTTAGGAAGAAATCTACTCGTGCCATCCCCAGACCTTCGACAACCCGAAAAGATTCCACCGCCAGATCACGAATCCGGCTCGCAACACTCGCTTCGATCTCAGCAGGGATTTTCAGGATCGCCCCATTCGGATCGACGTACTTCGCATCGTAAGAGTAGAATTCATGATTGGGGATGATTTCACCCAGAATCTCAGCCACTTCAGGAGCATCATTTCCAAGGACAGCAGCTTCAATTTCCCGACCGATGATTGCCTGTTCCAGCAAAATCTTGTGGTCCAGAGAGAAGGCCTCTTTCAACGCTTGTGGGTATTCATCCTCTTTGCGAATCTTGGCAACTCCCAAAGAAGACCCTTCACGGGTTGGTTTCACAAAGAATGGTGATCCTAATCTGGCGACCACTTCAGAATAGAGAAGGGTTTCGTTCCTACGTAACGTGATAAAAGGAGTGACCGGAAGGCCTGCCTGAACGAGCAGTCGCTTCGTAACATCCTTATCCATACTGATTGCAGATCCCCAGACATCACAGCCGACAAAGGGAACTCGAAGCAGTCGCAGCATCCCTTGCAAAGAGCCGTCTTCCCCAAAATTCCCATGGGTGATTGGGAAGAAAACATCTGCCTGCCACTGTAACTTGCCTTGTTCATTTTGTAGCCGACCCAACTGTCTTGGGAGAAGAGTCTCCGCTGCAGGATCCAAATGGATCTCACGGATATCCTGAGTTTGGCAGAGTAGGTCCCCTTCAGGCCTCCAGCACCAACTCCCATCTTTGCGGATACCGATTAGCTGAACATCGTAGTTATCTCTTGGAAGGGCTCTGGCGATATTGAAAGCTGAGATCAAAGATACCTGATGCTCCCCACTCAAGCCACCACAGAGGATCGCAACTCGAGTCTTCATTCACCATTCTCCAGCCAGATCGGCACTGGCAAATCCTTGCTTCGCAGAAACTCGGGATTGAAGAGCTTCGATTTGTAGCGGACGCCTGAGTCACAAAGCACAGTGACAATGGTTTTACCTGGTCCAAGTTGCTTAGCCAAACGAATTGCACCGGCAACATTCAGAGCTGCTGAGCCTCCCAAGCAAAGTGCTTCATCTCTCAATAGTTCAAAGCAGATAGGCAACATTTCATCATCTGTGACCCGAAATGCAGCGTCTACCTTGAGTCCTTCCAGATTAGCGGTGATCCTGCCCTGGCCAATTCCCTCAGTAATTGAGCTCCCAACAGATTGTAATTCACCTGTGGTGTAGTAGGAATAGAGAGCAGCCCCCATTGGATCAACCAACCCTATCACGATATCAGGATTTCGCTCCCGCAGAGCCATGGCTGTTCCTGCCAAGGTTCCTCCAGTCCCAACCGAGCAGATAAAGGCATCTACGGTCCCATCGGTCTGCTCCCAGATTTCTGGTCCTGTTGTTTCATAGTGCCCCGTTCGATTTGCTGTGTTGTCAAATTGATTGGCCCAAATGGCACCATTGGATTCAGTTGCGGCCGTTTCTTCGGCAATTCTTCGTGACTGATGAATATAGTTGTTTGGATCTTTATAGGGCACTGCTGGAACTTCTTTAACCACAGCACCACAAAGTCGTAGCATGTCTTTTTTTTCTTCGCTCTGAGTCTCAGGAATAACGATCAGGGTACGGTAGCCTCGGGCGTTTCCAACCAGGGCGAGTCCAATTCCAGTATTCCCGGCGGTTCCTTCGACAATCAAGCCACCTGGTTGAAGCAATCCTTTCTTCTCTGCATCCAAAATAATTGCCCGGGCAGCTCGGTCTTTTACAGATCCTCCCGGATTTAGAAACTCTGCTTTTCCCAGGATTGTACACCCAGTCAATTCTGAAGCCTTCCGCAGGCGAATCAGCGGTGTGTTGCCAATGCTGTCAACGAAATCCTGTCGAATTTCCATTCTGTCCTTAATCTATGCCTGATTCCCGGCATGAGGCAGGTTCAAAGTTCAGCGAGTTGCCCCTGTTGAAGCACGACTTGCCGTTGGCAACGCTCGGCTAGATCCCTATTGTGAGTCACCATTAAGAGAGTCATCTGCGTATCACGTACCAAATCGAAAAGTAGATTCGCAATCTGCTCACCAGTTTCTACATCCAAATTTCCTGTAGGCTCATCAGCTAACAAAATTGCGGGTTCCACGACCACAGCACGTGCGATTGCAACCCGTTGGCATTCTCCACCACTCAACTGGTATGGGAAGTGGTCATGACGATGTTCAAGTCGCACTTGTTCCAAAGCTTTACGAGAGCGTTCGGCATGTCCAGCCCTTTGAAAAATCTCTAATGGTAAACTGACGTTCTCCAAAGCTGTCAGATGCGACATCAAATGAAATTGCTGGAAAATGATCCCGATATTCTCCGCACGGAATCGCGTCAGTTCTTCCTCACTCATTTTGGCCAGATCGGTTCCACGAATCCTCAGAGCACCACTGGTGGGTTGATCAAGACCTGCGAGCAAAGAAAGCAGAGTCGATTTTCCACTGCCTGACTGCCCTAGCACTGCAACTGTTTCCCCCTGATTGACTTGTAACTGTAAGTTGCGCAGGACCTCAACGTTTTCGTTCCCGCTTGGATGAGGAAAGGACTTTCCAACATTTTCCAACTCTAGAATCATTAATAAAACTCTGTACTTGGGGTGTTTTTAAGATCTCAACTGGGCATCACAGGTCTGTTCGAGTCGGCGTACAATTTTCTGTCGGATCTTCTGGACATCCTTGTCCTGCAGAGTGCGGTCATTTGCCTGAAAGGTCAGAGCAAAAGCCAAACTCTTTTTGTCAGCAGCCACTTGTTCACCTGTATACACATCGAACAAGGTAACCTGTTTCAACAAAGGACGACCTGCCTGTTCCATCTCACCAAGGACCTGGGCTACCGGAAGATCTTGATTTACAACAACTGCCAAGTCTTCGTAGATTGGAGTGAAGCTCGAAATTTCCTGCATCTGGTGTGCTTGCTGCCATTGGTTCAGTAGCAGATCCAGGTCCAGCTCTGTGATACAAAACGGTTGTTCTGGGAGAGAAAATTCACTACGAATTTTCGGGTGGAGTTCTCCAATGTAGCCCAGCATCTGTCCACCGAGATAAAGACTAGCGCAGCGGCCTGGATGATATGGTAAAACATCGGCTCGCTCCCAGCGAATCTCAGATTGCAAATGCAAGCCTTCCAACAAAATCTCCAAACGACCCTTGAGGTCATAAAAGTCATAATCAGTTGTTGCTTGGTCAGATTGCCAAGCATCGGCTTGGCGAGGACCTGTTAGCAATGTAGCAAGCCGACGAGGCTCAGCTGGGAGGGCCTCTCCCTCTTGAGGTAAGAACACACCACCCACTTCAAAAATCTGAATCCGAGAGAGCAGCCGAATGTTTTCACGTGCTGTCTGAAGCAAGCCCACCAGTAGAGTCTGGCGAAGATGACTACGCTCCTGAGAGAGAGGATTCAGTAAGCCAATCTGTGTGCTCTCACCCGCATCCGTCTGTAAGCGCAGCGTGACTTCATCGAGAGGACTGTTAAGCGAGTAGGTAATCACCTCGTCAAGTCCCGCTCCCACTAGCAGATCACGGACTTTCTCTACACCGTTCAACTTAAAATTTTCTCGTTGCGGTGGCAATTCATCGGATAATCTTGTAGGAGGAAGGCGGTTATAACCATGGATACGTACAAGTTCTTCCACTAGATCTGCTGGAATCCGCACATCCTGACGATGAGCGGGCACCTGAACCTGATAGATTTCTTGCTTGATAGCAACTTCGAACTCCAGCGCCTCAAGAATCCGTACAACCTCAGCCTCTGGCAGCTGGATTCCCAAGATACGCTCAATATAGTCCGAGTGCAGTTCAATGCTAACTGGTTCAGGTCTTTTTGGGTAAAGATCTCCAACGACAGGCTCTAGCGTTCCACCAGCCAATTCAGCAATCAGCCGTGCTGCACGCCAGCCTGCTAGCAGGGGCAATTCAGGGTCTAGGCGTTTGCCAAACCGCTCTGCCGCTTCTGTTTTGAGCTTCAGTAGTTGGGAGGTGCGGCGATTGTTCAGAAACTCAAAATGAGCCGCTTCCAACAGAATATCTGTTGTCGCTTCCGACACTTCGGTATTGCCCCCACCCATTACACCTGCGATGGCAATCGCTCCCTGCTCATCGGTAATCAACAACATTTCTGGGTCAAGCTTTCGCTCAACCTCATCGAGAGTTACTAACACTTCCCCCGGTTGGGCACGACGAACACAGATAGTTGGAGTGCCGCTACTACGTTGGACTAGTGCTTCATAATCAAAGGCATGGAGGGGTTGACCTAGCTCCAACATCACATAGTTGGTAATGTCAACAATATTATTGATGGGGCGCATTCCGCTCTGTCTCAAGCGCTGCTGCATCCAAAATGGAGAAGGCCCAATCTTGACGTCCTTGATCCGAAATGCAGTGTAGCGTGCACAAAGATCTGGGTCATTGATCTGCAAATTTACATAGCCCGATTCTTCCACAATATTCTTGGCTTCTGGCAGATCGTGAATGAACTCATTCTTAAGAGGTAACCCATAAATCGCAGCAGCCTCGCGGGCAATGCCATGGACACAGAGAAGATGACTAAAACCTCCCTTGATATCGAAGTGCAGAACTGTCTCTCCAAGATATTCACTCAAAGGAGAACCAACAGGTGCAGGTGCATCCTCTGGAAGGATCAAGACTCCCTCATGTTCTTCACTCAGACCAAGTTCCTTTTCAGAACAAGCCATTCCTTCAGAAGGAATCCCTCGAATCTTCGAAGGTTTTAGCTTCTTAAGCTTGTATTCTTTGCTGTAGGCGTCAATTACCTGCGCTCCAACCAAAGCTAGGGGGATCTTTGGACAGGGGGTTGGAACATTCCCAATCATTGCAAAAATATTAGGAGCACCGGTCACCACTACCAGGGACTGATCTGTTCCGTAATTGACCGTTGCTAGGCAGAGAGAGTCCGCATCAGGATGTGGTTCGACTTGCTGAATTTCTGCAACGACGAGAGTTTCAGGATTCCAGAATTCCCCAATCACGTCTGCCCCGTCAACCTCCAGGCCTGCAATCGTCAGGGTTTCCGTCAATTGATCAGGAGTTGCGGTGTAATCAACAAAATCACGTAGCCAGCGAAGCGGAATCTTGAGCGCCATATTCTCTTGGTAGTCAGGTTGAGTGAATGAATTGCGAGACTAGACTTCTTTCAATTGGATTGCAGTTCATGATACATGTTCCGAAATTCCAGTGTCATCTTGTGCTGTGGATCCATAAAAACCAGTGGCTTGCAGTGCTGATGGGACTCACGAATCTTGATGGAAGATGAAAGTTTTGTCTCAAGAACTGGTAATTCTTCAGCTAGCATTTCCTCCAGTAATTGGCGTGGTAATCGGGCTCGTGGCTGAAACTGGTTAGCCACAATCCCGTCCACCTCTAATTGCGGATTGTGATCGGAGATGATTTCACGGACTTGTTGCAACAGGGTATACAGTGCCTGACGCGAGAAAGCGTCACAATCGAAAGGAATCAAACAACGCTCTGATGCAATCAAAGCGGATCTAGTGTAGCCCAGAAGGTAGTGTGTGGAGTTGCCTTGTGGATCCAGATCCTCAAGCAAAACTCGCTTTCCTTCCTGGGTGGCAATTGCTGCAAGATTGCAGACAATAGTGGACTTACCAACCCCTCCCTTCCAATTATAAACAACTCGACGCATCGATGAACTTAGCGGTAGTATTCACGAACATCCAGTGGCTGGGAATCCGGCAGGGGGAGGCGAGATTGCAGAACACGTTGAACGAGCTGAGCGCCCTGCTGTAGTAATCGCTCTAGTGGCTTACGATCTGCGACAGTACGGATCTCGATCACATCAAAGCCCTCTCCCATCTTGCCGTGTAGATAGTCGTCACTCGTCATCAGCTCATCCACTAATTTCAGCTTCAAGGCTTTGGAGGCCAACCAATATTCGCCTGTTGCTACTTGCTCAATATCCAAACCCTCTCGATATTGTGTAATATGGTCCTTGAAAGCTTGGTGAATCGCAGACAGATCCGCTTGGAATTTCTCTCGTGCTTCCTCTGTCACTTCAGCGAAGGGGGTCACGGTACGCTTGTACTCGCCTGCTGTGAAGAGGTAGTAGTCAATTTCATTACGCTGAAGAACACGATGAAAATTCGGCACACTCGCTACAACACCGATTGAACCAAGAAAAGCGAAAGGAGCTGCAATGATTTTTTGAGCTGCGGCTGCCATCATATAGCCACCACTAGCTGCAACAGTGTCTACGCAAACTGTGCAATTCAAGCCAGCTTGGCGCAATCGTAATAATTGCGAACTGGCATAACCATATTGAGCAACCGCTCCACCAGGGCTGGTCAGTCGGACTACAATTTCATCAGAAGGAAGGGCAATCTGCAGCAGAAAGGATATTTCTTCGCGTAGTTGCTCAACGGCGCTGGCCATTATGTTGCCGGTGAAGGAAAGGACATAAACACGATTGGAGTGTTTTCCGATCACCTCTTCCGTACTCAGTCCGCTGTCCAGTTGCTCCTTGATTTTTTCCAGTGTGGTTTGGGAATCTGACTTTGCCTCTTGTTCCTCACTCTTCCCTTCTTTCTTCTGTGCCTTACGAAGTAATTTAAGCGCTGCCTTGGGTAAAAATGGATGCTTTTGAAGTTCTCGTTGAAGAGAATCTAGGTCAGAGTCGAAGCGGTCGTTCAGATAACGAAAACTGAGGTGGGTTTTTGGTCGATTGCCTGGAGTCCTTTTTCGACGCCGGAAAGCACGCCATAGCATTAGTATCCCTGCAATCAAAAAAAGCAGCAGACTGACGTAATAGAATGTGAAATAGTTGACGACGAAGTCCAGCAGAGGGGAGGCGTTTTCGGATTCCATTTGGAAGAGAAAGCAGGTTAGACGGAAGTCAGGAGACAGAAGTCTTCGACTGTGAAAAATACCTTAGAATGAACGGATTGCCCCAAAACAACAAGCATTTTCCCCGCAATTTAGGGAACGCAACATGATTACATTTGCCCTTCAGGCACAGGACGGCAAAGGACGAGCCGGAAAGATAGAAACTTCTAGAGGTACGATCCATACCCCGATCTTTATGCCTGTGGGAACACTTGGTACCGTTAAGGCCATGACCCCTGAAGAATTGAAGGATATTGGAGCAGAGATCATCCTTGGAAATACCTATCATTTACACTTACGGCCCAGTGACTCTTTGATTGCCAAGCTTGGCGGCCTGCATCGCTTCATGAACTGGGATCGACCAATTCTGACAGACAGTGGAGGCTTTCAGGTTTTCTCCCTTGCCAAACTACACAAGCGGAGTGAGGAAGGGGTTCGTTTCCAAAGTCATTTGGACGGAAGCTCTTTCTGGTTGACCCCAGAGATTTCGATGAGCATTCAAGAAAATCTTGGCTCTGACATCATGATGGTGTTTGACGAATGCCCCGAACTGCCAGCTAGTCGTGAAAAATTGCAGGAATCTTTGGAACTTACATCTCGCTGGGCGAGGCGCTGCAAAGAGGCGCGGAAAACCGACCAGGCACTCTTTGGTATTGTTCAGGGAGGTGGCGAACTGGATCTTCGTCGTCAAAGCCTGGAACAGATGACTGAAATTGGCTTTGACGGTTATGCCCTGGGTGGTCTGAGTGTCGGAGAATCCAAAGAAGAAATGTACTACGTTATAGACCACGTTGCTCATGAAATGCCTGCAGCAACTCCACGTTACCTGATGGGGGTTGGAGAGCCAGAAGATCTCTTGGCTGGAATCGAGTCTGGGATCGACATGTTTGACTGCGTGATGCCGACCCGAAATGCCAGAAACGGCAATCTCTTTACATCCGAGGGCAAGGTCACCATCAAGCAAGCGAGGTATCGTGAGGATGAACGCCCACTGGATCCAAATTGTAACTGCAACACCTGCCAGTATTACAGTCGAGCCTACCTGCGTCATCTTTACCAGTGTAATGAGATTCTCGCCATGCGCTTGAACACACTGCACAATCTACACTTCTATCTGCAATTGATGCGTGATTCTCGAGATGCCATTTTAGCGGGCAACTTCTCAGCTTTTCGTCAAACCCGGCTACAACAATGGCGATCCGCCCAGCAACAAGAAGCTCAAGATGAAGCATGAGATGGGCTGGCTTCCTTGGTTGTCTACTTCTGATTGCCAGCTATGGATTTCAGGGTTCTTTCCAGATTGGACTACAGGTTCCTTTGCGCTTTGATTCTGAAGAAAAATCTGAAAAGGTTCTGCGAATTGCCACCTTCAATGTTGCTTTAAGTGCTCGGCAACCCAACGGTTTGAAGCAACGGTTACGCTCCACCTCAGATCTCCAACTACAAAATATTGCAGCGATTCTGCAGAAAATTCGCCCGAGTATTGTATTGCTCAACGAGTTTGACTTTGATGAATCTGGTGAATCCGTCGGCTTGTTGCAAAGCAACTATCTTCAGCGTTCGCAACATGAATTGAAGCCGATTTCCTATCCCCATGTCTATGCCGCTCCTTCCAACACAGGGATACAAAGTGGTTTTGACTTGGATCGTGATGGGAAGCTAAATAGCCCAGGGGATGCGTTGGGATTTGGGAACTTTCCCGGCCAGTACGCTTTTGTGCTTCTCTCCCAATACAAGCTGGAGAGAGAGAAAATTCGGACTTTCCAAAAATTTCTCTGGCGAGATCTTCCTGGCGCTTTGTTGCCAGATCACCCCGACCGGCTGGGACAAGGGGATTGGTATTCAAAAGATGAGTTAGACATTCTGCGCCTCTCCTCCAAGAACCATGTGGATGTCCCTGTGTCGATTCATGGGCATCGATTGCATCTACTACTGTCGCACCCAACACCACCAGTTTTTGATGGGCCAGAAAATCGTAATGGTCGGCGAAATCATGACGAGATTCGTCTCTGGAGTGACTACCTAAGTGGCGGGAAGCACACGAATTATTTGATTGATGATGCAGGTAAATCTGGTGGCCTGCATTCTGAAGATCTGTTTGTTGTTCTAGGAGATCTCAACGCAGATCCTGTCGATGGTGACAGTTACAATCAAGCGATTCTCCAATTATTGGAGCATGAGCGTATTCATCCTGCCGTCTGGCTCGATGATCGTGTCCCACGCAGTGAAGGTGGAAAATTCCAGAAACCCCGAAATCCTCCACACAGGGGAAATCCTGCTGAAGACACTGCTACTTGGGGGTTACGAGTCGATTACGTGCTCCCGGCTCGGGAACTGGAAATTCTACGTAGCGGAGTTTTCTGGTCCAACCCCGATGAAACAGAGGCAACTTGGCTCAAACCAAGTTCTGATCATCGTCTCGTCTGGGTCGACTTGAAGTTGCCCTGAGTTTCGATTTCCATCAACATAGAAATTTATAATCCCAGATCTACATCGACAAGATGCTGGAGTTCTTCATAAAATCAGTGTATCTCCTCCGACTTTGTATCAAAAATCCTGACACCTCGTACCCTCTTAGAAAGCATGGAGATTCAGAACAACCAACTTCACCTCGGTGGACTGAGTGCGGAAGCCCTTCGTATCAACTTTGGCTCTCCTCTCTATGTCTATGAAGAGGACTCTCTTCGGAGTCAGTGCCGCCGTCTGCTGAGCTGCTTTGAGGAATTACATCAACAGCAAAGACTGCAGTTGCACTTCGCAATGAAGGCCAACTCCAACCCATCAATCCTCAAGGTTTTGCGAGAAGAAGGCGCTTGGATTGATGCCGTCTCTCCTTATGAAGTGCAACTGGCACTCGACTGTGGTTACAGGCCGGAACAGATTTTGTTCACAGGCAACAACACTGCTCCAGAAGAATTGGATTTCTGTGTAGAAAATGGAGTTCCATTCAACATCGGATCTTTATTTACGCTGGAACACTTCGGTAAGCGATATTCTGGAAAAAATATTTCATTACGGGTGAATCCGGGGGTCGGTGCTGGGCATCATGCTCACTGTATCACAGGAGGGCCACGCTCTAAGTTTGGCATCTACCATGATCAACTGGAGCAGGCTCAAGAACTGGCTCAGCACTATAGCCTTCGCATCATCGGGATTCAGTCCCACATTGGTACGGGTATTTTTGCACCAGAGCCAATGCTAGAAGCGATGGAGATGATTCTTGCGCTTGCAGAACTCTTCACCGAACTGGAATTCATTGATTTTGGGGGTGGCTTTGGCATTCCTTATCGTCCTGAACAACAAGAAATGGATGTAAATGCACTAGGCCAACAGATGACGGAAAGATTTGAAAAATTCTGCAAGGAATATGGTCGTCCTCTCTCCATGAAGCTGGAGCCTGGGCGTTATCTTGTTGGACCAGCTGGATTTCTGCTGTTGAGCGTCACTAACCGTAAACACACTCCCGAATATCAATTTGTTGGCACTGATTCCGGTTTTCATCACTTGGTGCGTCCAACCATGTATGGCTCCTATCACAGGATCTGGAATGCCTCCCGAATGGAAGATGAACTCGAGACAGTGGCGGTGGTGGGAAATGTCTGTGAAACTGGAGACTTTTTCAGTGTCGATCAAGGCAACATCCAACGTGATCTGCCAAAAACCACAGTGGGAGACTGCCTTGTGATTGCAGATGCTGGAGCCTACGGTTTTTCCATGAGTTCCCAATATAATTCTCGGCCACGGCCAGCAGAAGTTTTGGTAAAAGATGGACAAGCTCAGTTGATTCGTCGAGCAGAACGGTACACAGACCTGCTACGCACCACACAGGAACTGGATTAATTCACTGCGTAAAGTCAACACAGACTGATCAATATCGGCAAAGGAGAACTGGATGGAAAATTACGACTTGTGCGTGCTAGGAGGAGGACCTTCGGGCTATGCTGCCGCAATGCGTGCTGTTGATTTCGGCAAGAAAGTCATTCTCGTGGAAAGAAGCCGATTAGGAGGCGCCGGGGTCTACAACGGAGCACTTTCTTCGAAGACGTTCTGGGAACTCTCCAAGGAAATTGCCTCCATGCGTCATAAGTTGGACAGCTACGGAATGAAAATGCCGCAGATCCCCTTTGGCAGCATCTTGGAAGAGGTTGATAATGCCGTCTACGAACGCTCTGCTCAGTTGGAAGAGCACCTGCGACAAATTGTTCATCGTGACGGAGAAAACTTCCGATTCGTCAAGGGAAGTGGCCGTTTACTCACGCCAAACAAGATCGAAATGCGGGGTGAGTTTGAGCCCTACGTAGTAAGATCCGACTACACTATCATTGCTACCGGAAGCCGTCCTCGGATGCTACCCAATGTGGATGTGGACGAGCGCATCATCATGACCAGTGACGGCATGAGTGGTCTTCGTTCCTTCCCGAAGAGTCTGATCATTGTTGGAGCTGGGGTGATCGGCTGTGAGTTCGCTAGTATTTTCTCGAATTTTGGGAACACCGATGTCCGCTTGATTGCGCGAGATAACCGTATTCTTCACTTCGAAGATGAGGACCTGACTAAAATTATAGAGCGTAATCTTGAAAAAAGCGGGGTGACGATCCATCGACAATCCTCTTTGATTTCCATGAAGATTGTTAGCGGAGAAGTTGAGTACGTGATTGGAACTCCCCAAGGTGAAGAAACCCATCAAGTAGAACGAGCATTGATCTCCATTGGTCGAGTACCCAACATTGAAAACACGGGAGCCCGTGAATTAGGAGTGAGGCTGGATCGAGCTGGTTGCATTGATGATGAAGATACCTCCACAAACCTGTCAAACATCTACGCTGTAGGAGACATGACTGCGGATATTGCTCTTGTAAACGTAGGGGAACTCGAAGGCAGACATGCCGTGGAAAAAATCTTTGGTCGACCCAGTCGACCTCTGATCTACGAAAACATCTCTACCATTATGTTCCTCGCTCCAGAGGTCGCTGGAGTGGGCATGAACGAAGCACAGGCTCGCAAAGCAGGGGCACCCTTCCGAGTGGCCTCCTTCGATTATCGTTGTATCCCACGCGCAATCGCAATGCGTCACAGCGAGGGCTTTTTCAAGATTGTGGTAACAGATGACGAGGAGATGCGCATTCTTGGGATGCGTGCAATTGGAGAACATGCCTCCAGCGCTATCCAGGCTGTAGCCCTACTGATCTCCATGCGAAAAGGGATTGGTGAATTAGCTGAACTGATACACCCCCATCCTTCGATTATCGAAGGCATACAGGAATGCGTACGGATGCTGCTCGGCAAGTCGATTTACAAACCTGATGTTTTCCGTGAGTACCTACGATTACGGGCATGGCGAGACGGAAACTACGAGGAATTGGTGTGGCCACTGAAGAAAAGTGAATAAACGGACAATCTAGCTCTCTGCAATAAACCCACTCTGGAGAACCCACATGAGTCTCCCACAACAAAAGCAGCAAGCCACAGACCTTGAGCGGTGTTTATCAGAATTAAAGGTGCTACTGGGTGATCGCCTCTCTACAGCAAGCGATGTACGTCAGTTACATGGGAAAGACGCCTCCTTCCACGAGGTTCATGAACCTGATGCTGTCGCTTTCGTGGAGAGTAACGAGGAAGTTGCTGAGATCGTCAAGTTTTGCTTACGGTATCGGATTCCCATCATCCCCTTTGGTTCAGGAACATCTTTGGAAGGACACATCGCAGCGCTTTATGGAGGGATTAGCCTCGATCTTTCAAGAATGAATCAAGTACTCGAAGTCAACGAAAATGATCTCGACTGTCGGGTACAAGCAGGAGTAACCCGTAAGCAACTTAACGAGCACCTGCAATCAGCGAATCTGTTCTTTCCAATTGATCCTGGTGCAGACGCTTCGATTGGTGGAATGACGGCAACCCGGGCTTCAGGCACCAATGCGGTCCGCTATGGAACCATGCGTGAAAACGTGTTGGGTCTGACGGTGATCAATGCTGAAGGAAGAATTCTGAAAACCGGCACGCGTTCCCGAAAGTCTTCTGCAGGCTACGATCTGACGCGCCTATTGGTAGGCTCTGAAGGCACACTGGGCATCATTACAGAGATCCAGCTACGTCTGCACGGGATACCAGAAGCAATCTCTGCAGCTGTCTGCTCTTTTGAAACTCTTGCTGGGGCAGTCAACACGGTTATCTCTGTAATGCAATCCGGGCTACCCGTCGCACGTGTAGAGCTACTAGATGAGGTTCAGATGGATGCCCTGAATCAGTATTCCAACCTAGACTATCCCAAAAAACCCACCCTTTTCTTTGAATTCAATGGAACGCAACGCTGGGTGGAAGAGCAGTCGCAATTGGTCGGAGAACTTGCTGGTAAAAATGGCGGGGGAAGCTTCCGTTGGGCCACCGATGAAGCAGAACGAGTGAAACTCTGGGATGCTCGACATGATGCTTACTACGCAGCGATGGCTCTCAAACCAGGTTGTAAGGGTTGGCCTACCGATGTTTGTGTCCCCATTTCTCGACTAGCAGAGTGTAATCTCGAAACTCGGGCCGACATCGACGCATCAAAACTCACAGTACCCATTGTTGGTCATGTGGGGGACGGGAATTTTCATTACTCTTCTTGATCGATCCAGCCAACGAGGCAGAAGATTTGAAGCAATTTCAGCAGTTGAATGATTGTTTGATTGAGCGGGCTTTGAAAATGGGAGGGACTTGCACCGGTGAGCATGGTGTCGGGATAGGTAAGATTCACTACATGCGCGCCGAACACGGAGAATCTGTAGAGATGATGCGACAGATCAAGCAAGCTCTAGATCCATTAAACCTCTTCAACCCTGGGAAACTCGTCCCCGCTTGATTTCACGTACTCGAGATATTCAGAGCTATGGACTTTGGGTTCCCGCACGTTCCTATTACCTTGAGGCTATGTGCTCAGTAATCCACTCTGAGCCAGGCGTTTCACAGCTTCTGACAGCACACTGGGGTCATTGGCATAGCTGAAGCGCAAAAATCCTTCACCTCCAGGACCAAAATCACTGCCAGGAGTTAAAGCAACTCCAGTTTTTTCCAGAATCTGCATTGCCATCTCTAGCGATGGCATTTCCTTTCGATAGCGGAAAAACACGTAAAATGCTCCGCTTGGATCATAGCCTGGATCCAGCCCATGGTTGCGGAGTGTTTGCAGAAACATATCTCGACGCTGCCTGAACTCCTGCTGATTTCTCTCTAGTGCCCCTCCATCATCTTGCAGTACAGCCAGTGCTACCTCCTGCATCAAGGTGTTTGCCGAAATCATCAGGTTTTGGTGCATCCGGATTGCCGTTGGCATCCATTCGTCTGGTAGAATCAAGTATCCCATTCGCCAGCCAGTCATCCCGTAGGATTTTGAAAGGCCATGAAGGATCAAGGCATTCTCTGAGAATCGTAAATACGAAAGTGGTGCTGCGTCGTAACTTAGATCCAGGTAGATTTCATCAGAGATAACCGGCAAGCCAAGCTCTGCAATCGCCCGCATGGAAACTTCGTCTAGGACTGTTCCCGTTGGATTCATGGGGGAGTTCAGTAAAATCGCCCTGGTATTTTTCGTGAGGCACTGCTGGACCACATCTGTCTTCAGCTGGAATCCATCTTCAAGATGCAAGGGCACTCTCACTGGGTTTAGCCCTGCCATCAAGATCAGGTTGTCATAACAAGCGTAACCAGGGTCGGTAAGCAAGATGTCGCTACCAGGTGGGGCAATCAGACGGAGAGCAAGGAACAGTAGTGGGGAGGTTCCATTCGAGATCAATATCTGCTCAGCTCGTACTGGGGTTTGATAAAGCCGAGTGTGCCGCTGCGCAATTGCCTCCCGTAACTCAGCAATACCGCAGGTGTTGGTGTAACCAAAGTGTTGATTAGCAACCTGTTGGAGTCGCTGACCAACCACTGGAGGTGGCGAAACGTCTGGCTCTCCAAATTCTAGATGAAGAATGCTGTGTCCTTGTTTCTCCAATTCCTGGGCACGCCCAAAGACCTCCATCGCCAGAAAACTAGTAATCGAATCAAGATGATTCGGTAAGGACATGTGTAAATCTCTTGGTGTGTAACTTGGGAGAGAGCTTACAGAACTCCGAGGATGGCGTTCACGACACGGTAACTCCTGGCTGCGGCCTCTTTCAGAAAGGTGGGGAAGTCTTCCATACTTTCTTCGCCAGCAAGATCGCTCAAACTTCGGACAATCATACATCGAACACCGAATTGTTCGGCAACCTGCGCAATAGCAGCGCCTTCCATTTCTATCGCCTGCGCTTGAAATTTTTTGAAGAGTTGTTGGCGGGTTTCTTTACAATTGAGGAAGGTGTCTCCAGAGAGGATCCTGCCAAAGTAGGCATCTGGGTGAGCTTGCTGGATCCTGGCCTTCAGTTCCTCGTCTAGTCTGAAAGGTGGATTTTCCTTTGGAAGTCCCATTGGCAGAGTGCCAGCTCGATGCGCAATCAACTCTTGGTCAATGATGGTTCCGTAGTCGTGCTGCCATAATTCATCCGCAATCACCAGATCTCCAATCTTTAGGCTTGGATCTAAACCACCAGCAACCCCAGAAAAGATCAGTAATTCACAGTTGAAGTGCTGAATCAGGATGGTCGAGGCCACGGCGGAGTTGACCTTACCAATACCAGATTCAACCAGAGTCAGTTCGTGGGAACCATGCTTCCCTTGAAAATAATCTCTCCCTCCTGATCGAGCCGCGGGTAGTGAGCTTGGAGAGAAATGTCGCAACTCTTCAGGAATTGCGCAGAGGATCCCAATACGCATTCAAACCACTCAGAAATACTTTTCACAAACTCTTGGAAAATCGCGCTTAACGCACCAGTCGTAGAATCGTCCGCTATGGCAGGATGACAACAACAGGGCGATGAGAAATACGAGCAGCGTATTTCGACCAAACATCTCTAGCTCGCTCAATCTATCAAAGCCAGACGTGAGGAGTACCAAAGGTTGCCAGTAACAATATTAAAGATACCAATAGAGCAAGGCCAATCATCAAGAAGCTGACATAATTGTCGGTCCCGTGACTGACACCAATCTCACCAGCTTCTCTCTTTTTCATCAGTTCACCATCAAATTTCTCGCTTTGAGCAATTTCCTTTGCTCGTTCCCGAGCATCGTCTTCAAACTCTTTCTGCAATTCCTGAATGTCTTTTTGGGTCGGGTTAAGCATGAATTCTCCAGAATCAAAAATAGATAAAATGCTAAACACTCAGTTTCTTACCCACAGTTGCTGCAAAAGTCCATCCTCCAGCCAAGGAAGTTTTCGTAGAATGCAAAATTGGTTGTAATTTTCTTACTTCTGCCTCAATCTCAGACTACTTTCCCAGCCCATGTGCTCTCGGGTCTGGCTCACCAAGATTGAATTCAAATCCTCAAAATCACAAATGACCACTCGAACGACTGGCCAGTCGGCATTTCCCATTGCATGGGTATGTCTTTGCTTATTGATTGGTTTCCTATCAATAGCCCCAACACTCATCAGGGCACAACAAAACTCTGAAGCGGAAGGGAATCTACAGCATCAATCAAGGCTTCAGGAGTCTTTCCAGCAGACTCAAATGACGGAGGATGGCATCGCCAATCTGCTAAATGGCGAACTCAGTCAATCGCAGATGGACACTCAAAGACTGGCACAGCAGCTCAGTCTTTATCGATTGCAAGCCTCTACCCTGCGTAACCTTTTGTTAGTTAGTAGTACGACCATTGATGAGTTGAGCCAGGGAATCGCTCGACAACAGCAGGCTCTTCAAGAGCTTGGAACATCCGTCTCTCAGGGGAACCAGTCCATACAACCTCTGGAAGAACGCCAACTTCGTGCACAAGTTCGCCAAGAAGTCTATCAACAACAGGTTAACGAGTTGAAAAACCTGCCTCAGGCCAGTATTCCCATCTCGCTTCAGACACTCGTCGACGAGATTAGTCTGACGCAACAAAACAACCGAAAAAATCTCGATCAACTACTTACGATCAAAAAAGAGGAGATTACTCGTCTACAAGCCGCTCGGGATGAGAACAAAGAATTACTGGAACAACTTCAGAGGCGCCTGGAGGAGCGCCGTCAAGAAATGCTCTTTGAAAAGCAGGAGATCTCTCTTGCCAAGCTTGGGCCGACTGAAATCGCTAGTGAACTAGAACGCTTCCTGCGACTTGTGGGTCGCTGGAGCCAACCTGCAGAAATTCAATCTGGCATCCTGGGATTGTGGGAAAGCTATCGGTTCTTACTGGCCACCTTCCCATTCCTATTCGTGATTGGCCTGATCCTCTTGCGAAAAGCCAAGCACAACCTCCTAGACTGGCTCAAAGAAACGGATCTGCCCATCTGGCAAAACTGGACCTTACACTTACTGTTACAGTCGCTGATGCCAATCGGTGCAATCAGTCTATTGTGGGCTTGTGAACAGAGCATGATCCTGGCAAACCTCAATCCATTGCTGGCGCTCTTTCGCAACATGCTGCTGCTATGGATTTTCGTGTTTTGGTGCCTACGAGCACTAGAGCGATTCGATGATGATAACTTTGTGCCGGTTCGTTTGGCAGCACATCGTCTCCTCCGCTGGGTTCGTGGTCTAGGTCTGAGTTATTTACTATTGCAACAGTTGCTGGGTAGCAACAGTGTGATGCTTCTTATTGGCAGATTAGTGCTTGGTATCGGAGTACTGGTTTTGAGCGTTGACCTAGGACGTCAACTGCGTCGTTGGGTGCAGCTTCAAGATCATTGGCCTGCTCTCAGGCAGACTGCCTTGAGCCTGGTTCTGGGGTCACTGCCAACACTAACTATTGGAGGTGGGCTACTTTTAGAGCTAGCGGGCTATTCTTACCTCAGTCTCTACTGGTCAGTTTCTCTGAGCAAGACTGGGATTGTCCTATTCTGGGGCTTCCTTTGCTGGAAATGTCTTCAAGAATGGGATGCCCGTTTGGATGCACAACCCCTCCAAACCGGTATACTGGAAGTTGATGTTCAAACCCTGGGACAGCAGTCCACCAATTGGCTGATTGGAAGAATCGCTTGGCTGTTCGGAGCAGGATTGATTGGTCTAGGACTTCTGTTGGCCTGGGGCGCAGAGAAAGACGTGCTCTTGCACACTTGGGAGGCAATCCGTCAGCCATTGACGGTAGGTGGCCTAGAATTGAGCCTGATCGGCTTTGTCTACGTCTTTTTAATTTTGCTGATCACCCGAGTGTTTGTGCTCCTTTGGCGCTACCTTTTCAAGCAACGACTGATGGCACACAGCCATATCGAAGAGGGTACTCAAGAGTCTGTCACCACTATTGGAGCCTATGCCATCTGGGGGATTGGGCTGCTATTCGGCTTGGGAGCTTTGGGGGTGAACAGCGCATCTCTGGCGGTTGCCTTTGGAGCAGTGGGTATCGGCTTGGGTTTTGGCCTACAGAATATCTTCAATAACTTTGTCAGTGGGCTGATTCTGCTGTTCGAACGACCGATCCAGGTGGGAAACGTTGTTGAGATCAATGGAATCTGGGGAGTTGTCAAAAAAATCAACGTTCGCTCAACGTTGGTGCAGACTTATGATAATGCATCATTGATTATACCAAACTCAGAGTTCATCAGTCAGACTGTCACAAATTGGTCCTACAAAGATCCACGAGTCCGTCGTACAATCAATATCGGGGTTGCCTATGGAACTGAACCCGAATTGATTCGTAAAGAGATGTTGGCGATGGCCCAACAGCATCCAAAAGTCCTCGCTGTACCAGCTCCAGTCGTACATTTTGTAGATTTTGGGGACAGCGCTCTAATGTTTCGGCTATACTACCATACGACTTTGGATTTCGGGATGATTTCCGAGACCGAGATTCGGCTCCAGATCGATGAGCGGTTCCGAGAGTTAGGCATTGTCATTCCATTTCCTCAACAAGATGTACACTTCCATGTTGCAGAGTCGACAGAAACTTCACCTGAAGCAAAGCAGAGTTCAAATTCCGTCAAGCCATTAGTAGGAATCGGCGAAAGCAAGACGGATGACAGCAGAATGACCTTGCTACAGCAACTTTGGAAGGGTCGCCCAAAGTAAATCAAGTCCCGATGCTCTTCGTACAACCTGGCCTACTGCCAGAAGAAACTCAAAAAACTGAAGACAAGCAACAAGAAAAGCCTAGCCCCACGCGCTATGTTTGTGCTAACTGCCACACTCCAGTCAGTGATGCGAGTTGCCTGCTGGTGATTCAGGGAGACAGCCCCAATCACTACTTCGCGAATCCGGATGGACTACTCTTTGAGATTCTTACTTTTAGTTGGTGTCAGAACCTACGAGATGGTTCCCCCTCAGTATGGAAGGACACTTGGTTTGCTGGTTATGCTTGGACGGTTCAGTATTGCTCAGGTTGTCAAATCCACATGGGGTGGCGCTACGATGGTTCAACAGAGCCGACAAGATTCTACGGAATTGTTCGAGAACGACTTATAGAAATTGAGGAGAAGCCGGACTAGCGGATCAATTCACGAAGATATTCCTGCTGACGTGGGGTGGTTGATGCTTCCTGTTGGTTAGCTGATTGAACGGCCTGACGGTACTCTGGGGAGGCTTGAAATTCATAGTCGAACTTGAGTGGCTTGATGCCTTTCTCACTCCAGTACTGTCCTTCCTGCTGACCTTGAGAGCGGTTTGCCATTCGTTGTCCAGAACGCGCCAGTTGTTGCATCTGTCCTTGCATCTGTTGCATCTGTCCTTGCATTTGCTGCAAATATTGTTCGGTCTGTTGCACGAGAGGCATCGCTATTCCGGGTCCGCTTCCAGAACCAAAACCAGACCCCTGTCCCTGTCCTTTTCCAGGTTGCTGACCAGACCCCTCTCCGGATTGCTGACTAGGCTGGTTTCCGGGCAGATTACCTCCTAACATTTGAGAGGCTTCTTCGGAAGATTGTTGTGCAGTTGCAAGCATCTGGGCCAATTCGTCCATTGAGAGTTGACCATTCGCCATTTTCTCCAGCATTTTCTGCATTTGCTCAATCATCTCAGAAATCTGTTGCTGTTGCTGCTGTAAGTCCTGCGGGGTAGGATCTTGACCCATCTGGGAGCTTTGTTGTTGGCGCATCATCTCCTCCAATTGCTCCCTCAACTTGGACTCCTGACGTAGGGCTTCAGCTAGTTGTTGTTGTAGTTGATTGAACTGTTCCATCATTTCAGAATATTTCTCATCATAGTACTGAGAGGTACTCTGCTGAAGCTGTTGCTGTTGCTGCTGAAATGCTGAGAGCATCTGGTTGAGTAGTTCTTGCGCTTCTGCTCGCTTGTTTTCTTGGAGGAGTTGGCGCACTTGTTCCATCAACGACGAGAGTTCCATTTCCTCAGTTGGCTGATTGGACTGTTCCGGAGGGCTGGGAAGGAATTCTGCCATAGCCTGCTGCTGCTCCAAGAGTTCGGCTAGGCGTTGTTCAAACTCTTCCAGCATTTCCATCACTTCTGACAAGGACTCTGGATTTTCGTCCAACTGCGCGAGCCACTGTTCAAGTTGCTGAAAATCTGCAAAAATATCATCTGCTTGATTCAATTTGTCTGCAAATTCCTGTTGTTCCAGCAGTTCCTTGAGACGATAGCGCATTTGCCGCATTGTATTGTATTCTTCCCTCAGCAGCACCAACTGTGCTTCACTTGGGGCTGATTCCGAGACCGCAAAACTAGGAATCAAGGCGAAGGGCAGCATCAACAGGAGACGGAATTTCATGAAGGCTCCAAATTTAGGTTGCACAGAAGCTATCAATTTTGGCAGAAATAATTGGCGAATAACAATGAATCTTCCTTGAAATTCTGCAAATTAGCGAAAATTCGATGATCGATATGCTCGCATTCAAAACCTGTCTCGTCGTTCAAAACCAATTTTGAAGCAGGGAATCATGTGGTGGTCTCCTCAGAAAAGCTCTCGTGCGTGGCAGAGTAGTCGGGCATTGTATGAACTTTCTAATTCCATGAACGCAAACCATGTATTCAACTAACCTCTCCCAATTTGGAAGCAAGCTTTTCGGTGCAACCGCCAAAAAACTTCAGTTATTGAGGGCAAGTCGCTATTGGCCTGACAGCCCCGCTAAGCTCTGGGGCAGCTTTGGGGGAGCTTTTCTGCTGCTGCTGGTCATCATGCCTTTTCGCGATTTCCTGAGTTTACTGGTTGTCGTTGGGGCGCTTGCCGGTGCCTTAACTCTTTGGAAACCCTGGGAGCATACTTTCTTGAATTCACATAACCATCCTGACTCCAAAGTGGTTGACCTTAATTCATATCGGCAGCGCAAACAACAAGCGGAAGAGTCTCCAAACGTTGTTCCTGGTCTTCAGTTGGTTCTGGAAACTAATTTTTTACCCCAAGCAGATCTAGTGAAAGCTCTCTTGGAAGAGCATGGCATCCCAGTGAACCTACTTAACAGACACAATGCCAGTATTCTAGTGCATCCCCTGGGAAGTCAAACTGTCAAAGTGATGGTTCCTGCATCAGAGCACACCCGTGCCATTCGCCTTCTTGAGCAAAACGCTCCTCATTCGCCCGACAATGGGCCAAATATCGCCTGATCCCAAAAATCCTCTTCATGGAACCTGATCGTCTCATTCACCATTATTGCGCCTATCACCGAGACAGCCGACTAGAATTTGGTTGGGTTCGAGCACTTCAGAAAAACAGACTGGTAGTGCAACCTGTTTTGGGTCGCGAACAATTTCTGCCAACAAACCGAGTTCTTTGGTCCCAACCCAGTCAGCAGATAGCCGAGGGCGGAGCCCTTCAGCAACTCACCCGTGTCTTGGAGGAAGCAGAAGGTCTGGCTACACAAATTGATCTGCCTACTATTCATGCCTTGGTGGAACCTGGCGCTGAGCTGACTCTAGATGCGATCGCTCAAGATTTTCTGGAGGAACCAGCAGCGCTGGCACATCAAGTTGCTCTGTTGCTGGCGTTGCAGAATACGGAAGACTGGTTTCGCCGCAACCGTCAGAACACCTACACACCACTGACTGAGGAAGAGCAGCAACAACTTCATCAAAGACGAGAACGTGAGCTGGCCCGTCAGCAACGAGAAGCAAATGTTCGTAACTGGATTGAAGAGTTGGAATTGGGTAAATGGCCAAGTCCTGAAGCACAAACTCAGGATCAACAAGATTGGCTGGAACAGTTGAGATCCCTACTGTTCTTCGGCAGGGATTCAGGATATTGGAAGGAGTTGGCCCCTTGGATCGGTTTAGGTGCCAGCCACGAGCAAGCCGATGAACAACAACTTCGTCGCTTGCTCCAGAAAGCGGGACAACCGGTTCGTTGGGGGGAACTGCAACTACGCAAGGCTCAGGTCGCTTTGGATTTTCCAGAGGAATCGCTGCAGGCAGCTGAAACCCTGCAAAAACGAGCCCAGGTCAATTACTCAAGCCTACCGGGAGAACGCCCTGTTTTCACTGTCGATGCTGCCAAAACTAAGGATTATGATGATGCGATCTCAGTAAAAAGCTGGACAGAACGCAGCATCGAACTCAGTGTTCACATAGCTGATCTCACCCAGCATATTGATCCTGAAGACTCCCTGTTTTCACTGGCAGAACAAAGGATCTCCTCGGTCTATACCGTTGAGGATACTTACCCGATGTTTCCGGAGGTCCTGGCCAATGATTATTTTTCTCTTCGAGCTGGCACTCCCAAAACGGTGATGAGCTTTCATTTGCAGCTGTTTCTGGATGGCACTTGCCTGCTTCATGGCATCGAGCATGAGCAAATCGTTGTACAACAGAATTTAACTTATGAGGAAGTTGACTCGTTTGTCGTGCAGCAGGATTCTTTCTGGGGAATGCTGTTCAACTGTTGCGATGCTCAACGCAAGCTGCGGCTCGCAAATGGAGCCTTAGACATAGAGCGTAAGGAGTTTGAGTTAGACATTACAGACCCAGAAAATATTCGTGTGCTTGAACGAGATAGGGAGAGTCCAGCGAACAGTCTCGTGCAGGAATTGGCGATTCTTGTCAATCAACTAGCTGGAGAGCAGCTTGAACGAGCTCACCTACCCGGTATCTTTCGTACTCAGGCCCCTTACGAGATCACTCAGGATCCTGTAGAAGGCGAAAAACTGACAATGGACCATGTTAACATCGAAGGGGCCCGTCTAGCAGTCAATCCAGGTACTCACTCGGGGCTGGGCTGTCCGGTATACATGCAGGTTACCTCCCCAATTCGGCGCTTTGTGGATCTCCTCTGTCAATGGCAACTCCGACACGCCCTGCAGCATCAGCAAGCACTTTTTAGCGAGCAGCAGCTGATGGGTTGGGCGTCTGAAATTGAGTTGCGCCAGCGTTCCTATGCTCGAACCGAACGAGAAATTGAGCGTTACTGGAAATTGCGCTATGTAGGACAGCATCTGGGGCAAGTTTTTGCGGCACGTGTCCGCAGAGAGTTGAATCAGCGGGTCGAAATCGAGTTGGAAGATCTAGGCCTGGCCTGTCAGCTACCGGGTTCTCGTCCCAAGGGCACCCAACTTGGAATTGAGGTCATGCAGGTTGATCCGGAAGGTGGAAATCTATTCGGAGAATTTCGAGACCATCCGGAAGAAGCAAATTCAGGAGAACAATGAAACAAATCTTGATTCCAAAACTGCTACGTCGTAAGGGACAGGAGAAGCTCACTTGCCTCACTGGCTATGATGCTTTTCACGCCATAATGCTGGAAGAATCCCCAGTCGACATGATCCTCGTTGGAGATACACTGGGATTGATGGTACAGGGGCACGATTCAACGTTACCTGTGACCTTGGAAGAGATCATCTACCACGCTAGGATCGTGACACGTTGTGCACCAACCAAACTGGTGATTGCAGATATGCCTTTTGGTAGTCTGCAAGCGGATGTAGCCCTCAATGTGGAGCAGTCCATTCGGGTCTTTAAGGACAGTGGAGCCGGTGCTCTCAAGATGGAAGGAGCCACTTCCGAGATTCTGACTACTATTCGACACCTGACGCCGATGGGCGTTCCTGTCTGTGGACACATTGGCTTTCAGCCCCAGTCCGTCCACTTAAGTGGCTATAAGATTGACGGTAAAACCTTGCCCGAGCAGCAGCGACTTCTAGAGGAAGCGCAACGTCTACAAGACGCTGGTTGCTTTGCGATTGTTTTGGAGTGCGTAGTGGATGAGGTCGCTGAGCAAATTACTCGATCTGTGGACATGTTGACAATTGGAATTGGTTCAGGTCCAGGAGTTGATGCTCAAGTGCTGGTGCTGCACGATTTGCTCGGAATGACCAACGGTAGGATGCCCTCTTTTGTTCGTCAGTACGCCCAACTTCGACAGATTGCCTTGGCGGCAGTGAAAGAATGGGTTGATGACGTCCGCAGTCTGGATTATCCAAGTCAGGGCGAATTCTATCAGAACCCAAACAAGCAGAGCAAAAGTTCCTAAGAAATGCCTGAAAAGGAACTTGCAAAAACGGTTAATTTTCCTTAAAAAATAAGGTTTTATTTTTCATTCCACCCTTTGTCGGGGTGAATTTTGATCCTCTTTCCCTGACCTGAATCAGGCAGGTATTGGCACAACAAGCCATCATCAATCACGGAGACATCATGGCTGTCATCTCAATGCGGCAATTTCTAGAAGCCGGCGTTCACTTCGGACACCAGACCAAGCGCTGGAACCCCAACATGGCTCCCTACATCTATGGAGTCAAGAGTGGCATTCATATTATCGATCTGCGCCAAAGCCTCAAGCAACTCAAAGTGGCCTACGAGTATGCCAAAACCACGGCTTCAGAGGGTCGAAACTTCCTCTTCGTTGGTACCAAGCCCCAGATTCAAAACATCGTTCAAGAAGAAGCCGACCGCTGCGGAGCAAATTATATCAATTTCCGCTGGCTCGGTGGGATGCTGACCAACTTCTCTACCGTCAAACAGTCGATTAGCCGATTGAAGGAATTTGAAGAGTTGGCAGGAGAAGACGACACTTACGAAGGCATCATCAAAAAAGAAGCACTCCGTATCCAACGTAAGCGCGAGAAACTGGATCAGTCTCTGGGTGGTGTGAAAACCATGCGTGGACTTCCTGATCTAATCTTCGTTGTAGATTGTCGCAGAGAGCATCTGGCAATTCGGGAGGCCAACAAACTCGGGATTCCCATCATCGCAATCGCCGATACCAACAGTGATCCAAAAGATGTCACTGTTCCGATTCCGGGCAATGATGACTCTCCTAGAGCTGTACGACTCTTCGCCAGTGTCATTGCGACTGGAATATTAGAAGGACGGGCAAGTCGCGCGAGCATTTCTACCGCTGACAGTGGAACCCCGGCTGAGATTAGCCAGTCTGCCCCGGCTGCAGCAGACAGTGAGCCTGAAATGAAAAGTGACTCTGCAGACAACGAAGTGACCGACACCCCTGCCACCCCTGAATAAACGAATCAGCGAAGGAGAAAAAGAATCATGGCTGAGATCACTGCTGCCGCCGTCAAGGAACTGCGAGAACTGACTGGCGTGCCAATGATGGATTGCAAAAAAGCTCTCGTTGAAACCAACGGAGACATGGAAGCTGCCAAAGATTTTCTGCGTAAGCGCGGGCAAGCCAAGGCGATCAAGAAATCCTCGAGAGAAACCAATGACGGTGCCATCGCAGCTTACGTCAGTGACGATCTAAGAACCGCGAGTCTCGTCAAGCTATCCTGTGAAACAGACTTTGTTGCCAAGAACGAACGTTTCCAAAATCTACTGCAAAACATCTGTAGTCAGGTGGCAATTCAAGGAGATGTAGAGGTCCCAGGTCAAACCTTAGTTGACGGATCCGGAACCATTCAGGACCTGCTGACCCAAAGTGTCGCTGAGCTCGGGGAAAATATCCAGTTTGCGGAAGCGAAGCGCTTCGAACTAGACGAAGGCGTGATCGGCTCCTACATTCACATGACTGGAAAAATCGGAGTGCTTGTCCCAATCGCAACCAGCGTTGCAGCAGATAAAGACCAGCTGACATCTTTGGCCAGAGATATCGCAATGCACATTGCTGCAACTCCTGCAGAAGCGGTTCTTCCGGAGCAAGTAGACCAATCTGTGCTGGACAAGGAAAAGGAAGTCTTCGTGGCACAAGCTCGTGAATCTGGTAAGCCAGACAACATCATTGAGAAAATGGTCAGCGGTCGGATTCAGAAGTTCCTGAAAGAGATCTGCGTTAGTTCCCAACCCTTCGTCAAAGATCCTCAGCGAACTGTTCAGCAGTTGGTAGATGACAAAGCCAAGGAACTGGGAGTGGAACTTCGTTTCGACAGCTTTGCCAAATTCAACTTCTGAGGACGTTTGCAACCTTCCTATCAGCGAATTCTTCTCAAACTCAGCGGGGAAACTCTTGGAGGAACCAAGGGCTTTGGTTTCGACTATGAAGTGGTTCAAACCATCGCTGAAAACATCTCCAAGGTTCACGATCTGGGAGTTGCCGTAGGAGTCGTGGTTGGGGGTGGAAACATTTTTCGAGGTGCCCGCTCTGCTGAGGGGCACATTGGCCGAGTCGCCGGTGATCACATGGGAATGATGGCCACCGTGATCAACAGCATCTGCCTGCAAGAAGTTTTAGAGCAACGTGGAGTCACCACTCGGGTAATGTCGGCCATTAATATCCGTGCTGTAGCTGAGCCCTACATCAAGCGTCGGGCTGACCGGCATTTGGAGAAGTCACGGGTGGTTATCTTTGCAGCAGGAACCGGGAACCCGTTCTTCACAACAGACACAGCCGCAGTGCTACGGGCGTCTGAAATCAGTGCAGAGATTGTGATCAAGGCCACCAAGACTGATGGTGTCTATGACAAAGATCCAATGCTCTATGCCGACGCTGTCCGTTATGAACAGCTCGATTACGCTGAGGTCCTCAAACGGAATCTAAAGGTCATGGACTCCACAGCGATTGCCTTCTGTAAAGACAATGATTTGCCAATCATGGTTCTCGATATCAACGCCCCTGACTCCATCCTGAGTGCAGTTTGTGGTGAACCTGTTGGCACCCTGATTAGTTGAGAGACACATCATGCAAGCTGAGACGATCGAAGAAGTTCAAGAGACAGTTCGCCGAAAAATGGATAGTACGCTGAACAACCTGCGACAGGAGTTCAACAACATTCATGCAGGCCGGGTTACACCCGCTATGCTTGAGAACGAGAAGGTGGACTACTACGGATCTCCAACTCCGATTACACAAGTTGCCTCTGTTTCTGCACCGGAACCTCAACTGCTGATGATCAATCCTTGGGAAAAAAACATGATCAAGGAGATCGAGCGAACGCTTCAAGCGGCAAACCTCGGTTTCAGCTTATCCAATGATGGCAATGTAATCAGAGCACTATTACCTCCCTTCACGGAAGAGCGACGCAAGGAACGAGTCAAACAGACTAAGAAAATTGGTGAAGAAGTCAAAGTAGCCTTACGCAATGTGCGTCGTGAAGGCAACGACACCTTGAAAAAAATGGAAAAAGATAAGCTCATCTCTCAGGATGAAGAGAAGGGCGCCCAGGCAGATATCCAGAAGCTCACGGATGAGCACATCAACCTAGTGAGCGAATTAATGACTGCCAAGGAAAAAGAACTGATGACCATCTGAGTCATACCCTAATCCTCCCTAGGATCCTCTTTTGCTCGCTAGCCTGCTCTATTCCTTGTTGCCTTATCAGATTTTCAAGTCCGTCTTCTTCCGCGGGGGGATGACGTTCTTGACAGCTTATCTTATCATCACCTGGCTGATGCCGATGACGATACAGTTTTTCCGGCGTCATGGAATCACCTCTGATTTCACAGCTGCTAGCAGACAGACAGGACCATACACTGGAGCGACCCCAATTATGGGAGGTGGGGTGTTGATCGTAGGCATCCTGATTTCCTCATTACTCTGGACGACCCTGAATCAGTACATCATCGCCCTGCTCCTGATCATGCTTTCCTTTGGGCTGATTGGTGCGCTGGATGATCTGGCAAAGGTATTTCACAAACGGCGGATAGAGAGAGGGGAAGAAGCCCGCAAGAGCTACAGTGACAAGGCTGATGGCATTAGTGGGAAAGGAAGGTTGGCTGCTGAATTTGCAGTGGCGCTGCTAGTTGTCTTGGGGCTTTACTTATACGTCGATATTGATGGACATCTCGTTGTGCCTTTTGTACCTATCGATGAATGGTATCCGTATCTCCCAAAGTATCTGTTCATTCCCTTCATGCTACTTGTCATCGTGGGTGGCGCGAATGCGGTCAACTTGACCGATGGGATGGACACCCTGGCTACTGTGCCATTGATGACCTGCACGCTCTTCGTAGGAGCCGTGGCCTATATTGGAGGAGACTTAGACTTTGCCACAAAGCTAAAAATTCCTCATCTTTCTCATGATATCAAGGAATTGGCTGTGCTTGCTGCTGCCATTATCAGCGCAGGTTTTGCCTTTCTGAAGTACAACGCACCTCCAGCCCAAATCTATATGGGTGACCTCGGAGCTCTGGCGCTGGGAAGTGTTGTTTCAGCAATGTTCATCTTTGTGAAAGCTGAGTTGTTCCTGCCAATTGTAGGAGGACTGTTTGTTTTCTCTGCTCTCTCAACAATCATTCAGCGAGTTTTTTTTCGAGCAATGTTGCGTTTGCGGGGTCGGAATTTTGCGGAAACTTATCGCTTCTTTCTGAAATCTCCCTATCATCATCATCTGCAGCAACTTTGGACCTATCATCCGGAAGCTCCAAAAGTGAAGTCAGTCTGGTTGATGATGTTGGAAAAACTTGGAGTGCGCTCTGTTCCAGAAGACAACAAGCTGCTCACTCCTCAAGAAGTCAATAGTCGAGTGGTCTGGCATTTTCATTTGCGCTCGATCTGGCTTTTTGTGATCACTTTGATCCTCTATTTCAAGGTAAGATAATGACGGATTTGACTGGCAAACGTGCGCTGGTGACCGGTGCTGGACGCGGAATTGGGCGTGAAATCGCGCTGGAGTTGGTCCGGGGTGGAGCAAGTGTCGTCATCATCAACCGAAATCCAGAACGCGGCTCCGCTGTTCTCACAGAAATCAAGGAAGCCAATGGGGAAGGCTGGAGTCTGCTAGGGGATGTTGCGGATCGAGAAACTGCTGACAATTTAGCTGAAGAGGCTCTGAAACTTACAGGAGGAATCGATATCCTAGTGAACAATGCTGGTATCACCAAGGACAACCTCTTTATGCGGATGAAGCCAGAAGAGTGGGAGCAGGTACTGGGAGTCAATTTGAATGGTGTCTACTACATCACCCGTAGTCTCATCCGTCACATGGTCAAGCAGCGCTTTGGTCGCATCGTCAATATTGGCTCAGTGGTTGGTTCCACAGGTAATCCGGGTCAGGTAAACTACAGCACAACCAAGGCTGGATTGATCGGTTTTACAAAGTCATTGGCCAAGGAGCTTGGAGGGCGCAACATCACAGTCAATACCATCTCTCCAGGATTCATTGAAACAGACATGACGGAGGAGTTGAACGAAAAACAAAAGGAAGCCATCCTCAGTCAGGTGCCTCTTGGGCGGATGGGAAGTGCTCAGGAAGTCGCTTGGGCGGTACGGTTTTTGGTGTCTGATCAAGCGGCCTACATCACAGGCAGCACACTGCATGTGAATGGTGGACTCTACTAGGACGTCCGCAAAAAAATTGACATTTAAGCTGAATTTGAGGAAACAAACTCGCACTGGTTGCGGGAATTCTCCGTGGCTAGCAGGACCTCCCAAGCAGGAAATGCCTCTGGTCGCCTAATCTTTGGTTTTACACTGGAAAAGGATCACAACATGGATGAAATCGTATCAAAGGTCACGAAGATCATCAGCGAGCAACTTGGCAAAGATGAGTCTGAGATCAATTTAGAATCCCACTTCATTGACGACCTAGACGCAGACTCACTGGACACCGTTGAACTGGTCATGGCGCTGGAAGAAGAATTCGGCATCGATATCCCGGATGATGCCTCCGAAAAAATCACTACCGTCCAGTCAGCTGTTGACTTCATCCGATCCGCTACTGGCTGATCCCCTCTCCCTTTCTCCTATCACACTCTCATGAGCGATCGTCGTCGAATCGTCGTGACCGGTCTTGGTTGCGTCAGTCCACTTGGAAACAGCGTGGCAGAAGCTTGGAGTGCCTGTTCCTCTGGAAAGTCAGGCATTGGTCCAATCACACATTTTGATGCTTCGGAGTTCCGAACTCAAATTGCTGGAGAGGTACGCAACTACCAAGTTCCTGACATTGTCTCTCCCAAGGAAGCTCGTAAGATGGAGCTCTTCATTCGCTATGCAGTTGGTGCTGCAGCGGAGGCTCTCCAAGACGCTAACTTGGAGATCACCGAAGAACTGGAAGAGGAAACTGGTGTCTCAATGGGAGTGGGAATCGGGGGATTGGGCAATATCGAGCGGCATACGCTGCTGGTGGAAGAGGGAGGACCAAAACGGATTTCTCCCTTCTTCATCCCAATGACTCTTGTTAACCTGGCTCCGGGTCAGGTCTCCATGGTTTTCAAGGCTCGCAACTATAACGCTTGTTCAGTTTCGGCCTGTACCTCCTCCAATCATGCGATTGGTACTGCAGCGCGCATCATTGAACGTGGAGATGCGAAAATCATGTTGGCAGGAGGCAGTGAATCAGCCGTGACTCCCCTGGGGGTCGGAGGTTTTGCGGCGATGAGAGCACTCAGCACACGCAATGATGACCCAGAACGGGCGAGTCGTCCTTACGATCAAGATCGAGATGGCTTTGTTCTTTCGGAGGGAGGAGCAATGCTGATTCTCGAAGATTATGAATTTGCCAAAGCCAGAGGAGCCCGGATCTACTGTGAAATCATCGGGTATGGGGTCAGTTCGGATGCCCATCACATCACTGCGCCTTCCATGGAAGGTCCAGCTCGAGCGATGAAACTAGCTCTCAAGGATGCCAAGCTGAACTCGAAGGATCTTGACTACGTCAACGCTCATGGCACCTCGACTCCCGCAGGAGATCTTAACGAATTGCGAGCGCTTAAGCTGGCGCTTGGAGAAGACACAGCAAAGCATATTTCCATCAGTTCCACGAAGTCCATGACTGGGCATCTCCTGGGAGCTGCGGCGGCAATCGAGGCAGTGTTCTCTATCAAAGCCATGGAACAAGGCCTTGTACCTCCTACGATCAATGTCGAAAATCTGGACCCGGAATGTGATCTAGACATCACCTCAAACGTGGCTCGTGAACGTCAGATAACACACGTCATGTCGAACGCCTTTGGCTTCGGTGGGACGAATGCTTCGGTCATCTTCCGTAAAATCTAACCCAATCCTTAGCTCATAGAGATCCAGATGGAAGAATTCATCTTTCAATTGAAAAGTAATCGCTTCGTGCGCTACTCCGTACTCGGAGGGTTTGTCTTGATTTCTTATGTGGTGACCAACGGAAGCATCCTCTCCACTGCTCTGGTTGGAGCCGGACTGCTGCTGGGAAGGATGAGCTACAACGATGCAGTAGATGATATCGACGTCTGAAAGTTAGCTCTCTCGTCAGTTGTTTGCATCCAGTAGATGGGTCGGTTCAACTGGCGAAATTTCTCTTGAAGATCCTGCTGCCACGCTCTGAACTGTCTTTGAAATTCCTTTTCTCTTGACTCACCCCAATTCAGGGTTAGGCGCGTTGCGCTCTGCTGAAAAAGGACCTCCCCCCGCCAGGGCATCTGTTGCTCTAAGTGATCTAAAAGACAAACTGGTCGTAATTCACAATGCCGAACCAGTCTCCGGCAAAGTTTCCACTCCTCTTCTCCAAATTGCTGAAAATCACTGAAGAGCCAGACTACGTTACCTGGACGCTGAACACGATTGAAGCGTTCCAGAAGCTTCAGTAGTGGTGACGGATCAACCGAAATAAACCCCTCTTCCTGCAATCCCAGCAACTCCTGTTGATAGGCTTCCACCAGTTTGCCGAGCATCTGCAGCAGTGCTGGACGATGTTCCTTAGGCGCCACCTCATGGTGAGTTCTTGCCCCAGCAAACCAAAGCGCAACCCGGTCCTGATTTTTCAGAGCTCGCCAAGCAAGTTGTGCCGCTAGACAAGCAGCTAGCCGAACCTTGAGTTGTCCTTGAGTGGCAAAAAACATGGAGGGGGAACAGTCCAACAAAAGAAAGTTGGGTTGCTCGCGTTCTTCACGGAAGAGTTTGGTGTGCGGTCGGCCAGTTCGTGCTGTGACCAGCCAGTCGATCAGGCGGACATCGTCTCCTGCCTGATAGAGTCGAACCTCGTCAAATTCCATCCCCCGTCCCTGAAAGCGGCTTCGATGGGAGCCAACCCTGGAACTTGATGGGAGAGTCCGTCGAGCTTGTAGAGGGCCAAGGGGGAATGCTCCGGGGAGGAGGTCCACCAAGGCCAGTTGCAGACCATCGGTGGGAGTGGGCATGTCAGTTGGGAGGTGCCGGAATACAGACGAGCAAGCCTCGATCTACGCGATAGCTACCACAGTTCTCTGTGAAGGCCTGCGCAGCTCGTTCGGTTTCAATTTCAAAGGCGTGACCAATCTTCATTTGATCGCGAACTTCCTGTGAGCTGGGTGAGCCCCACTGACTGGTTCGGCTCTGATGAAGCCGCTGCACGTTTAGCTGCTCCACTTTCCCAAGAGACTGGTTAGCCTCTTTCTGAATCTTGGCTTGGACGTTATCATCACAACGCATGGTTTCGCCATACGTCTCCTCCTGTAGGCAAGCCGGAGCCGAAACTTCCTGACGATAGGGCGGACTTGGTGGGGGGGATCCACTACAGGCCACCAGACTTGCCAACAGTGACAACATTGTGAACTGCCGCACTGGACTCATTGCCGTTCCCGAATGAGTTGTTGAACCATTAAGTTGGATTCACGAATGCGTCGGGCAGTATCGCGGTTGATCCGTGCGATGGGCGCTGGATTCACCTGTTTTTGCAGACTGGCCCCATAGTAGGGAGCGCTGCGTTCCTCTCCGACAATCGGGCCACTGAAACCGATATAACGTTGCCTGTGGCGGAATTTTTTACTGTATGTACGTCGGTACTCGAAAGGATCCTGGGTCAGCTGGTTGACCATCTCTCCACTGCGCTGCACTTCCTGTGGGCGGTACTCCGAAAGGGGATACTCTCCTCGTTCTCCGCGAATCACTTGCTGAATGAGGGAATTAGTTCTCCGAAGATGAAGCTCATCCTGAGCAAATACCGGCGCAGACAGGACCACGAGTAACGACACTAAGATCGTGCGTCTCATATAATCCTCGTCTCGCAGTATTTTCTCTATTACTCCGAATTGAGACTATCCTGCCCAGCAGGCGCTTGCAATCCGGAATATTCTGGCAATGCGGAGATTGAGCCAAGGAATGGTCAATCTCCCCAAAGTTGAGCCTTCTGAAAGAATGATGCCTAAAATTCAACTCTTCCCCTTTATCAACAAACTTTGGCTGGAATCTATTTCATTCATTGGTAGAGTGAGAAGTTTTCTGACTAGCAAGTTGCAAGGTGGTATGGCCACTTGTCTCATTGAAGAACCTTGACCCCATTGGAGAACCATGCCTGATGGAATTCAGATCCAAGGCCCTATACATAAGGGTTTTGCCGAAGTCCTCTCGGAAGAGGCCCAAAAATTTATTGTTCAGTTGCATCGACAATTCAACGGACGTCGCCAGGAATTGCTGAAGCGTCGTGAAGAAGTACAGCAGGCGCTCTTCAATGGACAAAAACCCAGTTATTCGGAAGAGACTCGATCCATTCGTGAAGGAGACTGGAGAGTCGCGCCACTACCAGACGACCTGCAAGATCGACGTTGCGAGATCACCGGTCCTGTCGAAGCCAAGATGATGATCAATGCGATGAACTCTGGAGCCCGAGTTTTCATGGCAGACTTGGAAGATGCCAACAGCCCCAACTGGTTCAACCAGATCCAGGGACAGATCAATCTGCAGAGAGCGATTGACCGTACTCTGGAGTTCACCAATCCGGCTGGCAAGGAATACAAACTGAACGATGAAGTCTCTACCCTGATCGTACGTCCACGTGGATGGCACCTTAATCAGAAGCACATCTTGATCGATGGTGAGATCGCATCAGGTTCACTATTCGACTTCGGCTTATACTTCTTCCACAACCACGAGCGGGTCAAGAAGATCAATTCTGGAATCTATCTCTACCTGCCAAAGCTGGAGAATCATCAGGAAGCCAAGCTCTGGAACGATGTCTTCGTGATGGCTCAAGAGTACGTTGGCAAACCAATCGGTAGCATCAAGGCCACAATTCTGATTGAGCACATCCTCGCTCCCTTCGAAATCGAAGAGATGCTGTATGTGCTGAAAGATCACATGGCAGGCATGAACGCTGGACGCTGGGATTACATGTTCAGCTGCATCAAAAAATTCCGATCGGATCCAAACTTCCTCTGGCCAGATCGTATTCATGTGACCATGACCGTGCCCTTCATGCGAGCCTATACAGAATCACTCGTCCGCGCCTGTCACAAGCGAGGAGCGCATGCTATCGGTGGGATGGCTGCCTTCATCCCAAGCCGACGGGATCCAGAAGTGAACAAGGTTGCTCTCGGCAAAGTGAGAGCGGACAAGGAGCGCGATGCCAATGACGGCTACGATGGTTCCTGGGTTGCGCACCCTGATCTGGTACCCATCTGCAACGAAGTTTTCACAGAAAAGTTCGGACCCAACCGTGTGAACCAGAAGGACAATCTTCGAGAAGATGTGGTTCCCAATCCGGATGGTTTCGTCAACTTTGAGGTTCCTGGAGAGATCACCGAGGGTGGTTTGCGCAACAACATCAGCGTGGGTATTCAGTACGTTGAATCCTGGCTGAACGGCATGGGCGCAGTGGCCATTTTCAATCTGATGGAAGACGCAGCTACCGCAGAAATCTCACGTTCTCAGATCTGGCAGTGGATTCGCCATCCAGATGGGAAATTGTCGGACGGTCGCAAGATCACGGTTGAGATGTACCGACAGTTCGCGGAGGAAGAGTTAGAAAAAATTCGGGCGGAGCGTGGGGAGAGCTTCAGTGAGGAGCGCTTTGCCAAGGCAGCCAAGACAATGGATGTATTGGCAACTGACCCAGAATTCCGTGAATTCCTGACGGTTCAAGCCTACGACCTGCTCGACTGATTCCTACCAGATCACTGTCTTCCGGAGCTGATGGTTCAGAAGCCGGAAGACACGTACCACTTGTTTACGGTTTAGCAAGCAAATCTGCGAAAGTCTGTGGCACATCAGTCACGAACTTCTCGATTGAACCGTAGCGCCCGATGTCCATCTTCATACTACCTTCAATCACGACCGTTGGGGTTCCTGTCAACCCGTACTGTTCTGTTTTACGCTCTGCTTCAGCGAGCTTGGCTTCCACCCAGGACTTGCGAGATTCTGCTTGGTATGCCTGATCCAGCCCCAAGCTCTTGGCCAGGTAGTTAATGATCCCAGGATCGAAGACATTCACATCATACTCGAAGCGAGTGCGGAATAGTTCTTCCTTGACCATCTTGCCCTTACCAAGCTTTTCAGCGACATAGTAAAGCCGAAGAGGGGAATCATCCTGCCCCCGGAAGGTGATTGGGATGTCAATAAAGTCAACTTGGTCGGCATATTCTTCCCGCAGTTTCAGGGAAGCCTTGCGTAAGTTGTTGCAGTGGATGCAGCCAAAGTTCATCAGTTCTTCAAAGCGAACCTTCTTTACCGTGTGTGCTGAAGGGACGGGTCCCACAGTGGTATAGTACCCGCGAATGTCAGCAGCGTACGAGAGCGTGGTTACCAACAAGATCGAAACAAGGGTCAGCAATGACTTCATAGTGTGTCTCAACAAAGAGGGTTAGTTGATGGCGCTAGGAACGGCCAGCGTAAATTCAGGAATTTCGACCTGGAGCAGAGCACGGTTGGCGGTCTGCATCTGGTAGCTACCACGCATTGTACCCACGGGAGTCGATAAGGGGCAACCACTTGTGTATTCAAAGGATTCTCCGGGCTTGAGGACGGGCTGCTCACCCACTACACCCTCACCTTCCACATGGCGAATCTGACCATCTCCATCGGTGATGATCCAGCGTCGCTTCAGCAACTGTACGGTCTCGTATCCCTGGTTTTCAATCCGCACTCGATAGGCGAATAGAAAGAGTGGTTTTTCAGGGTCAGATTCATTATCCAAATAGAAGGACTGGACAGCGACCCCAATATCGTGCGTAATCTCTTGGTTCATGGCAGACTCCAAATAGGTGATTATTTGGTGTAACTCACCTGCCGAAAGATCGCAAAGGAATTGTCTAACGCGCCCAGGACTGGTCTTGCCCTTGCAGGTCGAACAACCGACCATTTGCCACCTAATTTCTGGCCTTCCCTGTACTGCACTCCCAAGATCCGACATGGCGAGCATCAGCGACGACAAACTCAAAATCACGATTTATCCAGGCCGTCAGCAAGACGTGACCGCCGGGCTCTATCTCGACATGGACAACGACATGCGTCAACTGGCGCAGAAGACCTTGTCGGGATTCTCCACTCTGCGCAACAATTTTCTGCAAATCGGACGACTGAACCGTGTGTTGGAGTTGCTCCAGGGCATGCTGGTCGAACAACTCTACAGCTTGCGCCAAGTTCCAGACAACCTGACCCAGGCGCTCAAACTAAAGGGAGCCAACCAGAGCGAGATTCCTTGTGAGACCTTTCAGAATTTCGAGAAGCAGTCCTGCAATCCAGAGGTCTTCCTTCATCGCACCCGTCTGAAGATTAAGCGGACTCTGCGCAATCTTCAGGAATTGACAAAAGCTTTTCCAGATGAACCGATGCTGCAAGAAGTCGAGCAGATGCTCCGTGCTTTGCCAGCAGATCTGGACGCGGTCAAGCTAGAGGAAGAGATCGTTGCGCTAACCCAGAAGCCCTCCTTTCAGCACTACTTGCAAGCAAAGGATCGTTTCCTAGTTGACTGGATCAAGGCCCAAGAAGCAGAACAAGGACAAATCGATCCGCGGACGCTCAGTGAATCCGAGCTTGGAGGCACGCTGAAGGCACTGCAGGGGCAGATGTCAAAAATTGAGGAGAAGCCCGAGGTGCTGCGCTACAAGAACTATCAATTCTTCCGTTCCTTCAACGCGACGACTCACTCACAACTAAACTCGATCACACTCGGTTTCTGGAAAGACGAGAAGATGCGAGACTACTTCCTGCGTTTCATGACCGCTACCCGTAGCGCATTTGCGGAGCATGCGCCCTTCTTTGTCTTCCGCTTTGAAAATTCTTTTACCTATTTGCTTTGTGGCTTCCCTGACGACCAGCTTTTGAACGCACTGGAACGCAACCAGGAGATGGTGCCTGTTCATGCTAAGATCTTGATGCGCCAAGCCAACCAGTCCTACCGTGAACTGAGAAGTGAGGATGATCCAGAGAATTATCACACTTGTCTCAAGGCAGCGATGCATCCCTTCGTTCATCACCTCAACCGGCGTGTTCGTATGGAACTGCCGGACGAGTTCCTCAACTTCTTCCGCGTCTGAGGCACGGCCTCTTCCATGAAATTTGTTGATTCGGTCAAGATCCATGTCCGCTCTGGCAAGGGAGGAGCGGGCTGCACCTCCTTTCGTCGTGAAAAGTTTGTCGAATTTGGTGGACCCGATGGTGGGGACGGCGGCGAGGGTGGAAGCATTCGCTTTGTCGGAGATCATGCCCGCAGCACCTTGCTCGACCTCTCCTTCCAACAACATCAACACGCAGAAAATGGCCAGTCGGGTGGTGGACGCAACAAGCATGGGCGTAACGGCAAGGACTGCATGGTTCGTGTTCCTCTCGGAACCGTGGTCTGTGATGAAGAAAATGGAGATATCCTGCTGGAGATTCTCGAAGAACGAGAATACCTGTTCCTCAAGGGGGGACGAGGAGGACGGGGCAATGCGCGCTTCAAAACCTCAACGAATCGGGCCCCTGAGCACCACCAACCGGGTGAATCCTCGCAGGAACTTTGGATCCGTCTTGAGCTTAAGTTGATGGCTGATGTCGGTCTGGTTGGCTTCCCCAACGCTGGCAAGTCCACGCTGATCAGCAAGCTCTCCCACGCTCGACCCAAAGTGGCAGATTACCCTTTCACCACACTGGTTCCTCAACTTGGTGTGGTCAAGCACAATGAGTATGAAGCCTTCGTGATTGCTGACATCCCGGGTTTGATCGAGGGAGCACACGAAGGACGGGGGCTGGGAGATCGCTTCCTGCGCCACATTGAACGCACCGCGATTCTGCTGTTGATGCTGGATGTCTCCGGTTTTTCCGAGGCGCCACCGCTGGAAGAGTATGCGACCCTACTGCACGAGTTGGAGTCTTTCGAGCCGACCCTGTCAGAAAAACCTCGGGCGATTGCGTTGACCAAGCTGGACAGTGTCCATGATCTGAAGGAAACTGGAGAAATTCGTGATTCACTGGAAGCGAAAGGAGAGACCGTTTTCACGATCTCCTCTCTGAATGGCAGCGGCCTGCAAGAGCTGCAACAGCACTTGGCGGATATTGTGCGCGAGGTCCGTAACCCCATTCTTGATGAAGAACCCCCGGCATGAAGACTGAAACTTACACCGATTTATCTGTCCTCTGCCTCCGGGCGGGTGCCCCACGAGGTGATGTGACCTATGAGCGGGTGGAAGCCTTCCATCAAGAGTACTGGAACGCGTTGCCCCTGGCCAACTTCGAGTGGATGCACAATGGTGTCTACTACGAGCTCTTGACAGCCAACGTGCCGCGTGATTTATTCAAGGAGATGATGACCCGCTACCGGGACCTGAGCTTTCTGGCTCGCTACCACCGAGGTTCAGAATTCGCAGGATGGTTATCAGGATCCGGAAGCAAACACCTGACGAATCGAGCGATGATTCGCGAATACCTGCGTCAGCACCTGCCTCACCGAGAGATTCACGCCGCATGAAACGTTTCTCAACACTGTTGCTCCCTCTGCTGGTGGCTGGTTGCCTGTCGCTGCACGCTCAAGCCATTGATGAGGATCTGGTTCACGAGATCGCGGACAATTTGCGTTGCCCGACTTGTCAAGGGCTCTCGGTCAATGATTCTGAAGCAGGCTTTTCAGTACAGATGCGCAACAAGGTTCGGGAAATGTTGATGGCGGGGCAAGGTCGGGAAGAGATTGAGGCCTACTTTGTCGCTCGCTATGGCGAGTGGATCTTACGGACTCCTCCAGCGCAAGGCTTCAACCTGTTGATCTGGATCCTACCAGCTCTCGGGCTAGCCGGAGGATTCTGGTTCGTCTGGAGTAAATCCAGTCAATGGAAAGCCAAGGATCAATTAGCCCCAGAAGAATTGGATTCCCTCACTGCAGAAGAAGAACGCCAGGTGCTTCAGGACCTGAAACGATTCGAAAACAGCTAACCTTCCTCCTCTCACGCGCCCATAGCTCAACTGGATAGAGCAACTGACTTCTAATCAGTAGGTTTCAGGTTCAAGTCCTGATGGGCGCGCCATTAAAATCAGTTATTTAGCCGGTATGAATAGACTTAGAACATACCAAAAAATTGAAATGGTAGCAAAAAAGTCGTAATTTGCTACCAAATCTTTCCCCAAGCCCCCTTCTTAGACCTTTTCCAGGAAACACCAAAAAGTAAGTATTTCCTAGCCTTCAAAACCCAACACCTTTCCCGCCAGCATTGCTGCCCCTACGCCCCTAGTTCTCTTCTGGCAGGTGCCCGGTCACCCGGAACCCACGCAGCAGAATTTCATCAGTGGTCCGACCCAAACTCCAACGTTGTTGCCTCGCCACTTGCCGCAGCAGTTGCATCAGATCACCATGCACCATACAACTCAAATGCTTTCTTGGTTCCCGGTACACTTCTGCCTGTAAATCATTCTTCCTAATCTCATTTTTCTGCATCGTTACTCCTGTTGAATTGCTTATTTGTTGCCCACTACTCAACGAAGGTGCTCAAATTTAGCGAAGATGCTCACTCTCAGCGATGAGCATCTTCTAAGAGTTTTGAGCATCTTCAGCAAGCCCTGAAAGATCCGGGGGGCAGAAGTCTCCATTCCCACCAAGATGTCTGGGAAGGTCCACCCTTTTTATCGACACTGATCTCAAGTTCCTGACGGGCTCTACGCAGGGTAGCTGGTGCTATATCAGCCTCTTGGGCCGCCTGCTTGACTTCCTGTGCTGTCATTGGGGCAGCAGCCAATAAATCCCTGAGAAAGTCTTTTGCCTCATTCAGAGCCGACTGGCCGGTCCCGGACTCCTTCCTCCGCTCCTCTGCTGCACCGAGGATCTGCTGTGCAGAACCCACAACAGCTGCTCCCCAAACAACCCTGGTGTTGGAGATACCCGGATGATTAGGCAGTTCCACCTGCTGCAGGTCATAGCTGAAGCCGTCTTGGTCGACACCAATATTGCTCTTGAGTCTGAGCAACATCCGCTGACTGGCTTGTGCCAGATCTCCAGGCACCACGACGGTCCCCAGGACAATGCGAGCCAGTGCGCCGAAGGCAATCGACCCGGTCACCCGCTCCAGTGGTTCTCGTAGCTGTGTCCCTTTGGAGAAGTGGGTGATTCCCAGCACCGCACAGTCATAGACCGATGCTAAGTCAACCAGCGGCTGCAGGGCTCTTCGCACCTCGGTATTACGGTGGGAGTCTCCGGTGATCGCTGAGACGACTGGATCAGCGATCAGCAGGCTGACCCCTCCGATTTGCTTCAGTTCCATCTCCAAGAGCCTTAGGTCTGTTGCCGGATCAAAACTGCGGCTTCTCTGGCCATCATGGACCTCATTGACGAAGTAGATTTTTTCGAGGTCCGCTTCGGCAAGTACCAGTCGTGGGACCAGGGTATCTTGCGGGTCATCTTCACCAGACCAAATCAAAACATTAGCTGGGGCACAGTTGGCTCCTTCCGGCCAGGTCCCACCCCTGCTGATGATGGCAGCCATTTCCATTGCCAGGGTGGTCTTGCCTGTCCCAGGGGAGCCAGCCAGCAGGTGAAACTTGCCCCTGGCCAGCCATCCCTGCCAGAGCCAGTCAATGGCTTCCAACGGGAGTTTGCTGGCACTCTGAAGCCTCAACCTGGTCCCCCAACCACCGTCAGTACGCACCAGCTTGAGGACATCAGCCAGTATTCTTGCACTCAGGGTATCACCGACAGGCTCTCCCCCAGGTGGTTTCTCCAGGAAGTGCAGCAGTTTCTGCTCAAGTTCAGGGTCATCGAGTTGGACCCCTGTAGCCCGGAAAGCCCTGGCAGCTTCCGGTTGCCGAATGTGATAGAGCCCGTTGCGTGGATCAAGGCGGAGCCAGTGGGTAACCGAAAGCTTTGTTTCGATCACAGTCGATTCGGAATTAGCTGACAATTTCTTCGCAAAGCCTTCTAAAACTGAGGGCCCACCGAGTAGCTCAATCAGCTGGTCGCGGTCACTCAAGTGTTCGCAGTGTCCATGCTTGCAATTGAATCTTTGCCCCCCACCAGGCGTACGCAGGATGACGGTGGAACTTGTCCCATCGCTGCCATTGGTGTGCTGAGCCTTGTTGGGGCATAGGACAGTCACATGGTCCCCATTGTCTCGGACAAACCAACCGCGCTCAACGAAGAGTGCGATCCAGTCAATACTGCTGTAGTCGTAGAGGGTTGGGGGAGCACTAAAGTCTCCAGCGTCACTGCTGCTGAAGGGCGATCGCTTGCGTTGGGCCGGCTGAATTGCCGCAGTAAATTTTGATTTGCTGGTCTTGGGGTGATAGTTCTCCTGCAGTTGCTGCTGGGAAACCAGCACCAAGTCCTCCCAGTCCTCATGAATCCAGCGATATTCTTCGCCGGTATCAGGGTGGATCGAAGGTGGGGCCACCAGTTGAGTCCCTGCCCCTTGGATCTCGCCCCCGTGCTCCGTGCTCTCTTTGCCCTGAAAAACAAATTTTTCAGAGGAGTCACTCAGTATATAGTGATGGGAGTTGTCATTTCCGGTCCGTACCAGTGGACCGCTGAGTAACCAGCCGTAGCCCTCCTGATCGCTAGCACAAGCCATGTGCTCTTTCCATAGATCGAGATCATCGTAATCAATCCCACGTAGGAAGAGTCCCCTCTGCCTCCAGGGGATACCCAGCAGTAGCCCAACATTGTCGCTGGGTCTAAAGCGCTGAAGGATTGCTTCAGCGCTCAACTCCTGGTACTGCTCTTGTGCCTGCCAGCCCATTTGGTAGGGCCGCTTGCCTTTGAGTGGTATGGGGCAGAGGCCACGTTGATGATAGCGCCTAATCGCTGCGTCTCGTCGTTGACGCCAATCAGAGTGGGGTGCATGCACCCGTTTTTTTGCTAGCTTGGCAGAAGACTCGACTGAGGAGTCTTCAGGCTTTAGTAGTGCTGGATCAGACCAGCTCTTTTGCCCTTGCTTTGGGACTTTTTTGTCAAAAACCTTCATACGTTACCTGATAATATTCATCCGCTTGCATGACCCCAGGCGCTGGAGTTTACAAAACTCTAATCACCCGGGGCCATTTGATAACTGAACCCCCGCTCCTCGGGGAGAGCGCCCTAGCTGAGCTTCGGCACGATCCCTTCTTTGCGGCGATCCAGTTCTTCGAGATAGGCCATCAGTCGGTCGTGGTCGATCAAGATGCCTTTGCCCAACTTGAGTAGGCATCCGAACTGCCGCATTGCCTCACGCCGGTGGAAGACCAACCAGCGCATATCAATGGGACTCTTCCCCGAACGAATGTAATCAGCCAGGCGGACCCAGTTTCCTGGATCAGTTTTGTTGTGTGTCATCAAAGACTCCTAAATGGAAATTATGTAAATTACTTGGAATCAGTTGTTGAAACCAAGAACTGCATTTTGAACAGGAGCCAATGATTTGTATAGGCGGGGAATAAGCGGCAAGTCGGAGCGGTCAATTTCCAGCTACACCAGGTGGAAAGCAGGCTGAAGCAGGGTATTGAAACAGGCGCTAATTAGGCGCTGAGGATGGGATTGAGCAATTTTTCAACAATTTCCATTGCATTGCTGGTATCGGCGATGGAGGTGCTCTTGGGATTCAGGGGCTTGCCCTGCTGGCTGAGGCAGATCAGCAGGAAGTCTTGCTTGGAATCAACGAGGCCGTTTCTGAAGAGAAGATCTGCGGCAGCCTTGGGGTAATCATTGGGGACCTGCCATTGCCACCTTCGACCTAATTTTATCTGTTCATTCGGTTGGAGGTATTCAACCCAGCCCTTGTTGACCATGGCATTCATACACTTGTGTAGTTTTTCACTCTCTTCGGAGACATTTGCCAGGGCGGTTTCCAGTTGGGCTCTAGAGAATTTAGTCAGTTGCAGAGGAGCGAGGGAGCGTGGATCAATTTGCAGGACCGGTTCAAAGTGAACGATGCCTTCTTCTTCGGAGATCCCAGATGCCAGGGAAGTCCCTTCATCAACAAGGGCCGTATTGAAGGAACAAGGAACGGATTCTGAGGCTGCTGCCAGCGAGTTCCAGAGGTTCTGTGGCAATGGCAGGTAGATTTCAGCAAGTTCGGCAACCTGTTTATTCAGTGTCCCTGAGGTACTGAGGCGGCAATTGACCAGATGCACGAAGGGAGTCAGTTGGAGTTGTTGGCAGAGGTCGATCACCCGGGCGGTTGGGTGGTCCTGCGCCAGCTTCTTCAGGGGAATCAGATCAGCGCTGATCAGCATGTGGATGCCTTGAGAAAAAAATTACTGATTCACCAATCTCTCAAAAACGAAATCCTATTGGATTAATGATAGAAAATTTCCTCGGAAGCCCTTTCTAAAGCCCTGGGATACTCACTGCGGTTGGGCTGGTGGAGTTCAATTGAAGGTATTGATTCGAGTCAGAATTATTCACCTGGTTTGCAATGTTCGAACTGCTGTCGTTGGTACCATCTCCCATCAGCCAAATCTTGGTTCCCTGCTCACCGGTATTTGATCCTAAAGCAAAGTTAGAAGTGGCAGCTGTTTCATTCGGCTTTCGCCATGAATTTCCAACCTTGTAGTTAGATAACCAGCCCATAGGATCTCTTACCATCATCGAAATTTCTGTATCATTGGGCAAAGAGGTGTTGGTATTCAAGGTTGTGACGACAGTTGAAGCAATTTGCCCCTGAAAGCGATTTGAGGATTCTGTCAAGTATGATCCAACATAGAAATAGCCGGTCACATCTGAAGGGTTCCCATGATTCGTATTAGACCAATTTGAATTTGAACCGTTTATGTTACTGACTGCTCCTGTTGACAAATTGACTAACCTAAAACGGAATCGGCCGTAAAATTTGTTCAGGTCCCCTGATCCACCCCGAATGGAGCCGCCATTGTAATCAGCATATACCCCGTACCAGTTACCAGTTGTGGCTAAGCCACTGGCAGATCTCCACTGCAAAGCATTGGATCCATCTCCATACTTGAACAGAAATTCACCACTAGTAGTTACTTTGAGCGTAATTTGATCCCAGTGGTTGGAGCAGCAACTTGAATGGTCCGCTTGACTCCAAAGGGTCCTGTCCGTACTGAGATTCGTTGTTTTGAATACGGAGGCAACAGCCCAGGGCTGTCCACTAGAGGCAGTGTTGCCAGATGAGACAGTTGAGCTTGGCGAGATACTGCTTATTACACGATGCAGAGGATTCTCCGAACTACCATTCGTTGCAAATCTTGCGTATCCACTGGATCCACTAAAGTCAAGCCCCTTGGACCAAGCTGTGCCGGTTGAGCTTGGAGTATCATTGTCGTATAAATTATTCACCTCACCGGCCGTTAGGGCCCTAGAATAAATTTTGAACTCATCAATGTAGCCTTTCCAGGAGAGTTGATTTTGGCGATTTGTCCCAATCTTGAGCATATCCATCGGAGTTGGCTGATTATTGAGCCTTGTCGCCACCAAGGTGCTATTCATGTAGATTTGTGCTGTCCCATTATCGTGCTTCACAAAAGCACCATGTCCCCATGAGTTAGTTGGGTACCGAGTATCTGCCAGGGTGTGCACTTTTGTAGATGAATTTACTCCTTGTTGTGATCTCCAACGAAGCTTTCTGTCTCTACTATCAAGTTGCCAACTGTGGTTACCTCCGTCACCGCCACTGCCCAAAAAAATCTTCGAAGACATCATTGAACTATAATCTGGCATGTCCGGATCAGCATAAAACCAAAGGCTGACTGTAAAATTACCACTATTGAAGAGGTTACTTTCGTTATCATCATTCAAACTCGTATTGTACCCATATTGATTCCCCGCATTGAAATACGCTGCTTTGCCCCCGGTACAGCGGCTGTTCGCGTAGGTAATGCTACCGCCATTGGCTACACTCAAATCATATCTTCCATCACCATACTTTCTTGCCTTGTCATTGGCGGTTGAGTCAAAGTCATAGTGAACTAATAAATCTGTATCGTTGTCTGCATTGCAGGAGGTCGTAGAAAAATTCGAGACCACTCCAGTATCGCGCATATTGCTCTGTGCAGACTCACCGGCAACATTACCTGCCACCATCGTGTAATGATAACGACCAGCAGATAAGCCCGCATGAACATAGCTGGTAGCTGATCCATCATTGACTGTGAATGTGCCATCGTAAGTTGAACTATTCGCCACATTGATAGAATAATTTACCGTGGAGTCCTGTTTGTAATAGAACTTGTAGTAGGTTGCCCCTGATAAAGTAGACCAGCTCAATGTGACTTGCTGAGTAGCTGCAACAGCGTTGGTAAGGCTTGGTGTCCCACTTGGAGGAACTTCATCATCAGTAGTGGTTACGTTTCGGGAACTGGAACTTAGCGAGGCATAACCAGTTGTATCCGTAGTAGAGCCGTTGATTGCAATAGTGACCTGAGAGACAGTGTCATTATCATCAAGAGCATCATCAACACCCGTAACAGTAATGTTTTGGGTATTCGTGTAATTGGCGTTGGTGAAAGTCAACTGAGTAGGACTGACACTGATTTCAGTGGAGTCAGAGACAGTCACATCAACAACAACATTTCCATTTGGAGCACTCGCTAGATAAAGGTTTAGATTATCTGTAGTACCTGTTTCAGAAACTGAGGTTGAGCCGCTTGTTGCACTGTATCTGAACGCAGGAGATGATGCGGTATCATCATTTATAATCGTCAGTGTGGCTCTCTGGGTTCCCTCCTCAACTCCATTGGTGACGCTGGAAATATCAATGCAAGCGGTCTCATTGTCTTCGACAGTCGTATCTCCATAAATGTTCACATTCTGGGTCGCCTGGGACTGACCAGCGGAAATCGTCATGGTAGAAGAGGAGTGCGCAAAATCGTTACTGCTCCCACTAGTAGCAGTACAGGAACTCCCTGAGCCATAGGCTAGATTGACAGTGACATTTGAGGAGTGAAGCTGATCCAGGTAAGCCGTGAGAGTGCGGGTCTGTGTGCCCGAGTTGCCCTCAGTCACCGTTGCATTGTCAAAACCGACTCCCACGCTTGGAGCAATCGGTGCCTGTTCTGCGATGGTGACAGGCGTATTTACAGTAAGTCCATTGTAGTTACTGTCTGATGAAGAGGTGGTGATGGTCAGATTTTCTGTCTGATTTCCGTCGGTCGTGTTGTCCTGGATCCCATGAATGTAGACGGTTTGAGGTGTGTTCCAATTGCCTGTGGTGAAGGTCAATTGAGTAGGTTCCACGGTAAATTCAGTGGAAAATCCAGCAATATTGGCTGTTACAGTTGCCGATGGCGCTGCACTCAAAACAACGGTGATGTTATCCCTCCCCACATAATCATTTGCTCCGTTTGCTTTAAAAATCACGGCATCAAAACTTCCTGATGATGTTTCTCCATGAAATTTATAATCCCATGTCGAGGAACTATTGAGCACCCCTGCCTGCGTAGTTCCTGCAACATATAATTGGCCACCCTTTGTCACATACATGCCCAGTGGAAAATCAAAACCACTGTCCCCGCTTCCTGTGAGCCTGGCCCACTGTTCGGTACCAGAAGAATTAAACTTGGTGATTTGATAGTTGCCGTCAAGGTCATCATCATAGCCAGCAGGGCTGATAGAACTGTCATGTAGGGTGTAGATGTAACCGGAAGAGTCAGCCCCAATTCCTCTGACAGTATTTGCTCGGTGACTAGTGAATTTGGTCCACTCGAAGGCACGGTCGCTGGCTCTGATTGCATGAATCACTAAATGGTCACTGGCTGAAGTTGGTGCAGAAACCGAGTTAATGGTCCCCCCAGTTTGGTCCTGGAGATAGATTGTTGCCCCACTGCTACTGAGGCCAAGATGAACTCCGTTTCCTTGGTCATGAGTGCTGTTGCCAATGAGTTTTGTCCATTGTCGAACATTGCTGCTGTTGTATTTACGGATAAACATATCCGTTTTTGAATTTCCACTGTGAGATTCAGAATCCAATGCTCCCGTAGAACTACCAGCTACATAATAGTTCCCACTGTCATCGAAGGCCATATCGCTGGCAACCGTGTTGTTTGTACCAGAAACTCCGAATTGGTCTGATCCCAAAATGTTTCCACTAGAATCCAGACGAGTAATGAAGGAGTCTTGGTAGGTAGCAGAAGCCGATGTTTTACTGGCTCCACTCATTGTCCCCTTGGTACTGCCAATAATGTAGAGGGTGTTGTTGTCAATAACGGCATCAGCTACTTGATCGTTTTGTGCTGTTCCAAATTGCTTTGACCACTGTTTGGTGCCATTACTCGAATACTTCGTGATGAATACATCACGATCTCCCGATGCGCTTTGACCATCGTAAGATGCATTGCTCACATCCCCAATGATGTAGGCATTTCCTTCTGAATCAGTAGCTACTGCTTTCACATAATCTGCAGCACTACTACCGGTTTGTCTTATCCATTGCTTGATACCAACAGAGTTGTATTTGACTAATGCAGCATCGTGACTTCCCGCATTGCTACCTTGTAAACTCGATGTTGTCTGGACACCAACATAGACATTCCCGATTGCATCTCGAGTGACTGCGTAAGCCCTGTCATCACCTGAATTCCCAATCAGATCTGACCAGTCATAGACACCTTCACCATAGCCAGCTTCGTTCACCGTTGTGCTTCCATTCGTGTGAGTGATGGTCACTCCGTTGGCTGCTCCAGTTGTGGCATTGTCTACATTTGAAGTTGGGCCTGCCCCTGCAGCATTGTTGGCAAAGACTTTATAATAGTAATTTGTATTCCCACTTAACCCAGTGTGGCTGTGAGTTGTGCCAGTAATGCCTGTAATGTTTGTCCAGCTTGATCCATTATCATTGTTCCACTGAAGCGTGTAATTAGTTATCCCTTCCCCCAATGCTGTGATGGGCTTTGCCCAATTCAGAGTAATATCTGTTCCACTTGCAGTAGCTGTTAGTTGAAGCGGAGCCTTGGGAACAGCCAAGGCCGCATCAACTACAGTCACATTGACATTCGGGATTGTCATATTGTGGTAATCACTGTCATCAGATTCAACAGTGAAACTTACTGGGACAACTTGATTTCCATCAGTGACATTGTCTTGGATAGAATAGAATTGAAAATCAATTGCTACTAAAGGTTCAGTAGTGTTGTAATTGGGCCAAAAATGAAGGCAGGCAGCAACTTCGTCATTATATGTCAAAGGCCAAATAGTGTGTAATTTCATAGCGTCAGCAACACCATAATTCGCCCCATTTGGGCCGACTAGCAATTCATCGGGACTAGAATGTGACGGACAGACTCTTACATAGGAAGTTGGTCTTCTTTGCATAGTCAGAGTGATACTATCCCTGCCAAGATTAGAGGTAGCTGGAGAAGCACTAGGATTAATTTGAGATATCAAGTTACCTTTGGTGCCGTAACCGTTCACTTGACCAGCGATATCCATTATTTCGGGGAATCCCATGTTGTATCCTGAAACATAAGCAACAGTGTCTGATACGATGTGCAACTTTTGTAGCTCATAACCATATGGGAGTTCGACTGTATTGATTCTGCTGGTAGCGTTACTATTAAACTTTATGATTGTTCCTAAACCCTGATCAAAGGCAGGGGTTAAGTATATGTCTGTGTTACCAAGAACATAGAGATTGTCAGATTGATCAATTGCTAGAACGTCATGCCATCGGCCTGAGTATGATTGACCCCCAGAGTACCCTGCTAGAACCTCTTGATGTAACCACTGCTGATTACCATTTGAATCATATTCGGCAAACCAATAATCATCTTTAGTGCCATCAATATCTGTGAATCCGGGGAGTGAGCCTGATGTGTCTCCAAAAATTACAACATTCCCATTGGATTTAATCTTTAAATCTGATGCAGCAGTACCCCCATCTGTAGTGCTCACAAATGTTCTGATCCAAGCGTTTGAAAAATTGCTGTCATAGCGAACTAAAAAAGCAAATTTCCTATTTTGTGGAGCAACTGAACCGCTACTGACTGGTGTTATTATTTCTCTGCCAGCCTTCATCGCAGTCTCACCAGAGACGTAAATATTTCCTAAGTTGTCAACAGCTACAGCCTGTGCTTCTTCTGACGCTCCGTAGTCTCCACCGACACCTGTACCTTTTGTGCTTGCTATGATTGCTGTTTTTTGAATTACTCCACTACTATTATATTTGGCAAGAAATGCATCTGTAGTTAGTGTATTCGGCATTTCCATAGAATTTAATCTTACAGAGTTAGGCCCAACATCATAATAAGTTTTTCCGACAATATAGATGTTATTGTTTGAATCAACTGTCATCCCATAAGGCAAAGTAGTAAAGGTAGTACAGGTTGTAGTTGACCATTGTTGGACACCACTGGAATTCAATTTAACTATTGCAAGATTATAAGAAGCGTCACTACAAGCTGATGTTCCTGCAAAATCTGCATCACCAGTTGTTCCTACTACTATAATATTATCCTCTGAATCAACCTCTATTCCATAGACATCATCATTAGATGTACTTCCTACTTGTTGTACCCAAAGACGTTCACCTCCACTATTATATTTAGCTATTACAAAATCTTGTGCTTTTGTATAATTTGCCACTGTTGATTTGTTATCAGGCAGTGAGCTACCAATAGCACTACTAGTAGTACCAGCAATATATGCGTTTCCTTGTGAGTCAGATGCTGTGTATGTACGCCCAGCCCCATGCCAGAATGGCCCTGTAAGCATTCTTGTCCAGATATCATTTCCACTCGCACCACTTTCTGTAACGGTTGCAGTTGTCCTGCTCAGAGTGAAGCCGGGAGCTAAAGTAGTAGCAGAGACTTCAGATGACCATGCGCTACTACCTCCTGCATTGTTAGACCTGACTCGGTAGTAGTAAGGAGTTGATATAGTTAGGGAAGTATGGTAGAAAGGGGGTCTTGTTGAGCTTGATGTGACTGTGGTACTACCAGAATAGCTACCGCTGCTTGTACCAAATTCAATGGTGTAGTTGTCTGCTTCTGCCACACGATCCCAAAGTACATTGATCCTGTCAGAATAAACAGCAGTTGCCGTTAAATTGCTTGGAGTACTTAAAGCTGTACCACTGTCAATAACACTAACAGACGTTGTTTGTCCCAGCCCATTGTAGAGAATGTCTGTTGATGTCGCATTGGCTGAAATATTGACGTTCTGATTTCCATCAGCAGCATAGTCTTCAATGGGAGTTAGTGTTATTGTCTGGGCAGAACTGAAGTTTCCAGAAGCAAATACTACAGAAGACGGAGCAACGGTAACCTCACCTGTGTCAGCGGAGGTGAGAGTGAGGGTGACATTGGATGTTGGTGCTGAATTAAGTTGAACAGTAAATGTATCAGTAGTGCCGCTGTTCTCTGTGACTGAGTTTCCACCAGTTGTGGTAATGGTTATGCCTGCAGAGATTCCACTATCAACCACTGTGACTGGCGTTGTTTGGCTTAGCCCATTGTAGGAGATGTCTGATGAGGTCGCGTTGGCTGAAATGTTGACGTTCTGATTACCGTCGGCAGTGCCGTCTTCAACGGGTGTTAGCACAATTGTCCGGGCAGAGCTGTAATTGATGGAGGTGAAAACCACCGAGGATGGGGAAACGGTGACTTCTCCGGTATCAGCAGAAGTCAAAGAGACTGTAACATTCTGAGCAGGACGAGTGGCTAGTGCTATCGTGAAGTTATCGGTATTTCCACTACTTTCCGTGACCGAGTTGTTCCCTCCGGTGGTAGTAATGGTGATTGCTGCAACACTGGAAGAATCCGCAGAATTGACCGTCACCGAAGAGTTATCCACCCCAGAGGAGTAATTGCCGTCAGTGGAGGAGTTGACGTAGACAGTTAGGTTGGTTGCCTGGTTGCCGTCGGCAATGCCGTCTTCGACACCTGTGAGTAGGATTGTCTGGGCGGTGGACCAGTTGACGGTGCTAAAAGTGAGGGAGCTTGGGGATAAGCTGACTTCGGTGGTGTCCGGGTTGGCAAGACCCATCACCACATTGGCGCTGGGAGCGGCGGTCAGTACAATTGTGAAATTATCCGAGACCGAACCGTCTTCGTAGACATTGGCAATGGTTTTGGAGACGGTGTAGCCGGCGCCAGAGCCGTTAGGGTTGGTGACCGTGGTCGGGCCGCCACCGCTTCCACCCCCGGAACCGCTTCCACCCCCACCGGAACCGCCACCTCCACCGGTATCGACCTCATCAGCGCGAGGGTAATCAACATCATAGACAATGGTGCCTTCTTCCGGAATCCGGTCACAGCCTGTTTGCAGCAGTCCTAAAATAATCAAGAAAAAAAAGAGATGCAGTAGGCATTTCATCAAAAGTGCTCTTTAATATTCATTTTTTATTTATTGACAGGTCTGCACAAGAACCAAGTGGTCCTATCGGGCAACCTGCAGACTTTTCATTGACTCCCTGAGATCCACCTTGATGGGCTTATCTTGCCCTTTCAATCAAGCAGGCAGGACCGTTAATTGATGCAGCAAGAACGTCTGCTTTTGCTGGATGTCAGGAATCGGTAAAATAATGTTACGAGGGCTCAGGCATGATACATAGAGGAACCCCAAGACCTAACTCTCCACCTCACCTGGAAGCGCAATTCTCCCTTGGATAAAGTGGTTCGTCGGGCTCAGGTTTTTAGAGTCGAGGAAACCCTATAGATCGACTTGGCTGCGGCAGGATGTATGAAAACACCTTGGAGCCGTGGTTTTTTGTGAGCAAGAAGCTCAACGGAGTGGGAGAGTCCATTCCCAATAGAAAATTGCTACGTTTGGTTTGTCTGCATTGCCCAATTCCATTGAACAATGGTCAATGATGGTAAATTTGAAATATGTATGCCATCTATCTACAAGTTAGGATGGGTAGAGTGCAAGAAAATAATTATTTTTTTCTCCATCTCACAAAATTGACTGTAGTTTTATTAGGTCACCAGCTTTTGGTTAGCAGGTTTACTGGCAGCCATCTTTTTTGCTTATTCAAAGCACCCTCTGTGTTTGTGAAAACTTCCACAAGTCCAATTTGGGAATTCAGAGAATCCTCTGATCAGGGCAAATCATTTGGGAAAATTAATGAATTTGCTGCGATAGCTTTTGAAGATGCTTTATGCAGATTCACCGTCGGGTCTTTTCTGTAAAGACTGGTCTGTGCCTTGGGCCTAAAATCAAGAGTCGGAGTCCCAATCTAAAAAGGGGGAGGCGCGTTTGCGCCCCCCGGGGGTTTTAAAGGGGGGAGCAAAATTTCAGAAGGAGCTAAGGTGCATATCTCAGCGCTCCATCGCCTCGCTGATCGCACTCTTGAGGTGCTCCTTGGCCAAGTGCGAGTAACGCATCGACATCTGCAATGTGCGGTGACCCAGCAACTCGGCTACCAGCCTTAAGTTTAAACCCTGCCGGACCATGTAGCTCGCACAGGAGTGCCGCAGGTCGTGCCAACGGAAATCCTCGATCTCTGCTTGTTTCAACGCTGATTCCCATTGTGTGCGTAGGTCGAGAGACTTCCCCTTTGTCCGACTAGGGAAGAGTTCATCTCTTCCAACGATGCGATGCTGACTGTGATACCCACGAAGTAAATCAAGTACTTCCCCAATTACAGGTACCACACGGATGTCGCCATTCTTGGTATGCTCGAATTTCAAGAATCCATCCTTGAGATCTATCTCCTGCCAGCGCAGTCCCCAGATTTCACTCTGCCTTGCACCGGTAGCCAATGAAAGAACGACAGCCAAATGGAGTTGGGGGGAAGACAACTTCGTTACCTGAAGTAAACGATCACGTTCCTCATCAGTTAGGAAACGTGTCCGCCCGCGGGGTTCACTAAGCCTTTTGATACCCATACAAGGATTCCTATCCAACATCCCAATCTCTACTCCATAGCTACAGCAGGTACTCAAAGCTGCCATGTAACGGTTGACGGTGGATGGGCTTCGCTGTTTCTCCTCTACACCACGGCTGTAGGTGCCTTTACGTAATTTTTCACGGACCCCAATGATGTTGGATCGGGTCAACTGGCGCAGTGTCAAGTGCCCAATGTTTTCTCCCCAATAGCGTAGCTGCATCCCATAATCACTCTGGCTGGAGGGAATCATTTGGCTGACTCTTTCATCCAGGAAGCGCTGGATCAAATCACCAACCGTTTTTCGATCGACTTCCATAGTGACGATGCCCCCTTTGTAGATGATCGCCTCCTGTTCTTCCATCCAGTGCTTCGCGTCGGTTTTGCGCTGAAATGTTTTGCATAATGACTTGTGACCCTTACGCCGAATTTCTACCCGGTAGCTGATTCCCTGCTTGCGGGGAATCTCGAGAATAGTTCCCATGATGCCTGTTCTATTTTTGTGATTGAAACAATTGATGACTTAATGCCAGGTGCTGATCTCAATAATAACAATAAAAAAACCAACGGATAAGTAATCCGTAATTCTAATTCTTTTTATTCCCTATTCTAAGCGATATTTCTTCCAAGAAGAAGAAAAAGTAGCAAAAAGGTCGTAATTGCATTGAGAGATCGTTCCAACTAGTGTTGGATTTTGGTAGCAAAAAAGTCGTAAATGTGGGCAACAAAACACAGGTGGGATCAATCGACAGTAATCAACAGATCAGAATAAGATTCTGAAATGATAACTGTTATTGATTGTAAAATGTTGGCTATTTTGGCCTTGGTAGGACTTCTAATCAGTAGGTTCCAGGTTCAAGTCCTGGTGGGCGCGCCAGCAAAATCAGACACTTAGCAGATTATTTAAAACTAGATTTTCTAATATAGTGGAACTCTGGTGGAGTAAAACTCGTAATATTTGGTTAAATTTTGGCTCCTACAAATGCCTCCTCAACTGTGCCAATACATAGTTCTCGCCAAAGCATCTCTTGCCGACCTCCTCCTCGTCCTACTATTTCAATCGTAGAAAAATATTAAAGTAGCTAGAATTTTTCTGGTGATGTTGCTCACAACAAGTCCAGTGATGTTTTGAACAGTGCTAATTTTCTTTCAGATTTATTATCTCAAGAAAACAGTAACAATAATCAGCTCTAGTTTGTTGAAATGTTAGGTCTTGCAGAAGATTTGTTTCTCATTTGAATATCAAATTTTGTTGAATAATCTTTAAATGTTGGTTGGTCTGTGGTCTGAAAAGCCGTGTCGTTAAACTAAAATTCAATAGGCTGAGGTTCATTTACCAAAAGTTAGGATCCTACATGCTTTATAATAAGAAAATGTATTTAGATGGAAAATTATCTGAAGGTTCAGATCATATTGAAGTTTTTAATCCAGCGACAGAAGAAATGACTGGGAAAGTAGAAGGAGCAAGTATACTTGAAGCTGAAAAGTCACTCGAGTCAGCTAAAAGAAGTTTAACCACCTGGCCAAGGACGTCGATATCAGAAAGACAGCATTGGATGTATTGCTTGAGAAAAGAAATTATTGCTAACGAACAATCGCTTAGAGAATGCGTCCATTTTGAAATTGGAAAACCATGGCAACAAACTAAAGAAGATTTTGAAAGTTTGAAAAATTCTCTTGAATTTTATTCTCAAGAAATTGCTAGATTCAACAATTACAGTATTCCTGACCGCACTGGGAGCCACTCTCACCTAATAACTTATGAACCTGTTGGAGTTGTGGTTGCGTTTATTTCTTGGAATTTTCCACTTTTAAATTTGGCGTTCAAGCTAGGCCCCGCGCTAGCATCTGGTTGCCCAATCATAATAAGGCCATCAGAATTATCACCTATATCAGCATACGCAGTGGGTGAAATCTGTTCGAAAATAGGCCTACCACCTGGAGTTGTTCAGATTTTTAGTTCCAACAGCTACGATGTTGCTGACTATCTTTCATCTTCAAAAATTCCTTCTTTAATTACACTGATTGGTTCATCGACTACTGGAAGGCATGTGATGCAAAAGGGGGCAACATCGATAAAGCGTTATTCGATGGAGCTTGGTGGGAATGCACCTGCGTTAGTACTTTATGATGCAGACTTAGCGCTTGCAGCAAACACAATCGCTGCGCTCAAATTCAGCAATGCTGGGCAAATATGTGTAGCACCAAATCGCATTTTTGTAGATTCCAAAGTTTATGAAGATTTCAAAACCCACATTGTTGGACTTGCTGAAACAACTGAAGTAGGGTTTGACAAAAATTCAGACATACATACTGGTCCAGTCATTAATCAGAAATCATGGATTCGTCTGAAAAAATTGGTTGATGATGCTGTAATGAAAGGTGCGCAATTACTAATAGGTGGAGATCGACCCTCTAACCAAGTGAGAGGCCATTTTTTCTCACCAACAATCTTGAGTGGTGTTACGGATCAAATGCAAATTTATCATGAAGAAATATTCGGACCGATTATTTCACTCATTAGTTTTAATGATGAAAAAGATTTAACTGAAAGGTCTAATTTAAATAATGATGGAGGGTTAGTGGCTTATGTTTTTACTGATAATGAAAAAAAAGCTGAATTAATTGGACGAGATTTACATTTCGGTGAGATTCAAATAAACGGTGTAAAATACGATATCGATTTACCACATGGTGGCATAGGCCAATCTGGTTTTGGACACGATTGTTCAAAGCTTGCGCTTAATGATTACCATATCGTGAAAAGAATAAGTAAAGCTAACAAATATGTTTCTTGAAAACTTTGGTATCAGCGAATAATTATGCTTTCATGTATTTGATGATTTTCAAAAATTAACGCATATCATGAAAGCTACGTAGCTACCAATAAAATAGGACTGTAGTTCTAAACTGAAAAAGACTGCAGTTTCCTGCACACCTCCTCGACTCCTTGATACCAGCCTCTCGCCTTCATTTCTTCACGCACTCGCTCATTCACTGGATTGGATAACGATTCAAGGTCAATGTCTGGGTCAATCCACCAGCGGCCTCCAACTTTATGGCTCAGAAAATAGCCAGTTCGACACCAGCGATAGATACAGGTTTTGGAAACATCAAATTCGGCAGCAAGCTGTTTTGGGGTTAGGTAGGATTTTATTGGCTCCAGAGAAAAACTTTAAATTATGAGAAGTAGAATAATGATATCCATGATGATGAAAACCAGAAAAATCATATACCAAGGTAGTGACCAAAAAGCCGAGCAATACTTCTTGAATCGATTAAGCATAGATTTGTGAAGCGGATGGGTAAATTTTTAGTATTAAAATACAATAGAAGATGCGCTAGGTGAGGCGCACAGAAAACGCCTCACCTATACAGGTGACAGGAACCGCCCTACCAAGGAATCCGAGTTAGCGTAGGCGCAAGCTATGGCCGTATTGCTTTGGATATCGCGCCAAAGTACCTACGACTCTAGGCAGGTTTGAAACTCTGTTATAGTTTGTGGTGAGAACTACCCACACAGGAATTGATTTAAAGTAACTTTTGTCTTTTTTTAGAATTATTTTTCTAGATACTTCTGTTTTTATTTATGAATTTTAAAATCATTTGAATCAGAATTTTTCATCTGCTGAAGTAAATCGAAGGCCAAAGCAATAAGGTTATGCTCCATGATCCCAAGCTGACTAGTGCCTGCATCTGTGTCGCATTGCGAATCTCCGCAGCACAGATGTAAGACTTTACGCTGCCATAATCTGCTATGGCTGGCGTATTGTTCTCCCCTCATAGGGATGCGTTGCTCCGGTGGCGCTTCCCTACACCACCTAACATATTAGGCCACCAGATTAGACAATAAGCGTGGCTTGATAGGCGCCTTCTCGATTGGCTCTTCTGTAGACAGTACAAAAGCTCCTAGCTTTTCTCTTTGTCCTGAATGTTAGCCTAGATAAATATGTAGTACATTGGACAGCACAAATCAGCTGCCCTTTTTAATTCGTTCCCTAGCTCTTCGCACCACAGCACACTCCGAAACCTTGCCTTCTGGATGAAGGCGAATCTCGCATTCTAGATCAAAACTCAAAACAGATTACGATTATTTTGCGATCATTCCGGTGGTCTGCTGGTATTAACTGCACTCCATCCCAGTATTCATCTGGATTAACCCGAGTCAGTACATCGGATCAACAATCCGTCGGTCTATGCATCAGCCGCCTAAACTCCTCTTACTATCGCTGCTCAACCAACTAATAGATTGCCAATAACCTGAATGCAAGCAACACTTCACAGTGTTCCAACAAAACCTGTTGGAAATTCACATTCAGTATTTTTAACGACCTGTAATTGGAGACAAGATGGCATCGAAAGAACTAGTTCAAAAAGCGTATGACTGTTTTGCAACTGGAGATATGGATACTTTTCGTACGCTATACCATACAGACGTTGTTGTGAAAACCAACGGGATGCACAAATTCTCTGGTACCTACAATGGCCTTGATAATTGGATGAACAACATGGTCATGCACGTCCCTTCTCATTTTGAAAATTTTAAAATTGAAACTAAACTGATGATTGCCGAAGGGGATTATGTTTTCGCATTAGTTCATGCCACAGCAGATGGAATGGATGCTGACTTTGGTCATCTTTTCAAAGTTGAAAGTGATAAGATAACTGAATTTCATATTCTAGATGACTCCCAGAAATGGGCAGCCACAATGAAAGCTCTGTAGCAACCAATAAAATAGAAATCGCAGTTCTGAACTGAAAAGGACTGCGGTCTTCCGCATCACTTCCCGAAGTTATTACCACCAACCTTTCAAATTCATCCCTTAATGAATTTGGGATCCAATCAGATCAACAGGAGAGAACCAAATGGCCAAAATCATAGAATACGTAGACATACCAGATGATAAGGTTAAAGAGTTTAAAAACTTACTCTCAAAAACGCATGGCAACTCAGAATGGATGAAAGCTCATGCTGAACGTACGGGGATAAAGTCGATGGACGCTTTTTTTGTAAGATTACCAACTGGAACCGCGATGATTGTGGTACGTGATCCAAAGGAAAGTTTGGATCAGTGGTACCAAAGCGACCATCCGGATGACAAGAGTCATCTGGAAGAAGCAATGAAGATTTTTGGAATGACTGAAGCAGATCTGGCTGCGTTAGATGAGTTAGAATTTGAACAGGTTGTGGAATTTAAGGCTGATTAGTTATCCGTTGGTCTTAAAATCTTCTGCTGATTTGAATTAATTGCTTCAATTGATGCTTGCTTTTGAATACTTACTAGATGATTTTTAGTAAGTCTCAAAAATTTG
>JACLAD010008392.1_pt1 | contig 71012 bp, 66 predicted proteins | sample 8027901 | NCBI WGS metagenome assembly JACLAD01 (sample SAMN15725071, study PRJNA655200) | protist metagenome | isolation source: fluorescence activated cell sorting (FACS) single amplified genomes of... | place: Spain: Blaines Bay Microbial Observatory, Mediterranean Sea | collected 2016-07-05 | reverse complement strand
CGCAACGTGCCAAAAAACTTGATCGGTCGCTTCGCTCCAGGCGACGCGGAATCCCGCCCTGCCTTTCGTCGGTCAGCGACAGCGAAAGCCGTAAAGATTTTCCGAAGCCAGCGGGCCAGCGCGCCGACAATTCCCGGATGCAATCTTAATCTCTGGGGGTCACAAAGCACTCGCTCGTAGAGCGGCCGGGGGGGGGAGGCATGGGGATGGATCAGGCGACCGACGAGCGATCCGGGTCCCGGACCGAACCTTCGGGCTATCTGCGCGTCGCACAGGACCTCTTCGTGGCCTATGCGATGATCGTCGTCTGCTTCTGCGCGGTGTCGATCCGCTTGTGGGATACGGCCCCCAAAGCCGTGTCGGTCGGGCCGACCGCACTCGTGCTCCTCATCTTCGCCGTTCGCGTCCCCAAGCTTCTCAAGATCTGGCACGCCGGCGGCGATCATGACGCCGCGAAGGCCCAGTTCGGCTACATGCGCTACGTGGTGCCCCTGATCGGGCTCGGGTGCGGGATCGCCAACTGGATCAACCTTTCCTACACGACGACGGAGGACCTGCTCTTCCTGGCCTTCGCCGTCGGCGTCTCGTCGATGACGACCGCGCTGACCCTCAGCTGGATGCCGCGTGTCGGCGTCGCGTCGGTGCTTCTCGCGGCGATCCCCTTCTGCATCGGCATGTTCGTCCAGGGGACGCCCGAAGCGGGCTGGATGACCCTGATGATCGGGCTGATGGTCACGCTCACCGTCACGATGGTCTATCGGCAGAACGCCATGCTGTCCCGCCTGCGGAACGCGGTGCGGACGGAGCGCGAGCTCGACACCGCCCGGAACGCCGTGGCGGTCGCTCAGGCGGCCAGCCGGTCCAAGTCGGCGTTCCTTGCGAATATGAGCCATGAAATCAGGACGCCGATGAACGGCGTCCTCGGCATGTCGGAACTCCTGCTGGCGAGCGATCTGCCGCCGCGCGAGCGCGCCTTCGTCGAAACGATCAACCGGTCGGGCGAGGGCCTCCTGACCATCATCAACGACATCCTCGAAGATCGAGGCAGGCAAGCTCGAACTCTTCGCCGAACCCTTCGCCCCGCGCGACCTTTGCGAGGACGTGGCGTCGCTTCTGGCCAATAGAGCTCACGAGAAGAACGTCGAGATCGCCGTGCGGTGCAGCCCCGACCTGCCCCCTGCGCTGATCGGCGATGCGCATCGTCTGCGGCAGGTCGTCACGAACCTCGCCGGCAATGCCGTGAAGTTCACCGCTGCAGGACACGTTCTGATCGAGGTGAAGCCCGGCGGGAACGGGCATTGGCGCTTCGAGGTGTCCGATACCGGCATCGGCATAGCCCCGGACAAGCTCGCCCTGATCTTCGACGAATTCAGCCAGGCCGAACAGGCGACCACGAGGCAGTTCGGGGGAACGGGCCTCGGCCTCACCATTTCGAGCCGCCTCATCGAGAGCATGGGCGGCAAGATCGAGGTCGCTTCCGAGGTCGGACGCGGCTCCACATTCTGGTTCGAGCTTCCGCTGGACGTCTCCGACCGGCAGGCGGACAGGCGCGGCGCCCTCGAGCCGATCGGGGCCGGGCGCATCCTTCTCGTCGATGACACCGAGGTGAACCTCGTGATCCTCGAAGAGCAGTGCCGGGAATGGGGCTTGCGGACGGATCGGGCGGCGGGCGGGGCGGAAGCGATCGCGGCGCTCGACGATGCGGCGAGGGAAGGAAACCCTTACGACGTCGTCGTTCTCGACTACCACATGCCGGAAGTGGATGGTCTCGCGGTCGCAGAGCATATCGCCGCGTCCCTCAGGGTGGCTCCGGCTGGAATCGTCGTTCTGTCCTCGATCGACCGAGACGACGCCTTCGCAGCGTTCAGGGCGCTCGGAGCCAGCGACTGCTTGGTCAAGCCCGTCCGGGCGCGCACCCTTCACGACAGCATCGCGGCTGCCCTCGACGATCGACCGGCCGCTCGGCGGACAGGACCGGTCGGACCGCAGGCCGTGGAAGCGGCCGTGGGAAACCGCCTTCGCGTCCTCGTCGCCGAGGACAACACGGTGAACCAGATGATCGTCGAGAACTTCATCGACCGGGATCGATACGCCCTCACCCTTGCCGAGGACGGCCTGCAAGCCTGCGAGGCGTTAGAAACGGCGCCATTCGATCTCGTTCTCATGGATGTCTCGATGCCGCACCTCGACGGCCTGAAGGCGACGAAGCGCCTGCGGGCCTATGAGGAGGCGAACGGCAAAGAACGGACACCGATCATTGCCCTGACGGCCCATGCGATCGGCGGACAAAGGGAGGAATGCCTCGCTGCCGGCATGGACGATTTCCTGACGAAGCCTATTCGGCGGGATGTGTTGACCGAGACGCTGACGGCCTGGAGCGGACGCAAGAAAGCGGCATCGGGCCGGACGAGAGAAGCGTCCTGACAGCGCTGCCGCCAGCGGTTCGCCAAGCCGAAGCCTCATCCGGCGCGGTCCGCCTCCGCGATGTCCGGCGCGAGCAAGGCGCCGCGAGGCCCGGCACCTGCGCAAAGCCTGCTATGCTCGCCGCCGGCTGAAACAGGTGCCGCCAGGGAAAGAGAGCGACGCGCACCGGGCAAGCCTCGCTTGGCGCTCTTGCTCGGAAACACGGAAGAGCATTATCCTGCCGCTCCTATCGACTGAGGTGTTCGGCGAGTGGACTCCGTTTCCATCCATGACGCTCTTCAGATCCGCCGAGGGCTGTCCGCCGCCCTGCTTGGCGAGGACCCCACGGCTTTTCGGCCCGATGACACTGTCTGCCTGGCCGAACATTTCCGAATGATGGGTCGGCGGAGCCTGGATGCCGACGACGAGGCCTTTTCTCTCTCCGCCCGCCCCATAGCGCAGGGCACCAGCGCCTTCGTGGTCGAGACCCTCGCGCAGGCCAGGAGCTTCGAGGAGGCGCTGCGCACGCTCGCGCGGGTCTACAACCTCGTCCACAATGGCCGCTTCAACACCGTCCATGAGCGCGGCGCGCATCTCGTCCTCGAGATCGACGACAGCAGCTTCCCCTACGCGCCCAGCACTGACGAAGCGGTGAAGCAGGCAGTGATGAAGAGCCTTCTGATCTTCGTTCACGGCGTTCTCGCGACGGCATGCGGCGAAGAGCTCACACGGGATCTGCGCCTCGTGCGTGCGCGCGCCTGCGCACGGGACGGCCTCTTGGATTTCTGGGACTGCCCCGTGCGCAGGGGCGCGCAGGCCTATGCGCTCGAATACGATGCCGCCGCCGCGCAGCGCCCGGTCCGACGCGGCTTGCGCCTGCGCGAGGTCTTCGACACGATCGATGCGCTGATAGCGAGGCGGGAAAGGCAGAGCCGCCAGCTCGATCTCGTCGAGCGGGTCCGCCTCCTTCTCGGCGAAGGACGCAGCCAGGCGGAGATCGCCCGGGACAGGGGCATGAGCATCGCCACGCTGAGGCGGCGCCTCTGCGAACGCGGCACGTCGTTCCGCGCGCTCCGGAACGAGGTTCTGGGCCGCCACGCGCTGCGCCTGCTGGAACAGGGACTGCACGCCGAAGAGGTCGCGCTGCAGCTTCACTACGCCGATCTTCGCAGCTTCAACCGCGCCTTCAAGGCCTGGTACGGGACGAGCCCCGGGCGCTATCAGCGAGGCTCCCGCGCCTGAGCGAAACTGTCCATTCAGTTTGCGCCAAGGCGTCATCGACCCGGCTCTCCTCTCGTGCCTAGCATTCCCCTTCGGTCAAGCGGCCCGGAAGAGGCCGCTCCAGGGAGGGCATGATGAGGGGATCAAGGCAGAGCGGACGCGGCAGGAAACTGGCGCGAAGCGTATCATGGGGCGTGCTCGCGCTCCTGCTGAGCGTTCCGGGGAACGCCGCGGCGCAGGATCGCGGAGATCCCTACGCAGCGCCGGATGACGAGATCGAGATCGACGAGATCGTGGTCACCGCGCGGCGGCGCGCCGAGTCGCTTCAGGACGTTCCCGTGGCCGTGTCGGTCTTCGACGACGACCGCGTCGCAGAGCTGCAGGCGGACGACCTGTCCGGCATTCAGTACACGACGCCGAATCTCTACCTCGATCAGGGCGACGCCTCGAACGCGGTGATCTATCTGCGCGGGATCGGGCAGAATGACAGCCTCGCCTTCGCCGACGCCGGCGTCGGGGTCTATGTCGACGACGTCTTCATCGCCCGCTCGCAGGCCGCCTTCCTGGAGCTCTTCGACGTCGAGCGGGTCGAGGTCCTGCGCGGGCCGCAGGGCACGCTCTACGGGCGGAACACGATCGGCGGCGCGGTGAAATTCGTGTCGACCCCGCCGCCGGACGAGCTGGAAACCTATTTCGAGGCGGGCATCGGCAATTACGACTTCCTCACCGCCAAGGGCCGGGTGGGCGGCCCGATCGCACCGGGCCTCCTCAACGGTAAGGTCGCCTTCGCAGCGACACGGCGCGACGGCTATAATGACAATCTCTTCACGGAAGAAGATGACGGCGACGTGCAGTCCCTCTCCGGCCGGGCCTCCCTCCTCTTCACGCCGTCGCAGGACTGGGAGTTCCTGCTGTCCGGCGACCTCAAGATCGACAGCCCCGACACCTCGCGCAGCCCGGTGCGGGAAACCGCCATCACCGGCACGCCCGATCCTGCCGCCGACCCGCTCATCCTCCAGACATTCGAAGCCTCGGAAGACCCTTACGAGGTCGAGACCAACGCCAACGGCCTCTCCGACCTCGAAGCTTACGGCGTCTCCCTGACCTCGCGCTGGACGGCGTCCGACAGCCTGTCCTTCGAATCCATCACCTCCTACCGGACGCTGGATTTCGACCTCAATCTGGACACGGATGGCACTCCGCTGCCGATCCTCGACATCCTTCTCGAGCAGAAGCAGGAGCAGTTCAGCCAGGAGCTTCGCGGCACCTATGAGCAGGGTCCCTTCACGGCGGTGGGCGGCCTCTATTATTTCGCCGACAATGACGAGAGTTTCTCCGGCGTCGACAATGGCTCTGCCACGCTGTTCGGCTTCCCGGTCACGGCCTTCGGCTTCGCCACGTCGAGCCTCGCGCTCACCGATCAGAAGACGGACAGCTATGCCGCCTTCATCGACGCGACCTATGCCGCGACCGACCGGCTCGATCTCAGCGCCGGGCTCCGCTACACCTTCGAGGAGAAGAGCTCGGCCCGCTACTTCGACAACTTCTTCGATCCGGACATATCCACGATCGAGGACACGCCGCCCTTCCTCGCAGGACAGGGCGTGCCCGGCGGTCCCATCGAAAGCGAGGCGGATTTCGACGCCTTCACGCCGCGCGTCTCTGTCTCCTATGACGCCAGCGACGACCTGATGCTCTATGCCTCCGCCGCGCGCGGCTTCAAGAGCGGCGGCTTCGATGGCCGGGCAACGACGGATTTCGGCTTCGAGGCCTTCGAACCCGAATTCGTCTGGAGCTATGAGGCCGGTGCCAAGGCGACGCTCGCCGATGGCCGACTGATCGCCAACGCCGCCTATTTCTACAATGACTATACCGACCTTCAGGTGACCTCCTTCGGCGCCGACCCGGTCACCGGCGTCTTCGTCAGCCAGTTCACCAATGCCGCGGCCGCAGAGATCCAGGGCCTCGAGCTCGAGCTCTTCGGCGAGATCAGCGAGCGGCTTTCGGTCACCGGCACGCTCGGCTGGCTCGATGCGCAGTATGAGGAGTTCGAGATCCTGGTCGGCGGCGTCGCCACCGATGTCAGCGACCGGGCCATGGTCAATGCGCCGGACTGGAACGGCAGCGTCGCGATCAATTACGAGCAGCCCGTCGGGAACGGCATGACCGCCCTCTTCCATGTCGATGCCGCCTATCGCGGGGAGCGGGCCACGGAGATCACGGCTTCGCCCGTCCTGACGCAGGACGGCCATGAAGTGGTCAACGCCCTCGTCTCCCTCAAGGCCGCGGACGAGCGTTGGGAGTTGCGCGCCGGCGTGAAGAACCTGACGGACGAGGCGATCCGGGTCCAGGGCTTCAACCTGTCCGAGTTCCCGGGCGTCCAGCTCGGCTTCTACGCCGCGCCGCGCACCTATGATGCGCGGCTGATCCTGCGGTACTGACCCCGTGACGGAAATTTCGGCCGAGGAACGCGCCGGTCACCGCGATGGCCTCGATGCGCCAAGCCGGGCCCTCGTCGCGGCAATCGAGAAGATCCTCGCCGAGCCCGATGCCGCCGGGACCGATCCCATGACGGCGGCGCGGCAGCGGGCGAGCCGCGTCTTCGAAACCTTCTCCGGAGAGGCCGGGGGGCCGCCCGGAGAGCCCGTCCGCATCGCCGGAGGGAGGGGCGACTTGCCTGCCCGCCTTTACGTACGACAGCAGGGGAGAGCCCAGCCGCTCACCGTGTTCTTTCACGGCGGCGGCTGGGCGCTGGGCTCGCTCGACGATTACGACGCCTTCCTCGGCGCACTCGCCGAGGAAGCGGGCATGCCGATCCTCTCGGTCGCCTACCGCCTCGCGCCGGAGCATCCCTTCCCCGCCCCGCTCGACGACGCGCTCGCCGCAGCGCGGGATGCGGCGGCGTCCGCGGAAAGGTTCGGCGGCGTGCGCGGCCAGATCCTCCTCATGGGCGATAGCGCCGGCGGAAACCTCGCCGCGGCCGCGGCCCAGCTCCTGCGCGCCGACGAGGACGCGGCGGTGCTCGCCCAGATCCTTCTCTACCCCATGCTCGACGTCTCTCGGCCGCACGAGGCCTATGGCTCGCGCCTCGATTTCGGAAGCGGGCGGCATTTCCTGACCCGCGAGGCCGTGGACGGGGCGGTTCAGGGCTATCTGTCCGCTGGCGGAGACCCCTCGGACCCGCGCGTCTCGCCGCTCCTGCGCGAGGACCTGTCCGGCCTCCCGCCCACCTATATCATGGTCGGCGCCTGCGATCCCTTGCGGGACGAAGCGGTCGCCTATGCCGACCGGCTCCGGCGCGCCGGCATTCCCCTCACCCTCGACGTCATCGAAGGCGCGATCCACGCCTTCTTGTCCTTCGGCGTTCTCGATCAGGCCCGCTCCGGGCGAACGCTGCTCGCTCGCTTCATGAAACGGGTGCTGATCGAATAAAAAACCCAGGATAGGGAGAGGAAACATGGATTATAGCAACAGAGTGCACAGCCGCACCGGGCGTTGGCTCGGCGGCCTGCTCGCGGCGGCCGGGGCCGCGATGGGCCTTGGGGGAACGGGCGCGATCGCAGGCCCGGTCAGCCTGGAAGCGAGCTATACGAGCGGCATCCAGAACGGCTGGGTCCGGGTCGAACGCTGGCGTGACACGCTGTCCGCCTTCTCCCAGGAAGCCTTCCCGAGCGACGGGCGCGGCGACCAGTCGGGCCAGAGGAAGACCTTTTTCGGCGGAGACGGCTCGCCGCACTCCTCTCGCTTCCTGCTCTATTACGCCCCGGGCTGGAACACCAATGCTAGGATGACGCCCGTCCTTCTGGTCCATGGCGCCAATCAGGACGCCGATCTTGCCTGGGCCGATCCCAACGAAGCGGGCGGCTATGGCTGCGGCCGCTCCTCCTGCCCCTCGACCGGCCTGATGCAGACCCTGTCGAGCGACGGCTACAAGGTCTTCGCCATCAACTTCCCCCACAAGAACGGGGACGGCTATTACTGGTCCGAACAGATCGCCGACGCGGTCAAGGTCATCAAGGCCCGCACCGGCGCGAGCGAAGTCGATGTGGTGGCCTGGTCGAAGGCCGCATCGAACGCCCGGATGTACATCTCCGACGTGAAGCAGTCCTGGGGCACCGCTTATCGGGGCGACGTGCGCCGCCTGATCCTTCTGGGATCTGCCAATAACGGGATCGACCTGTCCTTCCGGCACGGATGGACCTTCAGTCTGACGGTCTATCCGCAATGCGGCGGCGTCATCAACGGACCCGTCCCGCACGATGCCATGGTCTGCTACGGCGTGTGGTGGAGCGGGGACGAATGGACCTACGCGTCGGACTATTTCCCCGGCTCGAAACAGCTCCTCAAGCGCTGGGACGGCACCTATTCCCTGCCGAGCTGGGAGCAGGACTGGTACACGACCTATTATGGCGGCCTCGGCTATTACACGAGCGGGCCGGGCATCGCCTCCTATCTGGGCGGGTCCCTCGTGGATACGATCCGGAACGCGCCCTCGCCGAGCGGCGTGCGGGTCCACAATCTCTGCGGCAGCGAGAACGACATCGCGCTCCTGCACAATGAGCACACTGGCCCATCGGACGGCGTCGTCTTCCGCGCGAGCTGCGAGGACACGGTCGGCATCACCAATAATGGCGGCACGGCCACGGTTTCGATCAACCATCTCGAGCTCGGATGGACTTCGACGGGCAAGAACCAGATCCGGTCCTGGCTTTCAGCGCCCTGACGGCCCGCCTCTTCCGGGGTGCGGATGCGCCAAGCGTCTGCACCCCAGCGGGCCACGCATGTCCGGATCGCCAGCGCTCTCGGCTTCGATCCCGCAACCCGTTCTACAGCGCGAGGCGATCGTAGTTCCCGGTCTCCGAAAGGAGACTGGCGGCAGCAGACAAGGTGCTGCGCGTGCCGGGGGCTGCAAGGCCCTTCAGAAACTCAAGTCGGGAATGGTGGGCGCACGTGGGTTCGAACCACGGACCCCTGCCGTGTGAACCCATAATTTCGACTGCACGTTGCATCTTGGGACTGCACCACAACCCGCTAAGTGCATGATTTTGCTTGGTGTGGTTGCACGGTGCTACTTTGTTCTTTCCGCTGTTTCTCGATACGGTGTTACCCAGGTGTTACCCAGCCCGACCGTTTCGGTGGTGTTGGGACTCGACACCGGCAGACTTCGAGGTCGGTATGGAACGGGTACGGATAAGCAGACGGTTCTTGGCGAACTATGCCCCGGAGGGCCGGGACCGCACGATTTGGGATAGTCAACTCGTCGGCTTCGGTGTCCGCGTGCGATCTTCGGGGCGTAAGACGTTCGTCGTTCAGCACCGGATCGGTACAGGGCGCAGCGCCCGGCAGAAGAAGTTCACCCTTGGAAGCTTCCCGGAAGTGACGCCCGAGCAAGCAAGGGCCGACGCCCGTCAGATCATCGCGAAGATGCACCGCCAGCCCGAACTGATCGTTCAAGAGGAGGTGGAGAAAAAGTCTGCCACGAAACGCGAGGTGACGATCCGAGAACTCTGTGAGCGATGGTATGAGACGGATGGCAGATTCTCGCGGATCAAGGGCCCGACCTACGGACAACTCCGGAAGCCAGAGAACATGGCGATCGATTGGGGGCGTCTCGAACGACACGTGCTTCCGCTGATCGGCAGCCGACCCGTCGTCGGCCTGAAGCGGAAGGACATTCAAGCGATGCATGATGACATCGCCGCCAGCGTGACGGCGGGGCCCGGCAAGGCAGGCGGTCGAGGTTGCCGCTACATCAAAGGTGGCGCCGGCACGGCGGCGAAGACGGTTCAGATCCTGTCGACCGTTCTGAGTTTCGCGGTGCGGGAAGAAATTATCGAGACGAACCCGGCCTTCGGTGTCCGTAAGGTGCCTACGAAGAAACTGAACCGGTTTCTCAGCGAGGGGGAAATCGTAGCACTCCGTCAGGCTCTTGCTGACGAGGAGGCGCGGCAATCGCCGAACCACGGCGTTGCCATCATCCGGCTCTTGGTTCTGACCGGCTGCCGGAAAGGCGAAATAGAAGGATTAAAGTGGACGGAGGTCGATTTGCGAGGCGGCTTCATCCGCTTTGAAGCGACGAAGACCGGCGCTCGAACGATGCCTCTTTCCGAGCCCGCTATTGAAGTCCTCTCCCGCCTGCCGCGCTTCTCTTCACAGTATGTCTTTCCATCGAGCCGGGGTGGCGGTCCATTCGTCGGTACAAAGGCAACCTGGCGACGTGTCAGCGCCGCAGCAAATCTACAGGACGTACGCATCCACGACCTCCGCCACACCTTCGCGAGCATCGGCGCCGCCAAGGGGCTCAGCCTGCCTATGATCGGCGCATTGCTAGGGCATCGACAGCCGTCAACGACAGCACGCTATGCCCACCTGACCGACGCGCCTGTCAGGCAAGCAGCAGCGACAGTGACGGCTGATCTCCATATCTGAGCACGTTCGGTAAGGCGTCGGGAAACAAACCTCTCGATGACGCAGGAAAACCGACCGGCGGGATGCGGTAGTTGTTTGTTCGGATACCCTTGCTAGGTATCAATCCGTGGCCAACCGCAACGCCCTCATCGCGATCGCGCTGATCGCCTTCCTGCTCGCGCCGATCCTGTCGTGCTGCGGTGCGCAGGCTGCGACAGGCGATGCCGAGGCAGTATCTGCGAGTCACGACTGTGGGCACGGCACGGCGGTTACCTCGGAACCACCGCAGAACGACCATGCCGACTGCGACGGCTGCGAGGACTGCGCCCCAGGTGCGCGGGATGTCGTTCAGCCGCCGAAGACGGCCGACATCGCTGTCTCCGTTCTGCCATCCGCAGCCATAGTCGATTGGCCGGTCGAAGCGCCGATCGTCCCTGTTCGGTTCCTCAAACCGCCCTCGACCGCCCCGCCCCGGACGGATCCGATCCGGCTTTACACGAAGATCACGGTCTAGCTGACGAGACGCCTCGCGCCCGCACGCCTCTGCGCGCGGGCTCTTCGTCGTTCAGCTGGTTCGTGTCATGTCTCATCTTCCTTGCAGGCTTGCCCTGCTCTTCTTTTCCTTCTCCGGTTTCGGCTTCGCCTTGGCGGCATCCGCCGCGGCGCAATCATTCGCCGAGGTCGAAGCGCAGCTCGATGACTATCCGACCCTCGCGGCGATCCGTCTCGAAGCTTCGGCACAGCGCGACCTCGCGAGGGCAGCGGGTGCCTTGCCCGATCCTGTCGTCAGCCTCGGCGTCAACAACCTGCCAGTCAGCGACCCGGCCTTCGACCGGTTCCTGCCGACCAACAAGGCGATCGGAGCCCGGCAGTCGATCCCGGACGGCCTGACCCGCCGAGCCCGAACCGCCCAAGGCCTCGCCGAGGCTTCGGCGACCGATGTGCGTCTTGCAGCCGAGCGCGCCGGCCTGCGCGCGCAGCTCATCACCCTTCTTGCGGAACGCACAGCGCTCGAAGAACGGATCGCCCTGCTCGCGGGCCAAGACGCGAGATATGCCGAGCTGTCCGACGTCGTCGAAGCCGAGCTGGCTGGCGGTCAGGCCATCGCGTTCAGACTGGGCGAGGTGGACGCGGAGCGCGCTGCCCTAGGCGACCGGCGCGCGACGCTCGAGGGCGATCTGGCGAGGGTGGAGGCGGACCTTACGCGGCTGGTCGGGTTCGTTCCCGAAGGAACGATCGTGCCGGAGGTCGTGGTGACGGAGTGGGACGGCGCTGCGCAGGCTTTCTACGACGTGGCGCTCACCGCGCGAGGCATCGAGCGGGCCGAAGCAGGGGTCGACCTCGCGCGGGGTGCCTACCGGCCGGACTGGGGCGTCGGTCTGACCTATCAGCAACGGGACGGCTCGGCCGATGGCGCCACCGTCCCGTTCCCGGGCGATGACTGGGTGTCCGCCCAAATCACGCTGACCGTGCCGCTCTACGCCAGCCGATCACAAGCACCGGGGCTCAGGGCGGCCCGCGCCAGGAAGTCGGCCGCGGAGGCGCGTCTGCAGGCGGCGGCACGGACGGCCCGCGCCCGCTACGAAGCCTTGGCCGCCGAGGCGCGCGCCGCATCCGAAAGCGCCTCGGCGATCGAGCGCCAGAACGCGGCCCTCGCCGAGCGGGTGGAGGCGACGAGGACGGCCTACGAGGCGGGCTATGGCGGCTACGCCCCGGTGATCGACGGACAGATCGCGCAGCTTGGCTTGGAAGCCGACCTGGCAGCGCTCCGTGCCCGACGCATATCGGCCGCCGCGCGTGCGAACAGTCTGCTCATGGCATCGGAAGGAGGCGTCCGATGAAAGCGTTCGCAATCCTCATGGCGGCTCTCCTCTCGCTCGGCGTGTCCTTCGCCCAGGAGGCCGAGCGATGGACATGCCCGATGCACCCCCACTACGTCGCCGACGCGTTCGGCACCTGCCCGATCTGCGGGATGGATCTTGTTCCCGTCGAGGCCGAGCCCGGTAGCGCCGAGGGCTATGTGTCCGTCTCCCCGGAAGTGATCCAGACAATGGGCGTCGTCGCCGCGCCCGCCGCCATCGCGGAGTTCGGGCGTACGGTCCGCGCTTACGGCACGGTGACCGCGAACGAACGGACCGAGACGGTCGTCGCGAGCCGCGTCGAGGGTTGGATCGAAGATTTGGCCGTCGCAGCTGAAGGAGACGCGGTGGAAGCCGGTCAGCTTCTCTATCGGCTCTACAGCCCCGACATCACAGCCGCGCTGGCGGACTACCGCGCCGCACGCGGGGCTCGGCAGCAATCGGCCCGCGCCAGGCTGCGCAGTCTCGGCATCCAGGATCAGGCGTTCGCCGCGCTGAGCGATGCGCGAACGGACGGCGTTCCCGTCTTCGCCGAGGCGGACGGCATCGTCGCGAGCCTGTCGGTGCGGGAAGGCAGCTACCTGCGCCCCGGCGATCCGATCATGGCGATCCAGGACTACTCGACCGTCTGGGTGACGGCGGCCATCGAGCCGAGCGACCTGCCTTCGATCGGCGCCGGCACGACCGCCGTCGTGAGCGTCTCCGACGGAGGACGCACAATGGAAACGGTCGTCGATTACGTCCACCCCACCGTGGACCCGGAGACCCGGACCGGCACGGCGAGGATCGTGCTGGACAACCCGGACGGTCTCCTGCGCCCGGGTGCGTATGCGGATGTGCGATTCGAAACGGGCACAGCCCCGCGCCTCGCCGTTCCCTCGGAAGCGATCCTGCGGGACGGCCGCGGCGCGCGCGTCGTTGTCGCCCTTGGCGAAGGCCGCTTCGCGCCCCGCAGCGTCACCACGGGCGTCAGCGCGCTCGGCAAAACCGAGGTGACGGCGGGGCTCGAGTCTGGCGAGCAGGTCGTCGTTTCCGGACAATTCCTGCTCGATTCCGAGGCCAGCCTGACCGAAGGGCTCGCCGACTATGCTCCGCCAGCCGCCGTGGTCGCGGGACCTGACACGCCCCTGTCCGAACTGCCGCTCGACGCGGAGGCCTTGGCTGCGATCACGCACTTCCCCGATGCCGCGCTCTACCTCCACGAAGCGGTGATCGACGGTTACGCGCCGCAGCCGAGCGTCCTGGCCGTCACGGTCGAGCTTGGCGATACGCTCCGCGCCCGTTTCGCGGGCACTCGGTTGGAAGCCATCATCGCCGGATCGCAAGACGCGTTGAGGCGCGCTGCATCGGCGGAGGACGAGGACGAGATCCGCGCGGCGCTCTCGGCACTGACGGCAGCGCTGGAGCCTTGGATGCTCGAAGGCGCCCCTGCCCGCTACGACGAAGCGGGCCTCGATCTCTATCGCACCGAGGACGGAAGCCTCTGGCTTCAAGAAGGCGGCGCGCCGGCGAACCCCTACGGAGAGACGACGTTCTCGCGCGTTCCCTGGCCCGAGCCGATGGCGAGCGCGGAAGCGCCGGACCCGCCCGGCCCGCGCGCGGCGCCGCTGGAACGCGCGCAGCGTGACGATAGCCATGCAGGACACGCCCACTGATGGCGACGCTGACGGGACAGGACCCCAGCGGTTCCCTAGTCGCGAGGCTTATCGGCTGGTCGGCACAAAACCAGCTCATCGTGCTGGCCCTCGCGGCCGCCCTCGCGGTGGCTGGCATCCTGGCCGTCCTCCGCACGCCGCTGGATGCCATCCCCGACCTCACCGACACGCAAGTGATCGTGCGGACGGACTTTCCGGGGCAAAGCCCGCAAGTCGTCGAGGATCTTGTCACCTATCCGCTGTCGAGCGCCCTGCTCGGCCTACCGGGTACGGAGGACGTGCGCGCCGCCTCGATGTTCGGGACCAGCTTCGTCACCATCGTGTTCGAGGACGGCACCGACCTCTACTGGGCGCGCGACCGGGTGGCCAACGCCTTGGCGCGAGTCCGGTCTGACCTACCTGACGCCGCCGACGTGCAGATGGGCCCAGACGCGACCGGCGTCGGCTGGGTCTATCAGTACGCGCTCGTGGACAAGACCGGACAGCGCAGCCTTGCCGACCTGCGGACGATTCAGGATTACTATCTGAAGCTCGAACTCATCGCTTTAGACGGGGTCGCCGAGGTCGCCTCGGTCGGCGGGTACGAGCGCGAATACCAGGTCCTGATCGACCCCAACCGCCTACGGGCCTTCGACGTGCCCCTGACGCGAGTCGCGCAAGCCGTGCGCACGGCCAGCGGCGAGGTCGGCGGGCGCACCATCGAGCAGGCTGAGACAGAGTATGTCGTCCGAACGTCCGGTTACGTCACCGGCGTCGCGGACCTCGAAGGGGTCGTCGTCAACGCACGGAACGGCACGCCCGTCACGCTATTGGATCTCGGGCGGGTCGTCGAAGGTCCGGCCCTGCGCCGGGGCGTCGTGGACCTGAACGGCGAGGGCGAAGTTGTCGCCGGGATCGTCGTCATGCGCGACGGCGAGAATGCGCTGGCGGTGACCAAGGCCGTGAAAGCCAGGCTGGCAGAACTTGCGGCAGGGCTGCCGGACGGCGTCGAGATCGTCTCGGTCTATGACCGCGGCCCGCTCATCGAAGGGGCAGTCAGCTACCTCGAGCACAAGCTGATCGAAGAAGGCATCGCGGTCGCGCTCGTCACCCTGATCTTCCTGCTCCACGCACGGGCCGCGCTGGTGGCGCTCGTCACCCTGCCGCTAGGTGTCCTTGCCGCCTTCGTGGTGATGAACGCGCAAGGCGTGACCGCGAACATCATGAGCCTTGGCGGGATCGCCATCGCCATCGGCGCGATGGTCGATGCCTCCATCGTCATGGTCGAGAATGCGGCGCGGAAGCTGTCCATGGCCGGTCAGGTCAGCGAGACCGAGCGGCGACGCATCGTGGTGGCAGCCGCGAAAGAAGTCGGTCCCGGCATCTTCTTCTCGCTGCTCGTCATCGTCGTCAGCTTCCTGCCGGTCTTCGCGTTGACGGGGCAGAGCTTCCGGCTGTTCAGCCCCCTCGCCTACACGAAGACCTATGCGATGGCGTTCGCGGCGATCTTGTCGGTCACGCTCGTCCCGGTGCTGATGGTCTGGCTGCTCAAGGGGCGCATTCGGCGGGAGGACGAGAACCCGGTGAACCGGCTCTTCGTTCGCGCCTACCGGCCTGTCCTCGCTCTAGCGCTCAAGCGTCGCCGCGTGACCCTCGTTCTGACAGCCCTCCTCGCGCTCAGCGCGCTCTGGCCGGCGACGAAGATCGGCTCTGAGTTCATGCCGCCGCTCTATGAAGGCGAACTCCTCTACATGCCGACGACGCTGCCCAGCGTGTCTCAGACCAAGATCAAGCAGGTCCTTCAGCAGACCAACCGCGCCATGCTGACCGTGCCGGAGGTTGCCAATGTCTTCGGCAAAGCGGGCCGCGCGGACACGGCGACGGACCCCGCCCCCCTGACCATGATCGAGACGTGGATCGAGCTTCGTCCGAAGTCTGAATGGCGCGACGGCGTGGACGCCGACGACATCATTGCCGACTTGAACGCGGCGACCCGGATGCCAGGCCTCGTCAACTCGTTCGGCTATCCGATCAAGATCCGCATGGACATGGTCTCGACGGGCGTCCGAACCCCGATCGGGGTGAAGGTGACGGGCGATGATCTGTCCGTCATCGCCGAGGTCGCGCAGGCCGTCGAACGAGCAGTCGCCGATGTGCCAGGCACACGCTCCGCCTTCGCGGACCGAGTCCTCGGCGGTCGCTACATCGAGATCGAACCGGACAGGGCAGAACTGGCCCGTCGGGGCATCGACATGGGGACGTTTCAGATAGTCGTTCAAACCGCCCTCGGCGGCGCCGTCCTGACCGAGGCCGTCGAAGGCCGCGAGCGCTACGGGGTGACCTTGCGCTACGACCGTCCCTACCGGGAGAGCCCGGCGGACATCGAACGCGTGCTGGTTCCGGGCCCGAGCGGCGCGCACTATCCGCTCGGCGAGGTCGCGAGCGTCGCCTATGCCGACGGCCCGCCGATGATCCGGTCCGAGAACGCGCGGCTGACAGGCTGGGTCTTCGTCGACATCGCGGGCCGCGACTTGGGCGGCTACGTGTCTGAGGCCCGCGAGACGGTCGCAGCGACCGTCAATCTGCCGCCCGGCTACGCGCTGCAGTGGTCTGGTCAGTACGAGGAGTTCGAAGCGGCGCGCGCTCGGCTCGCCATCGCAGTGCCCGCCAGCGTGTTCCTCGTCTTCCTGCTTCTCATGCTGCACTTCGGGCGTCTCGACCGCACGCTGATCGTCCTTCTGTCCCTACCCTTCGGCCTGATCGGCGGGCTCTGGGCCGTCTATCTCGCAGGCTACGAGATGTCGGTCGCGGTCGCGGTCGGCTTCATCGCGCTCGGCGGCATCGCGGTCGAGACAGCCGTCGTCATGCTGCTCTACATCGACCAGCAGCTGCGCGAGGCTGAGCCCTCCGATGAGGGCGCGCTCACCCGCGCGGTCACGGCGGGCGCTGTCGCCCGGGTACGGCCCAAGCTCATGACGGTGACGACCATCATCGTCGGCCTCGCGCCGATCTTCATCACCGATGGCCTCGGCGCCGACGTCATGCGCCGCATCGCCCTGCCCATGCTGGGCGGCATGGTGACGACGACCCTCCTGACCCTGATCGTTATCCCGGTGGTGATCGAGGTCTGGACCCTACGCTCCCTCACCGCGCGCGGCGGGCGGGAGCGCAACGACCGCCGCGTGACTGATATCATTCAAGGAGAAACGACATGAACAAGATCCTTCCGACGATCGCAGCAGTCTCGCTGCTGGCGGCTTGCGGCGGCGACGAAGTCGCAGCGCCCGATGAGCGGGTGACGGAGGCCAGCGCCTCCGATCATTCGATGATGGATGGCATGAAGGGGCAGATGGAAAAGGCCGCCAGCATGACCGATGGCACGATGGGTATGGCGGAAGGCCGCGTCGTCGAGGTCGATCAAGCGGGCAATCGGATCCGCCTGGAGCATGACGCCATCGAAGGGGTTGGCATGGACGCGATGACCATGTTCTTCGAAGTGAAACGCGACGTCGATCTTACGGGCTTACAGCCCGGCGAGGAGGTCCACTTCATGGTCGACCGCGGCAGAGACGGCACTTATCGGATCGGCGCGATCTGCGAGATCAACGGCGCCGACCATGAAGATTGCATGGGATCGATGAAGGCGATGATGCCTGACGACATGCACGGAGCCGAACCTCACGATCATTGACGGAATCGCGAGAGGTCGGCGGTTGCCCTATCGGCGGCCGCCGGTCTGTCGAAGCCGGATCGCGAAATCGCTTGTAATTTAGAACTATAACGCGCTCGTTGAATGGTAACATATTTAGTGTTAGTGTTCTGCGGTGATGTTAGAGAACGATCGCGATCACCGAGAGCCGGGCGGCCTGCAGGCCGAACTCGTCGGCTATCTCGAGAAGGTGCTTCATACCGAGGTGCGCCTGAACGCCTGGCCGGAGGTCGGCGGCCTGCCCATGTTCCTCGCGCGGGGCTACGACTTCTCGGAAGCTAGCATCGGCCAGGCCCGCTTGTTGGTCATGGCCGTAGACGACGCCTCCGAGGCGACGCCATCGGATGTGGCGAAGCATGTGGCCCTGGTTCGCGATGCCTATCGCGGTCCCGTGGTCTATGCCGCGCGATCCATGACATCGACCTACCGTGACCGTCTGATCGACGCCGCGGTCTCCTTCGTCGTCCCCGGGAACCAGCTCTATCTGCCGGAACTGGCGACGGATATGCGAGAGCATTTCCGGTCGCCCAAACCGCCTCGGCCGGATCGCCTGACGCCCGCAGCGCAAGCGGTCTTCTTCCACTACCTGCTGAACCCAGATGACTGGCCGCTCACGGCCACCGAACTCGCGAAGCCCTTGGGCTACTCGGCAATGACGATCGGCCGGGCGTTCGACGATCTCGCCAGTGTCGGGCTCGGTAAGATCTCAAGACCTGGCCGGGTCAAGCTCCTTCGGTTCGCCCCCGGGGGTCTCACCCTGATCGAGCACGCAAAGACCATGCTCTCCTCACCGGTTCAGCGGACACATCGGGTATGCTGGCGTGCCGATCCCGAGCGTTTTCCTTTGGCCGGCCTCTCCGCCCTGGGGACAAGGACCATGATCGACGGCGGCGACCTCGAGACCTTCGCTCTCAGCCAGCACGAAGCGAAACGCGTGATGGGCCATCCAGTCGCCGAGGAAGTCGGTGACGACGCGATCGCCGACGCGCTCTTGGAAGTATGGCGGTACGACCCCAGGTCTCTTGGCGATGACCGCATCGTCGACCCCTTGTCCCTCTACGCTCAGTTCTGGGACCATCCCGACGAACGGATCGCCATTGCCGCAGACGAACTTCTTCAGGATGTTTTATGGTCAGAGGGCTGAAGGTATTCGCCGACCACTTCGCCGACTATCAGAATAGCTACACCCTGATCGGCGGCGCGGCCTGCGACGTCCTGTTCGGAGAAGCCGGTCTGGATTTTCGCGCCACGAAAGACCTCGATATCGTGCTCTGCATCGAGGTGGTCGATACAGGCTTCGCGGAGCGTTTCCAGACGTTCCTCGATCAGGGCGGCTACCAGACCCGCCAACGGTCCGACGGTCGGCGCGAGTTCTACCGGTTTCAAAAGCCGACGGACGAGGCCTATCCGGCGATGCTCGAATTGTTCGCCAGGAAGCCGGAGATACCGCTGCTTCCGGACAACGCGACGCTGACGCCCGTTCCCGTGGAAGATGACGCGATGAGCCTGTCCGCCATTCTGGTCGACGATGCCTACTACGATCTGCTAATGGAGCGCCGCGTCGTCAAGGATGGTCTGAGCGTCATCGACGCGGCGACGCTCATACCGTTCAAGGCCCGGGCCCATATCGACCTTTCCCAACGGAAGGCCGATGGCGAACAGGTCGACAGCAAGACGATCCGGAAGCACCGGTCCGATGTCTATCGCCTGACTCAACTCCTGCCTGGCACCGGGTCGATCGAACTGCCTTCCAGCATTAAGGGTGATATGGACGCCTTCGTGCGGGACGCCGAGGAAGCGGCCTTTGATCCTTCGGGCATCGTCAAAGGGCTGACACTGGCGGAAGGGTCGGGCGTTCTCCGCCGGTACTTCCGACTGGACTGACGGGCCCATCGGCCCGCTTCCGTCACCGCTTCTGCCTCTCCGCAAGTTCGATGATGGCAGCGAGCTCGTGTTCCAGTATCGGTTCTACCGATTGATCGAAACGAACATTGAACGTCGCAAACGGGTCTGAAACGGATGTTTCGAGATCTGGTTGAAACATCCGGTTTCGGTCCACGAGCGTCCGTCCGGTGTTCCTTAAACGTACCCTACCGGGCACTCAGCGCGTCGATTACCGGGCAGTCCGGCGCGTCACCGAGCGCGCAATCGTCGGCTGCTCTCGCCAGCGTTCTTTCCAAGGCCCGCAGGTCCGCGATGCGCTTGCGAACGCTGCCGAGGTGGCGGACGGCCACATCGTGAACTTCGGCGCATGAGGGAGGACGGTCTTCAAGACCCAGCAAGGAGCGCACGTCGTCCAGCGGAAAGCCCAGTTCGCGGCTGCGTTTGATGAACCGCAGGCGGGCGACATGCCCTGGACCGTAGCGTCGGTGGCCACTCTCCGTTCGGTCCGGCTGCGGCATGATCCCGATCCGCTCGTAGTAGCGGATCGTCTCGACCTTGACGCCCGTTCGCTCCGCGAGCCTTCCGATGGACAAACCGTCCCGCATCGTCGCCTCCGTCCGCATGAGGGGTTGAACCTGTAGCCACTACAGGTCGTAGGCTTGCTACTATGAGAACGAAAGAACCTACTCCAGCCGATCGGAGCGGAGGCGGCGCAATCGCGTCCGGCGGCATCGTCGCCGGCCTCCTGGCCGCCATCGGCGCATCTTGCTGCGTGCTGCCGTTGATCCTGATCCAGCTCGGCGTCGGCGCCGCCCTGGCCGGGAGCCTAACGGTCCTCGCCCCGCTCCGCCCGTGGCTCCTGCTCGCGGCGGTCCTCCTGCTCGGTTGGGCAGCCTTCCGCGCTTTCCGAGGCGGGCGGCCGCGCGGCCGTGTCCTCGTCCTGCTGGCGCTCGGCTCCGCCGTCGTAGCCGCCGCCCTGATCCTCCCCACCTTCGAGCGCGATCTCCTGCGATGGGCCCAGACCCTATGACCGGCCCCAAGCTGACTTCGACCCTGACCTGCCCGTCCTGCGGACATCAAAGCGCGGACGAGATGCCGACCGACGCCTGCCAGTTCTTCTACGACTGCAAGGGCTGCGGGACGGTCCTGCGCCCGAACAAGGGAGATTGCTGCGTCTACTGCTCGTTCGGCGACACGCCCTGCCCCCCGATCCAGGAGGGAGACTGCTGTGCGTGAGGACACGTTCTTGAAGCTCGGCGTCGTCGGCACGGTGATCGTGGCGCTCTGCTGCTTCACGCCGGTCCTAGTCGCGCTCTTGGTGTTTCTAGGCCTGTCTGCCCTGACCGGAACGCTCGACCTCGTCCTGCTCCCCGCCCTCGTCTTCTTCATCGGCCTGACGATCTACGCGGTCTGGAGGAGGCGTCGCACTTCAGCGCCGCAAGAAACTAACGGAGACCAGCATGAGTGATTTCGACCTCGTCGTGATCGGCGTCGGCATGGCGGGCCTCAACGCCGCGAAGAAGTGCGCCGCACACGGACTCTCGGTCGCGGTCGTGGACGAGCGGCCTTATGGCGGCACTTGCGCGCTGCGGGGGTGCGATCCGAAGAAGATGCTGCGCCGCGGGGCGGAAGTCGTCGAGGCGGCGCGGCTAATGAGCGGCCGAGGCATCGAGGACTGCCCCCGCATCGAATGGGCGGACCTCATGGCGCACAAGCGGTCCTTCACCGACCCAGTACCCGACAAGATGGAGACCGGTCTCGGAGAGGTCGGCGTCGCTACCTTGCATGGTGCCGCCCGGTTCACTGGGCCGACGACGCTGCGCGTCGGCGAGCGGACCATCGATGCCGGGAAGATTCTGATCGCTACGGGACAGACGCCGCGCACCCTTGATGTGCCCGGCGCCGAGCACTTGCAGGGCTCAACAGAGTTCCTGGAACTCGAACAGCTCCCCCGCCGCATCCTGTTCGTCGGCGCCGGCTACGTCTCGATGGAGTTCGCGCACATTGCGGCAAGGGCTGGCGCGTCCGTCACCGTGGCCGACCGAGGTGCGCGCCCGTTGAAGGCCTTCGATCCGGACTTGGTGGACCTCCTGGTCGCAAGTTCGCGAGGCGCCGGCATCGACTTCGCCTTCGGCGCCTCGCTCGCGAGGATCGAACGTCGCGGTACTGACCTCGTCGCGACGTTGACGAGGGATGGCAGCAGCGTCGAGATCAAGGCGGACCTGATCGTGAACGGCGCAGGACGCGTGCCGGAGATCGGACATCTGGGCCTCGATTGGGCTGAGATCGCGCACGGCGAGGACGGCATCGCCGTGACCGAGCACCTGCGCTCGGTCACAAATCCCAGCGTCTACGCTGCTGGCGACTGCGCTGCGACCGACGGCCCACCGCTGACGCCCGTGGCGGTGCACGAGGGCGCGGTCGCCGCCTCGAACATCCTGAAAGGCGATCATCGGACGGCGGACTACACCGGCGTGCCGAGCGTCGCCTTCACGCTTCCCGAGATCGTCAGGATCGGCATGTCCGAGAAGGAAGCACGCGAGTCCGGTCGCGACGTGAACGTCCTCTTCAACGACACGTCCGGCTGGTACTCGAACCAGCGGATCGGGGCGAAGGCCGGTGCGACGAAGGTCATCGTTGACGAGGCGTCTGGCGAGCTGCTCGGCGTTCACCTGTTCGGCTACGGTCAAGCGGAGGTCGCGAACCTCTTCGGCCTAGCGATGCGGACGGGTCTCAAGGTAAGCGACCTTAAGCGCATGCAGAGCGCCTATCCCACGCACGGTTCGGATGTGAGTTCGATGCTGACCTGACCAAGCGGGCGGCTGCCGAGCGGCTCGGACGAGATTGACAAGATGGCATACGCACTTCCCGGTCGCACTATCAGAAGAACGGTCTGCTTCGGCGAACAACGTACCCAGCCCTCCCCTTCGCGCAGCGATCCACGAAGCCGGGAGAACTGTTTGCGACTTCAGATCGAACTTCGATAGCGGGTAGCGTCGCTCGGTGTGGCCGTTTGTGTGAATTGGGGTGCCGTCGAAGGCTTCGCATCCGCCGATCCAAGCATCGTTCTGGAGGACCGATTTCGCAGAAGCATGGATCGGACGGACAACCCCTACGGGGGTATGGTTCCCCTAGCGAGATTGCTTCTCGAAGAGTTCGATCAGCTCGTCGAACTTCTCCCGACCGGCCCGTGCGTCCTTGTCGGCGAGCGCTTCCTCGACACAGGTCGCCGCGTGATCCTTAAGAACCTGACTTTCGACCTTTCTCAGCGCCGCCTTCACCGCCGTCAGCTGGTGCAGAACGTCGATGCAATACCGCTCATCCTCGAGCATGCCCGCGATCCCGCGCACCTGGCCTTCGATGCGACGAAGTCGCTTGATCGTGTCTTGGTTCATTGACGCTACCTGGGCAGGGTATATGTTGATTTCAAAGTTGGAGGCCCGCGACTGTGCGATTTCCCCGCACGAACAGACCTTTCCTTGCGGCTCTAGCAGGTTTGCTGGTGCTGGGGCAGGCGCTGTGCGGTTGTCTTTCGGTCATGGGGGAGCCGGTCTCTCTCCGCTCCCAGGCGGCGACTGAGAAGCTCGTCCATCTTTCCAACGGACATGGTCACGAGACGGCGGAAACGCACTCCCATGGCGGGACCGGATCGGGGAACGAATGCCCACCTGAAGACTGCGAACACTGTACGATCGCGAACTCGCTCGTAGCTGCCAATCCGCCCTCCGTCGGCGACGACGGCCCTGCCGACGGCGTCGCGATCCTGGCGAGCTCGGCCGGTCATCTCGCTCCGCCTGGCTACTGGCCTTTGCCTGCCCCCCGAGGTCCGCCCGCACTTCGCCTGACTCCTGTGACGAGGTTCGACGTCCTCATCGCTTGACGCTCTTCCGGCGGCCTTACGGCCGCATGCCTAACCGCCGGACGAACGATCGAGCCCTTGAGGACATCATGCATACCAGACGCGCATTTCTTGGGACCGCCGCAGGCGGTCTGGCCGCTACCGCTTTCCTGCCCGCTTGGGCTCGAGACGCTCGCAGCGGCAACACCGGCCTGAGCGCCGCGACAAAGACCGCCTACGACTTCCGCATCGCCAGAACCCCCGTGACGATCGACGGGCGGACCGGCATGGGCGTGACCATCGACGATGGTCTGCCCGCGCCGTTGGTCCGCTTGAAGGAGGGTCAGGACGTCGTCTTGCGCGTGCACAACACCCTCGACGAATGGTCATCCGTCCATTGGCACGGGCTCCTCGTTCCCTTCGACATGGATGGGGTGCCGGGGGTGAGCTATCCCGGCATCGCGCCGCGCTCGACCTTCGAGTACCGGTTCCCGCTCAAGCAGGCGGGCACGTACTGGTACCACAGCCACTCGGCCTTTCAGGAGCAGCTCGGCCTTTACGGCCCCATCGTCATCGACCCCGCGGGCGAGGAGCCAGCGCCCTACGACCGTGAGTACGTCATGGTCCTCTCGGACTGGACCTTCGAAGACCCGCACCGCCTCTTCGCCGAGCTCAAGAAGATGGGCGACACGCTCAACTTCCAGAAGCGCACGGTGGCCGACCTCGCCGCCGACGCAGAAGAGGACGGGCTCGGCGCCGCGATCCGGAACCGCCTGATGTGGGGCGACATGCGGATGACGCCGACCGACATCGCTGACGTGACCGGCGCGCAGTACACCTACCTCGTCAACGGGCACGGCCCGAAAGACGACTGGACGGGCCTCTTCACGCCGGGCGAGCGGGTGCGCCTGCGGATCATCAACGCCTCGGCTATGTCCATCTTCAACGTGCGCGTCCCGGGCCTGCCGATGACGGTCGTGAACGTGCACGGCCTCGACGTGCGCCCCGTCGAGACCGACGAGTTCCAGATCGGCACCGCCGAGACCTACGACGTGATCGTGGAGCCGGAGGACCGCGCCTACCGCTTCGTCGCGGCCTCGATCGACGGCTCGGACCAGGGGCTGGCGACGCTGACCCCGCGCCTGGGCGAGACGGCGGAGGCCCCGCCCCTGCGCCCACGTCCGCTGCTGACGATGAAGGACATGGGCATGTCCGGGATGGGCGGCATGGCGGGGATGAACGCCTCGATGACCGGCCCGTCCGAACCCGGCATGGCGGGGCAGGGCCACGCGCTGACCTACCCCGAGCAGCAGACCACCAAGGACATAAACGAGAAGCCTGCTTCTGGCCGAAGCACGATGGCCGGGGGCATGGCCGGCATGAGCATGGCTAGCCAGGGCGCCGACGAGGGTGGCGGCATGCCGATGGATCATTCCAGCATGGACATGGCCGAGCACGACCACCCGATGGGGCCGGGCGTCGCGAACACGGCGATGAACCCGATCAACCGCCTGGACGAGCCCGGCGTGGGGCTGGAGCGCGTCCCGCATCGCACGCTGACCTACGCGCAGCTTCGCAGCCTGCGCCCGAACACGGACGTGCGGCCACCCGAGCGTGAGATCGAGATCCACCTGACGTCCAACATGGAACGCTACATGTGGGCGTTCGACGGCGTGAAGTTCTCGGACGTGAAGGAGAGCATCAAGTTCTACCAGGGCGAGCGCGTGCGCCTGACCTTGGTGAACGACACGATGATGCCGCACCCGATCCACCTGCACGGCATGTTCTTCGACCTCGTCATCCCCGATTACGACAAGGACGGGGACGGCGAGCGCTACCTACCTGGCCTGCACACCATCCTGACCAAGCCGGGCGAGAAGCTGTCCGTAGACATCACCCCGCCCGAGCTCGGCGACTGGGCGTTCCATTGCCACCTCCTCTACCACATGCATGCGGGCATGATGCAGGTCGTCAGCGTCTTGCCGATTGGAGAGCGCCCGCCGCTCGGTATGATCGCGATGGGCGCCCCTGCCGCGACAGACCCTGCAGAGACGCCTGTCAGGCCGATGAAGGGAATGAACCACGAGGGAATGGACGCCGCAGACGGCGCGACCGAGCCTGGGGGCAGCATGCCGGGCATGCTGGGCATGTCGAAGAAGGGAGGCAGCCGATGAGATGCTTTCCCGCCATCGTCGCCACCTCGCTCGCCCTCGCCCTGTCTCCGTGGCCGACCCACGCTCAGCAGGCGCCGGACGGCCCGCCTTGGGACGCCGCCGATAGCGTCTATGGCCCCGACGTCATGGAAGCTGCCCGCGAGCGCGTGCTCGAGGAGAATGGCGAGACCGCTTACGGCCTCCTCATGCTCGACAGGCTCGAATGGCAAGATGCCGGGGGCGACGGCGTCGGCCTTTGGGACGCCCAAGGCTACTATGGCGGCGATCTGCGCAAGCTGTGGTTCAAGTCGGAAGGGGAGTATGACTTCGCGGAGGAGGCGTTCGAAGAGGCCGAGATTCAACTCCTCTACAGCCGCGCGATCCTTCCCTACTTCGACCTGCAGGCTGGTATCCGCCAAGACATCGAGCCGTCTGGCGAGACCTACGCCGTCGTCGGCCTGCAAGGCCTGGCGCCTTACTTCTTCGAGGTCGATGGTGCCTTGTTTCTGTCCGAGAACGGAGACCTGACGGCCCGCTTCGAAGCCGAGTACGAGGTCTTGCTGACCCAGCGCCTGATCTTGCAGCCCCGTCTCGAGTTGGAGGCTTCCGCCCAGGACGTGGGCTACCAAGATCTCGGTGCAGGCCTGACCCGGGTGAGCGTCGGCGGTCGCCTGCGCTACGAGATCAAGCGCGAGTTCGCGCCTTATCTCGGGGCGGAATACTCTTCAGCGCTCGGAGAGACGAGTCAGATCGTTCGCAGCGAGGGAGGCGATCCCGACGACGCGCGCCTCGTCCTCGGCGTGCGCGCTTGGTTCTGAGGAGACTGCCATGACCCTCGACTTCATTCAGCCGAACATCCACCCCGTCCTCGTCCACTTCGCCTACGCGCTGACCGTGGTCGCAGCGGGACTCTACGCGCTCGGCCTCGTGCCCCGCTACAGGCTGCGCCCCGGGCTGTCGGCGGCGGCGGACTGGTCCTTGTACCTTGCGGGCGGGTTCATCGTCCTGACCATCGCCGCCGGCTTCCAGGCTTATTACTCCGTCGCCCATGACACGCCAAGCCACGAGGCGATGACGACCCACAGGAACTGGGCCGTACCGACGGGCACCCTCGTCCTGATCCTCGCAGGATGGCGTTGGTTCCATCGAGCGCACAAGCCTTCTGCGGCTCTCGCGTCGGCAGCCATCCTGAGCGCCGGGCTGCTCTCGGTCACTGCGTGGTGGGGCGGCCATCTCGTCTACACTTACGGCCTCGGGGTGCAAAGCCTGCCCGAAGCGGGCAGCGGCGATGGTCACGACCATGATCATGGAACTACCGAGAGCGGCGCCGCACAGGAGGACGACAGCCACCAGCATGGCAGCCCCGCCGAGGTCCGTGGCCAGGGCGGCGCCACCTCCCCCACTCAGGTCTCCGTCGATCGAAGCTCTCCGCGCGCAGCCGTGGAGACGCTTCAGGCATCATACGCTGCCGGCGACGAAGCGGCTCTTCGCGCGGTCCTGTCCGAAGACCTTCTCGTCGCGGAAGGTGGCCGGATAGAAGACGGCTTGGCCGCCTACGCCGCCCACCACATGACGAGCGATCTCGCTGCCGCCGCGACACGAACGGTAACTTCGACCGAGCGCCGCGTCCAAGAGTTCGGCGATGCTGCTGTCGTCCTCTCGGACTACCGCGTGTCTGACTCCGGTGGTGAGGTTGCTGACCTCCTGGAGACCGCAGTTCTCTCTCAGGACACGGAAGGGTGGAGCGTCACTCACTTGCACTGGAGCTTCAGTGAGCCGGCTGCCGCTACAGAGAAGGCCGCGCCGAAACGACAAGGTGGCGCTGCAGACCCTGCTTCAACATCCGATCACGGCGAACCGGGACACGCCCATTGACCGCGAAGCATACTCGCCCAGCGGGCATCGTCGCAGCTACGAGCCGGGGGCCGTTGGCGGTACTCGGCGCGTTCAGCGTGTTCATCGCTCTGTTCGTGATCTTCTTCGTCGACGCCGACGGTGAACCGCCACCTGACCTCGTTGCGGTTCGCGACGAGAAGATGGTCGTTCACAGAACGCCCTGGTGCGAATGTTGCGAGGATTGGACCGAGCTAGCGCGCGAGTCCGGCTTCGCTGTCGAGGTCGTCGAGCATGACGACCTCGCACCCGTGCGCGCTCGCCTCGACGTTCCAGACGAACTGGCCAGCTGCCACATGGCAGAGATCGGCGGCTACGTCGTCGAAGGCCACGTTCCGATCGACGATATCGACCGACTTCTGGCCGAACGACCCGACGCGGCCGGACTGGCCCTTCCGGGCATGGTGCCGAACAGCCCAGGCATGGAAGTTCTTGACGGACCCCGCCCGACCTACCGCACATTCCTCTTCGACGAAGCCGGCAACCGCTCGGTCTTCGCCATCCACCGTTCGGAAGAATACGATGAAGACTGATTACAACCAAGGCAGCCTCAGTCTGTGGGGCACGATCGCGATGGGCACCGGCGTGATGATCGGCGCCGGGATCTTCGTGCTAACGGGGCAAGTCGCCGAGCTGGCGGGAGATCTGTTCCCGCTCGCCTTCTTGCTCGCTGCGGTCATCAGCGGTTTCTCCGCCTATTCCTATGTGAAGATGTCGAACGCCTTCCCCTCTGCCGGGGGGATCGCTGCTTATCTGAAGAAAGCCTATGGCGAAGGCACCATGACGGGCGCGTGCGCGCTCCTCATGGCCTTCTCGATGATCATCAACGAGAGCCTCGTCGCTAGGACGTTCGGCACCTATGCGCTCCGCCCCTTCGGCGCTGAGGACAACGATCTTCTCGTCCCTCTTCTGGCTGTGGGGCTCATCGGTTTCGCCTATGTCGTCAACGCGGCAGGCAACAAGTGGATCGGCGGCATCAGCCAAGTCGCCGCCATCATCAAGATCGGCGGTATCGTCGTCTTCGGGATCGTAGCGATGTGGGCGGCGGGCTTCGAGTTCGTGCCGTATGAAGACGGCGTCGCGAACGATACCGGTGCCTTTGGCTTCGTCGCAGGCACCGCCCTCGCCATTCTCGCCTATAAAGGCTTCACCACCATCACCAATTCCGGCGACGAGGTGAAGGACCCGACCAAGAACGTCGGCAGAGCCATCATCTGGTCGCTCGTCACATGCGTCGTCGTCTACATAATCGTCTCGTTCGGCGTGGCGGCCTCGTTGACCGTGCCGGAGATCGTCGAGGCGAAGAACTACGCGCTTGCCCAGGCGTCCAGGCCGGCTGTCGGCAGCTATGGGGAGTGGTTCACGGTGGCAATCGCCCTGGTGGCGACGAGTTCAGGCCTCCTCGCGAGCGTCTTCGCCGTGTCCCGCATGCTCACGATGCTGACGGAGATGAAGCTGATCCCGCACCGGCACTTCCATCTGCCGGGCGATCTGCAGCATCACCTGCTGATCTACACGGTCGTGGCCGCAGGTCTTCTGGCAGTGTTCTTCGACCTGACCCGCATCGCGTCGCTCGGCGCGATCTTCTACCTGGTCATGGACATGGCGATCCACTGGGGCGTGCTTCGCCATCTTCGCCAGGAAATCGACGCCCGAGCCTGGATCGTGACGAGCGCGCTCATCCTCGACGGGGTCGTGCTCACGGCCTTCACGGCGATCAAGCTGCAATCCGATTGGGTCGTCGTCGCTGTCGCCTATGGCGGTATCGCTGCGACGTTCGCGCTCGAACGATGGTTCCTGCGCAAGTCGGACGACGACCAGGCGAACGCCTCCGCGAACGCTACTGATTGATCGTGGATCGCCCGACCGAACAAATCTCACGCCGTGAGGGAATGGGGTACAGGGGTATGGTGTTCAGTAGCGAGACAACTGACGACGAACGAAGGGAGGTTCGGCCTTGGAACCCTCGCAAGCACACTTGAACATCGAGAACTTCGCGCAGCTCTCCCATCCGGCCTGGCAGCTCGTCGCCGTCCTCCTGATGGTCGGCTACGGCGCGCACCTGGCCTTCGCTCCCCTCTTCCTCGCCTCCTCTACCCAGGTGGCGCCGCGCTACCGATTGGGCGCCTGGCTCGGCGCGGTCGTCATGATCGCCGCTGGCCTCAGCCTCTACCGCGAGTACGCCGCGTGGCAGGACGCCTTCGTGTTCGCCGGCGATCGCTGGGTTCCAGCAGTGGACACTGTGTTCTCGAATGCGTTTCGCTACGCGAACTGGACGATCACGATCCCTCTTCTGATCGCTCAGCTTCTGCTCGCGCTGAACCTGCCGAAAAGCCGTATGCACCGCTGGTTCGGCATCCTCGTAATCGCCGCCGTCGCGATGATCTGGCTCGGTCTGGTCGGCCAGTTCTACGAGCATTCGTCGGTCGCCATGATGCTGGTCTGGGGGTTCTTGAGCACCCTGCCTTTCGTCGTGCTCGTCTGGGGCGTCTGGCGTGTGCTGCAAGAAGGCCGTCAGCATACCCCGGTGGCGCTTCATCCCTGGCTGAAGAACATCTTCTTCTACTTTCTGTTCTTCTGGGGGCTCTATCCGATCGCTTACATGCTGCCGGCAATCGGTGATGGCGAGGTCGTCATCGTTCTGCGCCAATTGCTTTTGACCGTAGCCGACATCTTTTCGAAGCTGGTCTATGGGGTGATCCTGCTTCGGTTCACCCTGCGCAGAAGCGCCTTCGAAGGACATCGAACGTCGATCGAGGCCCTCAGTGACCTCGACGGGGCGCTGGCTCCTTTTTCCAACGATTTTGAAAAGAGGACGCCAGCATGAGCGATCATCGCAAAGGGCCCATCGCAGCAAACGACAGCCGTCCAACGGTCACTGGCAATGAGGTGCCCGCCGCCTACGACGGGGAGGTTTTCGCCTGCCCGATGCATCCCGACATCAGAAGCGTACGGAACGGTGCCTGCGGCATCTGCGGCATGAACCTGGTTTTGGAAGGCGAAGAGGCCGGCCATGTTTCGCACGATCATTGCGGGAGCCAGACTGGCGCTCCGTCGGAATCAGGCGCTTACGATACCGTACCGCCCGGCTACGATGGCCCAGTCTATACCTGTCCTATGCATTTAGAGGTTCGCGCACCCAAGCCTGGTCCATGTCCGCTCTGCGGCATGGCGCTCGAACCAGAGGACGTGACCGTCGGGGAAGAGGATCTCTCCGAACTCCGCGACATGACGAGGCGGTTCTGGATCTCCGCCATACTGACCGTTCCCCTCTTCATCTACGCGATGGGCGACATGATCCCCGACCGCCCCTTCGAGCGGTTCATCGCCGACGACCTCGCTCAGTGGGTCCAGTTCGCGCTCGCGACCCCCGTTGTCCTATGGGGCGCATGGCCCTTCTTCGTGCGCGGATGGCAGTCGTTCAGGACACGGAACCTGAACATGTTCTCGCTGATCGCCCTGGGTGTCGGCGTCGCTTACGTGTTCTCGATCGTAGCGACTGCCGCGCCCGGCCTGTTCCCGGCAGCGTTCCGGAACGCCGACGGCAATGTCGGCGTCTACTACGAGGCCGCGGCGGTCATCGTCACGCTCGTTCTTCTTGGCCAGGTGCTCGAACTGCGCGCCCGCAGCGCGACGTCCGGGGCCATACGCGCGCTTCTCGAGCTCACCCCGCCGACCGCCACCCGCATCGCGGAGGACGGGACAGAAACGGAAGTATCGCTCGACGCCCTTCGCGAGGGCGATCGCTTGCGGGTCCGGCCGGGAGAGAAGATCCCCGTCGACGGCGAAGTCGTCGAGGGAGGCTCGTCGGTCGACGAGAGCATGATCACGGGCGAGCCGCTTCCCGTCAGGAAGACCGTCGGCGATCAGGTCACCGGCGGCACGGTGAACGCCACGGGCAGCTTCGTGATGATGGCGGCGCGCGTCGGTGACAATACCACCCTCTCGCAGATCGTCCGAATGGTCGTCGAAGCGCAGCGGAGCCGCGCGCCCATTCAGCGTTCCGTGGACAAGGTGGCGAGCATCTTCGTGCCGGCCGTCATCGTGGTCGCGGTTCTTTCCTTCATCGTCTGGTCGTTCTTCGGCCCCGAGCCCGCGCTGAGCTTCGCCCTCGTCAACGCCGTGGCGGTGTTGATCATCGCTTGCCCTTGCGCCCTGGGGCTGGCGACCCCGATGTCGATCATGGTCGGGACCGGCAAGGGCGCTCAGAACGGCGTTCTGATCAAGAATGCCGAAGCCCTCGAAACCTTCGAGAAGGTCGATACCGTCGTCGTCGACAAGACCGGCACCCTCACCGAAGGCCGCCCTGCCTTGATCGGCGTAGAGCCTGCCGCTGGCACATCGGAAGAGGACCTGCTCCGGCTCGCCGCCGGTGTCGAACGGGCCTCGGAACATCCCCTAGCCGAAGCGATCGTTCGCGGGGCGCAGGAACGCGGCGTCGAAGCACCGGACGCCTCCGACTTTCAGTCCGTTACCGGCGAGGGCGTATTCGCCACGGTGGAGGGACGCCGCGTCGCGATCGGCAACGAGAAGATGATGGCGCGCGAGGGCGGCCTCTTGGAAGGAACCAAAGCCCGAGCCGCCGAACGCCGGAAAGACGGCGAGACGGCGATGTTCGTCGCGGTCGACGGCCGGCCGGTCGGGCTTATCGCTGTCGCAGACCCGATCAAGGCCTCGACGCCGGAAGCGATCCGGCTTCTCCACGAGGCGGGTGTCAAGGTGATCATGCTGACCGGTGACGCCCGCGGCACGGCGGAAGCCGTCGCCGCCAAGATCGGGATCGACGCCGTCCACGCCGACGTGTCGCCAGAGGACAAGCATCGCATCGTCGGCGAGCTTCAAGCGGCTGGCAACCGGGTCGCGATGGCGGGAGACGGCATCAACGACGCCCCTGCCCTCGCCCGCGCCGATGTCGGGATCGCTATGGGGACGGGTACCGACGTCGCGATGGAGAGCGCCGGTGTCACCTTGGTCAGAGGCGATCTGCGCGGCGTCGCTTCGGCGCAACGCCTGAGCCGGATGACGATGCGGAACATCCGCCAGAACCTCTTCTTCGCCTTCGTCTATAACGGCCTCGGCGTTCCGGTGGCCGCTGGCGTCCTCTACCCCTTCACGGGCATCCTCTTGAGCCCGATGATCGCCGCGGCCGCGATGAGCCTCTCTTCGGTCTCCGTCATCGGTAACGCATTGCGTATGCGGACGAAGTCTCTGTGATCGGCGCGCTGACCATCGGCGGAGCCCTCTTCGTCGCCGTTTTGAGTTTCCACTACGCCGTCCTGGCCGCCGTCGTGCCGCGAGCCCGAGCGCGGGGAACGATCGGCTTCGTCTGCTTCTGCGCCCTGCTCTTGGCCCTGCATCTGATCGAAGTCGGGGCCTTCGCCGCGGCCTACGAGATCGGACGCTCCATCGGCATCGGTGATTTCAAGAAACCTGCCGAGGCGGACTTCATGGATATCTACTACTTCTCGATGGCGACGTTCACCACGCTCGGCCTCGGCAAGGTCATGCCGACCGGCCACCTGGCATCCATCGCGGGACTCGAGTCGTTCACCGGCTTCCTTTGCATCTCGATGTCGGCCTCGGCGTTCTTCCAATGGATTCAAAAGGAGATCTAGTGTGCTGGCTGTCCTCATCGGCGCGGGGCTCGCTGCACCGTTCCTCTTGATCGCTTGGCGGACCGGCCTCGGAAGGGAGAAGGCGTTCTATGCCACCCTGATGATGGCGATCGCGTTCTTCTACCCCGTCTTCGCGATCGGCACCGACCTCGCGACCCTTGTGATCAACGCGGCCATTGCCGCCGGGTTCATCGCCGCCGCATTCTACGGATATGCGCGGCGTCCTTGGATATTGCCGGCTGCGCTCGCGGCGCACGCGCTGTTCGACATCCTGGTGGCTCAAGCGGGTAGTCCTGCGCCTGAGTGGTGGGCGGGCTTGTGCATCGGGGTCGACCTGCTGCTCGCCCTCGGTGCGGCCCTGGCGATCAGCCCTGAGCGAGAACACCGACAAAGCTGGAGGCCAAGTCGATGAGTGACCGAGAGTTCGATATCGTCGTTTTCGGCGCGAGCGGAGAAACCGGAACGCATGTTCTGAACCAGGCCGTCGACCGCGGGCTGAGAGTGCTCGGCCTAGACCACTCCATACCGGATCGCGCGGACCAGGATGGCGCGGTCCATCGGCAGGTCGATGTTCTGAAGGACGATCTCACCGAGCACCTGGAGGAAGGTTCGAGCGTGATCTCGGCACTGGGCCTCGGCTTCTCTCCGGAGGCGATGCGCGACCCGCCTCCGCTCTACACCGATGGGACGGCGAACGTCATGACGGCGATGCGGTCGGCAGGCGCGTCGAGATTGTGCGTGATCTCCGCAGCCTTCGTCGCAGACGACGACCGCTTGCCCTCTTGGTTCCGCATGAGCGTCATCCCCGCCCTCTCCGCCATTCTCGACGAGATGCGCGAGATGGAAGCGATGCTCGAAAAGAGCGACCTCGACTGGACTGCCGCGAGGCCGGGCTGGTTGCTCGAGAAGCCGCGCAGCGGGAGTTACGAAGTCCAAGACCGCCGGTTGCCGGACGGTGTCTTCCGCACCCGTCACGCGGACCTTGCCCACCTCCTCCTGGACGCCGCGATAGACGGAAGATGGAACCGCGAGAAACCTTCGCTGGGCCGGTCCGAAAGCGCGTTCGATGAGAGCCCGGCCGCGTTGTCGCGCGAGACCGCGGCCATGATCGGCATCGACTTATGACCAAGAAAGGACCGCGTTCATGATCCTCGAGAAGATCAAATCCGATGGCCTCGCACACCTCTCATACTTCGTCGGAAGTGGCGGCGAAGCGGCGGTCATCGATCCGCGCCGCGACATCGACGTCTATCTCGATCTCGCCCGGCAGAACGGCATGCGCATCGTCGAAGTCTTCGAGACGCACCGCAACGAAGACCTCGTCTCAGGGGCTGCGGCCCTCGCGGAAGCGACCGGTGCGACGGTCCGGCACGGACCGGACCCGGCGGAACCGATCGCCTATGCGGCGACAGTGCGTGACGGCGATACGTTCGACATCGGCGAAGCGCGCCTGACGGTCATCGAGACGCCGGGGCATACGGACGATAGCATTTCGATCGCGATCTTCGACCCTGCCTATGGCGATGGCGCGGTCGGCGTGTTCACGGGCGACGCGCTCTTCGTCGGCGATGTGGGGCGGACGGACTTCTATCCGGACCGGAAGCGGGACGTCGCTGGTCTCCTCTTCGACAGCCTCAAGAAGATCCTCGATCTGGGCGACCAGGCTATTCTTTATCCCGCTCATGGCGCAGGATCGGTATGCGGTTCAGGCATGGCGGATCGGGAGTTCTCGACCCTCGGCCATGAACGGGCCAACAATCCCCGGCTTCAGATTTCCGATCGCGAACGTTTCATCGACGCCAAGGTCGCCGAACATCACTACCAGCCGCCCTACTTCCGCCTGATGGAGCGCTTGAACCTCGAAGGTGGGAGCCGCAGTCCTCGCGACCTGCTGCCGCCGCCTGTCGGCGTGGAAGGCATCGCGGGTCTCGGAGACGCACAGCTCGTCGATGTGCGCGGGATATCGGACTTCGCAGGCGCTCATGTGGCTGGCGCCTACTGCCTGCCATCGGACATGCTGGCAGCCTTCGCTGGTTGGGTTCTGGACCCCGAACGCGACATCGTCCTCATGGCGCGCGATGCCGACCAGGCGGAGGCGTCCGTTCGCACCCTGGCCCGCATCGGCTACGACCGTGTAGCAGGTTATCACGCTGGCATCGTGTCGGTCGCAACCCGGAACCGAAGGTTCGCATCGGTACCGCTCGTCGATACGCAGGACGTGAAGGATCGCCTGAGCCAGCAGGCCGACAGATGGTCATTGCTGGACGTGCGTTCGATCGACGAGTTCGAGGCAGGCCGCATCGAGGGCGCGTTGCACGCCTATGTCGGGCAGCTTCCGGATGCCGCCGAGAGCCTCGCGAAGAACGCTCCCGTAACCGTCATGTGCGGAAGCGGCGCGCGCGCGATGATCGCCGCCTCCCTCCTCCTCAGGGCCGGATGGACGAGCGTCGATGTCTACTTCGGATCGATGAAGGCCTGGAAGGCGGGCGGACATGAAACCGTCGATGGCAGCTAAAGTGCGCGACAAACCGTCCGCGTTCGACATTCCAGAGGTGCCGATCGCGCTTTTCGGTTTTCTGTTGAACTTCGTTTGGGAGTTCTGGCAGGTCCCGCTGTACGGGGAGATTCCGGACGCACCGCACTGGGTGGCCGTGAAGACGTGCACGCTGGCGACGTTCGGCGACGTCGTCATCGTGCTCGTAGCGTTCTGGACAGCGGCCGGGCTGGCGCGAGATCGTCACTGGGTGGCGCACCCGGCGGCAGGGGTCGTCGCGGCATTCGTAGCAGTTGGCGTGTCGATCACGCTGGCCGCGGAGTACCTGGCGACCGAGGTCTGGGACCGATGGTCCTACGGCGACTTGATGCCGATCATTCCTGGCTTGGGCATCGGCGCGTCACCCGTCCTGCAATGGATCGTCGTTCCGCTTGCGCTCATTCCGCTCAGTAGGCGCATGCTCGGCGCGCGGCCGGCGCAATGATGTCTGCTGGTGGTTCGGCTTGCTGTGACAACGCTGGCTCCCAATGCGCGTGCGAAGAGGTCAGGTCCGCCGATCTCGCCAAAGCCGCCGATCGAATGGCGGGGCAAGCGGGGTTCTTCGAGCGCCATCTCGCCGACAGACAGACCTTGTTCGCCGACATCTCGATCAGAATATCGCAGGCCGACTACGACGCGATGGCAGCGCTCGTCTCCGCCGTCGAGAACGTCGCCAGGCTGCCTGGCGTCCAAGAGGCTGTCTTGCAATGGGCACCCGCGGCGCTCGATAGTCAGCGGCACGGTGAAGGCCTCTTCATGGTGTATGATTTTCATCTCACAGATGACGGCCCTCGTCTGATCGAGGTGAACACGAACGCCGGCGGGGCCTTTCTATGCGCCCTCGCCGCTGAGGCGGCCTGTCACTGCTGGGACGATCAAGGACCATCCGAGCGTTTCGAGCGAGCCGTCATCTTGGCTTTCCGCCGTGAATGGTGGCTGAGCGGCCGACGCGGCCCCCTGCGACGGGTCGCGATCGTCGATGACGCCCCTACCACCCAGTTCCTCTTGCCGGAGTTCGAGCTCGCCGCAGCGATGCTGGAGCGTCATGAGATCAGCGTCGAGATAGCCGATCCTTCCGAGCTGCGTGCGGTCGAGGGCCGGCTGGTCGGCAAGGCGGGACCGATCGACCTCGTCTACAACCGGTCCACCGACTTCGACCTATCGGATGACCTCCACGCCTCTCTTCGATGGGCCTATGAGACGGGCGCGGCTCTGGTGTCTCCTTCTCCTCGGCATCACGCCCTGCTGGCTCACAAGCGCAACCTGACGCTCCTGTCCGATCCGCCCATGCTGCGAAGCCTCGGGGCTTCCGACTTGGACGTCACGAGCTTGCAACTCGTACCCCGGACGATCTCGGTGCGTCGGGAAGACGAGGACTCCCTCTGGGCCTCACGGAAGTCTTTGTTCTTCAAGCCTGTTGCGAGCCACGCCAGCAAAGGGGTCTACCGTGGGGAGAAGTTGACCCGATCGGCCTTCGCGGCGGTTTTGGATTCAGGTTACGTGGCGCAGTCTTACGTGCCGGCGCCTGAACGAACGGTCGTGGTCAGAGGCGAAGAGGTCCGCCGCAAGATCGACGTCCGTCTCTACACCCATGCTGACGGCGTCCTGCTCGCCGCCGCTCGGCTATATCAAGGCCAAGCGACCAACATGCGGACGGAAGGCGGCGGCTTCGCGCCGGTATTCTTCGGCTGATCACCCGGCCAGACGTTCGGAGCTGGCCTATGGAACCATGCCTCCCGAACATGCGTTCCCTCGGTCATACACCCCTACCCGGTATGGGCAGGAAAGAACGCATGGCGCGCCCATGCGATGAAACGAGGGAACGATGGATACGAAGCAAACAGAGCCGTCTCACCGGTCCGCTCACGGACACGCCCGTAGCGACGACAATTCCATCGATTGGAAGGGCTACGGGCGGTTGCTCGCCATGGTCGTCACGTCCACCGTCGTGATGTACTTCTTCATGTACCTGAACATCTACCGCTGGGAGGACTTCAAGCTCTCCGAAACGCGGTTCTTCATGTCGACGTTGATGTTCGGGACGATGCTCGCGATCATGCTCGCCTTCATGCTGCACATGTACAAAAACAAGGCGGTCAACGCCGCGATATTCGCGGCGTCGTTCCTCCTGTTCCTGATCGGTCTGTACTTCATGCGGTCGCAAGTGACGGTCGAGGACAAGAGCTGGATGAAGTCGATGATTCCGCACCACTCGATCGCGATCATGGTTTCCGAGCGCGCCGATCTGACGGATCCTCGCGTGAAGAAGCTCGCGAAGGAGATCATCGCCGCGCAAGAAAAAGAGATTGCCGAGATGGAGTACCTTATCGAAGCGATCGGTGAGGAAGGCGAAGCCGACGAGAGCTTCCCGCTCGGGGAAGCAGCTGGTCCGACCCCCGTCGGCACCTTGGCCGAGGCCCTGGCCAGGCCGGCGATCGCCAGTCTCGACGCCTCCGGCATGACAGATGAGGAAGTCGCACGCGTCGTTCCAGCGCCGACCTGCAGCTTCCGCTTCTCCGAAGGCCAACAAACCCAGGTCGCTATCAATGCTGACGGCAAAGGCGTGATGAAGATCGCCGGTCAGCTCGTGCCCCTCGACCGCGTCGTCGCCAGCGATGGGGCGAAGACGATAGGGCTGACCGCGGAGGGTGCTGAGCTGACCATTCAGCCAACGGACGACAAGGGCTCAGCCAACTTGGTTCTGAATGTCGAAACAGAACGGCCGCTCCGCGTCGGCTACGCTGGCTACTATACCTGCGCAGCCTGATCGCAGCGCCGAAACACCCATCAGGAGACGAAGCCGATGAGCACCACGACAGCGATGATCGACCCGCCGGTTTCGGCAGCGACCTCAGAGAAAAAGGCCGTTCTCTATCGCATGGTGATGGAGAAGCATGTTTGTCCCTATGGGCTCAAATCGAAGTGGCTTCTCGAGAGGAGAGGGTTCTCCGTCGAGGATAACTGGCTCACGAGCAGAGAGGAGACCGACGCCTTCAAAGAGAAGCACGATGTCGAGACCACGCCGCAGACCTTCATCGAAGGGGAGCGGGTCGGCGGGTACGACAAGCTTCGCCACCGGTTCGACATCACGACGCAAGCCGACAAGGAAACGACCTATACGCCGGTCCTGGTCATCTTCGGCGTGTGCGCGTTGATGGCTCTTGCCGCCGCTTGGTGGGCGACCGGAGAAATCTTCTCGGTAAGAGGCATCGAGTGGTTCGCGGCCTTCTCGATGTGCGCCTTGGCGATCCAGAAGCTGCGTGACGTCGAGAGCTTCTCGACGATGTTCCTGAACTACGACCTCCTGGCGAAGCGCTGGGTGCCGTATGGTTATATCTACGGCTTCGCGGAGATGACGGCTGGTGTTTTCATGATCGCTGGCGGTGTCTTCGGTTTGATCGGTGCACCGATCGCTCTCTTCATCGGCACGATCGGCGCCGTCAGTGTCATCAAGGCTGTCTGGATCGATGATCGCGAACTCAAATGCGCTTGCGTGGGCGGCGGATCGAACGTCCCCCTCGGCTTTCTCAGCCTGACGGAGAATCTCGTCATGATGGCGATGGGCATCTGGATGATCGTGAAGGCGCTAGGCTAGGTGTTATCGCCGGTTCGCCGACCTGCTGTCGGTCATGGCAGCAGCGCGGTCGGATAGTCATCCGGGAAGCCGCGCTTTGCTGGCGATAGAGGCGCACACCGTAATGACCGACCCCCACCAGATGGTCCAGCTCCGGTGTGAGAGCATGGCTGCCTTGAGGCGCTTGGGTCTGGTGGTCCGGTCCCAGGGTTAGTTTCCGGGGGCTGATGGTTTCATCGTCTCACATGGTTGTCTGCTCTGCAAAGCGTATTGTGCAGGCGCCAGGTTGCCGAGAGCCATGTGAGGCCGGCTCTCGTTGTAATCGACCCGCCAGCTCTCGATCTGCTGGCGGGCTTCGGCCAATGTTTCGAACTAGTGGACGTTCAGGCACTCGTCCCGGAGCGAGCCATTGAACGGCTCGATATGAGCGGTGTCCGTCGGCGTCGCCGGACGGGAGAAGTCGAGACGGACCTTGTGGTGGTATGCCCAAAGATCGACGATCTGACCGGTGAACTCCGCGCCATTGTCGGCGAACAGCGCCTTCGGTGCGCCGCGGAGGCGGACCAGGCGGTTCAGCACCTCGGCGACGTTCTCGCCGCGCAGCCTGTAGCCGACCTTGATCGTTAGGTACTCGCGCGTGAAGAGGTCAATGACCATAAGGGCTCTGATCTTTTGGCCGCAGGCGAGCTGATCGTGGACGAAGTCCAGGCTCCAAGCCTCGTTCGCTGCCGCTGGCTGGCATCGGGCTTCGCGATTGTCGCCATCTTCCGGCGGCGCGGCCGCTTGGACCTGAGGGCCAGACCTTCCTCGCAGTACAGCCGGTAGACGCGGTTGCGGCCAACCGCCCAGCCCTCCCGCCTGAGCAGGATGTGGACCCGGCAGTAGCCGTAGCGGACCCTGGTCGCGACGATCTCGTGCATGCGCTGCCGCAGCTCGGTGAGCGGGTCGCTCGTCAGAACCTTCCGCTGTGTCGACCGGTGCTGCCGCGTCAGCTTGCAAGCCCGCCGTTCGCTGTAGCCATGGCTCTCCACCACGTAGGCGACGACCTTCTTCATCAGCGCTGGTCCGGGAACTTTTTTGACAGAACGTCCTGCAGCACGGCCTTGTCGATGCTGGGATCCGCGACCAGCCGCTTGAGCCGGGCGTTCTCCTCCTGGACCCGCTTCAGCTCGCGGACCTGATCGCTCTCGAGCCCGGCGTACTTCTTCTTCCACCGGTAAAACGTCTGCTCGGTGATCCCGGTCTGACGGACCAAGTCCGCCACCGGCATCCCCATCTCCGCCTGCTTCAGGACGGCGACGATTTGCTCGACCGAATATCGCTTGCGCTTCATGGCGACCTCCTTCTCTTCTTCGGAGCCGCCCGAAAACTAACCTACGATCTGGACCACTTTCAGCGTGTCACCTCACGCACGGACGAGGGCAAGCTGCACATGTTCGTCGTCATCGACCGAACCTCGAAGCTGACCCTCGTTCGGCTCGAAGAGAAGGCCAACACCATCACCGCGACAGCCTTCCTGGACGCGCTGGTCGAGGCTGTCCTGTATGGGATCCATACCGTCCTGACAGATGATGGCGTCCAGTTCGCCGCCTGTAGCGCTATGGTAGCCAACCGCCGGTAACGTCCGATGGTGATCTATCCGGTTGCGAACGGGTCTATGTCGAAAGCGGGTACCGCAACGTTACGCATGTCTACCGTATGATCGACGAGAAATGTCGCCAGACCGAGGGCTGCAACCTAACCGTCCGTGCACCGCCGCTGATGATCAGGCCAGCTACGAGTTCATGCTACCACCCGAAGCGTCCGAAGACGCGGAGGAGCGCTGCCCAGACCTTCCCCGCGCAGCGGTCGGCATCGGCCACTGGGCGATGTGGGAAGCGCCGGCAGCCGTACCGGGCGCACCGCTAGAGTGGGTCCGGGAGCGTTTCCCGGCAGGAGGCTAAGAGCCCGTACGGAACGGTTGCGAGGCCAGCGTCCTGTTGATTCAAGATGTCGAAGCTTCAGGAGACCTTCATGTGGACGCCAGCCACCAGGGCACAGCATAGCCGCTCGGGCCATCGCTACCAGACCGATCTGACGGACGAGGAAAGGACGGTGATCGTGCCGTTCCTACCGCAGCCCGCCGCTACCGGACGGCTTTGGAAGTTGCCGCTTCGCCAAACCATGAAGGCGGTGTTCTACGTACTGCGAACGGGGTACCCGTGACGTTTGCTGCCGCTGGACTTCCAGCCGCGCGGCACGGTGTGGAGCTGGTTCCGCAGCGTCCGCGACGAGGGGTTTTCGAGCGGACGGCGCTAGCGCTCGCCGCTTTGGACCACGAGCGGGATAGAGGCGCAAGGCGAGCCCGTCTGTCGCCGTCATGGACAGCCAGTCGGTCAGGACCACCGAGGCGGCCGGGCGGCGCGGCTACGACGGTGCGGAGAAGGTCACCGGGCGCAAGCGACATGCTTCGGTCATTACGGACGGCAGGCTCATGCTCGCACAGGTCGCCCCAGCGAACGTCCAAGACCGCAACGCGGCCGGTCCGCTGGTGACGGCCTCGCGGTCCCGCTGCCCCTTCTTGGATCTCGTTTTCGCCGACGCAGGCTACCAGGGCCCTCGCGCCGCCGAAGTCTACCCCGTCCCGATCGAGATCGTGCGCGGCCCGCGAGGCCAGTCTACCTTGGCAGTCAAGCCCCGCCCATGGGTCGTTGAGCGAAGCTTCGCCTGGCTCGGCAGGAACCGCAGGCTCTGGAAGGATGCCGAGGCCACGACCGCCTCAACAACTGCCTTCCTCTATGGCGCCGCCACACGCCTCCTCGTCAGACCACTCGGACGCTCCGCGCAATTTCCGTACGGGCTCCAGGCCTTAGAAGCTTGCCTCGAACCCCACCCGCAACTCTCGCGGCTTGCCCGGGCGGCGGCCAGCAGGGCGCAGGCTCGCAGTGTAGACCTCGTCGAAAATGTTGTCCGCGAAAGCACGCAGCGCAAAACGCTCCGTCAGCTGATAACGTGCCGACAGGTCCAGCAAGGTCCGCGCCTCGATCAGGTCTTCGTCCGCGATGCTACCCTGCCCCGCCGTGGCCCGCGCGTCGCTGACGTGGCTGAGCGCGGCGAAGGCGGAGAGCGGCCCGCGTTCCACACCGGCGATCACGCTCAACTGATGCTCGGGCACGTAAGGAAGGCTGTCGCCCACCTCGACGTCGCCCCAAGGTTCGAACTCGGATCTGAACGACTGCTCGAACTCGGACACGGTCCAGGCATAGCTGACCGTAACGGGCACGGAGAAACCGTCCGCCTCGAAGCGATGCTTGGCCAGTGCCTCTACACCGTGGCTTTCGGCCTCGCCCGCGTTGAACGCGTCGCCGATGTCGCAATCCTGGCTACCTGAAGACGCGGTGCAGCGGCCGAGAAGGTCTTCGTAATCGGTCCTATAGGCGGTAAGCACGACGGAGGTGTCGCCCGAAACGTAGGCCACCCCCGCTTCCAGGTTCACGCTGGTTTCGGCCTGCCCGTCGCGCGCTCCGGCGCTCGGCACGCCGAAACCTTCGTGGTAGCCCGCGAACAGCGTGACGGCCTCGGTCGCGTGCCAATCGGCGCGCAGCGCAGGCAGCCAGACCTCGTAGGCGTTCTCCCGGATGGACTCTGGCACCAGCGCCCGGTCGGGCGTGTCCCAGCGGCGCTGCCGGGTCTCGACGTTTTCGTATCGCAGGCCCGCTGTCAGCGTCAGCTGCCCGATGTCGATGCGATCTTCGGCATAGATCGATACCGCGTCGGCCTTGGTCAGCCGGTTGGCCTGGGTGCCGTCCGCCGCGTCGGTCGTCAGCACGAGCTGCGCGTCGCGGAAGGCGTATCCGTCCTGGTCCTGAAATCGGTCCACGCCGTCCTGATGCAGGCGGATACTGACCGTCAGATCGTGATCCACCGCGCCGGTTGCCGCAACGCCGGACAGCGCAAGCTGCATGCCCTCGGCATAGTATTCGCGGTTGTTGTCGCGAATCTGCACCGCGTCGTCGGGAGTGTCCGCGCCACGCAGCACGGCGAACTCACTGCCGCACGCGTCGGGCGCGGCAAGGATCTCCGCCAGGCCGTCACAATCTTCCGTACCGCTCGAACCGCCGAGGCCGAGAAAATCGTCCGTCTCGATCTCCTGTAGCTTGTACCAGCTGCGCGCGAAATCCGTCCTGTAGGCAAGACCCGTCAGCCAAACGCCGCCGCCCAGCGGCACCTCGCCAGTCACCTGATAGGTCTCGTGATCGCCGGTAAAGCTGTCGAGGGCCGACGCGGCATAGCGCGCATACGGATCGTCTGCGAAGTCCGCGTCGGTGAGGCCGAGATAGGTCTCGTCGCCATTTTGTTCGGACGCCTGGACCTTGACGGTCAAAGAGGCCTCGCCGCGGTAGAGACCGGCCTTCAGCACCAAGTCGTCGAGCTCGAAGCCCGTATCGCCCGCGCCCGGCAGGTCTTTGAACCCGTCGGATTGATCGCGCAGCGCCTCGATCATCACCGCGCCTTCGATGCCGTTCGCGATCTCCGTGCGATAACCGGCCCAGCCGTGGACCGTGCGCCGGTCGTTGGTGCCGTAGCTCGCGCGGACGCTGCCGGATGTCGCATCGGGTATCGGCGTCGAGAACAGGTGCACCGCGCCCGCCGTCGTCTGCGGGCCGTAACGGATCGCAGCCGGACCCTTTGCGATCTCGATGGCGGCGATCCGCGTCGTGGTCGGGAAATAGTAGGCGGCGGGTGCGGCGTAGGGCGCAGGGGCGATCGGCACGCCGTCTTCATAGATGGCGACCTTGCCCGACCGCTCCGATCCCGATCCGCGGATCCCGATATTGGGCCGCAGGCCGAACCCCTCCGCCTCGCCGAGCTGTACGCCGGGCACGGCCCGCAGCGCGCGCAGCACGTCGCCGCGGGCGAAGCGGTCGAGCTCTTCGGGCGACAAGACGGTCGCGACCGGTGCGCCCGCCATGGCGCTGCCGATCACGACGATCTCGTCGAAGGCGTTCCAGGGATCCTGGGCCTCGACAGCCTCGGTATTCGTATCCATCGAAGTCGCTCCTGCGAATCATTCTCAACTGACGTGCGGCCGATAATCGTTCGCAACACGAGATGTCAATTCAGAAAGGCACATAATCGCGCAGCGGCGTGGCCTTGCAGTCGGTCGAAGTCGACGGGCCCGGATCGCTTACCCACAGTGCGCGCCCCAGAACTGCTGAATTCGTAACTTAAAATTTGCGAATTAGCGCCTATTTGCACCTCGTGCGATCTCGGCCACCCTTCCTGCGGCTTCTCATAGCCTTTGCCGTCCTGCTCTGGACGGCCGCCGGGGTCGTCTCTTCCGCACATGCCACGAGCGAGGCGATCGCCCATGCGGGCGAAGGCCCCGAATGGGTCGTGGCGATGGATCACTCGGCGAACGAAACGCCGGCTGATACTTCCACGCCGGGAGCCGAACACGACCATAAGGGGCATCCTGCCTGTGGGCCGTGCCACGGTCACGCGCTGAGGTCGTCCGCCGAACCTTCGCTGTACCCTCTCGCCGACGCCATCGTTCTACGGCCCAGTAGCGCTTCGCGCTGCTCATCGGCCGCACCGCACGGCCTGTTCCGCCCGCCACGCGTCTGACCTGACGCCGCGCCGCCACGGCGCGACTTCTTGGTCATTCACGCGAAGGAACATCCATGTACACCCGACATCTGAGCGGGGCCGCTCTTGCGGTCCTCGCAAGCCTGTCCGCTGCTGACGCAGCAGCGCAGGCGCCGTGCCCCATATCGGAGGAGCTGCAGCTACTCGAAGACAGGGCGGCGCCTTACACCCTCGACGCGGTCCTCGCCGCGATCCGGACCACCTCGCCCGAGGCGCAATCCGCGGCGCTCGAAGCCGTCGCGCGGCGTTACGAAGCGCAGCAGGCCGGCCTATGGACGAACCCGGTCATGACCGTGGAGGCGGAGAACTTCTCCGGCGGCGCGTTCGGCAGCGGCAGCCCGTTGGCGGGCTACGACGCAGCCGAGACGACCGTGTGGCTCGGCCAGACCTTCCGGCTCGGCGACAAACGGCGCCTGGAACGCCGCGCGGCGCTGGCGCGGACGGCCCTGGCCGAAGCCGATCGGGACGCCACGCTCCGCTCGCTGCAGCGCGAAGCGGCCTCGGTCTTCTACGAGCTGGCCGCCGCCCGCGAAGGCGCACAGCTCGCCGATGAAGCGGCCCAACTGGCCAGCGAGCTTGCCGATGCCGTCCGGGCGCGGGTCGAGGCGGGCAAGTCCCCGCGCACGGCCTTGGACAGAGCTATCGCAGCGGAGGCCGACGCGCGCGCTGCGGCGGCAGCGTCAGCCGCGCAGGCCGAACAACTCGCCTACGCGCTCGGATCGTTCTGGGGGCAGCGTGCGCCTGTGGAGATCGCCGGGGCAGGCCTCTTCGCTCCCACCGTGCTTCCGTCGGCCGATCTGGTCGCCAAGCAGGTAGAGGTCCATCCTGAGCGGCGGCTCGCCGATGCCCGTCGCGATGCGAGGAACGCCGAGCGGCGCGCCGCCCGGGCGCAGGCTTATCCCGACGTGACGGCGAGCGTGGGCGTCCGCCGCTTCGAGGCGGACGGGACGGAGGCTCTAGTGGCGGGGGTGAGCCTGCCGCTGCCTCTGTTCGATCGGAACCAAGGCAACATCCGTGCCGCCTCGACCCGAGCGCGCGGCGCCGCCTACGAGGCGGAGGTCACCGCAGCGCGCCTCGCCGCCGCGGCCCAACGTTCACTTCGCACCGCATTGATCCTGGAGACCCGCCGCGCGGCGTTGGTCGACGACGCCTTGCCCGCTGCTGGGAGAGCCGCCGAGGCCGCCCGCGTCGGTTACCGGGCGGGCAAGTTCGACCTCACCACGGCGCTCGACGCGCAGGCGAGCTTCATCACGGCGCAGCGCAGCGCCATCACCGCCGCCTTCGCAGCGCGCGATGCGGAGACGGACGTCCGCGCCCTCGCTGCCCTCCCCCCCTTCTCACCGAGCTTCTGTCAGGAGACGGACCGATGAACATCTACAAGACGATCAGCCTGCTGGCGCTCGCCACCTCCCTCGCAGCCTGCGGCGCGGAGGGCGAGGAAGACCTTCGCCCATCCCAGCAATCAGAAGCCGTAACCGACGATCACGGCGACGAGGGCGAGCACGGCGACGAAGTGGGCGATACCGTCGAGCTGTCCGCCGAGGACGCATCCGCTCTCGGCATCCAGCTCGCCACGGCTGAACGGGCGGCTATCGGCGGCGCGACCGACCTTCCGGCAGAGCTGTCCTTCGCGGCGGACAAGATCGCGACGATCGCGCCGCGCGTCGGCGGCGTCGTCCGCTCACTGGATGCGACCGAAGGCGACCTCGTCGAGGCGGGGCAGGTTCTCGCCGTGCTCGACAGCGGACGCCTCGCGACGCTCATGTCGGACTACCACAGTGCCCGGGCCGCCGAACGCTACGCACGGGCCACGCTCGAGCGTGAGAGCGGCCTGCGCGACCAGGGCATCACCTCGGAATCGGAGTTCGCGCAGGCGCGTCAGGAAGCGACCATGGCCGTCGCACAGCGCGAGGCCGCCGAGACGGCGCTTCATGCGGCGGGCGTCGACCACGAGGCGATCGAGACGTCGCAGACGGGCGCGGACGGCGCGGCAGGACGCTACAAGATCACCGCACCCATCGCGGGCCGCGTCATCGAACGGCGGCTGTCGCTCGGCCAGTCGGTTCAAGCCGGTGATGAGGGCGGCACGCCCGCCTTCGTCGTCGCCGACGACAGCGTCGTCTGGGCCGACGTGCAGGTCTACGCCGCCGATCTCGGCGCCGTCCGGTCCGGTCAGACGGTGATCTTGAAAGGCGAGTCGGGCGCCGCCATCGCCGAGGGCGAGGTCGCTTTCGTGACGCCGCAGCTGGCGGAAGGGTCGCGCACGGCGACAGCCAGGGTGGTGCTGGACAACCCGGAGGGGCTCTTGCGCCCAGGCCAGTTCGTCACGGCGAGCATCGCGACCGGAACGGGCGGCGAGGCGCTGACCGTGCCCAAGGGTGCCGTCGTGACCTTCGAGGGCCAGGACGTCGTCTTCACCCCCGGCGAGCACGGCTTCGCGCCCGTTCCGGTCGAAACGGGGCGGCAGGTCGGTAATCGGCTCGAGATTGTCTCCGGCCTCTCCGCTGGTGACCGGTTCGTGGCCGAAGGCGCGTTCACCCTCAAGGCGGAACTCGAGAAGGACGCGTTCGGCGACGGTCACGGCCACTGAGCCGAGACCCCGAACGCGCACTCTCTCCTCATTAGGACATTCACCATGCAGAACTTCATGTACCGCGTCGCGGGCGGCCGGCTCCTCGCCGGGCTCGCCGCCGTGGCCGTCACCATCGCCGGCATCTGGGCCTTCCGCTCGCTGCCCGTCGACGCCTTCCCGGACGTCACCCCTTCCCTCGTCCAGGTCTTCACCGAGACCGAGGGGCTCGCGCCAGAAGAGGTCGAGCGCTACGTCACCTACCCGCTTGAGACTTCCATGTCGGGCCTGCCGAAGCTCGAGGAGATTCGCTCGGTCTCCAACTTCGGCCTCTCCGTCCTCAACATCTACTTCGAGGACGGCACCGACGTGTACTTCGCCCGGCAGGTCGTCGGTGAGCGCCTGGCCGAGGCGCGGGAGGCGATCCCGGCAGGCTTCGGCGAGCCTAAGATGGGTCCGATCAGCACCGGGCTCGGCATCATCCTCTACTACAACCTCGTCGACGAGACCGGCGAGCGCAGCTTGGTCGAGATGCGGGAGATCCAGGACTGGCTCATCAAGTACCAGCTGCAATCCGTGCCCGGCATCACCGAGGTCCTGTCGCTCGGCGGCCTCGAGAAGCAGTACCAGGTCAAGGTCAACCCGGAGGCGCTGCTGCGCTACGACCTGACCGTGTCGGACGTCGTCGCCGCGCTCGAAGCCGGCAACCGCACCACCGGCGCGCAGTACCTGGAAGTCGACGCCGAGCAGTACGTCGTGCGCGGCATCGGCCTGGCCGAGGACGTCGGCGACCTCGGCGCCGCCATCCTGAAGACCGTGGACGGCACCCCCGTCCGCGTCGCCGACGTGGCGCAGATCGAGGTCGGCGGCGGCGTTCGCCAGGGCCTCGCCACGGCGGACGGCCAGGGCGAGGTCGTCGCGGGCATCGTCCTAAAGCTCTATGGCACCAACACCTCGGACGTGATCGAACGCGCGAGCGAGCGTTTCGATGAGATCAACGAGACGCTGCCGGACGGCGTACGGGCCGTCGCCTACTACGACCAAGCGACGCTGGTGAACGCCGCCTCCTCGACCGTCACGACGGCCCTCTGGCAGGGGGCGCTGCTGGTCGCCGTCCTCATCTTCGCCTTCCTGGGCGGCTGGCGACCGAGCCTCGTCGTCGTCCTGTCGATCCCCTTCTCGGTCGGCTTCGCCTTCTTGGGCATGAAGCTCTTCGGCGTCTCGGCGAACCTCATGTCGCTGGGCGGCGTCGCCATCGCCATCGGCATGATGGTCGACGGCGCGATCGTCATCGCCGAAAACGTGGACCGCGTGCTTCGGGAGAGGCCCGATCTGGATCGTAGGACGGCGGTCGCCGAGGCGACGGCGGAGGTCATCGCCCCATTGCTCGCAGCAGTCGCGGTCGTCATCGTCGTCTTCCTGCCGCTCTTCGCCCTGCAGGGCGTCGAGGGGAAGACGTTCCGGCCCCTCGCTGCCTCCGCCGCGCTCGCCATGTTCGGCTCGCTGATCTATGCGAGCCTGATTGCCCCGGCGATCGCCGGATGGGTGATGCGGTCGGGTGGTGAGGACGCGAAAGCGTCCGCGAAGACCCCCGCGAAAGCACCCGTTGACGAGGACGGTCGGGTAGGCCGGGCCATCCGCCCGCTCGCATCGTTCTTCGTCAGGCGCCGCGCCGCCGCCTTAGGGCTAGCTGGCGCTATCCTCCTGATCGGCGCCTTGGTCTTCCCGCGTCTTGGATCTGAGTTCACACCGACCCTTGAGGAGGGCGACATCCTCCTGCGGACGACGATGGCGCCTTCGATCTCCCTGACCGAGGCGAAGGCGACCATGACCCGCGTGGAGCGACGCATCCTGGAGGCCTTCCCCGAAGTGGAGCGCGTCGTCACGCGCATTGGGCGCGGCGAGGTCGGCGCCCATGCCGACCCGACCAACAGCGGGGAGTCCTTCCTGGCGCTCAAACCGAAGGACGAATGGCGGAAGGGCTTCTCGCCCGACGACCTGCGCGCAGCGCTGTCGGACGAGCTGTCGGACTTCCCCGGCATCCTCGTGAACGTCAGCCAGCCGATCGCGATGTCGGTCGACGAGCTGCTGACCGGCACGAAGGCGGAGCTGGCCGTCAAGATCTTCGGTCCCGACACGGACGAGCTGATCGCGGCGGCAGGATCGCTTCAAGGTATCCTACAGGAGGTGCCCGGCGCGGCGGACGTGCAGATGGACCAGGTCACGGGCGCGCCGCAGTTGCAGGTCGACCTCGACCGGCAGGCGCTCTCGCGCTTCGGCATCACCGTCGAACAAGCGCTCTCGACCGTCCGCGCCGCGATCGGTGGCGAGGAGGCTGGCACCGTCTTCGAGGGCGTGCGGCAGTTCCCCGTCGTCGTCCGTTATACGGAGGAGACACGGGACACGCCCGATGCGGTCCGCCGCCTGGTGCTCGAAGCGCCGGACGGCGCGCTCGTTCCGCTCGAAGCCGTCGCCGACGTGCGCTCCGTCGTCGGGCCGCGTCAGATCACGCGGGAAGAGGGCCAGCGCTTCATCACCGTGCAGGCCAACGTGCGGGGCCGCGACATCGGCTCCTTCGTCGAGGAGGCGCAGGGCCTCGCCGCCACCCAGCTCGACCTGCCGCCGGGCTACCGCGTCGTCTGGGGCGGGCAGTTCGAGCTGCAGCAGCAGGCGAACAAGCGCTTCGCCGTGGTCATCCCGATCACGCTCGGCATCGTCCTTCTGATCCTGCTGATGACCTTCGGGCGGCTGAAATCGGCGCTGCTGATCCTGCTCAACATCCCGCTCGCGCTCGTCGGCGGCGCGTTGGCGCTATGGATCGTGGGGCTACCGGTCTCGGTGCCCGCCACGGTCGGCTTCATCGCCCTGTTCGGGATCGCGCTCGGCAACGGCATGGTGCTGGTCAGCTACCTCGACCGCTTCGCGCGCGAGGGTCAGGATCTGGATGTGCTGGCCGTAGACGGCGCGGTGTTGCGGGCCCGGCCCGTGCTGATGACGGCGCTGACCACCGCGCTCGGCCTCGGCCCGCTCCTCTTCGCGAGCGGCGTCGGGGCGGAGGTGCAGCGGCCCCTCGCCACGGTCGTCGTCGGCGGGCTCGTCACCTCGACGGTGCTGACCCTGCTCGTGCTGCCCGCGCTGCATCGCTGGTTCGCGCCGAGGGCCGGAGGTCTCCCCGCGCCCACGAACGGGCTGTCCCTGCAGCCCGCAGAGTAGTCTCACCGGGTCGCGCCTCCCACGGTGCGACCCGGCTTCCTGTATTTCTCACGGCGTTACCAAAGGAGACGACGATGACGGCTCACAAGCCGGGCGACACGCTCGAACGCGTCTTGCGGTCGCCGAAGAGTTCGGCGTTCCTGACGGTCGGCGCGATGGTGCTCGCCTTCGCCTGGGTGAACTCTCCCTACGCCGATGCGTACGAAGCGCTCCACCACGCCCCGGCCTCCGTCCGGATCGGTGCCTTCGAGCTCGGCAAGCCGATGATCTCCTGGATCAACGAAGGACTGATGGTGTTCTTCTTCTTCCTGATCGGCCTCGAGATCAAACGCGAGGTCGTCGAGGGACAACTGTCCTCGCTCTCGCAGGTGGCGTTGCCGGCGCTCGCGGCCGCTGGCGGCATGGCGGTACCCGCGGCGATCTACCTCGCCTTCAACATAGGTGACCCCGAAGCCGCACGCGGGTGGGCGGTCCCGGTCGCGACCGACATCGTGCTCGCTTTGGCCTGCATCGCCGCGCTCGGCCGGCGGGTGCCGATCTCGCTCAAGGTGTTCTTGACCGCGCTGGCGATCTTCGATGACTTCGGGACCCTCGTCGTCATCGCGGTCTTCTACTCCGAAGGGCTGAGCGCGCCCGCCCTGATCGCTGCGGGAGCCGCGCTCGCCGTCTTGATCGGCTTCAATCGGTTCCGCGTCGGGAGTCCCACGGCCTACGCCGTCGTCACGATCGTCCTTTGGCTCGCGCTCCTCGAATCGGGCGTCCATGCGACGCTGGCCGGCGTCCTCGCGGCTTGGACCTTGCCCATGAAAGTGGGCGGCCGAGAGTTCCTCCACCAGATCGAGCACGAGATGACGCCCTGGGTCGCGTTGCTCATCGTGCCCATCTTCGCCTTCTTCAATGCCGGCATCGCCCTTGGCGGCGTCACGGCGGAGACCTTGCTCGGTCCGGTCAGCCTCGGCGTCGTGCTCGGCCTGTTCGTCGGCAAGCCGGTCGGGGTCGTCGCGGGAACGTGGCTCGCCGTCACGACGAGGCTCGCCGCGCTTCCTGCGGGCGTGACCTGGCGGCAAATCTGCGGGGTCGCAATGCTCGCGGGCGTCGGGTTCACGATGAGCCTCTTCGTCGCCTCGCTCGCCTTCGAGGCGCCAGGCGCCGTGCTGAACACCAATCTGAGCGTGCTGATCGGTTCCGGGCTTTCCGCAGCGGCCGGTCTCGTCGTCCTAGCACGGACGGCAAAACCCTCATGATCAGCTTTGGGGAGACGCTTTGATCGTCCGTCGGCCGTTTCGAAGGCGTGGCGGGCAGGATCGACCCAGGGCGGATGCCTTCGAAGGCCACCCGGTATGCGTGAATGGATATGAAACACTTCACAAGGTCGGTAGACTCGTCCCGGCAAATCGGTGCCTGCGCGGGCAGTGACTATCGATCTGCGGTGGCCTCCGTCGGCTGCGATCATGGTCAAATACGACCCTCGCTATACTCGGACGCCGCTCAAGCGATCCCGCATTGGAGATATTGATGAACCCTTCTGGCAATGAAGAGCGCACCCACGCTGACGGCGCTGACGGTCATCACCACGATGATATCGTCAGCCGCATCGTCGGGCCGCGCGCCGAGATCATCTTCGCCGTACTGGCTGGGCTTTGCCTGATTGCAGGCTGGCTGGGTCCGAAGCTTGGGGTCCTGCCCGAACCAATCGGCTTCGCCCTTCTACTATCCGCCTACTTCTTCGGCGGCTACTTCGCCCTGCGCGAAGCCATTGGAAATATAGCTAAAGGCCAGTTCCAGATCGACTTTTTGATGCTGGTAGCGGCGACGGGCGCTGCGATCCTAGGAGAATGGGCTGAAGGCGCCTTCCTTCTGTTTCTCTTCGCCATCGGACATGCTCTTGAGAACTACGCGATGACGCGGGCACGCAACGCGATTTCGGCGCTGGCCGCGCTTACCCCAAATGAGGCGCTCGTACGGCGAGGCACTGAGACAGAGACAGTCCCGATAGACCAGCTCATTGTCGGGGACGTCGTAGTCGTGCGCTCGAACGAGCGGTTGCCAGCCGATGGGTTCGTCGTGAGGGGAGAGAGCGCAGTCGACCAAGCTCCAATAACGGGTGAGAGTGCGCCGGTCGACAAGCGACCGGTGGCTGACCGTGAGAAAGCAGCGCAGAACATCGACCTTCTCAAGCCAGACTCCCGCGTCTTCGCGGGATCGATCAACGGGTCCGGCAGTCTCGATATACAGGTCACGAAGCTTTCCACCGAAACTACGCTCGCCCGTGTCGTCACTATGGTGAGCGAGGCTGAGACCCGCCAATCGCCCACGCAAAGTTTCACGAAGAAGTTCGAACGCGTCTTTGTACCATGCGTCGTCGCCTTGGCGGTCCTTACTTCACTGGCATTCTTGGTGGTCGACGAGACCGCTTCCGAGAGTTTCTATCGCGCCATGGCCGTGCTCGTCGCTGCCAGTCCGTGTGCGCTCGCCATCGCGACCCCCAGTGCGATCCTCTCCGGTGTAGCCCGCGCCGCCCGCGGCGGCGTACTGATCAAAGGAGGCGCACCCCTCGAGTCGCTCGGACGTCTGGACGCGATCGCCTTCGATAAGACCGGCACGCTCACTGAGGGTGAGCCGAGGCTTGTGGACATCGTGCCGTACGGCGAGGCCAGCGAAAAGACCCTGCTGACCGTCACGGCTGCCGTCGAGGCCCTGAGCGATCACCCGTTGGCCGAAGCGGTCGTGCGAGACACGGAGACTCGCCTGGGATCAAAACCTGGCGGTGCGACCGACTTCAACAGCATTACAGGGCGGGGTGTGTCAGCGCTCTACGAGGGAGAAATCGTCTACGTCGGCAAGCTTGCTCTGTTCGGCGAGATCGACGGCACACCGGTTCCGAGCCAGCTGATCGAGATCGTAAATACACTGTCGACGGACGGACGAACGACGATGGTCGTCCGTCACGGCGAGCGATATCTCGGCGCAATCGGCTTGATGGACACGCCGCGCAAGGCTGCGAAGGCTGTCATCGCGCGCATGCGCGATATCGGCGTCTCTCGAATGATGATGATCTCAGGCGACAATCAGAACGTCGCCGATGCCGTCGCGCGAGAAGTCGGGCTCGACCAAGCGTTCGGCGACCTTATGCCTGACGACAAGGTCGCAAAGATCAGGTCCCTCCAAGACGGGGGCGGCGTCGCTATGGTGGGTGATGGCGTGAACGATGCGCCTGCCATGGCCAACGCGACTGTCGGCATCGCCATGGGGGCGGCGGGGTCGGACGTCGCGCTGGAAACCGCCGACATCGCTCTGATGGCTGATGACCTTGAGACACTTCCCTTCGCTGTAGGACTAAGCCGGAAGACGACTGCAATCATCCGGCAAAACTTGTGGGTAAGCCTTGGCATTGTCGCGTTTCTTATTCCGGCAACCCTATTCGGCCTTGGGATTGGACCCGCTGTTTTGATCCATGAAGGCTCGACGCTCATAGTCGTTTCAAATGCCCTGCGTTTGCTCGGATACAGAGAATCGAACCGGAGGTCAGCATGATCGCGATCGACGCCCGGCACTCGATTTCAGCCCTTCGCAGCCATCGACGGGTCAAAGTACATGTTCTTCCGCTCTATTTCGCCATCTCCGGCCGTCGTTGACATACTGACGGCAACTTTGGTTGAGAAAAACCTTATGGGACAAGGACACGATCACGGCGTCGCGCCGACGGCGGGGAACGAGCGTAAGCTCGCCATCGCAGCCGCGCTGACCGGCGGCTTCATGCTGGCGGAGGTCTTCGGCGGCATCGTCTCCGGCTCGCTCGCGCTCATCGCCGACGCCGGTCACATGCTGACGGACTTCGCGTCGCTGCTCCTCGCGCTCGGCGCCGTCCGCCTGTCGCGCCGCCCCGCGACTTGGAAGCGCAGCTACGGCTACGACCGGTTCTCGGTGCTCGCCGCCTTCGTGAACGGGCTGTCGCTGTTCCTGATCGCGGCCTGGATCTTCTACGAGGCGGTCAAGCGTCTCCGTGAGCCAGTCGAGGTGTTGGGCGGCCTCATGTTCTGGGTCGCGGTCGCGGGCCTCGCCGTCAACGTCATCGCCTTCTGGATGCTGACGCGGGGCGAGGGTTCGAACCTCAACGTCCGGGCCGCCGCGCTACATGTGCTCGGCGACCTCCTCGGCTCGGTCGGCGCGATCGTCGCGTCCATCGTCATCATGCTGACCGGGTGGATGCCGATCGACCCGATCCTCTCGGTGTTCGTCACCGCGCTGATCCTGAAGGCGGCGTACGGGGTCGTGAAGGAGAGCGCCTCGATCTTGCTGGAGAGCGCCCCGGAGGGCTTGGAAGCGGAGAAAGTCCGCGCCGCACTGTTGCAGGACGTCGAGGGCGTCACCGACGTCAGGCACATCCACGCCTGGTCGATCACCGAGGAGCGTCCCATGCTCACGCTCGAGATCGACGCCGCGCCGGGAAGTGATGCGAGCGCGGTAAGGAGGGCCGTGAAGGCACTGTTGCACGAGCGCTTCGAGGTGGACCACGTGACGGCGGAGGTGGACGTGGTTCGCCGCGATGCGCCTCCGCAATCCCTAGCGCCTGCTCAGTCCGTCCCGTCATGACGGCACCGCTTCCACGCAGCGCCGATGCTACCGCAACGGATCAAGCCCACCGATGGTAGCGATCACGACGCTGACGACGTCCCTGGCATTGTCCGCAGATGCCTTCGCGGCTTCGGTGGCGCGGGGGACATCAGACACCTCGGTTCGTGTCGTTCGAGCCTTGAAGACCGGCGCGGTGTTCGGGACCAGCGAGGGGATGATGTGCCTGCTCGGCTGGAGCCTCGCTCACTCGTTCGGCGGTGTCATCGACTTCGTCGATCACTGGATCGCTCTCGCGTTGCTCTGCATCGTTGGCGTACGCATGGTGCTGGAGAGCGGTCAGTTGGACGATCGTTCCCAGGAGACAGATCGGGCTCCAGCGGGTTTACGACCGACCCTACTGACAGCCATCGGAACGAGCATCGACGCAGCCGCGGTTGGCGTCACCTTCGCTCTTGCAGGCATCGGGGCATGGGTCGTGCTCCTCGTTGGCTCGACGTCGTTCGCCATGAGCACGGTGGGCTGTCTGATCGCGCCGCACGTTGCCAACCGCCTCGGCCGATACGCTGAAACGGTCGGCGGGATCGTGCTGATCGCGATAGGCCTCTCGATCTTCGTCGATCATACTGTGTTTCCATGAAGCTGGAACGTCCTGCTCGCGAGGTGGCGTGTTCATGAGCGTGCTTGAAACGGATGAAGTCCGACGTCTCTACGACCGGCTCGGCGGGAGTTACGACGTGCTCACGATCGGCTTCCGCGCGCTCGGCACCGAACGGCATCGAGCGAAGCTCATTGACGGTCTAGCTTTGTCGCCCGGCGACACTGTCGTCGATCTCTGCTGCGGCACCGGGGTCAATTTGGAGCGGCTATCCTCCGCTGTAGGATCGTCCGGAAAGGTCATCGCGGTCGATCTGTCCGAAGAGATACTACGCAAGGCATGCGGACGTTCCGCCCGTAAGGGTCTCAGCAACGTCGAGTTCGTGCAGGCGGACGTCCGAGCGTATGAACTTCCCGCCTCGACGCGCGCGGTCCTCTCGACCTTCGGCCTAGAGATGGTGCCAGGCTACGAGGAGGTCGTCGGACGGGCTGACAAGGCTCTACCTGTCAAGGGAAGCCTCGGTCTCATGGGCCTCAAACACCCGGAATCCTGGCCGGACTGGCTGATCGAAGTTGGGGTCGTCCTGACCGCGCCCTTCGGCGTGAGCCGCGACTACGAGAACTTTCGTCCTTGGGTCGCAGCGGATGCATGCTTCGATCGTGTGGCGTTCGAGGAACATCTCGCGGGTGCGGCATACAGCTATCTCGGCCGGTCGGTGACCTGCAGAGAGGCCGAGAAGAGCGTTCGATGACCATTCTCTGGTTCGCCTTGCTCGCGGCGTCGCTTTGGGGCGCCCATTGGGGCGCCGAACAGGCGGCGAACGTCCTCAAGAAGGCGCGGTTGCAGCTTCGCATCTCGACCATCGCCGGTGGCGCCCTCGTCGGCTTGGCGAGCGCCTCGCCGGAAGTCGGTATCAATCTGGTCAGCGCCATTCGAGGCGTCGGCGACATCGGCCTCGGTGTCGCCTTCGGCAGCAACGTCATCGCGATCCCGCTCATGATCGCGACCGGCTACATCGCGACAAGGCAGCGCTCTCTTCCCGAGCATGAGGGGCACGAAGAGCACCGCGAGAGGCATCTGGTCGCCGTCTCGAAGGACGCCATCATCGTACACGCGATTCCGAACACCCTCGTAGTGCTACTCGTCGGGCTGCTCGTTTTGCCTCCCGCCTGGCGGGGACTGCAACCCATCGACGCGGCAATCATCGGCCCCGCCTATCTCGCCTACCTCGCCAATGCGGCCTTCCGCAAACGGCCCGAACGCGAGGACGTGTCGTGGGCGCGCAAGGAGGTCATCATGGCGGGCGCGGGAATCGCTGCCATCGCCGTAAGCACCTTCTTGGCGGTAACTGCGACCGAACGCATCGTCGAGGCGTTCGGCGTCCCACTCATAGTCGGCGGCCTGTTGATCACCGCTCCCGTGGCCACCCTCCCCGAGGTGTTCGCGACATGGAAGGTGTGCCGACGTGGGGAGGTGGACGCGGGCATCACCAGCACGCTTGGCGACAACACCGTGACCATGACGCTCGCCCTGATGCCGCCCGCCCTCGTTGGCCTCTCCTTGCAGAACGTGCCCCTGACCGCCCTATCCGTAGCCTTCGCCGCCGTGATGCCGGCGACCTACGCCTTCTGCCTATGGCGGACCGAGCGAAAGGTCGGCGTCGCAGGCTTCCGCAGGGGGCAGCTCGCGGTGTTCGCTGGGCTCCTCGTCCTCTACCTCATCCTCGCCCTGATGATCGGCTTGTAGGACGAGGCACGGCGACAGCCGAGTTCGGAATGCGATCACTCGGGTGCGTCCGAGTAGCGGCCGCACGCCTCGACACCGATTGCGACGGCGCTGAGCAACGCATCGGCGGCCTGCAGAAGCTCCACAACGCGCGGGTCGCTGATGCGGTAGCGGGCGAACCGGCCCTCGCGCTTGCAGGTGACCAGGCCGCACTCGCCGAGGCAGCGCAGATGGTTCGATGCGTTCGACTGGCTGAGCTTGGTGCGCTCCACGATCTCGCCGACGCTCAGTTCCGTCGCGCACAACGCATTGAGGATCAACAGGCGACTTTCGTCTCCCAGACCCCGAAAGAACTTGGCGCGCAAATCCGACCGACCACCTGGCGTGTCTTCGACGTTCACCGCGCTTGTCGTATCACCAGACGCTGATATGACTGTTTTCACCAACCGTTTGCTCCCGCAAGGATATCTATCGAATGACCGATGCTACCACGGAAGGCGGGACGGGCGAGGCAGCGCCAGCGCAAACCCATCGCTACCGGGTCTCTGGGATGGACTGTTCTAAGGACGCCGCAGAGATCGAACGGGCCGCACGCAGCGCGGGGGTGCCGCCCGACGCGGTGAAGGTGTCGTCCGCGACCCATATCCTTACGCTACGCGTCCCTGAGGTGGACCTGCCCCGCATCGAACGCGCAGTGGCGACGACGGGGTACAGGTTCGACCGGATCGGTGACGACGCCTCCAACGGCCCGCGCGCCGCCCATCTCGAACCCGGCTATCGGCGCGCGCTTTGGATCGTGATCGGACTCAACGTCGGCTACGGCATCGCCGAGATGGTCGGCGGCTTCCTCGCTGGCTCGCAGGCGGTCAAGGCCGACGCACTCGACTTCATCGGTGACGGTCTCATCACGTTTCTCGGCCTCCTCGCGATCGGTTGGAGTCTGGCGTGGCGCGCGCGTTCGGCGCTGATTCAGGGCGTGTTCCTGGCCCTTCTGGGCCTTGGCGTACTGGTGAGCACAGCGTTGCGCCTGTTCGAGGGGACGCCGCCCGACGCTGGCCTCATGGGGCTGTTCGGCGTCATCGCTTTGGTCGTGAACGTTACCGCCGTCCTTCCGCTCCTGCCCCACCGCAAGGGCGACGCCAACGTCCGGGCGGTGTGGCTGTTCTCCCGAAACGACGCGATCGGCAACGCCGGCGTGGTAGTCGCTGCCGCTCTCGTCGCGTGGCTCGGCGTCGCCTGGCCCGACCTCGTCGTCGCGTTCGGCATCGCGGGGCTGTTCCTTCATTCCGCCTGGTCGATCATCCGCGATGCGCGCGCCGATCTGGGCAGCGCAGCGTGACCGCCCGTTACGTCGCGTTGGCTTTCCTGGCCGGGGCGTTAGCACTCGACCAAGCCACCAAAGCCCTCGTGCTCGCATCGCTCGAAGGAAACGTCGTCGAACTTCTTCCCATCTTCGACCTCGTCCTCGTCAGGAACGACGGCGTCAGCTTCGGCATGCTAAGCGGCGTCGTGCCGCCCTGGGCGTTGGCCGCGCTCGCCCTCCTCATCGTCGGCATGCTGCTCGCATGGCTGTGGCGGTCTCAGTCGTGCCTCGTCGGTGCGGCACTCGGACTGATCGTTGGCGGCGCGCTCGGCAACGCGGTCGATCGCATCCGTCATGGTGCCGTCACCGACTTCCTCGACTTCCATGCGGGCTCCTATCACTGGCCTGCCTTCAACTTCGCCGACGTCACGATATTCTGCGGCGTCGCGCTGTTGCTGGCGGAAAGCTTCATCGGCGGGAGGACGCCAGAGCCATGAGTTCGACTCCATTTGACAGCACGCTCTCGCTCAAACGCGATCCCTATCGCTTTATCTCCCGAACATGCGCCGAGGTCGGAACGGACGCCTTCGGAACACGGTTCATGTTAGAGCCGGTTCTGTGTTGTTCCGGTGCAGAGGCGGCGCGGTTCTTCTACGACCGAGACGTTTTCACGCGGGAGAGGGCGGCGCCCGGATTTCTCAAGGCTACACTGTTCGGTCGGGGCGGGGTACAAGGTCTCGACGGCTCGGCCCACCGCCATCGCAAGTCGATGTTTCTTCAACTGGTCGGGCCGGGACTCACTGATGAGCTCACTGCCAGCGCAACCTCCCGGATTGCTGCCCTCCGCGAGCGGACGGGCGAGATCGTCCTTCAAGACGCGCTCGAGGTTATACTCACGGGGTCGGTCTGCGAGTGGGCGGGCGTGGGGGTCTGCCCCGATGACTTGCCGCGGCGCGCGAAGACACTGTCGAATCTCTTCGAACACGCAGCACCCACTTCGATTGATCACCTCTTCGCCAGGGTCTCCCGCATACGCGCCAATAGATGGGCTTCGGAAGAGATCGAAGCGGTGCGCGCAGGACGCCGCGCCCCCCGGTCTGGCTCCGCGCTGTTCGTGATCGCGCATTGGCAAGATCCTCGTGGCAACCTACTCCCTTCGTCCGTCGCCGCGGTCGAGCTTTTGAACGTCCTCCGGCCCTTCGTCGCCGTCTCGGTGTTCCTGACCTTCACGGCGCACGCACTCTGCACACACCCGGAGGAGAGGAGAGCGCTGGATGAGAACCGCGACAGGATCTTGCCATTTGTGCAAGAAGTGCGAAGGAGTTACCCGTTCTTCCCACTAGTCGCCGCCCGAGCGCGGCGCGATGCCGAATGGAGAGGGCATTTCGTACCCGACGGCCGTCTCGTCGTTCTCGACATTTGGGGCACCAACCGCGACCCGCGTGCCTGGGACAATCCCGACGAGTTCCGGCCTGCGCGGTTCGATGGCTGGGACGGAGATCCGTACACGTTGATCCCGCAAGGTGGCGGCGATCACGCCGCCGGCCACCGTTGCCCGGGAGAATGGGTGACGCAGGATCTGATGCTCGCCGGCACGCAGGCACTGTTGGACGTGGTGCGCTGGGAGGACCTACCCGCTCAGAACGTCTCGCTAGCCATGGGCAGGCTTCCCGCCCTTCCGCGTGACCGGATGCGGATCTTTACGAACAAGAAAGCCTAGCTCAGTTCGGCAAGCGGAACCCGACGGTGGAGGCTTGAGCCAGGACGCGCGCCACCGGGGTCGGCGCGTCGACCGGCACGGCGCCTTCGGGCCACATGGCGATAAGCCCGTCGATCGCGGCGATCAGGTCTTCGGGCGCGTCGGTCATCGCTTCTGCCCGGTCGCGGGCGACGACGGCGAAGCCGTAGGCATCCTGGTACTCGCCGGGATCGCTGATCGAACCATCAGTGACCGCGACCTGATACTCCTCCACCAGCGTGTCCATCAAGAAGCGGATGATCTCCGCGGGATCGCCGCCAGCGCGCTCAGCGACGAGCGCGAGGTTCTCCTCGGCCGCAACGAGCTGCGGCTCGATCTCGGCGGCCGGGCGGCCCTCATCGAGCGCGGCGGAAACTTCCTCGAACAGTGCCGGCTCGAAGCCGAGCGCGTCGAGCCCGGCCCGTTCGGCGGCGTGGGTCTCGGAGACCGGGTGCAGGAGATGGCGTGCCGCCATCTCGGGCCTGCCCGCACGGTAGAGCGCGAGGCCAGCCTCGACGTGCCCGCTCATGAAGGCGAGCCGCTCCGGCACTGGCAGCGCGTCGACGCCGTGGCCGGCGCTGCCCTCGCCTTCTCCTTCACCTTCGTCGCCCTCGCCCATCTCGCCAGACGCAGCGGCGACCAGCGGCGTCTCCGCGCCGTCCGCGACGGCCTCGGGCGAGAACTGGGCCTCACCTTGCGTGGCAGATTGCTCGGTCCGGTCCGCGTCAGCCTCTTGGCCACAGGCGGCGAGGCCCGTCCCCAACAGGGCAGTGCCCAGTCCAAGAGCCGTCCAGCGCTTCGTCGTCCTCGTCATCTCGTAGCCCGTTGTCTCGATCGTCGGGTCCCTAGTAGGAAAGGCTTGGCTCCATTGCAAACCATTCTCAGTGGCATTTTATGATCCTGACCATCGCCGAACTCCTATCCGAAGACACATTGGAGACAGTCCGAGACGACCTCGCACGGCTCGAATGGCGTGACGGGCGCGAGACCGCTGGAGGCCAAGCCCGGACGGTGAAGCGGAACGAGCAGGCGGACCTGTCGGCCCCCGTCGGCCGGCGGCTGCGCGACCTATTGTTGGGCGCTCTCCCGACGCATCCGGTCCTGAACGCCGCAGCTAGGCCCAAGCGTTTCTCCCGCCTCGTCGTCAGTCGCACCAGGGAGGGCGGCGGCTACGGCCCGCACGTCGACAATGCCCTGATGGGCCGCGGCGAGGCGCGGCTGCGGACCGATCTCTCCTTCACTCTCTTTCTCAGTCCGCCCGAAGAGTACGGGGGCGGAGAACTCGTCGTTCACGGCACGGACGGCACGCAAAGGATCAAGGCCCAAGCGGGCGACCTCGTCCTTTACCCCTCGACCGAGCTGCACGAGGTCGCGACGGTCACGCGGGGCACGCGCATCGTCTGCGTCGGTTGGATCGAGAGCCTCGTCGCCGACGCCGCTCAGCGCGGAATCCTCTTCGACCTCGCCAACCTTCAAGCCTCGCTGCGCGAGAGCCTGTCCGAGGGTGCCGGCGAGCGCCTGGTCCTCGACAAGACGCTCGCAAACCTCCTCAGGATGTGGGCGCGGCCCTGAACGTCGTTAGCGCCAGCCCACACGGTCGAAGATGCGCACGGCCTCGGCCTGGTTCCGACCGAGCGCGGACACGTTGAGGTCGTCCGACTCGAACGAGCCGAGCATCTCGACCGCGGAAGAGGTCTGCACCCCCTTGGCGGCCGGGTACTCGTTGTTGCCGTTCGCGAAGTATCGCTGCGCGCCTTCGGTCGTCAGGTACTCGATGAAGCGGATGGCGTTCTCGCGGTTCGGCGCGTGCTTCAGCACGCCCGCGCCGCTGACGTTGACATGGGTGCCGCGACCGTTTTGGTTCGGAAAGATCACGCCGACCTTGTCGAAAACCGCCTTCGTCTTCGGATCGTCCGAGGCCGCGTAGCGAGCGAGATAGTAGGAGTTGACCACGGCGATGCGGCACTCGCCCGCCGCGACGGCCTCGATCTGGCTCGTATCGTTCCCTTGCGGACGGCGCGCGAAGTTCTCGGTCACGCCCTCGGCCCAGGCCTCCGCCGCTTCCGCGCCGTCGTTCTCGATGATCGAGGCGAGCAGCGAGATGTTGTAGATGTTGGAGGAGGACCGGATGCAGACGTCGCCGCGGAAGGCGGAATCGGCGAGATCCTCGTAATCCGTCAGCCCGTCCGGTTTGCCCTGCGCCTTGTCGTAGACGACGATCCGCGCGCGGGTCGAAAGGCCGAACCACAGCCCATCCGGATGGCGCAGTGATACCGGCAAACGCTCCTCCAAGACATTCGACTCGACCGGGGCGAGAAACCCTGCCTCCTCAGCCCGCCACAGGCGGCCCGCGTCGACGGTGATCAGCACGTCGCCCGGGCTGAACTCGCCCTCGGCTTGGATGCGCTCGATAAGGACGTCGGCACCGGCTTCGAGAAGGTTTACCTCGATGCCGGTCGCCTCGGTGAACTCCTCGTAGAGCGCGAGGTCGGTGTCGTAGTGCCGCGAGGAGTAGACGTTGACTTCCTCCGCGGCGCTGGCTTGCCCGGCGAGGAGCGCGGTCAGCGCGGCACCGAGGCCGGCAATGCTTCGTGCGAGTACGGCGCGAGCGCCAGGTCCGGAAAATCTTCGCATGAGGGGTCGTCCCGACTTGTTCTTGCGAAGCACTATCACCCAGCGGAGCCGGTACGCAAACCCTTCTCCCAACGTTCGGCCCGCGCCGTGGCCGCGGCTTCCCCGCCCGCAAGCGTACCGATCTGTGCAACTTCGGGCGTGGGGGCGGTGGCCGCGGGAAGGCTCGCCCCCTCCCCCCGCGACACGGCGTAGGCCCGACCGGTGCCGGGCAGTGGGCGAACGAGCACGGCATCGCCGACGGACACCACTTCGGACGGGTCGAGGTCGGCGGTTAGCCGCTCCCCGCTGGCGGCTCGGACGGTCACCCGGACGCTCCGTCCCACGAAGCGCACGTCCTCAGCGACGGACGAGGAGGCACCTCGGCGCACCGAGAGAGCTTCGGGCCGCACGAGGATGTCGCACTCGTCCGCTCCGGCGACACTGGCGAGCGAGGTCAAGGGCCAAGCGCCAAAGGGCGTTTGCAGCGCGCCGCCGGACACGTGGACCCTCACGACCTGCCCCTCGCCGAACAGCGTCCCCACGGCAGCGGTCGCGGGTTCATCGTGAAGCGCCTGCGGCGTGCCGGCCTGAACGATGCGCCCTCCGGCCATGACGGCGACCTTGTCGCTCATCGTCATCGCCTCTTCGGGATCGTGCGTGACCAGGATCGAGATCGCGCCCCGCTCCCGCAGCGTGCGGCGTGTCGCCTCGCGCAGCTCACGCCGTCTGACGACGTCCACGCTGGCGAATGGCTCGTCGAGGAGGACGACTTGAGGCGACGGTGCCAGCGCTCGCGCGAGGGCGACGCGCTGCTGCTGTCCGCCCGAAAGCGCGTTCGGGTAGGCCTGCGCCTTCTCGCCGAGCCCGATCCGGTCGAGGAGGCGGTCGACCCGTTCGCGGTTCCGCTTGAGCCCGCCGGGCAACCCGAACGCGATGTTCTGTGCGACGGTCATGTGCGGAAAGAGCGCGCCTTCTTGAAACACGAGGCCGACCGGCCTCTGCTCGGGCGGGGGGTTGCGGCGCGGCGCGGCGAGCAGCGTTCCACCGAGTGCGATCTCGCCGGTCTGAACGGCGAGCATCCCGGCGATCAGGCGGAGCAGCGTGGTCTTGCCGCAGCCCGACGCCCCGAGGAGGCAGGTCACCTCGCCTGCCTCGGCCGCGAGGGAGACCGACCGCAGAACCGGTCCGCCGCCGTAGTCGTGGCTGATACCTGCGATCTCGAGACTCATTCGGCACTCTCGACTGACGGCGCCGTCACGGCACCAGGAAGCGATCCGCCCGGCTGGGCGCTCCCCGCATACCGTGGTAGCGCGCCAACATGCAAAGTATTCTCAGACGCATTAACGTCCAGGCCGTGGGTAGCGCGCCGCTTCCCTCTTGGGCGAGCGTCGGGACAGCCATGGTGGCCGCGCTCGCATTCTTGCCCATCCTCGCGATCCTCTGGGGTAGTTTCGGTCGGCCGGGCGAGCTCGTAGGCGCAGGCTCGACCGTCCTGCCCGACTACCTTCTCAACACGGGCGGCTTGGTCCTGATCGTTGGCGTCTTCGCCACCGTGATCGGCGTTGGCACCGCCTGGCTCACGACGGCGATGGCGTTTCCGGGCCGGGCGCTCTTCTCCTGGCTCCTGGTCTTGCCCCTGGCGGCACCCGCTTACCTCGTCGCCTACGTCTACACCGATCTCCTCGGGTATACCGGACCGGTGCAAACCGTCCTGCGCGCTGCGTTCGGGCCGGAGGGCTCGGCCTGGGTCCCGCCCATACGAAACCTTCCAGGCGCGGGACTGATGCTCGCTTTGGTGCTCTATCCGTATGTCTACTTGCTCGCCCGAGCCGCTTTTGCCGCACAGAGCCGCAGCCAGTTCCTCGCCGCGCGCAGCCTGGGGGCACGCCCAGCTTCGGCGTTTCGCCTAGTGGTCTTACCGGGTGCCCGCCCGGCCATCGCAAGCGGTCTCGCCCTCGTCCTGATGGAGACGCTGGCGGACTTCGGCGTCGCGGACTACTTCGCTATCTCGACCTTCAGTACTGGGATCTTCCGCACCTGGCTGGCTCTCGGCGACCGGCAGGGCGCTTTGCAGCTCGCAGGGATACTGCTCGTCTTCGTCGCCGCGCTCGTCGCCGTGGAGGCCTCGAGCCGCCGGGGCGAGGTCTCGAGCCGCGACCGCCTGTCGGAGGGAACCCCTCCCTTCGCCTTGTCGCGCTGGCACGCGGCTGCCGCCATCCTCGCCTGCGCGCTGCCAGTCCTTCTCGGCTTCGTCATTCCGGTCGCGCGGCTTGCTTGGCTGACGCTCGCGAGCGGTGATCAGATGCCGTTCGGCACGCTCGCCGACTACGCGGGGAACAGCGTCGGTATCGCCCTGCTGACGGCCTTGGTGGCGACCGCCATCGCCCTCCTCTTAGGCTATTCGCAGCGGCGCGCGCCGAAACGAGGCGCCATGGGCCGGGCCAAGCGCGGCGCGCTCCGCATCGCCACGTTGGGCTACGCGCTGCCCGGCACACTGCTGGCCGTCGGCCTCCTCTCGCCTCTCGGGAGCTTCGATCGATGGCTGACGCGTCTATCGAGGGAGGTAACCGGTATCGACCACGGCCTGCTCCTCACCGGCTCGATCGCGCTTTTGACCTACGCGCTGACCGTCCGCTTCCTGACTGTCTCCTACAACGCCGTTGGGGCGGGGCTTGAGAAGGTGCCGCTCTCGCTCGATGCGGCGGCGCGGTCGCTCGGCGCCACGCCGGCCAGGCTCGTTGGGCGGATCCACCTTCCGCTCCTGACGCCCAGCATCCTCGCGGCGGCGAGCCTCGTCTTCGTGGATGTCATGCGCGAGCTGCCCGCGACGCTGATGCTTCGCCCCTTCGACTTCGAGACGCTCGCCACTCGGGTCTACCGATTGGCGAGCGACGAGCGCCTGGCCGAAGCGTCGACCGCCGCGCTGCTCATCGTGCTCGTCGGCGTTCCGCCGGTGGCGCTGCTCAACCGTATACCTCGCTAGCACTACTTTGGCATGTTTTGGCGGGCGAGGATTTTTGCGATTTCTAAGACGGGTTCTCAGTGATTCATAGGAGGTCGGCTTTTAGAGGGGCCGGCCATGGACAGGAACTGGCACACTGATCTGGAGCACTGGCTGACGCCGTTTTCGGCGGCGCTGCGGCACAAGACACGGGCGCGGATGTGCCCGGCCTACGTCGCGGGGCTGATCGGCCCTGGCGATCGCAAGAGCATCCAGCCGATGACGGCGCGTGACGGCGACGTGAGCTACGATCAGTTGCACCATTTCATCGGCAGCGGCGTTTGCGATGCAGCCCCTCTCGAAGCAGCGCTTCTCGTCGAGGCCGACAAGCTGGTCGGCGGCGACAGTGCCTGGCTGATCATCGACGACACCGCACTGCCGAAGAAGGGGCGTCACTCGGTTGGCTTTGTGCCACAATACGCCTCCGCTCTTGGTAAGACTGTAAACTGCCAGTCTCTGGTCTCGGTGACGCTGGCATCGCGCGAGGTGCCGGTGATGCTCGGGCTGCGGCTGTTCCTGCCAGAGACCTGGACGGACGACCTCGAGCGCATGGCGCGGGCCGGCGTGCCGAAGGATCGACAGGTCGCTCTGCCAAAGCCGCAGATCGCCATCGAGGAGATCGACCGCGTCATCGTCTCCGGCGTGCGTTTCGGCTTAGTCCTTGCCGGTTCAGGATATGGATCGAGCGGGTCGTTCCGTCAGGCTCGGAGCGAGCGCGGCCTCAAATGGGCAGTTGGTCTGTCGCGACGCTAGAACGTCTACCCGCCCGACACCGCCCAAGTCTTTCCGGTCGCAAGAACCGGAAGGCCCCGCAAGTATCACATTCACGACCGACCTGCGGTTTCCGCCGAAGCGGTGCTGGCCGATGAGAAGTGGCGAAAGGTCAGCTGGCGACAGGGTACTAAGGGTCGGCTGTCCTGTCGCTTCGCCGCCTGTCGTGTCCGGCTTGCCGATGGCCACAGGCACCGGATGCGCGACGGTCGCGTCCACGCAATGCCTGGCGACGAGGTCTGGCTCGTCGGCGAGCGGCGGTCGACCGGAGAGCAGAAGCACTACGTGTCAAACCTGCCGGCCGATGCCACCATCAGGAGGCTCGCCACTGCCATCAAGGCCAGGTGGATCTGTGAACAGGCGCACCAGCAACTCAGGGAAGGGTTTGGGCTCGACCACTTCGAAGGCCGATCCTGGACGGGACTGCACCGACATGCCCTGATGACGATGATCGCCTACGCCTTCCTCCAATCCCGCCGCCTCAAAGCAGCGGGACGAAAAAAAGGGGCGTAGGACCGCCGCCGCAACCGAGCATGCCGGCCATTGGGCAAGCCATCCTCGATATCTTCGCACGACCTCCGCCCCCGCGATGCCCGCACTGTGAAATGCTCCTCGCAGAAACCGCCAAACCTAAAGTGCGAAAGTAGTGCTAGGTTGGGGACTCATACGGTCCAAGCGGTGACGGCGCTGACGAGAGCGATGGCGCTGAGGTAGTTTCTGGCGAGGCGGTCGTAGCGGGTGGCGATCCTTCGCCAGTTCTTCAGTCGGCAGAAGAGGCGTTCCACGACGTTGCGCCTGGCATAGGCTTTCCGGTTAAGCGGGAAGGGTTTCTTCCGCGAGCGGGTGGACGGGATGACGGCTTCGGTGCCGCGATCACGGAGCCAGCAGCGGAAGTGACCGGCCCCCACCAGGTGGTCCACTAACAGTGTTAGAGCATAGCTGCCTCTTGCGCCACGGCTGACGGGGAGCGGAGCGCAGTGGAGCCGGACGGCAGCCGTGGCGCTCGCGTCCAAGGCGGGGCTAGGTGGACCGCTTCGGGCGCAGGCGGGCGGTAGCCGAGAGCGCTGTGCGGGCGGACGGTGTTGTAGTGGGCCCGCCAGGCCTCGATCAGCACGCGGGCTTCCGCGAGGCTGTAGAAGATCTCGCGGTCCAGCAGCTCGTCCCTGAGCTTGCCGTTGAAGGATTCGTTGTAGCCGTTCTCTCAAGGTGAGCCCGGCTCGATGAAGGCAGTCTTCACCCCAAGGCGGCCGAGCCAGTCGCGGACCACGTTCGCCGTAAACTCAGGCCCGTTGTCCGAGCGGATGTGCTCGGGCGGTCCCCGCTCGGCGAAGAGGTCGGCGAGGGTCGCGAGGACGTCGTCGCTCTTCAGCTGCCGGGCGACGGGCAGTGCCAGGCACTCGCGCGTGTACTCGTCGATAACGGTCAGCATGCGTAGCTTGCCGCCGCCATGGGTCTTGTCAGCCACGAAGTCGTAGCTCCAGACGTGGTTCGGCCGGTCGGGACGGAGGCGGACGCACGATCCGTCCGCGAGCCAGAGGCGCCCCCGCTTAGGCTGACGCTGGGGTACTTTGAGCCCTTCCGCCCGCCAGATCCTCTCGACGCGCTTCAGGTTCACCCGCCAGCCCGCCCGCCTGAGCAGCGCCGCGATCCGCCGGTAGCCGTAGCGCCCGTACCTCGAGGCCAGCTCGACGATGTCGGCGGTCAGTGCCTCTTCGTCGTCCCGGCCCCGCGGCACCTTGCGTTGGGTGGATCGGTGCTGCCGGACCACCCGGCACGCCCGACGCTCGGACACGCCGAGGACGTCCCGGACGTGCTCGATCGCAGCGCGCCGCCGGGCCGGGCTCAGAACTTTCCCCGCCCCACCTCTTCCAAGATCATCTTGTCGAGCGTCAGGTCCGACACGGCTTTCCTGAGCCGCTGGTTCTCCCGCTCGAGATCTTTCAGCCGCCTCGCCTGATCGACCTCCATGCCGCCGTACTCCCGGCGCCACCTGTAATACGTCTGCTCCGTCACGCCGATCGCCTTCGCCGCCTGCGGCGTCGTCGATCCTCTTGCGATCAGCACCTCCGCCTCACGCAGCTTCCCGATGATCTCCTCGGGCCGTGCCGCTTGCGTCCCATATCGCTCTCCTTCCAAGCTCCATCCGAACATACTGTCCGGACCACTCAGAAGGGGGCAGGCCAATACAAAGTCTGCCATTTTCACCGAACGATGCCCTCGCCATGTTGACACACATTATAAAGCCGGCGGAGTCGGTCAGGTATTAGTAGGCGCAGTCTCCGCCGTCAGAGCACATTCGTGACAGAGCCGGCGACACTGATGATGGATACCAAGATGAAGAGAATTGTCGCTTACAAAACGAACTGGGTGGAGGAGTTCTCCAACGAGGCCAACCTTCTCGATCAGGATCTTGGTCTCGTTCTGATTAATTCTCATCATATTGGTAGTACGTCGGTTCCTGGCATGTTGGCAAAACCCGTAGTAGACATCTTGCTTGAGGTGACGGCGATCGCATTAGTCGACGATGTTTCGCAGCGGCTCGAAGATAGAGGATACGTCGTACGGGGCGAATACGGCATTGAAGGCAGAAGGTATTTTAGTCGAAAAACAGCTGGGGACGCATCGGATTTTCATGTTCACGCTTATGAAGCCGGGCATCCTGAGATCCAGCGACATATTTGCTTCCGGGATTATCTAAGATCAAATCAGAATATTGCTGATCAATATTCGGCACTTAAGCGCCGGTTTTCTGATGCTGACGGGTTTCTGAGCGACATGTACCAAATCGCAAAGAGAGACTGGGTAGACACGATGTCAGAGAATGCTCTTCTGTTTTATAAAAAAATATAGAATATCGAGAAATAAGATATATCTGTAATTGCGCGTCATTTTAGTTAACAAATCTTTCTCTAAATTGTAGAATGTGCATGGTGGTCTGTAACACCCTCAAAAAGTCAAAATGGCCAGATCTGCAAGCAGAAAAAAGCCTCCGCGCTACGCACGACCAGGCTGTACCGCCAGCGGTAAGCCGCTGCCGCCCGAGCCCGCGAAGGGCGGTCTCGGCTCTCACGGGTAATGATCGCTCTGCCGGCCAGTCCGCATCATGCTTCTATCCGGAGTCGCCTGCCGAAGCGGACCCTCCATGATGGGCTGTTCGATGGTCAGGTCGGCCGTCCAATCTGACGCGCGTGCTTCGGCAAGCGGTACCGATCACAGGGACGGAACCGGACTGGCCGGCACAGGGATCGCGACGGACTTGGCCGAGCCCTGCCGAGCTGGGCTGGCAGGCTGCGAGGGCGAAGATCAGGCGGGCGCGGCCTCCGGCGTCCCGTCCTTCTCTCCGCCGAACCGGAAGTCCTCGCCGCTCAGCCACATCGCGTGCATGGCGATAGCGATCCTGCGGGCGAGCGCGACGATAGCCTTGGGCTTGCCCGACCGCTTGGCGATCCGCATGGCCCAGGCCTTCAGCGCGCAGTGTTTCTTCGAGACGAGCAGCATCGATGTCGCCGCCTCGACGAGCAGGTAGCGCATCAGGCCATCGCCCGCCTTCGAGATGTGCCCGGACCGATCGATCTCGCCGGACTGGTAGACGCGCGGCGTCAGGCCGAGGTGAGCAGGCACGGTCTTGGACTTCGCGAACCGGGAAGGATCGTCGATCGTCGCCTTGAAGCAGAGCGCGGTCAGCGGACCGACGCCGGGGATCGTACGGAAGCGCTTAGTCAGCGGGTCTGCCCGGCTCGCTCGTTCGAGGGCGTTGTCGAGGCGTTTGCGCTGCTTCCGCATCTCGTCGCGAGCGTCCAGCAGCGGCTCTCCCTCGCAGAGCATGCGAACCTTCGCCGAGTAGTCGTTGCGGTGCACCTTGCCGAGCTTCAGTCCTTTGATCCGGATCAATCCCCGGACGGTGTTCTCGATCTGCAGCATGGCCGAGCTGAACTGTCGCCGCCCGGCCAGCAGAGCACGGACCATCTGGCTCTCCACGCTCTTCACGTGGACCGGCTTGAAGTGCCCTAGCCGCACCATGCTGGCGATGCCGTGCGCGTCGTTCCGATCGGTCTTGTTGGGCCGCGTCGACAAGAAACGATGCGTATGACGCGTCTCGAGCACGAACACTTGGTAGCCCGCCTCGCCGATCGCGCCATGCAGCCACTCCGACAGCGGGCAGGCTTCCATACCGACAAGCTCCACTGCACCATCGAGGCGCGCGAGCACTGGCAGGATTGCGCCTGGCTCGGACGGCAGTGTCCGCTCGAGAACGGTCTCACCGTCTGCGTCCAGCACACAAAGAGCGGACTTGTTGAGGCCCAGATCGAGCCCCACGAACAGCTTCGTCTTCTTCGCCATGACAGTCTCCTTCTCCCCGGAGCCCGTCGCGATGGTAGCAGCTGAGTGCGGGTCCGATTATCCCATCTGGCGCAGACTATGTCGCCCCATCGTCTGTGATTTCTATCTCCGACTAGATCGCTGATAAGTTCGTTTAAGGAGCAATACAGACGCCGCGCTGCGCGCGGCGACACGGTTTGAAGTTCTTCTCCTCAGAGGCGGGCATGGTCGGCTCTC
>JACLAD010009742.1_pt1 | contig 71022 bp, 71 predicted proteins | sample 8027901 | NCBI WGS metagenome assembly JACLAD01 (sample SAMN15725071, study PRJNA655200) | protist metagenome | isolation source: fluorescence activated cell sorting (FACS) single amplified genomes of... | place: Spain: Blaines Bay Microbial Observatory, Mediterranean Sea | collected 2016-07-05 | reverse complement strand
CACCCTCTTGATTCGCTCCCTTCTATTTATGCGGAAAGGTGCCAGGAAATGCGAAAGAACCCTCCACCAGCCAACTGGGATGGTGTTCAGATATTCAATCAAAAATGAATTTTGAAGCATTACCGACAGAGGAATTTTTAGATGAAGCTCAAGAACTCCTGCAAGAGATTGAGGACTCCCTACTCTTACTGGAGGAAGAACCAAGCAGCTATGAAGTAATTCAACGATTATTTCGCTCCGCTCACACCCTCAAGGGTGGAGCTGCAATGGTTGGACTGATTGATTTAGCTAATGCAGCACACGAGTTTGAGGCAATTCTATCCAAACTAAGATCGGGTACCCTAAAAAGCTCTCCTCAAATTATCTCTGCCCTATTGAAAGGCAGAGATAATTTGCTTTCGTTGCTGAATCCCTTGATGAGTAGCTCACCAAATAATTCCTCCAGCAATGTTCAAAAAAAACCCACAGATCTTTCTCCAGATGAAACCAGCATTGAAGAGCTGACAACGAATGAAGAGCTGACACCACTGAACAGATCTTCAATGTCACAAAGCAACACTTACCTAATTCATCTCAAATTTGATCCAGCTTGCTTGGAGCTTGGGCAAGAGCCAATGATGTTGTTGCGGCAGCTCGAGCAATTTGGGGAATTGACAGTAATCGCTCACACAAGTGATTTTCCCAACTGGTCTGATTTTGACCCTGTAAGATTGTACCTTTGGTGGAGTATTAAATTAGTCAGCAATAAGCCACTTGATGAAGTGGATCCACTACTGGAATTTTACCGAGGAGAACAATCGGAATTTCTGATTGAAGCAATAGAAACTCCAGCAGAGAACGAACAGGAAGTTCAACAGGCTCACCAAAACATGCTTGCTCAAATCTCCGCTAAAGATGAGAAAATCGAGTGTTCTGAGCCAAGCCAAAATCCTGAACTAATGGAAGTTGATGTTTTAGAACTCCCAAAAACCAGCCAGACGATACGCGTTCCGGTTTCTAGATTAGATCGGTTGCAAAATTTGGTCAGTGAAACAGTCATCCGACAAGCTCGGCTCTTACGCCTTAATGATGCAATCCAGGCTACAGACGATCAATTGGGTGAGCAATTTCTTCAGTTTGTTGAAGATAATGAACAAGCGGTCAGAGAGTTACAGGATCAAATCCAGCAAGTTCGTATGGTTCCAGTTGGGACAATCTTCTCTCCGATGAAGAGGGTTGTCCGTGATTTTGCCAACCGCCGTCAAAAACAGATCAAACTAGACATTTATGGGGCTGAGACCGAGCTAGATAAAACAATCACTGAGCAGATTCAGGGGCCTCTGATGCACTTGCTTAGAAATGCCATGGATCATGGGATGGAAACTCCATCAGATCGAATTGATGCCGGGAAGAGCCCAACCGGCACGATAACTTTACAGGCTTCTCAGCAGCAAGGCTTTGTTATCGTTGAAATCGCCGATGATGGCCGGGGCCTGGACCCACAGAAGATCTTAGAAGCAGGCCGTAGGCTCGGAATGGTGGCTATAGATCACCAGCCAAGCGAACAGGAAGTGCTTCAATTGATATTTCAACCAGGTTTCACAACCACCACAGAAGTCACAGAGACTTCTGGGCGTGGTGTAGGCATGGACGCTGTAAAAAGAGATATTGAGGCGTTGCTTGGCAACATTGAAGTCAGCAGCCAACTTGGAAAAGGTACTGCCCTCAAACTAAAGCTGCCTCTCTCGCTTGCAATTATTGAAGGTATGTTGGTTCGTGTTGGTAAAGAAATGTTTGTGCTGCCATTGTTGTTGGTCACCGAGACTCTTCGACCTCTTCCGAATCAGCAGAAGCGCTATAAAAATCAAGGCGAATTAATTGATATTCGAGGGCAGTATCTCCCTCTAGTACGGCTTCACCAGCGGCTCAAAATCGAGGCGGCTATTGATAAACCTGAAGAGGGATTGTTGATTGTCGTTCAACAGGGGACACAAAAATATTGTCTATTGGTTGACAGCATTGAAGATCAGTTGCCTGTTGTAATCAAGAGTCTGGAAGAACACTTCGTTCATATTCCAGGAATTGCTGGTGCAACAATACTTGGAGATGGTTCGGTGTGTTTTATTCTCGACGTCGCGGCTATTTTGAACTGAACGAGGCCTCATGGATTTCCAACCGCATCATGTGCTGGGGAATTTCAGTCTTCTAGATGAAGAAGATGAAAACTTTGATTATCAACTACTCCATCACAATGGAGAACAGTGGCTTACTTTCCGGTTGGGGAAGGAGACCTATGGACTGGAGATTCTGCAAGTCCGCGAATTGATCAGTTATCCAGAGACCATCACGCGCGTACCTAGGATGCCCTCATTTTTACTGGGTATGATCAATTTACGAGGAATGGTACTGCCCATAATGGATCTTCGAAAACGTTTTGAAATGGCTGAATATGAGACTGGCCCGTTCACAGTCATCATCATTGTTCAAATCAAAAGCAAAGTGATTGGTGTAGTAGTCGATTCTGTTGTGGATGTTGTGAATTTGCAGCAAGAAAATCTTTTAGAAGCTCCCGAAGAATCCACTGAACTAGACTCCAAGTTCGTTAAGGGACTCGCCAATCTGCGTGGAGAAATGGTCATTCTCCTAGATTTGGAACAATTACTAGCACCCGATGAATTAGAGCAACTCAGTATGCTCCGTTGAAATCCAGGTTAGCGTCGTGTTACCTCCCAAAATTCGTGTTCTGATTATTGATGACTCGGCAATCGCACGAAATACTCTCAGCAGGATCTTGGAAACTGACCCAGAAATTCAAGTTGTTGGTACGGCTCCGGACGCCTTGATTGGGTTAAGAAAAATTAGTGAGTGCTTACCAGATGTTCTAACATTGGACGTCGAGATGCCCAAAATGGACGGACTGACCTTCTTAGAACGTCTGATGTCTTCCAAACCAATGCCAGTTGTGATGGTAAGCGCATATACTGCAGAGGGTTCCGAGACAACTATGAAAGCCTTGGAATTGGGAGCTCTTGAAATCATTGAGAAGCCTCGGATTGATGTCAGTTCTGGACTTCAAGATCTTGCTCTGCAAATTACTGATAAGGTGAAAGCTGCCGCACAAGCAAAGCTCAAAACTCCTCAACAACGATTCCATCAGCAAGTCATCCCAGGCAGACGAATTCGTTCAAATGCTAGCCAACTACCACGTATTGCCAACACACCCAACGTCATTGCTTTCGGGGCTTCTACGGGCGGAACCGATAGTCTTCGGGAAATTCTTGCAGAATTGTCCCCGGAGACTCCAGGAATCTTGATTGTCCAACATATGCCCAAAGCCTTTACCACCTCCTTTGCAAAAAATCTGGATCGGGTATCTAAAATCAGAGTCAAGGAAGCCGTCTCAGGAGATCGATTAGAACCTGGATTGGCCCTATTATCACCTGGTGATCAACACCTTGAGTTGAGACGTGAGGCGTATGGTTATTGCGTTGAATTAAATTCTGGTGCCCTCTTCAATCGGCATAGACCCTCGGTGGATGTGCTCTTCGATTCAGTTGCTCAAAACGCCGGGATTGATTCAATGGGAATCTTGCTCACGGGTATGGGAAGTGATGGGGCAAAAGGGTTACTCCAAATGAGGCAAAAAGGGGCTTGGACGATTGCCCAAGAAGAAAGTAGTTGTGTCGTTTACGGTATGCCTAGAGTAGCAGTAGAATTGCAAGCACCTCGTGAAGTACTGAACCCTCAACAAATCATTGAACGTTTAGGGTTGCTTTTGCACTAACTTATTGATAGCTAGATATTTTTTAATATTCGTTTTCAAGGACTGAAGACTTCAATAATTTAGAAGTTGATCAATTATCCTTCTTCAGCAGATATCCTATACAGACAGTAAATGTATGCCTGAAATCACCCTTTCTCCCTCAATTCTTTCTGCTGATTTTGCTCGTCTTGGTGAAGAAATTCGGGATGTATCCGAAGCCGGTGCAGACTGGATTCATGTGGATGTAATGGACGGTCACTATGTCCCGAATCTAACAATCGGTCCGGATGTTGTCAAAGCGATCCGCCCTTACACGGACAAGCCGTTCGATGTGCATCTGATGATTGAACCATATGAGCCCTATCTCGAGGCTTTTGCCAATGCGGGAGCAGATGTCATAACCGTTCATGTGGAGGTGGCCCATCACACTGATCGTGCGCTTCAACAGATTCGGTCTATGGGTATGAAAGCCGGCGTTTCTCTTAATCCATCAACTCCCGAAAGCTCATTGGAGTATCTGATGGAGAAGTTGGATTTGATCCTGGTGATGAGTGTCAATCCCGGATTCGGAGGACAAACTTTTCTGGAATCTCAATTGAGAAAAATCCGAAGAATTCGGGAGATGATTGGTGATCGAGCTATTGCACTCGAGGTCGATGGAGGGATTAAGCCCGATAATATCGGAAAAGTTGTCGAGGCAGGTGCCAATGTAGTCGTGGCCGGCTCAGCGGTCTTTCAAGGTGGAACCACAGCTGATTATAAGAAAAATTTGGATTCACTGCGGAAAGCAGCCAACGCTCACTAAACTCCCAAATAACGGCGGATTAATTCAGGTTTCTGCCGAAGTTTGATACTCATTTCCTCGAGAAAATCTGAAGTGAAGTTGCCCTACCAACAAAAGTCACTTTGGCCAATCTTCGCCTGACTAGAAATCAGACCACTACCAAAGTAACCCAAAGGCTTTTAGGGACTTTTGCATTTTCCACTTTTTTCCAATCATTGCGCAAAGATACGGGTTTCGAGGATCATTTGTTCACACCGTAAGCAGCAGTTTCTTGATAGTTTTTTCGACAATAGGCCAGACTGGAGAAGTTGGATCAACCAGTTCAAAGTGTCCAATTTCAGGCATCACTTCCAAATCTAATGATACTTCAGCAGCTTGTTTCCGAAGTTCAAACACATCCTCCTGAACCATTTTCGCACGGACAATTTCGTCCTGTTTTCCAACCAAGTGAACTTGGGGTACTGTAATTGGTCCCATTTGACAAGGTGATGCCTGTTGGTAACGTTCAGGAAACTCCTCAGGCGTTCCACCCATCAAATCGACACATGCTCCTTGGCAGACATCCCAGGCAACTCCACGAACTAGATCAGCCACTCCTGCCAATGACAAGATCCCTTTGAGTGGCAGTGGATCCGGGAAATAGAGTTCAGAACTGCTTGGCAAGTGAGATCGAGCTCCAAGCCATAAACTCAAATGTCCTCCCGCAGAATGACCAACTGCTATCACTTGTGAAAGATCCATCGGATAAATCTTTGCCAGTAATCGCAAGTGATCAGCACCCCTTGCTACATCTTGCATCGTGAATGGCCACCCGCCACCCTGCCCAAGTCGCTGGTATTCCAGATTCCATACAGCCATTCCCAATTGACGCAGATTTTCTGCAACACGCCCCAGTGGCTCCAAACCAAAACGACTCCGCCAACAGCCACCATGAAGCAGAATCACCACCGGATGCGGTCCGTCTCCAGAGGGCAGATAGAGATCACCAAACTGGTCAGTTTCTGTTCCGTAACTCAGTCGAAAATCAGCCTCAACAGCGGGGAATCGTCCGTAATCTTCGCGTGTCAGGTGCTCTTTCATTCTCCAATAGAGAACATGTGTTCCAAGTCGTGACGAGAGTAGGTTCGGAAAGCGATCAGGGTCTCTGTAGCAGTGATCCCCTTCAGTGACCCAATCTTTTCTGTGATTGTATTCGCCACCTCCTCTGTACTTTTGACACGTACCATCGCAATCAGATCGTATCGACCAGCGACCGAAAATACTTCTGTGACTTGGTGCATGTCTACAAGTTTTTGAGCAACTTCCTTGATCTGCATTCGATCCGCATTCATCAGCAATATTGCTGTAACCATTTTCAAATCTTTAATTGCATCCTGATAATTAAATAAAATTTATACTTTCAATCAAGGATCATCCTTTTCATTGTTGAACAAGGCAAGGCTGAGAAGTCAATTAGGATACGGAGCAGAAGATTCTGATTTTTTCTCCATGCACCGAGATATTCCCCAAGCCCTTCCCTTCAACGAGTCATGCGATAAATCCGCTCGGGACGCCCCACGCCACCATAACTCACATCCACCTCCACACTGCCGCGGCTTACAAGATATTCCAGATAGCGACGTGCAGTCGTCCGACTCGCTCCAACCCTCTCGGCCATTTCCTCTGAGGTAAACATTGTTGAGCACTCCTTCATTTCTTCAAGGATTTTGTCAAGCGTCACCGGATCAATTCCTTTCGGTAGCCCGGAATCAACCCGCGAGGAATCTGTAGGTTTCTCCTGGTGAATGATCCGATCAATATCAGACTGATTCAGACTGTCCAAGGACTGTAGATTGGAATGGTGAGTGCGATAGCGCCGGAGAGTTTGTTCAAAGCGAGAGAACACTACGGGCTTTAGAATATAATCAAAGACTCCTCCACGGAGGGCCTCCTGAAGCAGACGCACTTCTTTGGCTGCAGTGATCGGGATGATATCCAGTGCTTGTGAACGAAGACGAATTTCCTTGAGCAACTCAATCCCTGAGCCATCGGGAAAGTAGATATCTAACAGCAGCAACTGTGGCTCCATTACTTCAATCTGAAGCTTGGTATCTTCCAAAGTATTAGAAAGGCCAATCACTTCAAATCCTTCGAATTTGCTGACGTAGTGCTGGTGGATCTCAGTAATCCGAGGATCATCATCCGCAATCAGAACTCTGGTGACCATCTTCATCATTTGTAGTAGTTTTAGGGATGTACGCGGTGAAACGGGCACCGCCTAATGAACTTTTCCCAATCGTCAGGTGCCCATGAATTTGAATCAGATTTTTCTGCACTAGTCTCAGACCAATTCCTCTTCCCATGCCTGATTTTGTTGTGAAACCCTCATCAAAAATTGTCTCTTGCTGCTCTTGGCTGATCCCTGGTCCAGAATCTTCTATTTCGAAGATCAACTCATTACCCACATCTGTCATTGACAGGGTCACTTTTTTTCTACCTTCAACCAAGGCCGATGCCTCCAACGCATTTTCTAGCAGATTTCCTATAATTGTAATGATTTTTTCACTGCGACTGGAATGGCCGATGTTACCCATTGAGCTTTCTGGATCAATCTCCAACTCTGTTTTGAGTTCCAGAGCCCGATGATACTTACCAACAATGATCGCAGAGAGAAATGGGTCATGGATTTGGTCAGAAAGTTGACGCAACAGGGCATTATAACCTGAAGACTCACGGCCGATTAAGTCCAGAGATTCTTGGGTTGCACCAATCTGAATCAGCCCGGCAAGAGTGTGTAATTTGTTCGAATATTCATGTGTCTGTGCCCGCAATGCCTGAGAATATTCTCTGATGCTTGTCAACTCTTGAACAAGTCGGTCAATCTCCTGTGCTCGCCGAAAACTTGAAACCACTCCTTTCACATAGTCTTGTTCTAAAATTGGGACTCGGTTTACCACGACCTCTTCCTCTTCGATCAACATTTCCTGATCATACTCCCCTTTACCTGTTTTTAAGACTTCCAGCATTCTCGTTTCTGGCAGGAGTTCTTCGATGGGACGTCCCAGAGCTTCTTCTGGAGAGAAACCCAAGATCTGGGCTGCCTGATGATTCATCACGGTCACATCTCCTTTCTCATTGATGGCAATGATCCCCTCACGAATCGACTCCAACAACGCCGTCCGCTCTCGATACAAACCGGCTATCTCGTAAGGCTCTAAACCAAAGATTGAACGCTTTACCTCCCGTGCAATGAACCAAGTTCCCAATGCTCCTACTGCGAATAGCCCTAGAATCCAGAAAAGAAGTCGCTGCTGATAAGGCTGGATTACATCCTGGACGGTCTCGATGAGGTAGCCCACAGAAACAACCCCGAGGATTTCTCCTTCGCTTGAGAAAATGGGAACCTTTCCACGGAGAGAAGGCCCCAGAGTTCCAACGGCAATCGAGACATAAGACTGCCCTTGGACAAGTGCTCTCTCATTATCTCCTCCAACCATGTACTTTCCAATGCGCTCAGGAACGGGGTGACTGTAGCGTTTGCCTTCATAATCACCAACCACAACAAAACTTGCCCCTGTTGCCTCCCGCACACTTTCTGCGTATCTCTGGATCCCATCCGGCTCTAGCTGAATAAGTCCTTGAGAAACTATCGGCGAAAGAGAGACTGAGCGGGAAACATTCAGTGCTACTCGACCAATATATTCATTGAGGATTCCTGTGACAATTTGATTCCCAATGAAACCCGTCGCACAAACCAACAGGACTAACAAACCCATCATCAACAACAACATCCTCTTACCAAGTGAACGCGGCAGCCATTTTTGAAATGCAGAATAACTTGGTGTTGGATTATGTAGCATCAGTTCCTCAGCTTGATTGTGAACTTTATGAACAGTATGCACGAAACAGAATCAAAAAATTTTAAACCCAGAAGATTGACCTGAAGAGAGGTTCAACATATTTCTTTGGTGCGAAAGTGCAAAGGAGTTTATCCTGATGCATTATTCAGGTCGAAATGACAATTCCGACAATGGACGGAATCCATGAACTTTCGACATCAGGAACGGAGGTAACTTCGTTTTCAATTCATGTTTTACGAAAATTAGGAGGGATGGCATGCGAAAATCAATGCAATCAATATTGGGAATCTTGACTGGAACCGCAATTGCGGCAACCACGATGCTTGGGGTCGCGATGGCTAAGCCAGGCAATACAGAGTGTATCGCGCCAGCAGGTGCTGGAGGAGGATGGGATTTCACCTGTCGTGTACCAGCTGCGCAAGTAATGGGAGACATGGGGCTAATTGACGGCACAATGGCTGTAACCAACATGTCTGGTGCCGGTGGCGGAAAAGCTTATGCCCACGTTGTAACAAAGCGAGGTGATGATGAGAATCTGATTGTCGCAGCTAGTATGGCTACCGCAGCACGTCTTGGACAGAACGTTTATTCTGGTTTCAAGGCCTCTGATGTTCGCTGGGTCGGTGCCCTAGGAGCAGACTACGGAGCAATTGCGGTTCACAAAGACTCTGAATTTAATACTCTGGGTGATCTGGTTACTGCAATGCGGGACAATCCTCGTCGAACAGCCATTGTTGGTGGTAGCTCCGCAGGGGGGTGGGATCACTTGAAAGTTCTTATTGTGGCTGACAAAGCTGGAATCTCCGATCTGAAGGCGATCAATTATATCTCCTTCGACAACGGTGGTACGGCAATGTTGGAAATCCTTTCCAAGCGAGCCGATGCTTTCACTGGTGACATTTCCGAATTAGTAGAATACGAGAAACAGGGTAATATCCGAATCCTAGCGATTCTTGCCCCAGACCGAATCCCAGCTGTTCCTTCAGCCAAGACAGCCAAAGAGCAGGGGTATGATGTGATTGGAGCTAACTGGAGAGGTTTCTACGTACCCAAAAATATCTCCAATGCTCGTTACAACGAATGGGTAGACATTGTCACCAAAGTTGCCAATTCAAGCCAATGGTCTGACCTGAGCGCCAAGAACGGCCTGGCGCCATTCAAATCCTTCGGCAAAGATTTTGAGAACTTTGTAGGTGGGCAAATTGGAAAAGTTGCTCAAATTTCCACTGATCTTGGCTTCATGAAGTAATGAAGTCCTGGGGAGAGGGAGGAGCAGACAGACTATCTGCACTGATCATACTAGGATTTGGTTTGGCCTACGGATACGCAGGCAAATTCATTCAAGTAGGATTCTATAATGGGGACATTGGTCCTCATCATTGGATCTACATGGTCGCTTCCGTAATGGTTTTGCTTGGTTTTGGGCTAGTCCTAAGGCCAACACAACATGAGTTTGAAGCCGAAGTCTGGGAAGATTGGCGTAAGCGACTTCCTCTTGTGGGTGTGATCATTATTTATTCAGAGTTCCTTCCCTACACTGGGTTTCTTGGTGCTATGATTGTGATGATGATTGTTGTTGCCAAACTTTTCGGAGCAAACTGGAAACAGGCCACTCTCTGCTCTGTCATCCTCTCTCTCCTCTGTCTACTACTCTTTGACCACCTGCTGGGGATTTCCCTAGGTCGTGGCCTCTGGCTGAAATAAAGCTAGGAGGAAACATAGAATCCATCCAACTACTCTTTGAGGGCTTTGCAACCGCCCTCACTTTTCAAAATATCCTGTTCGTCTTGTTAGGAGTTTTCCTTGGAACCGTGATTGGCATGCTGCCGGGAATTGGCCCCGTTAACGCCATTGCTGTGCTCTTTCCAATCGTTTACACGTTAGAAGTTCCTGCAGCTACAGTGATGATCCTTTTCGCAGGCATTTACTACGGTTCACAATACGGGAACTCCATCTCTAGCATTTTGCTAAATGTTCCGGGAACATCTGCAGCAGCTGTCACGACCATTGATGGCTACGCGATGGCCAAACAAGGTCTGGGTGGAAAAGCACTTGCCATGTCGGCGATTGCTTCTTTCATTGGCGGTACTATCTCCATCTTTTTTCTTGCCTTCTTCGCACCAAAATTAGCTGAACTTGCGATCAATTTTGGTCCTGCTGAGTACACTGTCTTAATGGTCTTCGCTTTTATTGCTCTTTCAAGTTTCAGCCAAGGGAGCCTGCTAAAAGCCATCATTTCGGCGTTCTTGGGGCTTGCAATTGCTGCAATTGGTATTGATTCCACCACCGGAGTCAGTCGATTAACCTTCGGAATGATGGAGCTATACGATGGGATTGACTTCATTGTTGTTGTGATCGGATTTTTTGCTGTCAGCGAAATTCTGATTATGCTCGGGCAAAAGGAAGGGGATCAATCTCAGATGCAGCCGCTAACAAGCCTGTGGATTACCTTCAAGGAAATCACAGGTTCCCTGGCAACCTCATTGAGGAGTTGTGTCTCAGGATTTTTGATTGGGGTCTTACCGGGAGCAGGAGGAACGATTGCTAGCTTTATCGCCTATGCAACAGAGAAGAAAATCCTCAGACCCAATCAATTCGGCAATGGAGATATTCGGGGTGTAGCTGCTCCAGAATCTGCTAATAATTCTGCCTCCGTTGGTTCTTTTATCCCTCTGCTCATTCTGGGAGTTCCCGGAAGCGAAACAACAGCAGTGATGCTAGGTGGACTGATCAGTTTTGGCATCAAACCAGGCCCTCTATTACTGGAGACCAGCCCAGATGTCTTTTGGGGGTTGGCAGCTTCCATGTTCATCGGCAATCTCTTTTTGATCATTCTGAACCTGCCTCTTGTTGGCCTCTTTGCTAAAATTCTTCAGACACCCCGATGGATTTTGATGTCCCTGATCACGATGCTTTGTGTGGTCGGTGCGTACACCATCAATGGCAGTGAATTCGACGTTCTATTGATTCTGATCTTTGGACTGATCGGCTATTTTCTTCGTCGAGCAGATTTCCCTCTAGCTCCACTGATTCTCGGAGTTGTCTTGGGAGATCTGATCGAAACCAACTTCCGCAGAGCCATGATCTACAGTGGTGGTGATGTAATCATCTTCTTTGAATCAAATATCTGCATAACCCTCTGGATTCTTGCCGCGGTAAGCCTTTTTGCACCAACCCTAATTAGCTCCATTCAAAAAAAGGTTCACTCCTAGTGAACTTTGTTCTCTTCAGCTGGCTGAATCGGAAACGGAAGATGGCCTTAGTCGCGGCCTCCGTTGGTTCAGTTGCCTTCCTGTTGTTGGGAATTCCTCTTCCACTTCTACTTGGCCCGATGGCAGGATGCCTGATCGCAGCGCTCTGTCGACAACCCATGGAGGATATGGGAGTGTTCAGCATTTTCATGCGTACCTTCCTTGGAGTTGCGATCGGATCTTCCATCACACCTGAAGTGCTGCATGAATTCCCTCGGTACCTGCAGTCTATTTTCTTCATACCAATCTTTGTACTTATAATTGGACTCATAGGATATCCCCTCTTTCGTCGAGTATTTCATTACGACAAGGCCACGGCATATTACGCCTCTATGCCAGGAGGCTTGTCGGACATGCTGATTTTTGGTCAGGAAGCAGGGGGTAACCCAAGAGCACTTTCCTTGATTCACGCCACGCGCGTAATGGGGATCATTTGGGTAGCACCGACTTTGATGGCGATGATTTGGCAGATTGATTTACACAAACCACCTGGAGTTCCTATCAATTCTGTTCCTGGTTTGGAGCTTCTATTGATGCCAATTTGTGGTTTGTTAGGCTGGAAAATAGCGGAACGCTTTCATCTTTTTGGGGCATCCATCCTTGGTCCAATGATCCTGACAGCAATCGTCTCATTATCTGGCCTGATTCATACCCGCCCACCAGCGGAAATCCTGTGGTGTGCACAGTTTTTTATTGGACTCTCCGTCGGAGTTCACTACACAGGGATTACTTTGGCCGAAGTACGTAGAGATATATTTGCTGGAGTCGTCCATAGCATAGTCCTAGCCACAATAAGTGGCTGCTTTATCATGATGATCATCAAACTAGGGATCGCCTCAGAATTGAATGCGCTCTTGGCTTTTCTAGCAGGGGGACAGGCAGAAATGATGATGATCGCGGTTATCGCTGGCGCGGATTTAACCTACGTTCTCACCCACCACTTGACTCGCTTAGTATTGGTGATTTTAGGAGCACCCATCGTTCATCGGCTTTTACGATGATGAAGCAATCAGGTGCCGCTAATGCTCATCTTATTGATGCGGAAGGGAGGAGTTAGAATCGGGTTTCTTGCATCAACTTCACAGCCAATCAGATCAAGGTTTTGCAACATTTGTTGGAAGGTGCTGGCAATGGTGAATTCACTGACAGGTTCTGCCAACTTACCCTCACGAATCCAAAGCCCCTGTGCTCCACGGGAATAATCCCCTGTGGTAACATTTACTCCCTGTCCGCTCATAGAGGTCAAATAAAGACCATTATCTACGCTACTGATCAACTCTTCTTCTGTATATTTTCCAGGTTCTAGCACTAGATTAGAAATACCGCCTGCATGACCGGTGGATTCCATCTTTAATTTGTTTCCAGCATAAGTGGAGAGCATGTAATTAACTAGCTTACCGTCTTCAATCAAAGTCAACGGTTTGGCGATGACCCCCTCACTGTCGAAATAACGGCTTCCTAACATTCCTGAAAGCAGTGGTTGATCTGACAATTGGATTTGTGGATTCGCAACCAACTCGCCTAGCTTGTCCATCAGAAAAGATTGTTTCCTGAAAACATGATCCCCCATCATTGCCGAGCTGCAACTCGCCAAGAAGCTCCGGGCCATCTCCGCACTAAAAACAACAGGCACTTCGCAGGTAGGTGGTTTGATTGCCCCCAACTTGCGAAGCGTCCGTTGACATGCTTTATCTGCAATTGATTCAAGGGACTCTAACTTCTCCCAGAATCTTGCGCTGCTAAACCAGCCATCGGTTTGCTTTCTTCCAGTATTGAGACCTGAAGTTGCTTTATCTTCCGTAACTACGGAAATGCCAACACTGTAGAGCGTTTTAGAATAACCGTCTAAGAACCCATTTGAATCAGCATGCACTGTGTGAGAAACAAGGTCCGAATAGTAGGCCTGCTCAGAACGTAGGCTAGATTCCAAAGCAAGAGTCTTCTCCTCTAACTCAATGGCCATCGCTACTTTTTGCTCAGACTGATGAATCGGAAATTCAGGATCTGAGAATTCCAAAGTAACATCGGCACGTCCCTGTAGTTTTGGATCAGGAAGACTATAAAAAGGATCCTTGCCCATGAATGGCAAAGACTGCATGGCAGAACGCATCAAGGGGCGAAGAGTTTCCAACCGGAGGTCATTCGAAGAAATTGTTGAACGTTGCTGATCTTTGCATAGTGTCACGTACATCCCAGCAGAGCCCGATTCCTTCAAAGATTCGATTTTTCCATCACGAACTTCCACCTGAAAGGAAACTGCGTTGACAAGCGAAGTTGAGACTTGATCTGCTCCCAGTTTCTTTCCGTATTCGACAATATTTGATGCCAACTGCTTGTACTGATCAATCACATTCCTCCTACAGTCATTTCTGAGATCAATACGGTTGGCAAGCCCACACCAACCGGTACACTTTGCCCATCTTTTCCGCAGGTCCAAATTCCTTCACTGAACGCAAAATCATTCCCCACAAGACTAACCCTTGACATGGCATCTGGTCCATTGCCGATCAATGTCAGATTCTTGATGGGCTTAGTTATTTTCCCCTTTTCAACTAAGTAGGCCACTGTCGGCACAAAGACAAAATCCCCATTTGAAATATCTACTTGTCCTCCACTGAAGGAAACACAGTAAATTCCCTGATCCACTGCCTCAAGAATTTCTTCAGGATCCGTTTCGCCATTGGCCAAGTAGGTGGTCGTCATTCTTGGCATTGGGTAATGAGCATACGATTCCCTTCGACCATTGCCTGTGGGCTCTAGATCATAGTGTGCAGCACTAATCCGATCGTGCATGTAGCCCCGTAAAATTCCGTTTTCGATTAAGAGATTTTGGCTTGGCAGAAATCCCTCATCATCACAATTCAGGGCTCCCCGGTCATAGTCAATAGTACCCGTGTCATAGATCGTACAAAGGGGAGACGCTACCTGTTCACCAATTCGCCCACTGTAGGCCGAAGATCCCTTCCGATTGAAATCTGCTTCCAGTGGGTGACCAACCGCCTCATGCAACAAAATCCCAGATTGCGCTGGGCCAAGAATCACTGGCATTGATCCTGATGGGGCTTGTTCTGCTCCCAGTAGAAGAATTGCTTCTGCTGCTGCTTTTTTACCGATTTGATTGGGATGATCCTCTGCTTCCAAAAAAGGCAGGCCAACCCGTCCTCCGACCCCAGCTGAACCTGTCTGAACATTTTTTTCTTCTTGGGCAACACAGTGTACATTCATTCGGAACATCGGCCTGACGTCACTCACAAAACGTCCATCAGAGGTCACGATTCTAACAATATCTACCGTATCCACCATTGAAACGGTGACTCGCTTGATTCGTGGATCGTAGTCATGGGCTGCTCTCTCTGCAGCCTGAATCTTCGTAATTTTATCTGCCAGAGGCAGATCGGTTACCGTCCGCATCACAGGATAATGATTCGAGGGTTTTAACCTATTAAATTGGTAGCCTTCATGTTCTTTGACGGTAGCTGAGGTCGCAATCGAGGCTGCAGTTCGGGCCGCTCGTTGCATTGCTTCCAAGCTGAGATCTTCACTGTAAGCATAACCCGTTTGATCTCCTTTCAGGACCCTCACGCCTACTCCTTTGGATATGGAAATTGAAGAGTTTTTGATGATACTCTCCTCCATTACCACAGAGGTCCGGTAAGCGTATTCAAAGTACAGATCTGCATAATCACCTCCTCGGGAAAGTGCAGCTTGCAGTACCTGACGCATGTGGGAATCAGTCACCCCCATTTGGCCTTCAAGCAGGGCCTTGGCCATTTGATCTGGGGTTCCAGTTGGAAGTTGCAGTACCGTTTCCTGCTCTTCAAAGAGTGCTTCTTCTTGATCCATTAAAATTCCTGTAGTTGACAGGCTGCTGGGGGAAATCTCTATTGGCTAGAGTCCACGGCAAGTTGATAAGGGCAAAAAAATGTTGTTCTTCAAACAAAAGACTTCGCAACTCAAAGTGATACGAACTGGTATCTTTCATGAAAGAGTGGCGAAAATTAGACCAACCCTCTTTATCTTCAGCTTGGCAACCCTGGTTATCTGGCTAGGTCTTCTCCCCAATGTGCTGGCAGGAGATGATCAATTACGTTACCAACGATTTATGGCCGAGCAGAACCGCTATGGCAAGCCAAGACCGCGAACCGGAGATCGAGAGTCTGGGTATGCCGCTGAACATATGATCCGTAATAATCTATGGTTTGTCGATGAATTAAAGTCTCCCCCCTACCGAGGGGCACGTGATCCCAACCTCTACCAACGGCACTTTCAGACCAGTCAGACTGTCAACAAAATGGTGCCGATTCCAAAGATTCGTCAAAGTGAGGTCGAGATCAACTCTGCTTACAAAGCCGCTGAAATGACAAGAAAATCCAATCGTTTTTCCCGTACCCCCCAAGATATCCAAGGTTTTCGACAAGCTCGCCGCAACTATTTGAATCGTCAACGCTGAAGAGTTCAAAACTCCTGGCTCCGCACTCGGATAACCCTTTGACATTTTAGAGGAGTCCGATAACTATTTCACACTTCTCCTACAAACAAATCATTCGATCTTCGATGCAGAGCACCCATCTATCTCCCTCCACTCTTCTCTACGAAGGAAAAGCCAAGCAGCTTTTTTTGACAGATGACCCTGAAGTTCTGTGGGTTCGTTACAAAGATGACGCAACAGCTTTTAACGGACAGAAATTCGATAGGCTCCTTGGTAAGGGTGTTTTAAACAATTTGATCAGTGCCCAAATTTTCAAAGACCTCGCCGACTTTGGTGTCCCAAGCCATTTCATTGATAGGGTCTCTGATATTGAACAGTTGGTACGTCGTGTAGAAATCATCCCATTGGAGGTGGTGGTCCGGAATGCAGTAGCTGGTTCTCTCGCAAAGAGAATTGGTTGGAAAGAAGGACGTTCCTTAAAGCAGCCAATCGTAGAATTTTACTACAAAAATGACGACCTTGGGGACCCCCTGCTAACTAAAAATCACATTGACCTGCTTGACTTGGCTACAACCCAAGAAATCAAGGAATTGAGAGAACGTGGTCTACAAATCAATAATTTTCTCACCAAAAGGTTCAGCAAAATTGATTTACAACTAGTTGATTTCAAGCTCGAATTTGGTCGTCAGCCTAATGGGTCTTTGATTCTTGCCGATGAGATTTCTCCAGATACTTGCCGACTTTGGGATAGAAAAACCAATGAAAAAATGGACAAAGACCGTTTTCGTCGTAACCTTGGGGGTTTAGTGGAAGCATATCAAGAGGTCTGGAACCGATTACAGACGGGGAAAGATGCTTAAAGGGGTCATCACAGTGATGTTACAACCAAATGTGTTAGACGTTCAGGGCCAGGCTGTCCAAGGTGCTTTAAAGCATTTGGGCTTCGAGTCTGTGGAACAGGTGCGTGTCGGTCGCCGAATTGAAATGATCTTGCCTACAGAAGACCGTGAGGCTGCTAGTCTCCAACTAAGGGAAATGGCGGAGCAACTGTTGGCCAATCCAGTGATTGAAGATTTCCAGATCGACATCCAGGAAGCTTGATGCATTCTGCCGTTCTCGTTTTTCCTGGTTCAAATTGTGATGTTGATCTCTACAAGGCAATTATACAAATAAAAGGAGCAACTGCGGAATACGTCTGGCACACAGACACAGATTTGGACCGCTTCGATGTGCTTTTGATACCCGGGGGATTTACTTATGGTGATTACCTGAGACCTGGTGCTCTGGCTGGCGTCTCTCCAGTCATTGGTTCTGTGAAAAAAGCTGCCAATTCAGGAAAATTGGTTCTGGGGATTTGCAATGGATTCCAAATCTTAATTGAAGCAGGCTTGCTTCCCGGTGCTTTACTGCCGAATCAGAGTTTGCAGTTCATCTGTGATCTGGTCCCTGTAAAAGTGGTGCAGTCAAAATCTCCCTTTACTTCTAGCTACGAACTTGGCGACCTCCTGAGACTTCCAATCGCGCATGGTTCAGGAAATTATTATTGTGACGAAGTTACTCATCAGGAACTGGAGTCAAACGGTCAAATAGCATTCTCCTTTCCCCCAGAAAACAATCCCAATGGTTCTCTAGCTGGAATCACTGGTTTGTTGAATGAACAAAGGAATGTCTTAGGAATGATGCCCCACCCAGAAAGAGCTGTGAAGCAGTGGCTTGGTAGTACTGATGGACTTGGACTCTTTCAATCCATGCTTGAACACCACAGAGCCTGACTCAATGCCTCAGGAACCCTCCACTCAGCAAATCGCAGAGCAAAAAATCTATCGTGAAATGGGATTGATCCCAGACGAGTACAATCGGATTGTAGAACTCTTGGGCCGCCAGCCAAACTATACAGAAACTGGGATCTTTGCCGTCATGTGGTCTGAGCACTGTAGCTACAAAAACTCGAAGCCTTTATTGAAGTTATTTCCGACAGAAGGTTCCCAAGTACTTCAAGGCCCTGGGGAAGGAGCAGGAATAGTTGACATCGGTGATGGGTGGGCAGTCGTTTTCAAAGTTGAGAGTCACAATCACCCCACGGCGGTCGAGCCTTACCAAGGTGCTGCGACAGGGGTTGGTGGCATCTTGAGGGATATTTTTTCCATGGGAGCACGGCCGATTGTACTGATGAACTCTCTTCGATTCGGTACGCCTGACAAAGCACACAATCGGTATCTGCTTTCCCATGCCGTCTCAGGAATTGCTGCATATGGGAATTGTATTGGTGTACCAACTGTTGGCGGTGAGGTCTTTCTTGAGACTTGCTACGATGAAAATCCTCTGGTCAATGTCTTCTGTCTAGGAATTGTAAAGCATGACCAGATTCAGCATGGCAAAGCAAGTGGTCTGGGGAATCCCGTTCTCTATCTGGGTAATGCGACAGGCCGAGATGGAATCCATGGGGCGACCTTCGCTTCGGAAGAACTGAGTGAGGGGTCTGCTAGCAAACGACCTGCTGTCCAAGTTGGTGACCCATTTGCTGGTAAAAGGCTGTTAGAAGCCTGCGTGGAAATTTACCAGACTGGAGCTGTGGTGAGTGTCCAGGATATGGGTGCAGCGGGATTAACCTGCAGCAGCACCGAAATGGGTTTTAAGGGACAAACTGGTATTGACCTGATCCTCGATAAAGTTCCAAAGCGAGCTGAATCAATGACGGCTTATGAGATCATGCTCTCCGAATCTCAGGAGAGAATGCTTTTTGTCATTGAAAAAGGTCGGGAGTCAGAAGTTCAAAAGATCTGTGACAAATGGGAACTGCCGAACGCGATTGTTGGAGAGGTAACCAACAGCCAGCATTTGAGCTTATTCCAAGATGGTCAGCAAGTGGCAAATCTACCGCTTGATGCATGCTGTGAGCTGACACCCGTCTATCAGAGGGAAGCTCATCCTCCAGAAAAAGAGACGCTTCCAAAAAGTTCATCTCCAGAAAAAGAACCGAAGAACTACCTTGAAGTTCTAAAGCAACTCCTTGTTCATCCAAATATCTCAGATAAATCTTGGGTCTATCAACAGTATGATTCGATGGTGGGGACACGGACTGCTCAGGGGCCAGGAGGTGATGCTGCTGTCATCATTTTAGAAGAATGCCAAAAAGCTTTGGCTCTCAGCATGGACGGTAATAGCCGATACGTTGTTCTCGATCCATATTTGGGTGGACTGATTACAGTTGCGGAAGCTGCTCGCAACGTTGTTTGTGCTGGGGCGAGACCGCTGGCGTTGACCGATGGGCTGAATTATGGTTCGCCTGAAAAGCCAGAAATTTTTTGGCAGATGCAGGAATCTGTTCGAGGAATGGCCGAAGCCTGTGAGTTTTTATCACTCCCAGTTACAGGGGGAAACGTCAGCCTCTACAATGAATCTCGAGGAGAAGCAATTTACCCAACACCAATTATTGGAATGGTTGGATTAATTGAGAATCTTAATCATATAACCCCCTCAAATTTTCAGAGTCTGGGTGATCAAATCTGGCTTATTGGTGAGACTTTCGCTGAGTTAGGGGGCTCCTGTTACCAAGAGATCAGTTCAGGTAAAATCTTCGGCAACGCTCCTAAATTAGAATTGGACCGAGAAAAACGTCTTCAGGAAGCTGTTCTCGTTGCAATTGAAAGTGGCTTGGTTTCCTCCGCTCATGATTTATCTCTCGGAGGATTGGCCGTTGGACTTTTGAAAGCTTCTACTGAATCTTTCACAGCTCGTGTAAGTTTTGAATCAGCTCTTCGGGCAGATGAATTTCTTTTCAGTGAAAGTCAATCACGGATCCTCCTTAGTATCCCAAATCAGTTTTCAGCATTACTCCAATCCATAATGGCCGAGCAAAAGATCCCTGCTATGGTGATTGGTGAGGTTGTTTCTGATCAGTTTCGTATTACTTTCAATGATGAGCTTTTGATTCAAGATCAAATTCAATCGTTGAAAGCATGCTGGCGCAATGGCTTCCGAAACTACTTCATCAAAACTTGATTAAATCCCAAAAAATTCAACCAAAGGATCCATGTCATTTTGGTTTGACGAAGATTGCCTGAACGAAGAATGCGGTGTATTTGGCATTTTCAATCATCCTGATGCTGCAGAATTAACTTATTATGGGATGCATGCTCTTCAACACAGGGGCCAGGAGAGTGCAGGGATTTGTGTAAGTGATGAAGGGGTTCTAAACGTTCGTCGCGGGATGGGCCTAGTTACAGAAGCACTGAATAAACAAACTCTGGAAACACTTCCCGGCTGTCATGCAATTGGCCATGTCCGCTACACTACCGCTGGTGCCAGTATTATCACCAATGCTCAGCCCCTTCGCTTTCGCTACACTGGTGGACAAGTCGCCATTGCACATAATGGAAACCTGGTAAACGCTCAAAAGTTGCGTGGTGATCTGGAACGCAGAGGCTCTATTTTCCAAACCGATAGTGACACTGAGGTGATTTCTCACCTGATGGCACAATCAGGACTTAGTGTTGAAAAGGCTCTGCAGACTGCTTTGGTAGCAATTGAAGGGGCCTATGCATTGGTTCTACTGACACCTGAAAAACTGATTGTGGCCCAAGATCCACGTGGTTTTCGTCCACTATGTTTGGGACAAATAGGCCAGAATTGTTGGGTTGTTGCCTCCGAAAGTTGTGCTTTTAATGTCATCGACGCTGAATTTGTGCGTGACTTGCACCCTGGTGAAATGCTCATCATTGATGAGCAAGGTCCCAACTCCACCCGTTTTGCTCCAGAATTACCCAGAACCCTCTGCTCCTTCGAATACATTTATTTCGCCAGACCCGACAGTGACCTTGGGGGAGTGAGTGTCCATCTTGCCCGAAAGCAACTTGGAGCAAAACTCTTCCAAGAATCTCCAGCAGAAGCTGATATTGTCATCGGTGTTCCCGACAGTGGTCTTTCAACAGCAATTGGCTATGCAGAGGCCTCAGGGTTACCGTACGAGGTAGGTATGATCAAGAATCGCTACGTTGGACGTACATTTATACAACCGAATCAGATGATGCGGCGGCAAGGAGTCAAGATGAAGCTTAGCGTCGTTCGGCAGGTGATTAAAGGCAAACGGGTTGTCCTGATTGACGATTCGATCGTGAGGGGAAACACCTGCGGTCGTATTGTTCGACTACTTAGAGAGGCTGGTGCAAAAGAAATTCATATGCGAATTAGTGCTCCCCCAATTCGTCATTCTTGTGTCTACGGAATCGACACTCCAACTCGCTCTGAGTTGATTGCTGCGCAGCATTCAGTCGAAGAAATATCGAAAGAAATTGATGCGGACTCCTTAGCCTTCATCTCAGAACAGGGAATGATCGAAGCCATTGGAAGGGAAGACTCTGCTCCAAACCGGGGACATTGCTTAGCGTGCTTCAATGGCAGCTATCCAACACCAACCTATGGTTCTGGTGAATTACAGTGAGCCGAGCATACCAACAAGCTGGGGTCAATATTCGTGCTGGAGATGAAGCCGTTGAGCGAATAAAAATTCATGCTCGCTCTACTCATCGACCGGAGGTTATTGGTGGCTTAGGTGGCTTCGGTGGGCTTTTTGCGCTAAATATCCAAAAATATAAAGAACCAATTCTTGTATCAGCGACAGATGGGGTTGGTACAAAACTTAAGCTCGCTTTTGAACTGGACCAACACAAGACTGTCGGCATTGACTTGGTTGCAATGTGCGTGAACGACATCTTGGTCTCAGGGGCTGAGCCGCTCTATTTTCTGGATTACATTGCCTGTGAAAAACTCGAACCAGAAAAGATTGAAAACATTGTTGGGGGTATTGCAGAAGGTTGTCGGCAGGCCCACTGTGCTTTACTAGGGGGGGAAACTGCAGAGATGCCGGGCATGTATGCCCAAAATGAATATGATCTTGCAGGCTTTGTTGTTGGTGTTGTTGAAAAAGAAAAACTAATCACAGGTGAAAGCATTACTCCTGGAGATTTGGTGATTGGTTTTGGCTCATCTGGCCTGCATAGCAACGGTTTTTCTTTAGTAAGAAAGCTACTAGCTGAAAAAGCGGTTTCTCTTGAACAATCCTTTCCTGACTCTGAAAGATCCGTAGGAGATATTCTTCTAACCCCCACGAGAATTTATACCGGTCTTGCGTCTTCACTCAATGGAAAAGGATTGATCAAGGGCTGGTCTCACACAACAGGGGGCGGACTGATTGGAAACCTACCACGGATCTTTCCAAAAGGGATTTCTGCATGTATTGAGTTGGATCAATGGCCAAGATCAGAACTCTTTAAATGGTTGTTTGAGTTGGCAGATGTACCACCAGAAGAGATGTTTGAAGTTTTTAATATGGGAATCGGACTGATTGCAGTCATCGATGCAGGAAATGCAACTGTAGTTGAGCAGATTTGTGATGAAATGGGAGAGACCGTATTCCCTTTAGGATTGATCGAAGAGGGTGAGCAAGCCATACGACTAGAAGGGATTTGGTAATGCGGCTAGCCCTGATGGCATCAGGTACGGGTAGCAATGTAGAAGTTCTTCTTTCAGAAAAACAAGCTGGGAACCTCCCTTCAGTTGATTGGGTATTATTAGGATGTGATCGCCCAAACGCACCAGTTCTTCAAAAAGCTGAATTCCATAGTTTAAAGACTTGGGTTCACTCTCCATGCGAATTTGCTGACAAAATCCAATATGAAAAATCGCTCCACCTGGTCCTCAGCGAACACAAGGTCGATGGAGTTGTTCTAGCCGGCTATATGCGTTTAATTGGCCCAATCTTACTTGAGCACTGGGAGGGCCGCATCATCAATCTCCATCCTTCCCTTCTTCCCTCATTTCCTGGTCAGCACTCAATTCGAGATGCCCTCCAGTATCGAGTCAAGCTGACCGGATGTACCGTCCACTTTGTCGATGAAGGCGTAGATACTGGGCCCATCATCGCACAAGAATCTGTGCCTGTCTTTTCAGCTGATACGACAGAAACTCTTGCGAAAAGAATTCACCTAGCAGAGCACAACCTCCTACCCAAAACCGTACGTCGTTGGAGCGAAGGAGGATTCTACTTGAAGGATAAAATTGTTCATTTTGTCGATGAAGTCGGAGAAACGATATGAAGGTCGCTGTCCTTGGAAGTGGTGGGCGTGAGCATGCTCTTGTCTGGAAACTGAGCCAAAGCCCAAGAATCAAAGATTTGTTTTGCGTCCCAGGAAATCCCGGCATTGCACAACTGGCAAAGTGTGTCCCGCTCTCACTCGATGATCACCAGAGCCTGATTCTTTGGGCAAAGAAAGAAGAAATCTCTCTAACCGTTGTAGGCCCCGAAGATCCCCTCTCTAATGGGATCGTCGATAGTTTTCAGGCCGCTGGTATTAAGATTTATGGACCCAACCAAAAGGCAGCGCAACTGGAAAGCAGCAAAACATTTGCGAAACAAATCATGCAGCTTCATGGAGTCCCAAACGCTAAATCAGCATCTTTTACAGAGTTGGGCTCAGCTTTAAGATATGTTGAGGAAAATGGCGCCCCCATCGTAATCAAGGCCGATGGCTTAGCTGCTGGGAAGGGAGTCACCGTGGCAACGAGTATCGGTGAGGCAGAAGTGGCTCTCAGGACATCCCTTGAAAAAAAGAGATTTGGTAAAGCAGGATCTACTGTCTTGATCGAGGAATTTCTTGACGGCGAAGAGATGACCCTTTTAAGTTTCGTCAGTGGACCTGATTACCTCACAATGGTTCCATCTCAAGACCACAAACCAGTTTTTGATGGAGATCTTGGGCCGAATACAGGGGGAATGGGGGCTTATTCTCCAGTTCCACACCTGGAGAAATGGCTCCCAGAAATTGAGGAAACCATTATTGATCCCATGGTGAAGGGACTTCAGCAGGAGGGCATTGATTTTCAGGGGATCCTTTACACAGGGCTGATGATCACCAAAGATGGACCCAAAGTAGTAGAGTTCAACGTGCGTTTTGGGGATCCAGAAGCCCAAGTAATTCTCCCTAGACTCCAGAACGATCTTCTTGAAATTTTGGAGGCTTCAACCGCAGGCGGTTTATCTTCAATAAAACTGAAATGGAAGCAAGAAGCTTGTGTTTGTGTTATTGCGGCATCTGGGGGTTATCCGGGTGAGTACAAGACCGGTTTTCCGATTTCGGGGTTGAAATCCGGAGTGAATGACATGGTATTCCATGCAGGAACTAAAATTGTTGGGACAAACCTTGTGACTAATAGTGGTCGAGTCTTAAATGTCTCCTCATTGGGAGATAGCCTTACACAAGCCCGAACTCGAGCATATGAGCGCTTACAGAACATACATTTTGAGAAAATGCACTATCGTACAGACATTGCATCCAAGGCCATCAAAGCCATATAGACTTTAATCAAACCAGTTTTTTGATCATTCTCGGATCGCATCCATGAACCAGCTGAGATTACATCTGTTGGTCAGTATTCTATTACTGTCAACCTCAACTTGGCTGGGTGCACAATCCCACCAAACTTCTGATTTCCCCCATTACTCAGGAAAGGTTCATTTTTCTCTTCAACAAAAGCGTCTTGAGGGAAATCTTCGAATCCAAATTCCCAATTCTGCCCAAGGTAAAGAGTTATTGCTAGCTCTGCCAATGAATCGTTTCGCCCAAAAAGATGCTCGGGGACTACGTCGGCCCAAAGAAACGCCAATCTTTGCGAAAACACCCTTCAGTGAAAATGATGATCCTTTGCTCCCCAGTGGTTTCAGTCCGGGAAGCATTGAAATCAAAAGTGTACGAAATGGAACTCAGCCTCTCAAATATCAACTCGAAGCAAACCTAGCGCTAGAGATCGGATACTCTGTTGAACACGGATTACTGCGGATCCTTAATGAGGAAGAGATTCAAGAAATTGAGATTGAGTTTCAAACAACTTTCCCTGAGCGATATCAGGAGGGAATTGTCGATGGAATCTTGATGAGTGCCCTCTGGTATCCACAATTATTAATTCCCACAGAATCCGGATGGGATACACGCTTAGATCTTCCCTCACCTGGAACTTTTGAAATTGAGTGGAATTCTGAAGAATCTGGCCAACTGATCAGCACACCTTTGGCAGCTGCAGTGACATCCAATGAACCAGTTTTATTACCTAAGACAAACCTACCACTGACTTTCTTCCCACTGATTTTTGGAAACAAATTCCAGAAGCATGAAGATGCACCACTCGTGGAATCATTCTATCAAAACAATTATGAGAGACGGGTTGGATTAATTCATGGCTGGACAGAAGAATTCGTAGCCTTTATCGAACAGCGCTATGGTTTCAAGCCGCCATGGGATGAGCTTCGGATTGTTCAAGTCCCTGGCAGGAGTGAAGATGTGACTGTATGGAATAATGTCATCATGGTTCCCCAACCCCATTACGAGCGAAGCGAACTCCTTGATCGGCGCGTCATGGGCCTTCTTAGTATGAAATTCGGTAAAATCTGGTTTGGCTCCACTTTGTGGAATGATGAAGACACTCAGATGTGGTTAAGCCACGGACTGCCAGCCTTTTTGAGTCTTCGCTTTTATGAGTTTAAGTATGGAAAAAACGGGGGCATTTTTGACTTCATCAACTGGATGAATCCAGAATTTCGAGAACATTTCATCGAAGAAATGGCTCGAAACAACGATCTTGAGTTGATAAAGCCGATTGTTACTTCCTTTCGGGAGAATCCAGCGACACAAGCTCATTTACGTGCGGTCAATTACAAAGCTGCCTCCGTAATCAGCATGCTTGAGTACGAGGTTGGAGAGAAAGCATTTTTGGAAGGACTTCAAAATTTTGTGAGGGAAGGCCAGAAAAAGGTTGTGACTCACAATGATTTGCGGAGTCAGATGGAAATCGCTGCTGGAAAGGATCTAGACTGGTTCTTCAAACAATGGTTCGAAACTTTTGAACGCTTGGATTACGCTGTTGGAGAAACAGTATTTGAGGAATTGTCAAATGGTGAATTCTTGATTCGAGTTGAGGTTCAAAAGCTTGGCGATGCTGTAATGCCACTCGAAGTATTGTTACGTACTGACGATGAGAAAGAGCATAGGCAAAAAATTTTTAGTCAGCGCCCACTTTATGTTGTTGAGTTTCGCACAGAATCCCCACCGGATGAAGTTTCGCTAGACCCTGATGAATTCTTGCTCGAGACATCACGTGTCAATAATCACTCCTTCACTTTTTTTCGAATTCGTTTTGCCTTTGATTGGCACCGACAACGAGAACGCCTAATTACTTTTGTACCAGGTTTTACAAATAATGCCGTCGATGGGAATTCTTTCGGGGTCGGACTTCGTCACCGTGAAGGAGACACAAGCATTTATGCAATCCCTGGCTATGGTACTCGTAGTGGGGACGTGCTCTACCAACTGGATTTAAAGGAAGAGAACTTCATCAAAAGGAACTACTTTGGACAATTACTTCTTGAGAGAGTTGGTGGAGTTGTCTCCAACGGTGTCTTTCTGGGCTTCAGTGGACCAAGATATCCTGATCAGCCATTTTTCGAAGCTAAAGGAGGTATCGCTTTAGAGTATCTCTACTCTACTGCCGCTACGTCATCTGGGGATACAGGAAATTCTAATGTAATGACTCTTGAGTTCGATGGTTGGAATCGAGCTCGAGGAGATTACCTCATTAATTTGAAAGCACTTGCAGAGCAACCATCCCAAGAGTTGGATACCAAGTACTCTTATACCCTCTTGTCCGAGCGACTTATACAGATTTACGAAACCGGATTCCGAAGTAACATCCGCTGGGAGTTGGTGCTTGGGAATACTCTAGGAGATTCGCCATCGCAGAAGAAATTTTCTCTTGGTGGACCAACTAGTCTACGTGGTTTTCCGCAAGCTGGCACGCTGCAGCAGGACAACTATCTGTTGACTCGAGTAGATTACGAGTTCCCACTTATCACAACACCCTGGTGGGGAAATGTTTCCAGCCTGGGTCTTCAGGGAACTGTTTTCTTTGACCAAGGCCGTGCTTGGGGGGATGAACTAGATTTAGGTGAGGCAAAAGATCGAAGGAACGTCGGAGTTGGAATTCGCTGGGGAGTAGATGCAGCCTCGTTGATTCAGATTCCTTTAAAGTTCGAAATTGCTTATCCCGTTGGGGATAAAGACTACAGAAGCCCCCAGTTCATTTTCTTCGGAGTGCTTACAGGAAGCTAAATAGATCAGAACTTCTCTTCCATTAAATCAAGATCGCTCTCTAAATCCAAACTCTCATCCAGTAACTCCTCTTCAAGAGCAGGGGTACCCACTGTTCTGTTATCGTAGAAAGCCTGCAAAATGCTTTGAGCGATTGTTGAGAGATGTGTTGGACGGGTTATAACATCAATTGCGCCCAAAGAGAGTAAGTGTAAGCGATCATCAAGACTGATTGGTCCTGCGAAAACGATGAAAGGTATGTCCGGATGCTCCTCTCCCAGCCTCTGAATGACTCCAAGAATTTCATCCTCATTCGAGGTGGATTGATTCAACATTACTAAATCTAAGGCGTTTTCCCGTAACATTGGCCAAAGATTGCCCTGCTTCTCCATCAGGCTCATTTTGAAGCCCGTTCTTTCGGAGAGGTATTGCATTATCATGTCATTGTGAGGGCTATCTCGCTCTGTTACTAGAGCAACCTGGCTCCCTGCATAGGTTTGTGCATGAAGTTCTGCATCAGGGAAGGATGATTCTGATTGAGAAACAACTGCACTGGAATTCTCTTCTGAAGATACAACATCTGATTTTTCTTCTTCGGGAACAGATTCTATGTCCTCGGTATCCGTGGTTACTTCTCCAACAAAATCTGGGTAGTCTTGTTTTGTGGTTGTCTCAATGTACTTTCTGAGTTTCTCCTGCTCGGTCACCGTGATATCACTGAAGCGAACTGCTGCTTGATAATACCATTCGATGGGCCAGCACCAAATGGCAGTGCCCACAAGGGTGAAAGATGGTTCGAACTCTATGCTAACAAGCTCACCCTCGGAGAGAGGATACTCACAATGGAAGCGAACCCCGTTCAAGGAGAGATCTAAGCCAGTGGCAATTGGATCCGACCACTCTTCGGTACTTACTTGAATGGTCTCCTCGAAAATGACTCGCAGGTACTGTCTTCGTTCCTCAGCCATAAAGCAATTGTTCCACTGGATGTTTTAGTTAGCTGTTTTGATTGCCTAAGTCAGCCCTGAATTAAAATATTTATCACTCAGTATGACTTTTGCTCATAGCGATTGATGATGTGCATCTCTTGTTCCAGACTACAGGCGTCAATTTGGAAACCTGCAAGTGAAATCAGATGCTCTGATTGGAGACATTGCCAATATTGTTCAACAATTTCTTTAGGATTTCCAACAAGTGGTAAGATCATTGGAGGACGGTCGTATGTGGGAAGTGGCGATCCATTATCAAGATATGTAGTTAAACCTACTCCCAATCCCTCTGCAAATTGGCGGTAGTGGTAAATTGCATGGTCTGATTCAGAATCTACTATTTGGCTCTTTCTCAGTGAAGACAGCCATATTTGAGGAGTTGATTTGCGAAGATCCAATACTCCAGAGATTCTTGGGGTAAAATTAGGTTCATCGGGCTCATGGTATTGGCTATCCATTCCTTCTGCTAGATTTTTTCCTTTTTTCAAGGATTCAACAATCACATCTGTTTGGCTACCATTACTCACTACCAACGTCTTATCCCATCGCTTTATTGCATTGTAAAGTATGAGTGAGGGGTCTTCGACCAATGCAGGATCCGCAGGCTCAGTTCGTAAAATTTCATTTTCATACCGCAAACACCGGTTACGACTGTTTGCACTCCGCCCCATGATCCAGTAAAGCCCACCCCAATGGTCTTGGTCAAAACGGCCCAAGACAACTCCGCGGCCTGGGTAATCATTTTCTGATAAACTTTTAAGATTCTGCTCCGCTAGTCTTCGGGCTTCAGTAGTCATAAATCTCATACTGCTCATGATGTAGAGCATTGGAAGCCTTCATACTCAATGGAACCCCAACTGCCTCTTCAATCTCTTTTAAATTGAAATGCTCGTCTTCCCTCATACTCATTTCGATGTCTGGATGTACGTAAACTGTAACGGATCCCCTACGCTTATCCTGACAGACTCTTTTCAATTCTCTAAAGATTTCCGCTAGAACAGTATTCACAGATTTGATGTGCCCACTCCCAGCACAATAAGGGCAAGGATCACAGAGATATCGCATCAGACTTTCCCGATCACGCTTACGGGTCATTTCCACTAAACCCATCTCACTAATTTGGAGAATCTTACTGCGAGCCTTATCATTTCTTAGTTGATCTTTCAGTACCTGATAAACCTCCTGCCGATGTTGAGGCTGCTCCATGTCAATAAGATCAATGATGATGATCCCGCCTATATTGCGTAATTGTAGTTGATGAACGATCTCTTCAACAGCTTCCAGGTTTGTTCGCAAGATTGTCTGTTCATGGCTTTCTTTTCCCACAAATCTACCCGTGTTGACATCAATAGCTGTGAGAGCCTCTGTCTGATCGATTATGAGCGAACCTCCCGAAGGAAGCCAGACTTTGTGGCCAAGTGCTCTTTCAATCTCATTTTCAACCCCAAAATGGTCAAAAATTGGTTGGGGAGCACCATAGTATTCAATTAATGAATAAAATTTGGGTAGGTAGGATTTTACAAACTGACGGATTTGTTGGTACTCCTCGCGTTCATTCACGACCAGTTTGCGAACCTCTTTTGAGAGAGAATCTCTAAGAGTTCTGTAAACTACGTTCAGGTCTGTATGCAAAAGACTCGGTGAAGAACTTTTTTCAGCCTTTTGAAGGACCCCATCCCATAGCGAAACTAGAAAATTAATATCTGAATGAAGATCTTCTTCTGGTCTTCCCTCCGCCACTGTTCTAATGATGAAACCTGCATTTTGTGGCCGTAATCGAGAGACAATATCCCTCAGCCGAACTCGCTCCGCATCATCGGTAATCTGCCTTGAAACTCCAACAGTGTTAGAAAAAGGCATATAAACCAAATTCCGACCAGGTAAGGAAATATGGCTTGTAATACGAGCCCCCTTTGTACTGATTGGACCCTTAGAAACTTGGACAATTACGTCCTGACCTTCAGATAAAAGTTGATCGATAGGTATTTTCCCATCAGATGCTTTGGTAACATCACTTTCCAGGCTTTCTCGGAGAATGTCGTCAATATAGAAAAATGCCGATCTTTCTTCGCCAATATCGACGAAAGCGGATTCCATTCCTGGTAAGACCTTCGCCACCCGTCCTTTATATATATTCCCAACTAGCCGACGCTCTTGAGGTCTCTCATGATAAAGTTCGGTCAATGCATCCCCCTCTAGAGTTGCAACCCGAATTTCGTGTGGTGAGTACTCAATGATAATGTCTTTCATGAGGTTCCCAAGCCCCCACTACCTAGTCTAAGTTCTTGATGATTGATCAAATCTCTCATCTCTCGAACCGCTTGCTCAAAGCCAACAATAATGGCCCTACTGACAATACTATGACCAATATTCAATTCCCTTAGATGTGGAAGATGACAGATCTGCTGAGTATTCTGGTAAGTCAACCCATGACCTGCGTTTACTTGCATCCCAAGCCGATGAGCTTCCAAAGCTGCATTTTCCAGTTTTTGGACGGCCTGAGAAAGAATTTTAGTATTTGCTTTAGCATGTGCATAGGGACCCGTATGCAACTCAATATCGGTTGCTCCAAATTTGGCACTGCTTTGAATTTGCTCCATATCAGGATCTATGAACAAGCTCACCCTCATCCCATTATCTCGTAGCTGTTCAATCGCTTTCCTCAAATCATCTCCTCCGCCAACGACATCCAAACCACCTTCAGTTGTTACTTCCTCTCGCTTTTCAGGTACAAGAGTTACTACTTCAGGCTGAATCTCAATTGCGAACTTCAGCATTTCTGCAGTTGTTGCCATTTCCAAATTTAAAACGGTTTGAATAGTTTCCCTCAAAACACGAACATCCCGATTCTGAATGTGACGCAGATCTTCGCGTAAATGGACGGTAATGCCGTTCGCACCAGCAACTTCAGCCAAGGCAGCCGCTGCCACGGGGTCTGGTTCAGAGGCACGTCGAGCCTGTCTCACAGTGGCAACATGATCCACATTCACATGCAGAGCGATCATTAAAACCTTTCAGGGTTCAGTAGAAGAGGGATTTGGAATTGTCAGTCCTTCAACCAAGCGTTCATTTTCCTTTTTTTCCGAGTCAGAGAGTGGAGTTGACTTGACCCAAAGGGAGATGATTGGCCACTGCTGTAACACGCTAACTTGCCTTGGAACAACTGGTTTAGGCGTGATTTGATAGCTACCCGGAGCGTATTCAAGTAAGTCTAATGTCCCGTATACGTCACTGCTATTGAGCGAATTCACTACTTCAGGTGGACCTTCGAGAAACAAGTTGAAGGTACTCGGGTTAATAAGTGAAACATATTCAGAGTTTCTAAAGTATATGGGTACATTGTCAAAGCGTTTCTTGACGGGTAAAGCTCCCAAAGTGATCTTTGCGCTATAATAATCAATCCCCTGATTCACGATCTGGAATTCTTGAGAAGGCAAATCAATTTTGACCAGCATGTCGATGGAACTGTCTAGATTATTCAGATCAATCTCTCTAGTCATCAATTGAGAGAGGGGATCCAACAGGCGTTTCGGGCCACGAATTTTAGCAGTTGGGGGAACAATCTCAATCTGCTCCAAAAGATAGCCCGCACCCAGCTGTCCACTATAGCGTGCCTGAAGTGGAAGCTCTTTTTCGATCAGCTCTTCAATCACTAATTCTACCTGATTGGGTGCAATTCTCTCAATATTCAGGGGGACTGGGGATTGTAGATTATCGGCTTCAACAGGAAATGTATAAGTTCCAGGACGTGCAGTTTCCAGGTTAAGTAGCATCCGGATTTCTGCAGGATTCAGAGAGCTACTTCGGCGCTGGCTTACCGTTGCAGAGACATTAACTTGGGTCGGGTTCACTGACACCTGTAGCATCGGTGGCAGATTCGTGAAGATGATTGGAGCAAAGAAGCTGACCTGAACCGGCTTCTCTTCTTGTTTAGCAAGAAACCAAACAGTTAGGGCCAGTACAATCGCGAGGACCTTGAATGGCAGATTATTCCGCATGCCAGCTTGGAATCGAACTTGGTTATAAAGAAGCTGCGGAATTCGGTGTTGATTCTTCTGTACGACCAATGGAGAGACTGTCGTCAAGAAGAAAATCTTCTTCAGCAGGTGATTTCTTTGTTTTCATTGAGGATGTCTTGCCACTGAGCAAGCTAAATAACATTTGCTTTAGGTCTACCTCACTTTCTCTCATAAGCTGACCTTGAAAACCTAGGCTAATCTCCTTCCGTTCCTCTGAGACAATCAAGACCACAGCGTCAGTTTCTTCTGTCAGACCCAAAGCTGCCCTATGCCGCGTACCCAACATTGTTGAGAGATTTTGATTCATTGAGACTGGCAAGATGCACTTAGCTGCGACCAGGTCCCCCTTGCGACCCAATATCACAGCACCGTCGTGCAACGGCGATGTTGGATGAAAGATACTTAGTAAAAGGCTTTCGCTGACAAGACCATTAATTGGAGTCCCACGGTCAGTAAAATTTCGGAGCCCCACTTCCTTCTCAAAAACAACCAAAGCACCAATCTTCCGTCGGGCCATAGTCCTACAGGCCGCAAGAACTCTTTCAGCAACATCTTGTTGTTGGGCTCGATTATCGCGAAAGAGTGTAATTAATCCAAATTGGGCCAATGCGTTCCGGATATCAGCTTGAAACAAAACAACCAACACCAGCACCAATGAATTTGCCAAGTTATCCATCAGCAAACCGGTAGCATCAAGCTGGAGAAACCTAGCCACCAAATAGAGCACCAGTAGGATGATCATCCCCATCAACATCGGGATAGTCCTGGTGCCCTTTATCAAAAGTAGAATGCGATAGAAAAGGAAAGAAAGCAGAAGGATATCAATTAGATCCTGCCAACGAAGTGGTACCAGACTCCAAAAGTCCATTTGGTGAGCTTTCCTTGGTCAGTTTATAGCAGGTGGATTTTTTAGAGTTTCACGAACTAAATTCCCATCAATTGTTTCGGCCTCAATTAGTTGTTCTGCCAAGTAGTCTAGCACTCGTCGATTTGTTTCCAACAGGCTGAAAGCTCTTTGATAGGAATCATGCAATAGACCCCGTATTTCTGTGTCGATCATCTTGACAGACGCATTGCTAAACCACTTGTGCTGGAGCATATCCCGCCCGAGATAAGCGTTGCGCTCCTCGGAATAAGTCAGCGGTCCGAGTTCCTCACTCATTCCCCATTGGCAAACCATCTTTCGGGCAATCTCAGTAGCTTTTTTTAAATCGTCAGAAGCGCCAGTTGTGAATCGATTAAAGACTAGATGTTCTGCCGCTCTGCCTCCCATGATCATAGCTAGTTGTCCAACCAGTTTTTTCTTTGAATAACTATGATGATCTTCGGATGGTAAGAGTTGGGTCAGCCCCAGCGCTCGTCCTCTTGGAATAATCGTAACCTTGTGAACAGGATCCACTTCTGGAATTGCTGCCGCTACAATTGCATGGCCAGCCTCGTGGTAAGCTGTCGTACGCTTTTCATCATCGGTAATTAAGAGGCTGCGCCGTTCAGCGCCCATCAAAACCTTGTCTTTGGCGTATTCGAAATCGCCTGTATCGACTTGAGGTTTGTCATTACGGGCTGCCCACAAAGCTGCTTCGTTTGCAAGGTTTGCCAAATCAGCTCCAGTGAATCCTGGTGTTCCTCGCGCAATAGATTGCAAATCAGTGTCCGAAGATAGGGGTATTTGCTTAGTGTGAACTTTAAGAATGCTCTCACGACCACGCAAATCTGGAGTTGGAACCACCACATGTCTATCAAAACGACCGGGCCTCATTAGTGCTGGGTCCAGCACATCCGGTCGGTTTGTTGCTGCAATTACAATAATTCCCTCGTTGGGAGCGAAGCCATCCATTTCAACAAGGAGTTGGTTGAGGGTTTGCTCTCTCTCATCATTACCACCTCCTAGACCTGCTCCCCGAGCTCTTCCTACTGCATCGATCTCATCTATAAAGATGATGCATGGCGCATTCTTTTTTCCCTGCTCGAAGAGATCACGAACACGACTCGCACCAACACCGACAAACATTTCCACAAAATCGGAGCCACTGATGCTGAAGAATGGGACTCCGGCTTCGCCAGCGATTGCTTTCGCTAATAACGTTTTTCCAGTCCCGGGATCTCCCATCAAAAGTACACCTCTTGGAATTTCACCACCAAGATCCCGAAACTTATCTGGATCTGAGAGGAAATCAACAATTTCTCCCAACTCATCACGTGCTTCATCGATTCCCTGAACATCCGAAAAAGTAATCGGATTATCCTTCTTCTCCGTTACTTGAGTTCGGATCTTTCCAAAACTCATGGCACGATTGCCCCCACCTTGCATCTGTCTCATGAAAAAGATCCAAATCCCAATAATCAGCAGCATTGGGAACCAACTATTCAGAATTGCCAGAAACACGTTACCACGTTCTGGAGGGCTCACTCGAATTCTAACATTGTTCTCACGAAGATTTTGGTACAAGCCAGGATAATCAGGCACCTGTGTTTGGAAGCGTTGATTTCCGTCTGTGATCCCGATTACATTGTTACCTTGGGCAACGACTTCCAAGACGGAGCCCGTCTCTACCTTGTCCATAAATTCTGTAAAGGAAATTCGCTGCTCGTTTCCAGAGCGAGAACCCATCATGTTGAAAAGAACCAACATCACCAGACCGATGATCAGCCATATTCCTAAACTACGAATCATTGAATTCACAGTTTCCTCTCTGTTAACATTTGGAATTTTAAAGAATTAGGGTGCGCCATTTTGGGTTTGCGATTTTTTTGGCGCAAACGGATCTTAACCAAAGAATTATTTTAGCAGATAAATGAATTATTCCAGCGTTTTTTTACTACCTTGATGCTTTCATACTTGTCATGGAAGTGCAAGGTACGACACCCCGCAATGCAAGGCCCAGACATCGGATCTCAATTGGCCGAGAGAATAGCCTCAGCATGAAACACTTCCCGCAATCTTATCCTCTTGATCTTGGAAACGTTGGTGTCCTGTTGAGCGACTTTATCCAACAAGAAGAGATTGGTCTGCAGATCTGCAAAATTCTGAATGAAAAGGAAATTCAAGCCCATTTACTCAGGTGGGATTCAGATGCACCCATACCACTGGATATGCTAATCACAGTTGGTGGGGACGGGACAGTACTCTATGCACTCAGTCATTTTCCAAATTGTCCTGTTTTAGCCATCAACTTTGGCAATGTTGGGTTTCTCACTGCGAGCAATCGTGAGGACTTGGGGACTGCCCTGCAGCTTGTGCTGAGTGGCCAATATGTAATCAGCCATCGATCCATGATTTGTTGTGAGCATCCTAATGGTCAACTACATGCCGTCAATGAGATTGTCCTGAAAGGTACAACTCGAATGCTAACCGTCGATCTGTCAATCAATCAAAAAGACATTAGAAGAATCCGTGGGGATGGAGTCATCGTCGGGACAGCAACTGGGAGTACTGCATATTTAATGGCTGCTGGTTCTCCGATCGTCATGCCTGAATTGCGCTGTATGATCATCACTGGTTTGAATGAATATGATTTCCGTTCGCGTCCTCTGGTTGTGACTCATGATTCCCTGGTATGCTTGGAAGTCAGCAAGGAAACTCGTGAGACGGACATTTTCCTAGCTGCGGACGGTGGTGAAAAAATCCCTTTGAAATTGGGTGACGAAATTATCATTAGAGAATCCGACCGTCAGGCCAAATTGATTTTTACTGATCCCAACTACTTTTTTCATAATTTATCTTCTCGCCTATCTTGGTAATGCTTGAATGAAGGCAAAAGTATTTTAGAACATGCGATCTCTACGCTGGTTACGACCATATCGCTGGCCATTATTAGTGTCCATCTTACTTCATGTTGGATTCTTACTATTGCTCATAGGGACTCAACCAGCTTCTGGCAGTAATCGCAGAACCATTGTTCCTCTCTTATCACTTAATTCAATCCCCGAACTTGGGAAAAGTCAGCCCAAGCGTCCCTCGTCAAAGGAACAATCTAAGGAAAAAACAAAGGCTAAGGAATCCAAGAAAAGGACGGTTAAAGAAACTAACGAAGATAAAAAAGACCCAAAGCCAACACCTCCCATTCTACAAGATAACAGCTTTGCAAAGGCTACCAAACAAATGGAAGAGATCTTTGACAAACCTCAGAATTTTCAGCCCCAAACAGCTATCGAACGATTATCCGAAGAAAAAAAAGACACAACCAAACCCTCCGTTCAGCCTTCACTCGCCGAACTTCCTGTACAAAAACAGAGCAATAAAAGTTCATCTCCAGCCACAACAAAGAAATCACCCAAAATCGTTGCGAGGAGCGGTTCAAACTTATTGGAAAATAATAAAAAGTTAGCTGCAATCATTTCATCCGCCTCCCAACTTCCGGGCAAAGCACCTCCTGTTACCTCTCTACCCAAGCGCATTGAAACCAATCTCTTTGAATTACTTGCTGGTACAGATTTAGTTCCTATCGGTGCTCCAACCCTAATGTCAGCAATGCAGGCCGTTCCAACAAGCGAGCAGCTGAGTGATCAAGAGGCTTTGGCCTACTCTGAGCAAATCAACAATGTTATTCTGGCTCTGTGGGATGTCCCCTTTCACTTGGTTGACAGCAATTTGACGGTAGTTGTACGCTTTACTGTGCAGCCAAACGGAAAAGTCATGAAATATCGAGTGGAAAATCTCTCTGGAAACAAAGCTCTCGATAATTCAGTACTGACTCTGATTCGTGACTTGCGTATGTTTCCCCCTCTTCCAGATTCATACACGCTGCCCATTTACGAATTCGGCGTTCGCTTCAGTCCAAAGCAGTTCCAATTCTGATCATGAAGATCTTTCGCATTATCCTGCTTTTCCTAGTTTTATTGGGTGTCTCAGGGAATTCACATGGAGTGGACTACTTTGATGTGAATAGCCCTAGGTTCCGACCATTACAGGTTGTCTTGGTAACCAATCCTCCCGGAGTAAGCAGCAAAAAACTTTACAATGCGATTAGAGAGAATCTTGAGCGGACTCTATTCTTCAGTGTGGTTGATCCTGTAGTTGCAGCTGCCAGCGAGCTTGCCTTCGTTTGGAATTTGCAACTGAGTAATCAGCGCCAAACTGTGCAGGGGATTCTGAAAGATCTTAAAGAACAACGCATTCGCAGAAATTTTGAGATCAGAATCAACAATAGTGATCTGCAGCAAGCTGCTCGCGAACTCTCTGACCAAATGGTTCAGGAAGTTCTTAATGTTCCTGGTTTAGGTCAAAGTCGGATTGCCTATACTGCAAAGCCACCAGGAAGCAATAAGCAAATTCGCCTTATCGACTTTGATGGTAAAGTGGACGAACGGTTTTCTTACGAATTAGGAGCTTCAAACCTCGCACATTGGTCACCAAATGGCCAAATCCTGCTCTACACTCACTTTACGACGACCTCCACAGAATTAGCTCTGCAACCGGTTGATCGTCCCCGGGCTAGACTGCTGCGATTCCCAAGAGAAATTCAACCGATGGGCGGATCCTGGGCGCCTGATGGAGAAGAGATCTTGGTTACCGTAATGAAAGAAGGGAATGCAGACATCTTCCGATATCAGTTAAACACTGGTGAGATGTTTCCTCTAGTCAAGTGGCCAAGCCTGGAAACCTCTCCAGCATGGTCACCAGACGGTCAAACAATAGCTTTTGTCTCTGATCGTCAACGATTTCGACAACCTGGAATTTACCTATACGATATTGAAAGCCGTGAAGTAAAGAACCTACCTTTTGAAGGCAAATATTCGAGTGCCCCTCGATGGTCCCCAAATGGTCGTCAGCTACTTTTTGAAGCCCAACAGGAAAAATATTTTCAAATTTTTAAGTACAACCTCGACACCGATCAGATCCAACAACTTACCTTTGGACCCTTCAATTCTGAGCAGCCTGACTGGTCTCCGAATGGACAGCAAATCGTCTTTAGTTCAAGACGTGGAGGAGTCCACAAACTTTATTTTATGTCGGCTTATGGCGGTCGCACAATTCGTGTCACCAATCAGCCAGCTGGGGTTGCGGAAACAGCTCCAGCATGGAGCAAGTAGGTTTATATGAAGCGCACTCCACAAGTAATCATCATCCTTCTTTTCTGTGCGTCACTTCTTGGGTATTCATCATTAGTTTCAGCACAATCGAATCTCGATGCTCAAGTGGCAAAACTGCAAGCAAGTCTGGAGCGGCAAGATAAGATCCTTAAGACTCTTCAAGGATTGACAGCTGAACAAGCAAGAACACAAGGAGAGTTAAACCGGCTTCCACTTGCAGTCGAAGATCTTGATGAAGTCCGGAGAGATATTCGGGTGATTGCAGAGAGCCTGCAGCAACTTCAGAGGGAAGTCGATGATCTTCGGCGAGATCTGAAACAAGCTAAGCTCACACCGGCACCAGCCAGCAAAAATTCTGGAGGTGGTGAACCGCTGGTGATTGGACTACTGGCTCTACAATCAGGAGACATTAACCGGGCTGTTGACCAGCTGCAACCTCTGCTGACTGGGAATAACGAATATCGTAAGGATGATTTACTGATGGTTTTGGGTAATGGCTTTTTGCAAAGTGGTTATCCAGAACAAGCAGCCTCTCACCTGAGTACACTGGTTCGAACTTTTCCACAGAGCCAGCACTTGCCATCAGCTCTTTTCTTACTAGGACAGGCGTTCGGTGACATGCGGGATGAATCTCGCAAATATACCATCTGGAAAGCCTTGATTGAAGAGTATCCGAACCACCCGATGGCCCTCAAGGCAACTCGTTCTCTGGAAGCGATTCTCCGTTGAAGCCTCGCTCTCGCCTTGCTCAGAGACTCCAGGAGGCGCTACTAGAAGCTAAAGTACCTCTTCAAAACAGCTTCCTACTTTGTGTTAGTGGGGGAAGCGACTCGATGGCACTTCTAAACCTCTTCAAAGAAATTTTTCCTTCTTCCCATCTCCACATTCTGCATTGCAACCACGGAGTACGAAGTGCAGCCTACCATGATGCGGTTTTTGTCGGGGAACAGGCCAAATTGCTCCAAATTCCCTTCCATCTACGTATCCACGGAGGCTTGAAGCAGTTACCCAGTGGGTTCCAAGCAGTCGCCAGAGAATGGCGCCGTCAGGAAGCTGAACGTCTCTGTAAATTGCTGAAACTTTCTTTCATTGTGCAGGGCCACCATAAGGAGGATCAATTAGAAACTCGCGTACATCGAATTGTGCGCGGAACACACCTGAGCAATTTACAGGGAATACGGGTGAAGCAAGGACACTGGCTCCATCCTCTCCTTGGCTTCACAAAGCTAGAGCTCAGAAATTATCTCCTCAAAAATGATCTACTCTGGAAAGAGGACCCAAGCAATGCCGACAACAAGTACACTCGAAATTATCTAAGGCATGAGGTAATCCCCAAACTGCAACAAGTTGCGGGGGGAGCATTGGAACAAAGGCTTGAAGAACTCTCCCTACAAAGCTTGGCTTTGAAGGAACACCTTCATGCAGAGCGTGAGACTATCTGGTCAAAAGTATGTGTCCAAGAATCCGATGTCCTAAAGCTCCGTAACCTAGAATTAATCCGATTATCTGACCTAGTCTGTTGGGAGATTCTTCATCACTGGTTAAAAATGAATCACCTTAATCCCAGCTTTGAGCGATTGCAGGGTTTAGCCAAACAGGTCAAAAAATCACCTCGCACCCCTTGGTGCTGGCAGATTGGAAAGGGTTGGCAAGTTCGATCCAAAAGTAGCCAGCTGACTCTTGAACAAATCGTTGACGCTTCAACAAAGGTACTGCGTGATTAGATTCAGCCTAATGGCTTGAACTCGATTCTTCCGTTTCTCAGTTGAACATAGAGTTTTTGCCCATCTTTGACGGTTCCCGAGAGAAGAGCCCTTGCCAAAGGAGTTTCGAGTTCCTTCTGAATTGCTCTTTTCAGCGGACGTGCTCCGTACAGTGGATCAAACCCTGTTTCACTCAGCAATTTTATTGCGTCTGGGCTCATCTCTAGTTCAATTCTGCGCTCATCGAGTCTCTTCTGTAATCTCTTCAACTGGATCTGCACAATTTCCAGCAAATCTTCTTGTTGCAAAGGATGAAATACAATCGTGTCATCGATTCGATTTAGGAACTCAGGACGGAAGTGCCCCTTCAACTCGGCCAGGACAGACTGTCGAATGGCTTGGAAATCTACTTTGTTATCGGTTTGCTCCATGATCCTTGTGGAACCAAGATTGGAAGTCATCAGAATAAGTGCATTGCGAAAATCTACAGTCCTGCCCTGAGAGTCTGTCAGTCGACCATCCTCCAAAATCTGTAGTAAAATATTGAAGACATCATAATGGGCCTTCTCAATCTCGTCGAAGAGAATGACACTGTAAGGCCTTCGGCGAATCGCTTCCGTTAACTGACCGCCTTCTTCGTAGCCCACATAGCCTGGAGGAGCACCGATCAGTCGAGCCACAGCATGTTTTTCCATATACTCGGACATATCGATCCGCACCATGCTTTGCTCATCATCAAAGAGAAACTCTGCTAATGCACGGGCTAGCTCGGTCTTCCCCACCCCAGTTGGTCCAAGAAAAATGAAACTTCCGAGGGGTCGTTGTGGATCATTGATGCCAGAACGTGCTCTCAAAACTGCATCTGAAACGGTCTCAATTGCTTGATGCTGTCCGACTACACGCTGTTGTAGATGCTCAGGAAGTCGGAGTAATTTTTCATGCTCACTTTCCAACATTCTACTGACAGGAATTCCAGTCCATCGAGCCCCAATCTCAGCAATGTCATCACTGCTGACTTCTTCACGTAAGAGTTGGTTCTGATGCTTCTCCGCAGTCATCTGAGCTTGTCTAAGCTGATTCTCCAGATCTCTCAAAACTCCGTATTCCAATTTGGCGGCTTCTTCCAAATTATAGTTTCGCTTGGCCTGTTCAATTGCAAGTCGGGTTTCCTCAAGTTGCTTTTTCAAATCACTCAAGGATTGTAATGATTCTTTTTCCTTACTCCATTGCAGCGTCAGTGTGTCCATTTTGTTCTGCAAATCTGCCAACTCACGACTGAGAATCTCGAGACGCTGGATAGAGGCTGAATCCTCTTCTTTCTTCAAAGCTTCTTTTTCAATTTCGAGTTGTAGAATTCTTCTCGAAATTTCATCCATCTCTGCCGGCATTGAGTTGATCTCAACTCTAAGTTTTGCAGCGGCTTCATCCATCAGATCGATCGCTTTATCAGGTAGAAACCGATCAGCGATATAGCGATTGGAAAGGGTAGCTGCTGCAATGAGCGCGTTATCCTTGATCCGAACACCGTGGTGAATTTCATAGCGTTCTTTCAGACCACGCAAAATTGAAATCGTATCTTCAACGCTTGGTTGGTCGACCAAAACTTGCTGGAACCTACGCTCCAGTGCGGGATCTTTTTCGATATGTTTTCGATATTCATCAAGCGTGGTTGCCCCAATACAATGCAATTCACCCCGGGCTAGCATTGGCTTCAGCAGATTACCGGCATCCATAGCACCTTCTGTCTTTCCCGCTCCAACTACGGTGTGTAGTTCATCTATAAACAGAATGATTTCACCATCAGATTTTTGGACCTCCTGAAGAACAGCCTTCAGGCGCTCTTCAAATTCACCTCGATACTTGGCACCGGCAATCAAGGCTCCCATATCCAGGGATACGATACGTTTATCTTTCAAACTATCGGGAACATCATTACGAACAATTCTTTGGGCCAAACCTTCCGCAATTGCAGTTTTACCAACTCCAGGTTCCCCAATCAGCACAGGATTATTCTTTGTACGGCGAGATAGAACCTGCGTAACTCTTCGAATTTCATCATCTCTTCCAATCACTGGATCAAGCTTGCCTTCTTGAGCTTGCTTGGTGAGATCCTGTCCGTATTTTTCTAAGGCTTGGTAGGTTTCTTCAGGATTTTGTGAATTGACCCTTTGATGGCCTCGAACTTCTTCTAAAGTCTTACGAACTCTCTCCTTGGTGATTCCAGATTCTGCCAAGAAGCGTCCGGCACTACCCCTCTTACCCTCACCCACCAAAGCTAAAAGCAGATGCTCGACGCTGATGAAGGAATCCTTCATCTTCTTGGATTCTTCTTCAGCACTGACGAGGACCTGATTTAATTCTCCTGAGCCACTCACTTGCGTTGCGGAGGATCCACTGAGGGTAGGTAGTGCATCTAATCGTTGTGCTAGTTGCATCTGAAAAGTGGGTAAGACAATCTCCATCTTTTCCAACAATCGCGGAATCAGGCCATTTTCTTGAGCCACGAGTGCTTGCAAAAGATGAATACTGATAATCTGAGTGTTTTGCCTCCGAATCGCTTCATTCTGAGATGCCTCTAGGGCAAGCAAAGATTTTTCTGTGAATTTCTGCGGATCCATAAAATTCTCCAATGACTTATTGATTGTTAGCACTCATATTATTAGAGTGCTAACAAAAAAGCAAGTGTTGCAATAAATACTCGCTCTCAAGTTGAAGAGCATTGTTCAAACTAAATTTTAAAAAATTCTGAGGGAGTTTAACTACGACTCATCCACAGAGGTCATGAATTGATCGTAGCCGGTCATCTCCACGTATCCGACGCCTTGTATAGGTTGTCCATTCTGAGTGCCTTGCACACGAACTGATCCTTCCCAGTAAGAAACCGTAGTTTGTAATTCCTGGTCACTCATTCTAGGTGAAATTTCCAGATCAAGATTTTCAGAAGCTAGCTTCAAGGTCCACCCCGCCGGATAGGATGCTCCGCTGTTGGGACTTTTCCAAAATTCAACGACCTTGAGAGCTACTTCTTCAAAGTTCAGATTTCGGCTTTCTCCATTTGGATTGACCAATTTGCCCGAACTTTGTTCATCTGGTTTTCCAGCTTTATCTCGCAGTTGATAGTACATCAAATCTGTCCCATCGTTCAGTTGCAGTGCGAACCAATCCCAGCCTACTTGGTTTGACTCAAGGACGCTTGTACTCCACTCACGATCCAACCAACTTGAACCAGTAACATCAAAAATTCCGTCAGGAGTGATTACTTCACCACTCGCAATCATTCGTGTGAAAGAATAGTAATAAGAGGCATTGCCCGGTTCTTTCCCTTTCTGGCTCAGTCCCTGATTCCCTTGGAGTACCAATGGCTTAATTGGAGTCACTTCTAGATTGATCCCAAATTCTTCCGTCTTAGCAAATAGTTGCCATTTCATGGGATCCTTACTCACTCCTTTGATCTCCCAATCATCTAACCAAATTCTTAGAGGCTGTGCGTCCACTCCAGCCAATCCCAAAGCAGCACGTTGAAAGCGTTCCGCGTGGTAAAAGCGATTTTCCTGAATATCCGAAAGAGCCAGATGCCCCATATAGAGTTGGTTTGTTCTCCAAGGTGAACCGGATTCTTCGGGAACTTCTGGTACTAGCGAATTTCGAAACAAGGTCACTTGAAAACCGAAGTGACGTCCGACTTCATTCTTTAGATTCCCAGTAAAATACCACCACTCATTGCGAAATTCGGGATGATCAGCGTGATCACTGGGAAATGAAAAAGGCCTTGGCTCCAGCGCACGTGCGTAGCCGGACACATCGCCACCCCCCAATGCCTCTGCCACATTTAGGTTGCTATTACCCTGGATTGGCAGCTCTCGTTGATGAAGCGCATACCAAGTGAACCCAAGGAGAGTTAGAAAACCGCAGAAAGCCAAAATCAATTTATAGTTTCGCATTCACCTCATGAAATGAAAGTAAGAGAGTTGTCACCAACAATTATTGGATCTTGATCTGAGAGAAAAGTCTAAGAATGTTTAGTACAAGATAAAATAATAAATGAAACCAGCGAACTAGCTGTAGGATCGAAATGAATGGTGGGAGGAAGAGCGTGTCAGATCTTGGCAAGCTGCATTCAAACAAATTCTTGATGGGAAATCAGACTTTTTGGAAACCAGAGCAATTATTTCAATGAAAGTGCTTCAGTTTAAAATAGGAAGGTGTTCTTGATAGATGGCTCGGAAGGCTTTGATCAGGTAATCTGCGTCAAGAAAACCACAAGTCTCTCTGATTGAGTGCATGGCAAGCATCGCAGCGCCCACATCAACGGTTTCTACCCCAAGACGAGCTGCGGTGATCGGACCAATAGTAGAACCACACGCCAGATCAGTGCGCATCACAAATTTTTGAATAGGGACATCACACTGATAACAGATTTGTTCGAACCAAGCTTCTGTCCTTGCAGAGGTAGCGTAACGGCCTTGAGAATTCCGTTTGATGACTGGTCCTTCATTCATTTGAGGAAAGTGATTTGGATCGTGCTGTTCTGCGTAATTAGGATGAACAGCGTGTGCCATGTCTGCCGATACAAGGATCGAATTGGCTACTGCGCGTTCGTAGGCTTGTGGAGACCCAGTCTGCTCCGCTAGTCTTCTGATAACAAATTCCAGAAAGGAGGAATGAGCGCCCTCAGTTGTTTGACTGCCAATTTCTTCGTGATCGTAACAAACCAAAACCTGAGTCCAAGGCTTCGGAGAGTTGGAGTGACAAAGGGCCTGTAATCCGGTAAAGCAACAGAACAAGTTATCCAAACGCGCTGAGGCAATGAATTCCAGATCTGGCCCCCAGCACTGCGCTGATTGGGTATCGTAAAGACTTAAATCCCAACTACGGATCTTGCTCTCCTCCAAATCCAATTCCTCTGCAAGCCAGAACTTCAAAGCATCTTCAGTTTCCCAGTTTTGACTCTTGGTCAAAATGGGTGGAAGATGTTTTTGCTTGTTAAGTTGTAGGCCTTTATCATTTACCTCACGATTCAAATGAATCGCTAGCTGTGGGATTCTGAGCAGTGGTCGATTACAGAGAAGAGGATAAGTTTTCAGCCCATTTTCTGATTCAACGAAGACCCTTCCTGCCAAAGACAAATCTCTATCAGTCCAAGTCCCTAACAACACCCCACCATATACCTCCACTCCCAGTTGACGGTAGCCACTACGGGTGATATTTGGATGGGGCTTGAGCCGTAGATTGGGGCTATCAGTATGGGCTCCAATAATGTGGGCTCCATGATCTGGAAGAGATTCTCCCTGAATCCAAGCAACAATGCTGGTTTCACCCCGAGTGACATAGTATTTTCCGCCCTGCTCCGTCTCCCACAGTTGACTTTCCCGCAACTCAAGGAAGCCACTGTCTATGAGTTGACGCTTGATTGATTGAACTGCATGGAAAGGCGTCGGAGACAAATTCAAAAATTGGAGCAAGTTTGAAACGGACGACATAAAAATTACAGGGCCATTGCCACTAAAATAATTATTAAGTAAATACCAAACATGATTGTAGATTTTGTCTTGGTAAGGGTGTAGTTATCACTCCAGAAGAGATAGATTGCCAACGCAGTAGCCCCAACCAGCATATATACTAATTCGATCTGCGGTAAATTCACTGGGGTAACAGACCCGGTCAACACCAAAGCAAGTAGGATTGGGACACTAAGGCAAATACAAATATCAAAAATATTGCTTCCGAAGACATTGGATATTGCAGCATCGTAATTACCCCTTTTCGCACTCAGAACAGAAAGTACTGTATCTGGCACCGAAGTCCCGGCTGCGATCACAATGAAGCCCATAATCACCGCATCAATACCAAGAAGATCACCAAGCTGGATGGAGGCCTCAACCAATATGTGTGAGGCTAAGCCCATTACCAGCATCATTCCTAATATCCACTTCCATGCGTGAGGTTCATCCCGAATTTCCAATTCAGATTCTTCTTCCTCTTCAACACTAGCTTCAGTTTCTGCTGGAACACACTCATTATTATCCTCTTCAGCCAAATTTCTTTTGTGTTTGCGATAATCAATGTTTAACCAAAAAATATAGCCCACGTAAGCGAGAATAAATAATGCAGCAACACCAAAACCCCAGGCATTAGGGAATGCCAACAAAGCTACGAGCAACAAAATTACCACGCCAAAATACATCAAGCTGTCTCTCCAAACCACCTCCTTACCAATTTTCATTGGCCCTTTAGCAACTAGGCCTGCAGCAGCTGGAATGATTAAGACGTTGTAAAGCGCAGATCCTACAATCGACGAAATACCCACTTCAGCTCTTCCCAACAAAATCACCGCAATGACTGCAACACAAAATTCTGGGAATGAACTAGCAACAGCATCAATCACAGCTGCTTTAATTGATTCAGGGAGTTTGTGTTTCTCCTGAACATAATCCGCAGCTGGCTGGAAAAAATCTCCCGCTCGCCAGATAGCAATGGAGGCGAAAACAATTAAGCTCACCCACAAAAGGAACGATACTGGCCAAATTTTGAGCCCCACTAAATGAAGAATAGCCAAGGCCATGATCACCACCGTTAAGTTTGCAACATGGTGGTATATTCCCCCACCAAAGAAAAAGCGCAGGGGCTGGACAAGGTTAAAATTCATTGTGATCTCTGAGAAGAATTGTTCGAAGAAGAGCTTTGCAAAACACCCTCGCTACCTTCGCGTAATCGCCGCAGATTATCGCGATGGCAATATATCAGAAGCAGACTCAAAGCGGCTTGAATTGCAGTTAAATCCCATGTTGGCATCTCTGTCATCATCCCTGGCAAAACAAGACTGACAGCTGGTAATAGGCAAAGCATCACAATTGCTGAAAGGCTGGATATTTTTTTCCAGGCAAAAATCAGCAACCAAGTTCCCATACCCACTAACGCTAGGGGATAATAGACCGCTAATAGCGTTCCAATTTGACACGAAATCCCCTTACCACCCTTGAAACGCAGAAAAACTGGAAAGACATGCCCAAGAATTGCGAAGGCCCCAACCAGCATCAGAGTTCCAAATGCAGGTTCAGGCGTTGGCTCTTCCACCAGCAGTAAACCTGCTATCACAACAGCAAGCCACGCTTTACCAAAATCCAGAATGAATGTCAGCGCTCCAGGTAATTTACCACCAACTCTCATGACGTTGGTCATGCCAATGTTTCCACTGCCCTGCTGGCGCACGTCCACACCCAACCAGAATCGGCCGATCAACAGTCCAAAAGGGATGCTTCCGAGGAGATAGGCAATGAGGAGAGAAATAAGGAGGGACATTCAGCTTGGTTTCAAGGATTCGTAAAAGCTGAAAGCTCTGAATTTCGCTCAAACAGAACTCCCAGCACTCACTGACCTATCTCGTTTGACAACTCAAACTCATTCTTTGTATTCGAGATCCCCCATGAGGCTGTCATCGACTGCAAAATCGAAGTCTGGTTCTAATTCCAATTGAGGACTTGCTTCAGGAGAATTGTTTGCCTCGCCTTCCTTTGTTTGTTGCGGGGCTGGTCCAACCGGAGCAGGCTGACTCATTGGTGCTGAACCGAGTTGAGCACCATATGGATAGGTGTGAGCTTGCCTACGCTGCAACTGTGCCGGACTCGGCACAAGAATCGCTGCAGTCAGCAACAGCAGCGCGAGAGCAAAACATCCGCAGTAAATCAGTCCGTTAAAGTACAGATCGTACTTTTGCTTATCAAGATAATAAGTGACGGTTTCAAAACCACTGTAGGTGCGATAGCTTACCTTCCCCATACCACTATAAAAGTAGTACATCCCGAAGGTCATCATTCCCAGGGTTGCCAAGAAACCAATCGTGTAGAGATTAGAGTAAGTTTGATTCTGAGGCATACGCCCTCTGTATGACTAAAAGCCCAAGGCACAGCATGCTTCACCTCGTCTCAGAGACTGGGCAAACTTATTGCACTTTGGACAGAATCTAGCTCCAAATTCTCAGGAATTCATGGAGCCAAGTTTTTGCCTTAGTTGTTCTATCGGCTGTTTAAAACAAAACTTGAGTCCTTTTTTCGATTGCCTCTCTGGACCTCTTGCTTTAGCACTATTACTTAGCTTCTATCTCCCCGGGATGAGCCCGGCAATTCATCAACGACCGAAGTCCACATCAACATGACAGACAAATTTCAGGATAAATCTCAGGTCATTGAAGCTGAGTTAACTCCCCAAGACGAAGAATTTCTCAAAGAAATCAATCAGCAGATTCTAAAATTCCTTGAGAAAGACGAAGAAATTTTAGAGTTTGACCCGATGAACTCCTACCAACGTAGGCTCGTACATCAGATGGGCTCATTATATCAACTTAGCAGTAAATCTGTGGGTAGCCGAGATGAGCGCTATGTCTGTTTGCTCAAATCACAGTCGCTTGGAGAAATTCTCGCTGCACCAGAAAAACCGGAAGAATCCCCGGAACCAGTTCCACGAAGCGGAGTGATGATTGATAGAGGCAACGAAATCTTTTATTGTCGTCCAGGTCAGAAGATTGTTTTGAGAGCTGATGGTAGCTTTGGAGTTCCAACTTCAGATAACACCATGAAAGTCTTGGATGAGAGAGATATGGACAACGGTATGTTTCGAATTCAACGCAACCACTTGATTTGCCCTCAGGATGAGCAGTGGTGAGAACTGGAAGGAATGGTCAAACTTTGGTTTGGCCTACTTAGGCGACGCTGTCTATGAACTTTGGTGTCGCCAATATGCTTTGCAGAGAAGCCAAAATGCCAACCAGGTGCATCAGTGGGTAGTAGAGTTGGTTCGCTGTCAAACACAATCAAAATTAGCGTCTCTCTGGTCAGGAATGTTGAGTGAGGAAGAACTTCAAGTTTTTCAACGTGGGAAGAATCAAAAACCACAAACACGGCCTAAGCATGCAACGGTTGAGGAATATCGGATGGCGACAGGCTTTGAATGTGTTATCGGTTATTGGCATCTCGAACAACGTGATCGACTGAACGAGATGATGCATCTTCCGGAATCCAGAAAATTGATTGAGGCACACACTGCAGAAATCTAAATGAACGTTTACTTGACTGCATTATTATTTATTTTGACGATTGGAGTGGTGATTTTCCCACTTTTTTTCAGCCGAATCCAACGGCATGAACTGCAGAAAGCCGAAGCAGATTTAGATACCAGTGAATCTGACGCACTATTGAGTGCACTCAGCGAATTGGAGGACGATTTTCAATTAGGACGGCTAAACAAAGACGAATACCAGCAGCAAAAAATTCGCCTACAACGTCAATATTTGAAGCTTAAAGAAACCCCCGAAAACGGATGACGAGCCAGCTTCTGAAAAACTTACGCCGACCCTCCACTCTGCCTAAATCGAGCCAGAAGCAGGGAAAACAAACTCAAAATGCCAAGGAACGCGTCCTTTACATCTGGGGCTTATTCAGCCCCTCCAAACCCTCAGCAGTTCAGGCCAAACAAGCAGACACTGAGATTCGTTCCATCTCCATGATGGGTCTCCTGATAGGTTTTCTACTGATTATGACTTTGGTGGGAGTGGTCGGTGATTACGGTGTGATCGCCACCTCCAGACTCAATGACCAAGATTTCCGCTTGCGTCATGAAATGCAGGAAATGCGAGTTCAGGAGCAAGAACTGCTGGCCGAAGTCCAAGCGCTACGAACAAGCTCCGAATACATCGATTTTCTAGCTCGGCGTGATTTGGGATTAGTCAAATTGGACGAATTGATCTACTACTTACCCGAACAAATTTCTCTGCCAAGAGAATCCTCCTACTTGGTCTTTCCTTCTAGTCAACATCCCCGTCGTCAAGTGGAGCGAGTTTTAGAACCCTTACCCCCTTTGGCAGAAAATCGACCTGAAGCTCTGTTATTCACAAGTAATACAAACTCTCCCTTAAATGGGGAAGCTTCACAGTGAGCTAGTAATTTTTTCAAATTCCCTCTGAGAACTCTCTCGTCTGGATAACTGAGTCGTACGCAAAGACTTGCAGGTTGCCACCCTCCCAATTCTCCAGAAACATCCTTCAACAACGGGATCAAGCGGTACGGAGCCTCATAGATTACCAATGTGGTCTGCCAAAGTCTCAGGCTTTGTAAAGCCTTTCGACGGAGCTCTGGCTTGCGGGGAAGAAATCCAGCACAATAAAATTCCTGACAAGGTAACCCACTGACAACTAACGCTGTCATCAGCGAAGAAGGCCCGGGTAAAGAGACAATTTCACCCTGGCTTGCGATGATAGCTTGGATCAAGCGATAACCGGGATCTGCAAAAACTGGAGTGCCTGCATCTGAAATTAAGGCGAGCTGTTTGCCATCTTTCAGCAAATCCAGTAAATCTCTGATCTGCTCTGACTCATTGTGTTCGTTGAGAGTTCGTAGATTTTGTTGAATTCCGTGATGCTTGAGAAAACGACTGCCAACCTTCCGTTCTTCACAAATCACTTCATCGACAGTTTTCAGAACTTTCAGTGCCCGTAAAGTAATATCACCAGCATTTCCAATTGGAGTTGGGACGAGAAAGAGTTTACCCATGGACATAAGATCTAATTCACCAATGGCTTTGATAGTGGGCAACGGAGAGACGCCTTCTCAAACCTTATTGGCTCAGTTTTGGGACAAAGTAGACTTGAGGATCGGAGCGGATGGCGGTGCAAATCGATTATTGTCGTTAGGGCTAAAACCAGATTTTGTAGTCGGAGATCTGGATTCACTTACTGAAGCAAATCAAAAGCAATTTCAAGCTTCCCAGTTGCATCTGATCGCTGATCAAGAGACCAACGATGTGTCAAAGGTCCTTGAATTTTGTCATCAACGAGGGATCAAGGCCGTTCATCTCTTGGGGATGCAAGGGAACCGGACAGATCATTTCATGGCCTGCCTGGACGCTTGCTTTGGCTTCAAAAATCTGCTGGAAATCAGCCTGTGGAATGAAGCTGAACGGATGGATCTTTCGACTGGGAGATGGGCGGCCGTGCTACCTCTAGGCACCACAGTTTCACTGATCCCAACTTTTGGACCTGTGACTGAAATTAATAGTTGGGGCTTGGATTATGCCCTTGCTGGTCGAAGTCTGTGTCCTGGTCAGCCACCGTCTGGTGTTTCCAACCTGAGTGTTCAACCGGATGTTAGAATCGAATTTTCAGAGGGCACTTTGCTAGTTGTTACTCAACGAAAACGAATCGAGTAAAATGGGGTGTGAGATTTCAAGGTAGGTTCCTAAGAATTTAGGGAGAGTCGTTGCCTTGTTTTGTGAACAAAATCGACTAAAAAGACCAAGAATACCCCACCAAACAACCCTACAACCAGCGAGAGTGCTAGAATCAATCGAGTATTGGGCTTACTAGGATTTTCAGGACGAATGGCCCGATCAATGATTCGAACCAGAAGTTGTTGGCCAGACTGCAATAGTTCCAACCGTGATTGATTTTGAGCAAATTGAATTTTCAATTTTGAAATTTCCTCTGATTCTCGCCCAGCTCCAGTTGACTGGCCATCTCTTTGTTTGTTGAGTTCAGCTAGTTTTGCCTCCAATACTCCGATTTCTGCTTTCATGCCTGCTATGCTTGCTGCATTAGGTTGAGTCTTTTCAAGTACACCCAACTCAATTTGGCGATCAATCAAGCGCTGCTGAAGATTTTCCAGAACTAAAGAACTGACAGAGATTGAATTCCCCATTTCTGCCGATTTCACTTCAATAGATTTTTCTGCTCCCAATTGACTCAAGGTTTGACCCAGACTATTTAAGTCGCGCTGCAAATCGATAATTTCTTGAGAGAGCAAGTAGTCATTGGCCCAACGCAACCCATCATTAGCTAGGCTTGTTGCCAGTTCTGGGTTGTGAAATTGGACTGTTAGTGATGTCAGTCCAGAGGATCTTTCGGTTTGAAATGCAAAGGTAGGATTTTTGGTATTTCCAATCAGTGACGCAGCTGCAAATTCATCTGGAGAGATCAAATCGTTTGGTAGGGCGTAGGTATCCGTCGTAGGATCATACAGATCTGCTAGAATCAAAGAGGTCAAGCCTGTGCGATCAAGAAAAAAAGAGACAAACTCAATTTTTTGGAAAAGCCTGATTGTGCGCTGATTGAGGAATTCCTCTTCCAGATCGACTATTCTACCTTCATCATTCTTTTGCTGAAGGTTGACCGGATTTAAGGGGATAACTTCGTAAGAAACTCTGGCTACATAGGTTTTCTGAGTCAACTCCAAATAAGACCAAGTACCAAGAAAAGCAATCAGGAGGCTAGCTAAAAGTATCCACCAATTTCGCTTCAAACTAAGTTGCAACTCTGAGAGATAGAAGTTGGTACCCTTGGAATTTTGAGGATGGTATGGATGAGGAAATTGGGTGACGTTGGAGCTGGTGTTCAAATCTTTGAACTGATCATTTTCTTGTTGCTCCGATAACATATTGAATGACTGAACCTAGAATTTCTATTGACGAGGTCCAACTTGAATAATGATTCGATGGTAACGCTTTTTTCCAGCCCTCAACAATACTTCGCCCTCAACAAAATGCTCAACAGTCAAAGTAGCGTCTAATTCTTCAACTCGTTCCTGATTCAAGTAAAGACCGCCTTGCTTCAGTAACCGTCTAGCTTCACTACGACTTGGGCACATTCCTACTTCCACAAATAAATCTAACAGTAGGATACCTTCTGTTAGTCTTGTTCGGGTAATCTCAGTTGCGGGAACTTGGCTCCGATCTCCACCTCCCCCAAAAACCGCTTGAGCACCCTTTTCTGCTTTTCGGGCTTCTTCTTCACCGTGCGCCAAACTTGTGGTCTCAAAAGCCAACACTGCTTTGGCTTTGCGAATATCTGCCCCCTCCAACTGCTCCAGTTCCTCAATCTGTTCTTGTGGCAAATAAGTGAACAGTCTTAAGCACTTAGCCACATCAGCATCATCAAGATTGACCCAGTACTGGTAGTATTCGTAGGGTGAAGTTCTTGTTGGATCCAACCAGATAGCTCCAGACTCAGTCTTACCCATCTTCTTACCACTGGCAGTAGTCAACAATGGATATGTAAAACCGAATGCATCGTGCTGGTCGACGCGTCGAATCAGGTCCACCCCAGAGATAATATTCGCCCATTGATCATCACCCCCAAGTTGTAGTGTGCAGCCGTAACCTCGCTTCAATTCTAGAAAGTCGTAAGCTTGCAGGAGTTGGTAGTTGAACTCTAGAAATGAGAGGCCTGTTTCCAGACGAGCTTTGTAAGTCTCGAACGAAAGCATCCGATTGACTGAGAAATGGCGACCAATGTCACGAAGGAAATCCAGATAGTTTAGATCCCGCAGCCATTCTGAATTGTTAATCTGTAGATTTTCTTCATCAAATCTGAGAAAGCGTCCAAACTGAGGACGAATGGCTTCGATATTTTGCTGAAGTTGCTCTTCTGTGAGCATCTTGCGCATCTCAGTTTTCCCACTCGGATCTCCTACCATCGCAGTCCCACCGCCCATCAGAGCAATGATTCGATGTCCGTGGCGTTGCAAGTGGGCTAATCCCATGATCGGAATCAGATGACCCACATGCAGTGAATCAGCAGTTGGATCAAATCCACAATAGGCACAAATGGCTTGTTGATCCATCCTGGATGCCAATTCCTCTGGATGGGTTTGCTGCTGGCAGAAACCCCGCCATTCAAATTCTTTCAGGACGCTCAAGGCTGGAACTCGCTAGATTCTGCAGAAATAAGGAGGATCAAAAATGTAGGAATTTTTTAGAAGCTCGCTGTACCCGAACAGACTTCGTCACAGGTCACAGATTCATGGCCACACTCGGCCACAAAAAACTGACCGTTGAAACATTCACATACCCCACTCCAACGGAAGTCGATCTTCACGTCACCAGAGGCTGTTTCATAAGGAAAATTATAGACGTTGTCTTCACAAATAGAGCGTTGTCGCCATTGATTGGCAGTCTGAGTTGGAGGTGGTATAAAGCGAGAGGGAGCGCTAGTCATTTGACAACTCTGCAAGCAATCATTGTAGACTTCAAAGCAGGTATCTCCCTGAAGGAATCCCCCAAGTTCTCGGCATTGAGGAAAACCGTATTGAGGATGCTCCACCACGCATCGTTCCAAGCAAGAACTTTCAACTGCGCTTACAGTTGGTGCACCCAAGCTCATCAACCCGATTGCCACAGTCAGGATTCCCCACCATAACTTATTCATGCCAACCTCTCCTTCCGGAAAACGCTTCTTGTAAGGTGATTTCGTCCACATATTCTAAGTCTCCTCCGGCTGGCAAGCCTCGAGCAAGCCTAGTGATCTGAGGGACCAAATCTGCTAACTCGGACTGCAAAAATCCAGCCGTGGCTTCACCCTGTACTGTCGGGTTGGTTGCCAGAATCAGCTCGTCTGCTCCATCTTTTTCCAGTCTTTTGCGAAGGCTGCGAATTTGCAGTTGGTCTGGTCCAATTCCTTCAAGTGGGGACAGTGCACCCAGCAACACATGATAAACGCCCTGATAGACCCTGCTTCGTTCGATTTGGAAAACGTTGTTGGGCTGCTCTACCACACAGATCAGGCGCTGATTCCTCATTTGATTACTGCAAACCGAGCAAGTCCCAAGGTCTGTGAAGCCATGACAGATATTACATTGATGGATTCTTTCCTTCACCTGTCGAATGGCTTCCGCCAGATTCCCTGCTTCTTCTGGAGTATACCGAAGTATCCCAAAAGCAAGCCGAAGCGCAGTCTTCTTTCCGATCCCGGGTAATCGCGACAACTCACGTGACAAACGATCCAACGACTCTGGATACTGCATGCTCACTTCTTATCAGTGAACAGCTGATGGCCTTGCCGAGCGGCTGTGATTTCTAGTCCAAGAGGTTCACTTACGGTGATTTCGACACCCTGAGCTTTTGGATCCCATTGATCTGGGTAGTTATTCAAGCGTTCTGAAGTCATATTCTGCAAGCGTTGTTGATACTCTTCTTCACGAGCTCGGAGTTGCTTGATCATCGACTTCATCCCTCCCCCAACAAACTTCATCACCTTGGACGACTTTTGTTTCTCCTCGAGTTCATCCAGCTTGTCGAGATTTCTTTGAGAGATGGTGAACTCAGCACGGATGTCAATCGGGATTTCTTCTTCCTCGACAAGTGTTCCACACTTATGAACGCGTCCTCCAGGCATTCGCATTTCGGTATACTCTATCGTATTGCACTTTGGGCAATGTAGCCAAATCAACCACCCCTCAATTTGACGACTCTCCTCCTTTGCTTTTCGATCCGCCAACCGTTCAGCGAAATTGATCACCTTGCTCATTCAAACCCCATCAGCGTCTTGGAGAGAGTCCCTGCGTCAAAAGGTTTGAGAATGTGACCACTGATTCCCGCTGCCTTTCCCATGGCAAGCTGATCGTCCAGGGGGTCCATCAGCATCAGGAGAATTGGCAGAGATTTTTTTGAATGAGTTTCACGGATCTGCTTGACGAGGTCTACACCTCGGGCTCCATCCATATACCAATCAACCAGTACCAAGTGATATTGATAGCGCTCCAGCAACTTGATCGCTTCGTCAGGATCTTTGGCTTCATTACAAAGTTCTGTACCAAGATCTTTTAGCGTCTGGCGAATCATCCTGCGAGAAGTGTTGAAGTCATCCACGATCAAAACACGTGTTTCTTCTCCGATTTCCATCAGGGAACCTCATCGAACAGGGAGGGAAAGAGGAATTTGTTCAAGGAAAAGTAGAAATTTCCAAAGCAGGATTGGGACCGTGACGGCAATTTAATCGTTTGCGAGAGCGAGAATTAGCTTAAATTCTTCTTCGGTAACAGGTTGAACGGAGAGACGCATCCCCTTGCGCAAGAGGAACATCTCTTTCAGTTCAGGAATACTGCGCAACTCTTTCAAGGTCACAGGACGTGAAAATTCACTCTCAAACTGCACATCTACCATCAGCCAGCGAGGATTTTCTGGAGTGCTTTTCTCATAAAAGTATTTGCTCGTGGGATCCCAGGAAGTGTGATCTGGGTAGGCTTCACGAACAACTTTTGCAGTACCGACAATCGCAGGCTCAGCTTGACGACTGTGATAGAAGAAAGCCCGATCACCCACTTGCATCTCATCACGCATCAGATTGCGCGCTTGGTAGTTACGGATTCCGTCCCAATGCTCCGTCTGATTCGGACAATTTTTCAGATCTTCCAGTGAGAAAACATCAGGCTCACTCTTCAGTAGCCAGTACTTCATCGCGCCTTCTCTTCAGCTAGATGTTCATCCACCCGCAGTGGCTGCATTTTGACCGCAGGACTACCCCGCCGAACCCAGAGCCGAACACGTTCAACAGTCACCCCATTTTCTCGGCTGATGCTGGCCAACTGCTCCGCGTAAAGGATGTCACCCACACGAAATTCGAACAAGGTGCTGTTAGGCTCTAGCGGATTCAGAAGCAATAGCACCAGACCAGGATTGTAATGAAGCCTCAGGGAACCTTCGAAAGCTACCGCCTCCTTCAGCAAATCAGCCGGACGCTGATCCGAAATTTGCAGTTCGTAAAAGATTCCAGCGTCCAACAGCGGAAGATTCATTGCTCCCTGTTAACCGATTTACTGATTTTCTGGGCGAAGTGGACGCAGCACTTGTCCTGCTTGCCACATTTCCTGGTTGCGAACGATTTCCAGTTCCTTCTCCAACTTATCCCGATAATCTGGCTGGGAGTTAGTATCGATGGATCGCTTGGCTTCATCTCCCCGAATCACGCTCTGGTAGCATTCTTCCACAACGGGCTTGATCGCCGCATGGAACTTGGGAGCCCAATCCAGCGCACCACGTTGAGCCGTCGTGGAGCAATTCGCATACATCCAATCCATTCCCTGCTGAGAAACCAAGGGATAGAGACTTTCTAGAGCTTCTTCAATGGTCTCGTTATAAGCTTCCGATGGAGAATGTCCGTGCTCACGGAGCACCTCATATTGAGCTAAGAACGCCCCTTGAAGCATTCCCATCAAGACACTGCGCTCTCCAGTCAGATCGCTGTGAACCTCTCGCTCAAATGTGGTCTCAAACAAATGCCCGGAGCCAATCGCAAATGCGGTTGCAATACAACGATCTCTCGCCTTGCCCGAATAATCCTGATGAATAGCGAATGATGAGTTAATTCCACGCCCTTCGAGGAAGTGAGTACGAACGGTCAGTCCGCTACCCTTAGGAGCACAGAGAATCACATCAACACTGGCTTGTGGTACGATACTAGTGTGATCTTTGAAAACGATGCCGAAACCATGTGAGAAGTAAAGGGCATTTCCATCCTTCAGAGAATCCTTAACCATTGGCCACAGCGCGATCTGCGCAGCATCTGAAACTAGATACTGAAGAATGGTCCCTTTTTGAGCAGCTTCTTCCATCTCAAAAAGGTTTTCTCCAGCAACCCAACCGTCTGCAAGCGCTTTGTCCCAGCTACGCCCTGGACGCACACCCAAGACAACGTTGAAGCCTTGATCTCGCATGTTCAAACCTTGCCCACGACCTTGTGGACCATAGCCAAGAATGGCCGTTGTTTCCTGGTCGAGGATATCCTTGCAGCGCTCGGGTGGATAATCACTGCGCTCGATGATGGTTTCTCGGAAGCCGTTGATGTTGATTTCCTTCATGTCCGTCGCGTCCCTGAAAAAGTTTTTGGTTGGCTATTGGGAAACCAATAACCATAGAAATCCACCTAAAAATGTCAATCTTTTCGCAGGTAAAAACTGGGCTGAGGAACTAAAAACTGCTTGCACTTCCGAAACAGTCAGATATATTTATGAGCTTTCGATGAGTTCCCCAATAGCTCAGTTGGTAGAGCAAATGACTGTTAATCATTGGGTCGCTGGTTCGAGTCCAGCTTGGGGAGCCAACGAAATCAGCCTCTTAGCTCCATTCCGTCTTTTCCTGTTCCCTCCACAATTGAATCTGGGCGCAAAACAGGCGCACTCAGAATATCATTGAACACCCAAAACCACTGTAATAGCCACATTACCTATAGGGGAACCACTACGCAGTGAATTCACATGTTGATCTAGATATGTAGCAACATCCTACATTATCATATCATGGGGGATTTTGCGGAGAAACTTTCCAATTTAAAAAGTCCTTTTGTAAGGATATTTTGCGGGGTTTTGGAACTATTTGGCCCTTTGAGCCCTCAGATACTGATGTGTGCTCAAAAAGGTTCTGTATTAATCTTTACCTCTGTCGGGTTAGATTACTCAGCGAGTCAAGACATCTTCTTATTCAAGCAACTAACTCCAAAGAACTCAGCATCTCCTCATAGGTCTGATCCGCCTTCTCTTTACCCGCCAGTTTTACCTTCAATTCCAGAGCACGTAGCACATACGACCAGTTGCCTAGTGACGTGTTGATCCAGAGGAACCGATCAACCAACTCTTCAAGGTTTTCCGGGTCTTTCTCTATCGCTTCCAGCAGTGGAGTCGCGTGATAGTGCTCGAAGATTTTCAGATGCTTGACTAGCTGATTCAGAGTCCGAAGTGCCGTTTGATAGTCACAAGCTTCCAGAGCCTTGTCCTTCAATTCAATGTACTGCTTTACTGTCGAATCTACCCGCATTTGCAAGCGCTCTCTACGGGCGTTCTGAGCATCATGAAGAGTATGTTTGACCTTTGGATTCCTGAGGAGTCCATAAGCCATTTCCGATGGATAGCTGGTCTTGTAGCCTGCCCTGAGGACAGCCTGTGTTCCATTACCGTCCACCTGATATTCTTCAATGAATCGTTGCTGTTTGAGGGTCAGATTTGGGGATGCATTCATCAGACTACTCCTTAGGAAAAAATTGGCTGTGGATGGAAATCCGTCAGGGGAGGTAATGAATGAAGAGGTGGGGTCTTCGGTACCCCACCCCGGTAAGCAGTTGGGAAGTTTTTGGTTAGTCTGTCGATGAAATGACTATCCTTTGGTTAGTCTTAAGTGTTCCTTAAGTAGAAAACTTCAGATCAGCAGGGGTGTCAGACCCTTCTCCTGTCGTTCCAGATGTTTCTGAAACACTTTCTTGGTCCGTTGTGAATCTTCAGTTCCAGAATATCGTTGACTACTCCCTCTATCAACTGACGATCCGGATACACCTCCAGTGCTGCTTGAAAGTGGGCCTCGAAGTCCGAGTCCGACATTTTTGATGAAGTTGTCGTAGTAGGTTCTTGGGTCTGTTTCATATTGCTACTCGGTGTGTGGGATTAATTTGAACGGATGGTCAAAACACTCCGGGCCAGTGTACTGCCACCCCGTGCATCTGTTCCTCCATCTTCAGCATCCCCTCTACCACCTTCGGGGTTATCTCCTCCGGTGTCTTGGTTTTCGTAATCCCCCGTATTCCGCTCGTTATTGAGTTCCGGTGGGCTAGGGAAAGCTTGTCGAACTGTTCCCTTGTCATCGTCTGCCCTAAGAGGCTTAACGACTTCTTGCCTGATGGTGTCTCTGTCCAATGTGGTTCCATCTTCTCTCCTTCCTGTCTGTTCAATACCGATCAACTCAGCCTACACTGACATTCAACCAATCAGAATCTGGTAGAAAAATCTACTAGCAATCCAACCATCTAAAGTTTTGAATATTAACTAATAAATACCAAACAATTTCAGATAATTGAATAGACTAAATTATAGCATAAAATGGTGGAAATTGGAAGGCTTTCACTAGGTTTTTTCTAGGTATTTATGATAGCTGGAAACCAAGTTTTGGCTATCAATTTGGAGGGTCAAGATGGCTTGAAAAAAGAAGAGTCATTCACTGAATTGAACAACCTTACAGCCCATTTCAATCTTTCTCGGTGCTGTTTCCGAAAAGAGGATGTTTTCAGCATCAAAAGACAGACAAATGGGATCCTGATCAGCTTTGCGGTCTACTGTTGACGTTTTACTGAAGGTCCACAATCCTTTGTGCCTGGCATCAGGGGCTAGCAAGAAAACAGAATAGACCCCACAGATCGTAAATCTTTGGGTAGCCTTCCAGTTGTCTTCTAACTGCTGATAATGAAAATCCAGTTCGAATACTTGACTGGATACCCTGCATGTGTCGTGGTCTAGGTAGGTCAGATCCATCAGGAAATGAACTAAGGCTCTCTCCAGATTGCTATCCTTCTGAACACAAAAGCGATCGATTAGGCTTTCCCTCGTAGGTTCTGGAGTATCCTGCAGTGGTGTGGCACGACGATCACAGATTTCCTTGTAAGAAGACATCTCAAACTGATCTTCTTTGATCTCATTGATCATCTCAAAGAGCCTGGTCAGTTTGTCACTGAGTATGTCCTGAGAATCCCTTTCGACAATCGTTTCAAGCAAACTACAACGAAGTCTCTTTCCTTCGAGATAGTCACCCATCTGCTCATGCCCTGAATCACACTGAATCTGCAGACTACTTCTGTGATGAGTATCTTCACTGAACAGAAGATGTTTTCTTGGGGGGTCGCTTGGTTGGAGAGCAAACATCGAAGTTGGATAAATGAGCAGTGCTACAAAATTGGCAAATAGAGCGTTTGACATGTTTGTTACTAGATGGTAGCGAGATTCAAATTTAGAAATATATTATTCAAACCATCTCAGGAGGCTCAATGCAATCTGATCAATTTGACCGATTAGAATTTGGCTACTACACCGGAAGAATCAACAGAAGAGACTTTATCAAAAGGTCTTTGGCTTTGGGAATTGCGTTACCGACAGTAATGTCGGTAACAAGCTGTGGTGAAAAAGCTAATGAGGTACAGGCTAAGGCAGCTAATCAAAAAGAACTCAAAACGGAATATGATTATATTGTCGTTGGAGCAGGCAGTTCTGGTTGCGTTATTGCTGCGAACCTTGCTGAACAGTCCAATTCTAGTGTTCTCCTGATTGAGGATGGCAACTGGTATGAACCTGATGAGGAGAGAGATCCCCTTACTATTCCTGTCTCAGGTCGGTCTTACGATGGTGTAAAGACTCATGACTACCCATACTCCGTGTACGGACAAGACCTGGTGCTTTCAACAGGTAGGGGAGTGGGTGGAGGAAGTCGAGTGAATGGCTCTCAATACATGAGGGGTTACAAACAAGATTTTGACGAATGGGAAACCATCTCTGGTAGCAGCAAATGGGGATATGAAAACGTACTTTCTAAATATAAATATTTAGAAAATTTCGACGGAATTATTAATGATTACCATGGTTATGAAGGAAAGCTGTATGTAAATGACTTGGCTACATCAAGATCATTTGTTAGCAAAATTATTTCAGGAATGAATGGGATTGGCATCGATTTTTACGATGATATTAATGGTGAAATTCTAAATGGCTCAGAAGGTTGTGGTTTTGCGCAAGCCTTGGTGAACGGTCACAAAAGATATTCAGTTCTACATTCTTATTTATACCCTCAACTATCAAATGAAAACCTAACGATATCGACTAACAAAAAAGTAACCAAATTATTAATCTCAGCAAATTCTCAATGTTTGGGACTTGAATACTCAGATAGTGATGGATCAAAAACAATTTATGCAGGTAAAGAATTAATTCTTTCTGCAGGGGCTATGGAGTCCCCCGCTATACTTCAAAGATCTGGGGTAGGAAATAGAGAATTACTCGAGAGTTTAGATATTGAAGTCCAAAAAGATTTACGGGGGGTTGGTCAAAACTTAATGGATCATCCACACTTTTTTTATTTTATTTATTTTAATAACCCCTTACCGGCCGAAGGGTACTTTATAAGCTCAGCAGCGCATATAAAAAGTTCTCCCACACTAGAAGTTCCAGACATCCAATTTAATTTTATTGATAATCCAACTCAATCTGCTACAGATGAAGCTTTTCCAGGTTTAGGTGTTGATGCTAGAAGGGTACTTTATAACCTTATTCACCTAAACAAACCTGTTAGCAAAGGATCTGTTCAGATAGTCTCAAAAGATCCCAATATTAAACCAATTGTTGATCCGAATTTCCTGGGAGAACAAGAAGATATTGATGCCGTTATATCTGCTTTTAAGATTGCGACAACGATTTTTGAAAACAGTTTTGAAACCTCTGAATATGTAACATTTCACGACTACTATGGTTCATTAGGAATTCCTTTTCCTGTTCCACAGACTGATGAAGAAATTTTTCAACTATATGTATTACCGACTATGGGTACTGCCTGGCACTCATGTGGGACATGCGCAATGGGAACTTCGGAAGAATCAGTTGTCGATGCAGAATTGAAAGTCCACGGGATCACCAATTTACGTGTAGCTGACGCCTCGGTAATGCCTACAATACCTCGTTGTAATACGATGGCACCTAGCATATTGATTGGTGAGATGGCAACAGAGTTCATCCTAGCTGATGCTGAAGTTAGTTAATCTTTGCACAAACTCTCACACGGCACTCCATCCCCATCTCTGTCCAGACTCTGAATGTTGCACTGGGTGAGGTAGGCTCGTGCTTCTGCACAGGTCTTCATCTGGGTACAGTAGCGTTTCGCCTGGCAGTCCATCTTGGCAGGCACACTACTCACTGTTTCTGGATTAACCATTGCCCCTGCACACTCCTCTGCTAGCATTGGTAGTTCTGCTGCTGGTCCCAGAATCTTTCATAGTGCCGCAATCTCTGCTGGATCGGCAGTCAAACTCCACCTCCGTTTCACGGCAACCCAGGCCTCTGCATATTCCACCAGGTACGCCTTGTTGGGTGGCAACCACTCTGCAGGATCACCAGCACCCTTCTGCCTGTTCAGACCACGATCTACTGCAATCAAGGTGTTGGGATCACTCAGATCATTGGCATAGTCTCTACGTCTGTCAGCATCCCAGGCAAACCCTCCAGATTCGTGTGCTTCCTTCAGTGGGACCAGGTGATCGATATCGAGTTGACTGGCATCAGTGAAGACATCCCCCGAATATGCTCCTAACCAGCTGCCTGAGATCACTCTGCAGCCCTTGTCTGTCTTGAACGTCACAGGTGATAGGGATTCCTCGATCAGCACCTCGTGCCTGGTGTTTTGACAATCCTTGTCTTCATCGATCCAGTGCTTCCAGAGTTTGCGATCATAGGCAGGACACTCCGCAAAGGAATAGGCTGGGACTAGTAGCAGGATCAGTAATAGCCAGAGATTTTTGATTTTCATGATGCCTTCAGTAAAGAAAGTCTAAGCTGCCTCCTTGCTTTGGCTCCAGCAAGGTTCCACAGGGAATGTAAGCCCTAACGGTGCTTCCCAGAGCACTACTCCCATGTACCCTACAACTCGGCAGACACTGTAGCCTCTCAGCATACGCTGATTGCTGGGAAGATCACCATCTGCAAGGATCGCTGCAAATGCTTCAGGAGGGTTCTTCCAGAATGGAGTCTTTGCAAGATTCTCAGCACCATCCAACCATTGTGGCGGATCATGGCCACCCCAGTTGGGATAGCTCACATCAATGTAAAACCAACCAAGATGTTTTACCCAGTGAATGATTACTTCCAGACTAATCTCTGGGCGTTGGAAGCTACTTGTTTCCAAGAATTCATCGACACGTTTGATGCGTAACTCCAGAGCATCATAGCTACTTGGCAGATTCCAAGGAGCAGCAGGCATTGGGGTTCCCATCCTTGTCCTAACTGGCCTGTATCCCATAGCTCACCTCCATATCTCTTGAAATGAAAATAGCTGCAGGTTCTGCAGAGACAAATCTGCTTACGCTCCTCGTACCTAGCACAACGGGTAGCAGTTCCACAAATCGAGGTGAGCTGAGGTAATCGAATCTCGTCTAGCTAATCTTCAGAGCTTGCTGCTGGAGTACCTCTGAGAGACTCGAGAATCGCTGTTATCGCTGGTTTGGATGGGCTTGCTTGATTTGGCTGCGTATTGGCTAGAGAAGGGGGGATTTTGATATAATTTATGTTATTTCATTAGCTTCTGTGCCTTGACTTCAAATGTCTGTGGTGGGATACGTCAGCAATTCTATTCTTTTGCAGGAAGCTATCCTGTTGTCATTTATCTGAACTCGACAAATTTGAGGCATTTATGATCAAGCATACAGGTGGTTGCTATTGTAAAAATATTACTTATTCAACTGAATATGATCCAATGCTGGTTTTCAACTGCCACTGCCTTACTTGCAAAAAACTGACAGGGGCAAGTATGGCAACAGTGGTAGTTTTTTATGAATCTGAAGTTGAGTTTTCGGGTGAACTCAAAGTATTCGAATATAAAGGGGGTAGCGGACAATCCGTATATAAATATTTTTGTGAAAATTGTGGCTGCAGACTAATGACCAAAGTCGATCTAATTGAGGGATTGGTCTATGTAGATTTTGGTACTTTTGATGACTGGAACTCATTCAAACCAAAGGTTGAACTCTGGAATGAATATAAATCTAGTTGGATCGGGGAATTTGGCTGTGTTTCAACAGTTTTTGAAGACAACGGAACGCTAGAGAGAATTCAAATGTGTTTAGAAAATCTGGATCAAAGAGAATAAGATTAAACTGAATTTTACCAGTTCTCACCAAGTCCCAAAAATCTGAATAGTCACATGCAAAAATTTCTTGATGCGACCTCCTACCATCTGCATAAATTCTTCAAACCGCCAAGCCTCTCCTTGCAATTGAAAGAGGTTAGTGATTGCCAATCCTGTCAGTCCCACAAACTCTGGATTACTTTCATCTGATTATTGACTTCGACTTTTATTTGATGTGTTGCGCATAGTTCCCCAAAAATTGGAAGAAACTCTGCGGATTCAATCCAGTGATGATGCAGTCCATCTGCTGATTCGTAAATCTCGTACAAATGGAAAATGGTTTTACCAGTGGTTTTTGGATATTTCCCTTGTGCCCAAGCAGCGTCATCTTGCTCATACTCAGGACTCTCTGAAATGGAATAGTGGACCATGCTTAAAGGTCCGTTCTGATAGCTTTTCTCTTCCATAAATTCTCTGTGTCCCACAAAGAAATCTCTCAACGCTTCTGCAGCGGTGTCATTTGGAGTAACAAATACTAAACATGCTGAGGTTTTTCCTTATAGTGCATTAGCCATAGCTAGTTCTCCTTCTGCTGTTAACCGTGATTTATTTTCTACGATGGTGTCGCAACCAACCGCTGTTGATCACTCGTAGTCTTCCCAGTTCCAGTCTTGGCCTTCGCTGGGATCGTAATCTAGTTCACAAGGAATGATTTCAGAGTGCACAATTTCGCCACATTCATATTTCAAATGAAAAACAGTTGCTTGGAATCTGGAAACATTCCCTTTGTATTTTCTCAAGGAATGCACACACAAAAATTCTGAATTTTCATAGATAGTTCTGAAAGGTCCTAATATTGCGGTTTCTGATAAAGTTAACCAAATGGTTTTCATCGTATCTAAGTCCACTACTAAGCCGTGATATATGCCTCCTTGGTCAAAAGCCCTGAATTTAGTTTGATGAAAAAGCCTATCTACAATGGAAAAGTCACCTTTAAATCCTAGTCGCATCGCCTGTTCATATTCTTCTGCTTTTGTCATTCTTCCTCACTATATTACTGATATCCGTGATTTGATTTTGCTGATCGTGCAGCGCCTACCAACTTCAATCTACCCAATCACTCATAGTCCTCCCAGTTCCAGTCTTGGCCTTCACTGGGATCGTAGTCTAGTTCTCTAACAACTGTTTTTTGAGTAACAATTTTTCCATCTTTGTAAGTAATTTCGGAAGTGATTATTTGAAAAATGTCTGCATCTTTATACTTGTCAAAAGTTTGTATTTTTACCTTATTTTCATCTTCAAAAAGAATTGTTTGAGGCCCAATGATCATTGATTTACCAAGTTCTGAACCTATGGTTTTATCCATATTTAGATTAACTTTCACATCTGTGGCATCATCAAAAGCAGAATATTCTGGGTGGTAAATCTTATCAATTTCAGAAAAATCACCTTTGAATCCAAGTTTCCAAGCCCTCAGATAAGCCTCTCCTTTTGTCATTCCGTCTCCATAAGCTGGTATCCTTGATATGATTTCACTGATGGTGTAGCCCTCCAACTGCTTGCCCATTCGTTTTCTTCTCCTCTCACTGCCCTCCGAGATCTTACTCCCTATTGATATACTGCAATTGTGGGTTCAGTCAATTTTGCCGAATCAACAATCAGCAGGAGGCGATATGGAAACGTTCAATGAAGATAGAAACTGTTTTCTTTGGGTAGTCAGTGTCGTTGTCTTGTCGGTCTCTCTGGTGGCCCTAGAGAGACTTCTTTCGGTTGCACCCCTGTAATTCACAAACATCAAGGATCTGAATCCAGTTGGGGTCAAGCCACCTCTGAGCACTACCTGCCTTGTGCAGGTTTGTCACGTAACAACAGTGCCAGAGGGTTTTCTTCATACCTGACACCAGTGGCCAATTAATAGCGCAGTCCAACTGCACACGATGCCCTAGCTGTGATCAGTCACCACACACTACAACAGCCTCAGAATCACCAACACACCACAATTTCACACCTTTCTTGCCTTCACCTCACTCACCACAAATCCAACCAGCGCTGTGCCAGATAGCTTCTGGCCTTCCGCATCCCACAGTACACTTTCCAGTACATCTGGTCTCCGCTCAATTCTGCTGTGAATTTTATCCAGCAAGTACCCCATCGATCTTGGCTTTGCTCCCCATCTTTGCATCCAAAAAGCAAAAGATCCTTTGCTGAACTTGGACTGACACTCGTGAAAAATCCAGATCCGTAATCTAACTCTGATAGCAAGTGGGCTAAGTTTCATTATTCGTGTCTGCCTGAGTAGGGATCGTCCCAGCTTCCTGAAATCACTCGACAACCCTTTGAGGTCTTGAACCCAAACTTAGGGACTCCTTAATCAGCACCTGATGACGGGTATTCTGACAGTCCTTGTTTTCATCTATCCAGTGTTTCCAGGCTTTTCTATCATAAGGTTCGCAAGCATAAGAAGATGTGGTGATGAATAAAATGAGTGCGAGTAGGGGTACAAAAACAGCCTTTGATCTAACTGACAAGAATCCTAGAGAGCTGTTTATCACGAAGCTGCTCGCAGGTACTTATACAGACGGGGTTCAACAGGCTTATCCAGCATGAACTCCATCCGCACTACATTGACAGATTCTCCTGAATCGTTGTTCATTCGGGTATTGATGAATCGATCCGGGAGAGAACTCAGATTGCCCAGATAATAAAAGCCGATGCCTTCATCATTACTCTTCTTGAGGAAAAACGGCATCTGCAGCCCTGAAGACTGTTGATTCATCATCGCAGATACATCCGGACTATTCAGGGTCCGCTTGTTTTTGGACATGTAGATCAGATGGTTTGGATTGACGAATCGATCCTCGTATTTAGTACTTTCGGAAATGCCTTCCTGCTTATGGTAGGTCATAAAGATCGGACACTGGGTACCCTCTGGACTGACGATATAACCTCCCACATTCTGAGCATTGGGAACCTTGTCCCAATTCAGAACCCGAAAGACATCCTTCCTCGTGTATTTGGAATAACGCTTAAACCCATTGATGAAATCATTTACCGAATAGTTATCCAGAAACTTCTGTATAGAACACTGGGCCAGGTCAATGAAGTAAGCTAGCGCCAAAGGCTCCTGGATGACCTTTAGAAGCGATTTGCCCCTGATGAAGTGCTCCCCTGTCGTGCCTACCAATTCAAAGTTGTGGATATCACCGACTCTCAGATTTTCCTTCTGAAAACGTTCCGTAATAAATTTGAGGTTCAGGTTGTGGTAGGCCGACATCACCACAGTTCGATCAGGATGATACCCAGCAAGTTCATTAATTCGATCCGTGAAAGAATTGATCGAGACCTTCTCCTGCTCTAGCATAAACGCAATTAGGACAGCCTCCTCCAGGCGAATCCCGTCACAGACATGCTTTCCTAAGTATTCCAGAAGTTTGAGTAATTGATCTGCAATCGCCGGTAGGTCATCAATAGTTTTACTGAAGGCCAGCAAGGAGCCTGAATATTCGACATAGTGATACGGATCCCGTGTTTCGTGCAGGATAAAGTCCAGCATCTTTGGGCTCGAACCCAAGCGAAACCTTAGGAGTTCGTAAGCTTCAGTCAAAGATTTCTTGGTGTTGGTTTTTGCAGAATCGATCGATTTGAAGATACGGTCTTTGGCGATACTCTCAAAACTGATTGAACTTGCCCCAGGAATTAGGCTACTGCCGGCACTAATTAATCTTCTTAGCTTATCTTTGTTGTAGGAGGAGTCTCCGAACAAGGCTAAGGGAATCAGGTAGTTGTTTTCGTAGTTACCGATGAAATCAATGATCGTCAGATATTCTTTGTTCGTGAACTTCCGTAGGCCTCTGCCTATCTGCTGAATGAAGATGATCGAAGAAGCAGTGGGCCTCAACAAGACCACCTGGTTAATTGCCGGGATGTCCACCCCTTCGTTGAATACATCGACCGTAAACAAGTAATCCAACTTGTCATCAGATTCTGATTGAATCAATTGGATCGACTCTTCTCGATACTCCTCTGGGTCTGCACCACTGATTGATCGGGTCTTGAATCCTCGATCATTGAATTCCTTACTCAGGGTTCGGGCTTCGTCAACCCTCGAACAAAAAATCAGTCCTCGTGGTTCCCCAGAATCGGTTCCGTATTCAAGTAGTTTGCTGATGATATGATCAATTCTCTGACTACGGACCAGACTATTGAAATCCGACTTATCACTGAGTGTTCGGCCATCGACACTCAACTCTGAGATGCCAAAGTAGTGAAAAGGAACAAGAAGATCAGCCTCCAAAGCTTTCTGCAGTCTGATTTCGTAAGCAATCGAATGGTTGAACAGGGAAAAGATATCAAAGCCGTCTGTTCGTTCTGGAGTGGCTGTCATACCCAGTAGGAATCTTGGCTTGAAGTAGTCGATGATTTTTCGGTAGGTAGCAGCCCCAGCCCGGTGAGTCTCATCAATAATCACGTAATCAAAGTGATCAGGCCTGAACTTCTCTAGGTGTGCATTCTTGTTGATGGTCTGGATGGTTGAAAATATGAAATCTGCACTCGTATCCAGAGTGTCCCCAGAACTGTAGACCCCCATCTTTACAGACTCTCCAAAAACCTTTCTGAACTCTACTAGAGCCTTTCTCGCTATATTCAGTCGGTGAACAACAAACAGCAGCCTTTTTGAGTTGTTCTGTTTGACATCCAGTGCAGCCAGAACCGTCTTCCCTGTTCCAGTAGCAGAGATAAGGAGGGATCGACTCTGTCCCCGGCTCCTTAATAGCCCCAACCTCTTCAGTGCAGCCTCTTGCATGCTGTTGGGGATTATTGGCTGATCTTGGGCACCCCCTTGCTGTTCCACACGATCGAAATGGGTCCCCCGGCTCTCAGCATACATCCGGAGATTATCATCATTGACGAGTTCACTCTTGCTGACCCAGTAGCCAAAATTGAGATCAATTTCTTGGTACAGGCTGGAAGTCTTATTCAGGGCAACTGTTAGATTGATCTCCGTATTCTTTCCCAGACCTTCCTGCGTGAGATTTGAGCTTCCGATCAGTACTTTGGCGTATTGATCGTATTCGAAAAGATAGGTCTTGCCGTGAAAGTTAATATCGTTGATGAAGCGGACCCTTATGTTTTGAAAGCTTGCTAAAGTTCGGATCGCCACAGGATCAGAAAAGTTGAGATACTTAGATACGAGGACTTCCCCACTGCCACCCCGCTCGACGTAGTCTTTAAGTGTCTGATGAATACAGGCAACACCACTTCTGGTAATAAAAGCTACGGCACAACGAAAGAAGCTGCATTCTTCGAGATTCTCTAAAACGAACTCCAGAATCTTCCGACCCTGATTGCTATCATTCAGCACCAGTTGTGGTAGAAAATAGGTGGATGCATCCGGGTTATGCTCTATCAGCCCAGAATACACACCTTCGATGACTTCATCAGGAGAATACATGTCGGTAGTTCGTCTCGAGGATGTCCAAAATCGGTTTGTCTGCCTCTATCCAGTCCAATTGCCTAGCATCATCAAGGGATCCATGAAAATAACTGATATGCTCCTTCAGTAGTCCTGTGAAGCTTTCCAGATGGACTAGATAGCAGTGCATTCTGATGGAAAAGTCTTCGTATTCATGTTCTACAGTGGTTATCCATTCGCCTATCTTGACATCCAAATCTAACTCTTCCTTCAGTTCTCGGATCAGACTGTCCGCCTGCGGTTCATTCTCCTTGATCTTCCCACCTGGGAATTCGAATTTGTTTGCGACATAACTGAACTTCGAGTCCCCCCTTTGAAAGGCGAGTAGGCGATTCTCAAAGACTATGACGGCGGCTACAACTTCAATCATTGACGCAACCTTAGGCTTCCAGAGAAGGTGGATAGTGGTTTGATGATCATCAGGATGCCCTACATAAATTGATAGTTTGCATGTAATTACATATTTCGTTGCATAGTTGCAAATTGCATCTACCTTAAGGGTAGGTATAAAGTAAATAGCTACTATGATTGATGATTTTTCAATCTAGTCGACGAGGAACTGCCTGAAGAGTATGGGGCGGATCATTAATCGAGATGGGCAAGCTGACTACAGGAGGGAGGGAAAAAGAATGGATAACACGAAAGGACATCAAATAGTGCAGAATTTTTCTACTCCAGCATGGTTCCGGGAATGGCCAAACCCTACTGTCCCTGCTGTAACTGCAGCAGTCTATGTGGTCTGGAGGGAAGGTCAGCTGATCTATGCTGGGATGTCAGGCAGGAATATAGAGAAGCAACAACACCGAAAGAAATATGGTTTGGTGACTCGCCTGGAAAGTCACGCCAAAGGCAGATTGAGCGGGGATCAGTTCAATGTCTACGTGGCTAACCGATTTGTTGTTCCGGGCCTTACTGCAAAACAACAATCCCAAATGTCTGCAGGATCACTAACATTAGATATCCTGACTCGACAATACATCCTTCAGTATTTTCACTACCAGTACCTGATTGTCGGTCATAGCAAAGAGGCTTTTGCGATTGAACGACTCTGTCAGGCTGGCTACATCTTTAATCAGAAGCCTTACCTGAATCCGATAGCCTCATCCCCATCCGTCTCAGATCGTCAGATCCTACAAGCCTTCCTCGATAAAAGTTCCTGCTGACTACCCAACCTGGGTAGTTCGTTTAGAGCCAATCTTCTCCCTCAAAAAGAACTGAAAGCAATGATGAGC
>JACLAD010002970.1_pt1 | contig 72522 bp, 71 predicted proteins | sample 8027901 | NCBI WGS metagenome assembly JACLAD01 (sample SAMN15725071, study PRJNA655200) | protist metagenome | isolation source: fluorescence activated cell sorting (FACS) single amplified genomes of... | place: Spain: Blaines Bay Microbial Observatory, Mediterranean Sea | collected 2016-07-05 | reverse complement strand
AGCTGCAGTTGAATCAGCAAACACACTCGTACTCAGCATAAAGCTAGATAGACAGCGACAGCATGTGGATAAAGCGATTGATAGGTTACTGCAAAAACACATGCACACAGTGAAGGGCAGGACAGTGCGGAATCCTAAGTTGAGTTCCGCTCGCTACAGTTTAGGCACTAGTGTTGTGGTGGATGCGCTGAAGAAAACGTTTGATGTGTATGATGCTAGGTGCACAGCTGAACTGCGAGAAGAACGGATAACGAATTGGCAGATTGCACAGCAGGTGAAGTTGGTTGTGAAAGAAAGGAAGAGTAAAGATGAGGACAGAGACACTGCAGCAGAAAGGAGGAATACCACAGTAGTAGTGTCAAACTTATTGAACAGAGCAAGGAAGTTGATTGGAAGTGCTGGAGTAGGGACTTTCTGAAAGAAGTGATGTGACGCCGATATCCATATATTAACAACTAATTAAATTCTTAAAGAGGTATAAATGGGTAGTACAGTTTATACAGACGTATCCTTAAAAGAAGGAAATGAGGAAGTGAACAAGTGGTTCACTGAACTACTGGAGAAAATGCTAATACCTGAATCAGAGAGAACAGAAAGAACCGGAAATTACAAACCAGTGATCAATCTGATTAAAAAGTGGCGAGCAATAGAAGATTTTCCAAGTGGGTGGTCTATTGATAACATTGGCTGTGGTAGATGTTATATAACTGGCACGGAAGGACATACGATATTTTTGAATCAAATGGCTGTCCACCAGAGCAATTGATTGAAGCACTGGCAGAAGAAGCACAGGGTTATGATAGCTCGGTGGTTTTCGAATATGTCTATGAGGATGAATTGGGTGAAGATAGTGGAGGAGAAACTGTCAGAAAGAGAGATTTATGATGGAGAAAAATTAAAAATTTAGGAAGAGCTAGAATAAGGGTTTTAAGTAAAATTAATTCCTTATTTCAAAAAATAGCCAGCATTTTTCTCTTCGATTGCTCCAATACAGTTACAAATTTATGTGAATCATCTCGTAAATCAATCTCAGACAATCGTATTTCACTCAATAAAGGCTCAGCTGCACGTTTAGGGACTGATGCTGAGTGGAAATCTAGTTGGGCAAGTTCACTAGGAGTCAAATACAAGCGTGTGAATACAACACGGTTCCTGCTCTGCCAATACAGTGTAGCGAAATTGCGTTTTCTCGTTTTGGAAGACTCAGCAGGGGGGGCAACAGCTAGTCGAAGTTCACCACCACCTGTAAGTGTGTAGTGGACAATAGTTGTAGAATCTTGTTCGAAGTATTGGATGATGCTAAGTAGAAACGTCTTCGCTGCATGTGGGATATCTAGAAGAGCGGTATGAAAATCTTTTTTATATTTAGACACATAACCTTAATGATCAAGAATTCATAATGAAAACAAAGTCTGAGAAAAATAATGAACAGACAAAATTATCAAAAGGAAAATTATAATGACAATTTCTGTAATTGATCTGTTTTGTGGAGCAGGTGGACTGTCACATGGAATTTCTTTGTGTGGAGCAAAAGTCGTTGCAGGGTTTGATAATGATAAAGATTCCCTCAGAACATTCAAAATGAATCATCCAGAGTCTGAAGAAATACTAGCTGATCTATCGCGGAATGTACCAGGAATTGGTGAATATAGTGGAATTGATGTAGTCGTTGGGGGACCACCTTGTCAAGGGTTTTCAATTTCAGGAAAAAGAGATCCAAGAGACATAAGAAATCAACTCTATAAAGTATATTTTGAAACTTTGACAAAGCTTCAACCAAAGATGTTTATTCTCGAAAATGTTCCAAATATGATTTCAATGGATGGTGGAAGGTTTAAAAATGAAGTCATCAGTTCACTTGGGGATATTGGATACAAAATCAATGTACAAGTAATCATCGCATCCGACTACGGCATTCCACAAAAAAGAAAGAGAGTGTTCTTTTTCGGGTCTAAAGATTCACAGTTTGAATTGAAAAAAGATCAAACTAAGAAAGAAGTAACGTGTAAAGATGCAATCTCGGATTTGCCAGACATGGATCTTGATAAAGGAATAGGTTATCCAAAAGAAGCATCAACTTTGTATCAAAAGAAAATGAGAACAGGTTCATCAGGAGTATGGAATCATGTGCTTACAAATCACTCCGAACAGACAAAGGAAATAATTTCTCTTGTTCCAGATGGGGGGAATTATAAAGATCTTCCTACCTATCTTCAAAGAACACGCAAAGTGAATATTGCCTGGACAAGATTCTCAAGCAACAAGCCTAGCTTTACTATTGATACAGGACACAGACACCACTTCCATTATGAATACAATCGAATTCCAACGGTTAGAGAATCTGCCCGGCTTCAATCGTTTGAAGATTCATTTATCTTTTATGGGACGAAAACAAGCCAATATCGTCAAGTAGGAAATGCCGTACCACCACTTCTATCAAAGATTATATTTGAACAACTCTTAGAGAATAAACTACTAGGATAGCATATGGATAAAGATTATTACAGAATTCATCATATTAGACCAAGATTCAAAAATGATGTAGAAGGTGTACTTTATTTTATTGCTAATTCAATTTGTCAAATAGGCGAATTACCAAAGGAAGAATTCAAAAATAAATTAAATGCTGCAATACGATTTTATCCTGGAAATCTTAACGCTACTGATAAGACAATCAATAATTGGCGTACTGAAATTAGTGCTTTATTTTGCCTAATTGTAACCAAAGATCAAAATACATATCCATCGGACTTGGCTCATCAACTGAATAAAACTGGGAATCTGATACAGTTTTTTCAAAACTTTTTGTTCTATTTTCAATATCCAGGAGGACATCTTAAGCCGCACGAAGTTGTAAACATGTTAAATCAAGGAATTAAATTCAAACCAGTGCAATATCTTCTTAATCTTTTCGTATATGGTACTACATTAAATAATGGAATTCGCTTCGGGCTTTTGAAAGAAGAGGCTACTCATCTCATTTTCAACAATCTGAATGTTACAAGAGATGGCATTAATCCTGATGCTCTTTATGAAAAAATTCTCGAAAATAGAAGTAAGCATATCAGATATGATACCAGTGGTGATGTTATTCGTTATGCAGGTGATATTCTTGATTATATGGTTTTAGCTGATTTACTAGATAGAAAGTTGGATGGTAAATATTACCCTCGTATGCAAAATCTCGATATTATCAATGCTTTCAAATCTGATGAAAATTATTTTCAACCATATGACCCCCTTTATGGTAAAACAGACCTCCAATCAACGGAAGTAAGGAAATATGAAACTCAATGGCAATTATATTCATCCCAAAGTATACAAACTGTTCATTCATATGAAACATATCAGGAGCTTCTTTCTAAAAAGAAAACGATACAGACAGATATTTCAGAAAGACAAAAAAAGGAAAATGAAAAATCAGTTGAACTCGCTGAAGATATAATTGAAAGAATCATTAATATTTTATCTAATGATTCAACAACAAAGCAAATTGGAGATCTTGGTGAGGCTGTTACGATTAAGCATGAAATCAATAGAATGATTGCAGCAGGAAGACCTGATTTAATTAACAAGATTAAAAAGATTCCTGAAATGTATGCTGCTGGTTATGACATTAGATCTTTTTTAGGGATTAATGATGACTTCAAACACATTCATATTGAAGTGAAGTCAACAATTAGTAAAAATAAATTGAGGACATTCACCTTTAGCCTTACTCCCAATGAATTCGAAGCTGCAAAATCTCATCTTCATTTGTATTTTATTTATAGAATCTTTATTTCTACTGAAAGTATCAAAATGTTTGTGATTAGAGATCCAATAGGTGAATTGAAAAAGGACAATCTTTCACTAAGTATTGTTTCTAAAGGAGCTCAGATTACTTTTACTGAACATGCAGGTAACTGGAAAAAATTGCTAATATGAATTTTGATGTCGTTTCGCTCTTTTCTGGTTGTGGTGGTATGGATTTGGGTATTGAAGGTGGTTTCTCATTCCTTAATAATGAATACTCAAAAACCAAGTTTGATGTTATTCAAGCTATCGACTTTGACCACAGAGTAGTCGATATTTATAATCGTAACTTTAGTGTGCCATGTGCTATTAAGGATATTATTTACACTCCTAATGATTATTTCAATCATCATGATGTGTTGATTGGTGGCTTCCCATGCCAGTCATTCTCTATTGTTGCCCAAAATCCAAAAAGATTAGGATATAAAGACTCTAAAGGTAAATTATTTTTTGAGATATGTAGACTGTTGAAACACTTTCAACCAAAGGTATTCATTGCTGAAAACGTTAAAGGAATACTGAGTTCAAATGGTGGACAGGCATTCGAACTTATTATAAGAGAATTTGAATCGTGTGGTTATCACATCACTCATAAACTTATGAATTCTAGTGATTTTGGAGTACCACAAAAGCGTGAGCGAGTTTTTATTGTAGGATTCAAAAACATTGATCAGTTCAATAATTTCTCTTTCCCAGATCCCATAACTCCCGAACCACATCAGAAAATTCCCCTAAGAAAAATTTTGATTGATGATGATAATGACAATGAGAATCTTTATTTCAGTGATCGTGCAGTTGCTGGTCTCCTAAAAACTAAAAATCTTGTTTCGATGAATAAAGGACGATCCCAAAACATTGATGAACCATGTAATACGGTTGGTTCTCACCTTGCCAAAGTAAGTCTTAATAGTACTGATCCTGTACTAATGGTAGGAAACAGATACCGTATGTTCTCACCAAGAGAGGTAGCTTGTATTCAATCTTTTCCTGAGAGTTTCGAATTAGCAGAATCCAAGACATGGAATTATGTAGCTCTTGGAAACGCAGTCCCCCCTGTTTTGATGTGGTATCTGGCTAAGGAAATTGAAAAAGCGTTAGATACTTAAAAAGTATTTATTCTATTGACCATTTATAATTTGACATCTTTATTGATAGTACACTTTGTGTTGAAGATGATGAACAATGTACAGATATTGATAGCGAATCAGTGCCGCATGTTATTATTAACAGGAGTCACAATAAGAGTATGTGAGATGTACGGCAGATGAGTAAACTTGAAGTGAAGCTGATGGTTGTTGAGTCAGCTATCAATTCAATACTTGATACTGTTAAAGATGATGAAATGAAAGCTGTGAGTGGAAAGCAGGCACTTGATGAATTTTTGAAATATTTGGAATAAATAGACTAGTTTTCGGTTGTCCATCTCCTCAAGTGAAAACACAATACTAGTGAACACTTGCTAATAAGGAGGCAACGATGAAACTACTGAAGACACTGAAACTGACACAGTATCAGCGAAACAACACAAATAATCCCGTCCCACAGCGTAGAATCAAGCTTGCTGCTGGTATAACTGAGCAGATACAGCTAGCTGAAAATCCCAACTATAAATCCCATAGTGTTCGCACTGTTGCAGATGATAGTGGTGGAATGCGTACTGTCGAAGTGAGTAAACGAGTGCTGCGTTGGTGGCGTGTGGGTGCAGATGGTAGTGTTGAGTTAACCGTGCGCTATGGCAGCAGGATATTGGAACTTGCCAAGGGCATGGATGCTGTTGAACTAGCTAGTACAGATGAGTTAGTTGGTGTGCTAGAACAGTTTAAGACAGCTGCTGAGCGGGGTGAGATGGATGAGATGATTGCTGCACAGTTGGCAAAGACAAAGCGTGTTAACACACAAAAGCAGGACAAGCTGAGCTAGTTTGGCGTTGAGTGTGTGCGCTGCAGGTGGTAGCAGTTGCACACATAAAGAAGCATGTGTGAACCGTGTGTGATGCACATCTGTTACACACTGAAGATTTATGGATGTAAATATATGAAATAAAAGACTTTAATTTGATTACTGTGTGCACGAACAATACACTCAGTTGCCTACAGCGTCTGGAAAATCTTGGTGTCGAGCGAGCGCTGATTGTGGACACCCTGCTGTTGGTACTTTCCCAGCGTTTGGTTCGGTCTGCAGTCGGAGGTCGTCTGCCGGTCTATGAACTGCTCCGTCTGGAGGAGACCCTCCAGGATCGCCTGCGACGTCAGCTTGCCACGGATGAACTGTTGGCTCCCTACCCGGGACTGTACTTCCGCTCGATTGCCCAGACTGCTGAATGGATGCTGAATGACCACTTGGTCCGAAAGGAAGAGTTGGAGCCGATTTTACCGATTGATTCAGAGAGTCAGCAATGAGTGAGGAAAATATTGCTACGCAGTGGGATCCGGTTGGGTATGACCAAAACGCACGATTTGTGAGTGATTTGGGAGAACCAGTATTGCAACTAATGAATCCAAAGGCTGGGGAAATGGTACTCGACCTTGGCTGTGGAGATGGCGAGCTGACCCTGAAGTTGATGGATGCTGGTTGTCATGTCATAGCGGTCGATAGCAGCCCTGCGATGGTTGAATCCTCACTGGCAAAAGGCATCAACGCCCGGGTGATGGATGGACAGCATCTGGAATTCGAAGGTGCTTTTGATGCGGTGTTCTCCAATGCAGCCCTACACTGGATGACCCAGCCTAGAGAGGTCATTGCCGGTGTGAAGCGAGTGTTGAAGCCTACTGGTCGGTTTGTCGCAGAAATGGGCGGACAGGGGAATGTGGTTTCTGTGTTGGCAGCCCTGACGAAGGTCCGTCAGCGCAGAGGCTTGGCTCCTGTGAATCCCTGGTATTTTCCCAGTGTGGAGGAATATCGTCAGCTCCTGGAAGAAGCCGGCTTTCATGTGCCAGTGATTCAGTTGATTCCCCGTCCAACAGTTTTGCCCGGGAAGCTTCGAGGCTGGTTGGAGACCTTTGCAGGTTCGTTCCTGAGTACGGAGGGAGCAGAGCGTGAAGAGATGATTGCTGAGGTCACCGAGGATTTGGCTTCTACTCTTTGTGATGACTCTGGCAAATGGACGGTCGACTATGTGCGACTACGATTTGTGGCGTGCAAAGTTGCCTCAGCGAATCCTTCGAACACCTGATCCTCCCACTCCCCGCTTGCCTCGCCAGAATACCTCCTCTATCGTGATGTTCTTTTTCTGTTGACTGTCGTTCCCCTGATTGATGGAAGCAATGCATTCTCCTGTACTCGGCTATCTCCGTTTCCCCACTTTTGGTACGAACCAACTCTATTTTGTGGCTGAAGACAACCTCTGGGAAGTCGCCCTGGAGGGTGGGCGGGCCCAGCGCCTGACCGAATCCCGTAGTGAACTGCAGACTCCTCGCCTCTCTCCCTGTGGTCGCTGGTTTGCCCTAGTCGCTGCAGAAGAAGGTGAGCAGGAGGTCTACTGCCTACCTGCTGAAGGTGGTCCCTTGCGACGGCTGACCTACGTGGGGCATGTACTGCACATCGATGGTTGGAGCGCTGACGGTACCTCCATCCGTTTCTGTGGAGCGCATCGCTCGATTCATGGCAACGCAGATGCTCAACTCTATGAAGTTTCCCTGGAAGGAGGCCCAATCCATTCAGTCGATCTTGGTCCGGCTCGAACTCTTTCGACAGAACCTGCTGGATTAGGACGAGTGTTGGGCCGCAATACCGTCCAGAACTCTCGCTGGAAGCGCTACCGGGGAGGTTGTCATGGGGAGATCTGGGTCGATGCTAGTGGGGAAGGAACCTTCGAGCGTATCCTCAGTGATCATCCGGGCAATCCAGTCGCCCCGATCTGGTGGCAGGGTCGGATCTATTTTCTCTCTGATGTCGATCGAACCGGCAACCTCTGGTCATGTCAGCCAGATGGCAGTGATCTGCGCCAGGAGACCAAGGAAACCGGATTCTATGTACGCCAGCCTGCTTTTGGCGAGTACCAGGTGATTTACCACCGGGCAGGTAGCTTGTGTCACTGGGAATCCGGACAGGAGATAGGTGAGGTACTACCGATCACTCTGCCGTCCCCACAGTTTCATGTGCAGCGCAAGTTCGTCTATGGTTCTGAAGAGTGGGAGGACTTCGCTCTGCATCCCAAGGGACACTCGGTTGCCCTGTCCGTGCGTGGCAGGTTGGCCTCAATGCCACTTTGGGAACTCGCAGTGCAGCAGCATGGTAAGCGACAGGGAGCCCGTTATCGACTGCCAATGTATCTTGCAGATGGACGGCTGGCGACGATTGCCGATGAACAAAACTCCCAGGAGGAACTGCTGCTCTTTGCTGAAGAGGCCTCGGTGTCGCCTTTGGAGCGGATCGAATTGCCCGAAGGTCGTGTTCAGTCCATGGTCGCTTCTCCGACTCAGCCCGCCTTGTTGCTGACTACCAGTCGTCTGGAGCTGTGGTATCTGAACCTTGAGAAGGGAACCCTGACACTGCTGGATGCTTCTGACCTGCGTGAAATTGAGGATGTTGTCTTCTCACCAGATGGTAATTGGGTTGCTTACAGCAAACACCTGAACACCGAGCAATCCGCTATTTTCCTCTGCTCCGTCGAGCAGCCCGAACCAAGGCAGGTGACCGAACCGGTACGCTATGACTTTGGTCCCTCCTTTGATCCGGAAGGTCAATGGCTCTATTTCCTCTCCTCACGCACTTACCAACCGATCTGGGACACTGTGCAAATTGGGGCGAGCTTTGCCCGTAGCATGAAGCCCTACCTGATTGCTCTGCGCAATGACCTGCGTTCCCCTTTCCTGGAACAACCTGCGCCTCCTGGAGAAAAAGAAGAAGAGGAACCCGAAGAGCGAGAAGAGGAAAACAGCGAGAAGAGCACCGAAAAGAAAGAAGACAAGAAGAAGAAGGAAGAACCGGTCCCACTGCGTATTGACTGGGAGGGTTTGTCCCAGCGAATCATTGAGTTTCCGGTGAATGAGGGCATCTATGGACAGGTTTTTGGTTTACGCAAGCGAGTGCTTTTCAGTGAGTTTCCACTGAGTAGTGGCAGTGAGGAGGAAAAGCCAGGCAAGCGCAAACCAGAGGGGCTGCTCTGGGCCTATGACTTCGAAAAGCAGGAGAAAGAGCTGTTGCTGCAGGGGTTGGACTACCTGGAAGTGACTCCTTCCGCTCGTACGATGGCCTATGCCAGCGAAGAAGGCCTGCGCGTGCTGGAAGCTGGAGCCAATGTGAGTGAGGACGATGGTCCGCCTGAGGAGCCTTCCCGCAAGACCGGCTGGCTGGATCTGGATCGATTGCGCTTTGCCGTGGAATTGCGTCCGGAGTGGCAGCAGATGTTTCATGAAGCCTGGCGTCTGCAGCGAGAGTTTTTCTGGGATGAGGAGATGTCTGGGGTGCGTTGGCAGGAAGTGGCAGAACAATATCGTCCGCTGTTGGACCGAGTAGCGTCACGGGCTGAATTGTCGGATTTGATCTGGGAGATGCAGGGCGAACTGGGCACTTCGCATGCCTACGAATATGGAGGAGATTATCCCCCCAAGCGACGTTATCAACTTGGACGACTCGGTGTTGATCTGGAGTGGGATGTGGCTGCCAAGCGTTACGTGATTCAACGACTCTATGCCGGTGATCCCTGGCGTTCGAAGATTCGTTCGCCACTCTGTGAACCAGGACTCAATGTGCGAGAAGGTGACTATCTCTGTGCCATTGGTGGCGTTCCCCTTGATGAGCAGACCAGCCCCGGAGAGTTGTTGCTACACCAGGCTGAGCAAATGGTTCCGCTGACTTTGCAGCATCCAGAGAAAGACGAAAAACCTCGCATCATTACGGTGCGTACCCTGCGTAGTGAACGAGCCGCTCGCTATCGTGATTGGGTGGAAGGGAATCGTCACTTTGTAGCCGAGCAGACCGCAGGACGAGTGGGATACCTGCACATTCCAGATATGTCGACACAGGGTCTCGCGGAGTTCCACCGAGGATTTCTGGCCCAGGTTCACCTCGCAGGATTGATCCTCGATGTGCGTTACAACGCAGGTGGGATGGTTTCCCCACTGATACTGGAGAAGCTGGCTCATCGGCATTTGGGTTATGATGTGCGCCGCTGGGGTGCTCCGGAGTCGTATCCGTACCATACGCTGCTAGGACACCTGCTGGCGCTGACGAACCAGTTTGCTGGGTCGGATGGAGACATGTTCAGCTATAGCTTCCGCGAATTGAAAATGGGGCCGCTGCTGGGCAAACGGACCTGGGGTGGAGTGATCGGTATCGACTCCCGCTATCAGCTTGTCGATGGCACGACGACAACCCAGCCTCAGTACTCAATCTGGTTTCACAAGGCAGGTTGGAATGTCGAAAACCAGGGAGTGACACCGGATGAAGAGATTGAAGACGCTCCCCATGATTATGCTGCAGGACGCGATGCTCAGTTGGAACGCTCCATCCAACGAATGCTACAGCTGCTGGAAGAGCAACCAATTGAGCCTGTGAGCTTCACAGCTCGACCCCGACTGGGCTGATCGATTTGCCTTCTTGTCTGAGGAGAAGGTGGCCGATAGGTTGGATGGGGGGAAATCAGCTATTTAGGCAGATTGCTGAACAAGTCTTGGGTGTCCTGCTCCAGTCCAAGGCGGACGTATTTTTCCAACAGCGATTCCCACTGCTGAGGATGCTGGGTAGGATCCCATCGACGTAAGGGTAGTTTTTGGTGGGTCATTTCCTGACGAGCAACAGATTCCCAGCGCCCCATGTGGTGTCGGTGCAGCTCCAACTGGCCTTTCAACTCTGCGATGCCCGCCCAAGCCAGTGATGGCTCCTGACGAAACTCCGGGGAGAGTTGTAAAACCAGAGCGTACTCTGCAGTTGGCCTGCGCCATTGTTCTGCTGGAGAGAATGCCCCACGTTTTCGAAGCATCATCGGGGCTTCAAGTGGCTTGAATTGATGAGCTTGCAGGGCGTTCTGCAAGGGATTGGTCAATGGTGCCAGTTCGGTTGCTTCCAGTTGCCAGTCTTCTGGTAGAAGAACAACGGAGAGCAAGGAGTTGCTAGGAGGACGACTCATTACATCACTTCGTTGAAAAAAGAACTCACCTCCCTGATCCCCCTGATTAGAGATGGGACGAACGATAGGTGTTTGTTGCTTCAGTCCGATCAGGTTCTGGGTGTCGTTGGCAACATACTTGGAGAGGCGCCAGCCCAACTCGGTAGCCGAGAGATAGGGGCGGACATTGGCTTCTAACTGAGCCAGCAGGTGGTAAGCGAAGACGGAGTGTCCTGCCCAGCGTGGAGCACCATCAACGACTGGTTCGTTGCCTCCGGAACTCAAGCCGATTACGCTCTTGAGACGCTGTTTCTCCCGGAGCATTGCCGCTTCAAAATCCCAGGAATCTGGTTGATTCTGGAGTCCCCGAGTGAGCAGATTGCCACTGAAGCAGGAATCTGCGATCAATAGTTTGTGGCGCACATCGATCTTACGGAACTCTCGCAGCAGCCTTTCGTTGTGTAGCCAGTCAAAGTCCTGGTCTCGGCGCCCGTCGACAGGTACCCAGTATGCGGTGTTATCCCCTTCATCGACGCTACCGTGTCCAGCATAGTAGAGCAGCACCCGGTCGTTGGGCTGAGAAGTCTCCTGCAGCCACTGAAGGCCCCCGAGCATATCCTTGCGAGTGGCGTTGGTCAGCAGGCGGATGTCCTCGTTAGCAAATTGATAGTGTTCCTGCAGAACTCCGGCGAGGGTTTGGGCATCGTGTACCGCTGATCTAAGGTCTTCCCAGTGCTCGTAATCATCATTGCCGATCAGCAGAGCCCGATATCGATAGGGAGTGTCCTGTGCTACGAAGCTAGGTTGTTCAACAACTGGTTTGATAGCCCGTTGGGCTTGTCCCCAGGCGAGCTGGCTTCCCCAAAGAACGAATAATAAGCAGACCCACAATCCGAGTTGATTTGGTCGCATGAAGTTTTTCCAGTGGATGAGAAAATATTGTGTTGTCGTGTTCAGTGTCTGGCTCTTTGTCACAGGTGCCATTGGGCTGCAAGCGGCTGAGCTGTTGCCTGCACCACCTTCATTCTGGCTAAGTAATCTGGAGCGTGAACGCTTTGACAGCCGAACACAGGTAGAACCCTACCTTGTTAGCTTCTTTTTTGTCGGTTGTGTGCCCTGCCTTGAAGAGATCCCAACACTCTATCGCCTACAAGAGCAGCACTTTCCCAACACCCCGCTGCTTTTCATTAGTCCCTTGCGAGAAGATACACCTGAGCGCATCGGTCGCTTCGCCGATCAACTCCAGGTGCCTCATTCGTTCTTCTATGCCGATCGTTTCGGGCAGGTAGCTCGCAAGTTCTTCCCTGGTCAGCAACAGCTCCGCTTCCCTACCCTGTTTCTATTGGATTCCCAAAGGGTTCGTCTACGTTCCTACGTGTTGGATGAAGTGACTCAGACGAGGCTGATTAGGGAACTAAATTCAGTTTATTTCGAATAAACCGGATGGGCGTGGCATTGTAGCCTAAGGATTGTTTAGTTTATGGGTGAGTAGCTTCAAAGAAATTTCTAACATCCTCTTGGATTTACTGTAGCACAGCGTTCTCCTGTGCAATCTGGCCAGGTAATGCCGGAATCGACAATTGAGTGATTCGATCTGAGTCGTGAATGTCTTGCCTTAGTGATGCAAAGCTGTGGGGATCAGATGTTCATAGGTTTTGAGAAAATCTGTGCCATAGCCCATGGTAGGCAAGTTCCTCAATTGCGTGAAAAGTTCTCTAGCGGTTTTGATTGATCTACTATCACAGACAAAGCCAAGCACTTTGCCAACAGTGGAATTGATTGCTGTCCAGATCCAGCATTTAGATTTTTTTAGCGACAAAGCTGCAGAGTTCATCGATCTCAATCAAGAAACAGGCTCTCGTCTTGGGTTGGTCGACTGGTGGCTGCCCAGCGGCCTGGACAAGCCAGCGGGAAACTATTTTGTGATGTACTCCAAGGATTCGGCCAATGGCTCTGAGCCCCAGTCCTTCAAGGTATAGCTTTTGAGCCTGTTCTTTGAAGGCAGGATCGTTGCCTCTGCGCATTGTCTGAAAGGTTCGTCGACAAGCTTGGCAGCGGTAGCGTTGGGCTCCTCGATTCTTACCAAAGAGGATGTAGTCTGGATGAGCACAATGAGGACATTACATTGTTAGATCTCCAAATCTTGGAGATTACTTCATTTGTCAAAATTACATAATTGCTCCAACCCCAAATTTTTAGGTCACAATATAATTCATCTGTTTTATTAACACTGTACTGAATTTTAGATTACTCTTTTCTATAAGTCGATTACATTCACAGGAATTCCTCTATTCAATATTGTGCCATCACCGAGTTGACCGAACCCATTATCTCCCCAGCATTTGACTTTATCATTGGACTGTAAGGCGCAACCGTGTGCAAAAGCTCTAGTACCATTGTTGTAGCCCCCGACTCGTACTTCAATTGCATCAGAAATATCACTCACATCAACTGGTAAATAGCTGTCTATTCCATCAGGTTCTCCATTTCCTAGATATGGATCGTAATTAAAATATCCTCGTAGCCCAGCATTACCATCCCAGCATTTAATTGTACCATCTTCAATTACAGCACAGTTTAGCCAGTGAGATGAATCGACCTGAACAACATGATCAAGACCTTGAACTTGAGTAAATTGGCTATAAGTATCATCATAGTGTATTAAATCCCAGTAGTTAGCTTCTAGAATATTTCCATTTTCTAAATTGATAAGAAAATTTGATGAATGACTTACTGAAATATCGATCACATTAATTAGATTTGGAATAATCGCGGGTAGGTACTTACCATTACCTCCCCAATACATTGTTCTACCGTCTTTCAACAGGGCAATAGCAGAATCTGAACCTATTTCTATTTGAATTGTGCTTGTGACTCCTTCAGCACTCACTGGATTATTACTATCTGTGAAGGTTCCAGCTCCAAATTGCCCATGCTGATTTCCACCCCAACATTGAGTGATACCAGATTCTAAAACGGCACAACTCGTATCATTACTAATGTCTAAATCAATAACAGAGTTGATATTTGGGACAGGTGTTATTTGACCTGAAGCATTCCAACAAGCTACTGTTCCATCATCTACAATTGCACAACCTCTACCTCCTCCTCTGTTACCAATACAAGTAGCGCTTTGAAATGTTTTGACTGGTTTTATACCGTAATCCTCACCCCAGCATTTTACTAGTCCATCCTTGAACAATACACATGATGAACTACTACCTACACTTATTTGTATGATTTCATTAGTTGTCTTACGTGATTGATTTCTTTCCACACAAGATGCAATATCTTTTTCAACATTTCCTTCAACTGAACTTACTGAACAATTGGAGTTAGTATAGCTGCCTGATAGAACTCCATTAAAACAAGTTCTCGTCTGCGAACTACAGCTGTTCCCTGCCGCCACACTATTACTCAAGTAGGCTGTTACAAAATCTCCATGCTCTACATTGGAGCCGTTGAAAGAGCAATCGAGAGGTTCTGCTTGCTCACAGTTGGAGAAACTGTAGCTTCCCGAGAGTGTTACGTCGCTGCAGGTCCGAATCTGTGATGTTCAGGTGCTGCCAAACGGCACCGAAGAGGACAAATAGGCAGTCGTCGTGTCTCCATCCGCGATGCTTGCACCGTTAAAATTGCAGGATGCAGCCTCCGCTATACTGCACGTCGAATAGAGATAGGTCCCACTCAGCACCCCATTAAAACAAGTTCTCGTCTGCGAACTACAGCTGTTCCCTGCCGCCACACTATTACTCAAGTAGGCTGTTACAAAATCTCCATGCTCTACATTGGAGCCGTTGAAAGAGCAATCGAGAGGTTCTGCTTGCTCACAGTTGGAGAAACTGTAGCTTCCCGAGAGAGTACCGTTGGAGCAAGTGCGGGTTTGAGAGGTGCATGTGAGTCCGAAAGGAGCAGTTGCTGTTTGATAAGCGGTAGTGCTGACACCGTTGGCAATCGAGTTGCTGTTGAATTGACAATTTGTTACTTCAGCTATGCTGTCGTTAATTGCTATGTTGTTGTCTATTGGATCTAGCTCAGGTTCTGGGTCAGGTTCTGGCTCAGTTGATGGAGCTCCGTCTACAACAAAATCTGGAAGTAATTGACGAATTGCTGTCTCCGTAGCAACCGACCCTGGACGTCCTTCTTTTACGAGGCTTCCATGCAAATGATTGATAGCATCCTCTGATGCCACTAAGCCCTTACCAATTGCTACTTGGAGAACACTTTCGTTGGAAGAGAAGGAGGAGGCTGGAACATCAAAGACGATGCTACGACCCGCCATTGCGGATCGAGTTGTTGAGTTGATGTTGATCCCATTACTCGGATCTTGGTCTTCATCGAGGGACTGAAGCAGGCGTGCGATGTTGATCACACGACGGTCTGCAGTGCTACTCACTCCGGCCAGTTCGATGGGTGTGATGACGGCTCCACCCGTGACTGTTCCCAGAAAGGTACCACCAATTTGGAAGGTGACCTGATCTCCACTGCGATATTCGAAGCTACCGTTGACTGAGGTAAGGCCGGAGAGGTTGGAGTTAGTTTGGTAACTGACTCCGGCAACGGCACTATCGATCAAGGTGCCGGTGAGAATGGGACCTGTGTTGCTGGAACTCCCATTGTTGTTGGTGGTACTCGACCCAGATCCCGAAGAGCCTCCATCATCACTACTGAGTCCTCCTCCAGCCAAGACGGCAACAGCAGCACCTCCAGCGGCAATTCCAGCTACGGTTCCTGTCTGAAAGCCACCCTCGTTCTCGGTAGTACATTCCTCTTCGGTGGCGCAGTCGACAGGGATTGGTTCACCACAACTGCTTGTCCAAGCGAAGATCAACAGAAGAAATCCTAGAATCCAGCACTGTCTTTTTTCACGCATAGAGTTTGTTGGAAGAAGAGATAGTTCCTTGCTAAAGATTTGGATTTGGCTTCACTGCTCTGCTAACCAATTCAAGACCTTACGGGCCTGGGGGTTGCCATTCTTAGCAGCTTGGCGATAGAGAGCACGGGCGCGAGCTTCGTTTTGAGGAACCCCGTAGCCCTTGCGGTAGAGAGAGCCAAGGTTGAACTGGGCAAGGGCATAATTCTGGTCCGAGGCTCGTTGATACCAGCTAGCAGCCTGGGTGGCATTTTCAGCGGTGCCGATGCCATTGCGGTAGAGGTAGCCGAGCATACTTTGGGAGGGTGCGTGGTTGCGTTCTGCAGCTTTGCTGTGCCAGCGGAAGGCTTCGATCCGATTACTGTCTAGTCCCTGTCCTCGCCGATAGACCTCTCCCAGTTGGTAGAGCAACTTGGGATCTTGTTTCTCAAAAAAAGAGGTGAAGCGATTGGTTGAATCGTCGGCTCGATAGCGGTTAATCGCGGTACCTGCCTGAGCGGCACTGCGTTGCAGTAGCTGGGCAAGTTCTCGTAATGTTTGGAGCGCTTTCTCTTCCTGTTGTTGACGAGATTCTGCTGCCTGACGCTCCAGGTCTTGCTCCATCTCTGCCTGCAGATCGTTTTCTACTTGGGGCAAGAGACTGGTGATCAAGGTATCCAGTCGTTGATTGAGTTCGCGCTGATCGCAGCTTTCACAGTAGTCGCTACGCACCTGGCGTTTATCGAGATCCACAGCCGTCAGTGTCAGTTGTGTATCCTGACCAGAGCGGACTAGCTGTAAGTGGAAGTAGTCCTCCACTTGTAGAAGTTCCTGAATCAAGCGGATGCAGTTTTCTTCTGTACACTCCTCTGCGGTTAGACTTGTGAAGACTTCATCCTGGGCACTGGCAAAATCTGATTGAGAGACAAGGTCGTAGCGTGTTGAAAGCCGATCCTGCAAGCGGTTGAAGAGGATCACTTGCTGGGCTGTGGTGACATCCAAGGACCCTAACGGGGCAAGCGCTGCCCTGGGACGGTCTTGTGCAGCGAGAGGAAAAGAAGCAAGTAATGAAAACAGAAGTAGCAAAAGTCTATGAAGCATAAAGACTCCTTGGACAGAAACGAAAAAATACGTTTGAGAACGTAAAAATATATAGTGTATACTTCTCGACTAATACAAAAAGTTATTAAACTGTAAATCATTTAAATTACAACAATTCTGCAACAATTTACTGAGAAAGATACTTAGTTTTAGAGATTTTAATCTTGCTCAACATGATTCTTAAGATCCAGAGAAACTGATGCAATTCACTACAAAGCTACAAACCGTTTTGGTACTAGGGATAATTCTGTTGCTGAGTTCAATTCAGCAGGGATTAGCTGCAACTCCAGCAGAGGTCTATCGGAAGGCAGTCCCAGCCGTGGTGCTGCTGGTCAGCATGGAACCGAACTCGAAGACTCGCTCCAAGGGAACGGGTTCGATGATCACTGACCGGCATGTGCTGACTAACGCTCACGTGGTCCTCGGAGACAGTGGACGTCCGATGGACAAGACGCTGGTTTTTTACAGCTTTGAGAACCCCAACGACGGAATTGAGCAGAACTTCCGCAAGGGACGTCAGGCGAAGGTGAGCCATTATTCGGAGAAACTGGACCTGGCCCTGCTGGAGGTTGAAGATCCACCCAAGGTGACACCACTTGGCTTGGGACCTGCGGATAGTGTGCAGATTGGAGATCCGGTACTGGCGATTGGGCATCCGGAAAATGGAGGGCTCTGGTCGCTTACCTCCGGACGCATCGGGGCGAGAATTCGGAACGCGGAAGGAGTCCGTGGCAATCACACCTTCCAGACTGAGGCGAGTTTGAATCGTGGAAATTCTGGTGGGCCGTTGCTCAATGAAGATGGACAGATGATTGGGGTGAACACCAGTATAGCTCGCAAGGCCTCGGATGGTCTGGCGATCACAGGGATCAACTTCGCGGTACAGAGTGATGTGGCGCGTGAGTGGTTGCAGTCTGTGAGACTCCGTTTACCCAGGGTCATGGCAGTTGCTGCGAACCGACCAACTCCGACACCAGCTCCAGAAAAGCCTGTAGCAACGGCCCAAGAGACGAAGCCAGCTACCGCAACGGCAGAGGCAACCAAGCCTGCAGCTACCGCAGCCACAACAAAACCCACCCAGCCAACTCCCCCTGCCCAAGAGACACCGGCTCCGGTCGTCGTCTCCACACCACCAAAAGCCAAGCAGGAGCCACAACTGCTGACGAAGCCTCGACCTTTCCGGGATGATCAATTGTTCAATCACATTTCGAATCAGACCTACGCGGAGTTCAGCCAGCAACTGGAAGCTGAGTTTGAAGCCTTCCAGAAGCAGCAGGGTCAGTAGCTGTCTGCTTGCTCAGCCAGTTCAACTTTTCAATACAACAGCGCAGAGATTCGTTGGGCCTAGGATTGATCTATGGTAGGAGCAAGTTTGTAAAGGGATGGTGCTTTTTCCAGCGGTAGGTTTGAAAATCTCTCTCATCGGTAGAAGCGATTCTACCGTGGCCCAGGTGTTCAGTCAGCAAAACTAGAGAGGCGTCAGCAAGATCCATTGGCAGACTCTGATACTGCTCCAACAATTGCTACAGTCCAGGAAGATGTTCGTCAGTGAGGGAAAAGGTGGAGAATTTTTTAAGTTGGTGGAGTTGCTGCAGGGTCTTCCAAAGTGACAGCCCTTGCTACGGGTAGCCACGATTCATCAGCAAATGCATTGATTCTGTCAGAACTGGGAAGGCTGTAATCAACGGTTCTTCACAGATTGACAAAAAACTGTAGCAAGCAGAGTGGTATTGGTCTCGCCGGTCTAGCAGGCCAAACCAAAATCCAGTGTCCACGATGATCATCAGGAGCGATGCTTCCGAGAATAATCCAGCACAGTCTTGTAGTTTGTTGAGAGTTGTTCATCAGTTGCCAGACAACCTACCAATCCTGCCTTTTCAAAAACTGCTAATAACGAAGAATTCTGACTGTCAACGATGTGTACATCGGTATGTTTGGGTTTTTGCTGTAAAGCGTCGATGAAATTCAACACCTCTCTTGCCTTCTCTTCGGGCAACGTGAGACTCTTCTGATAAATTGTTTCTGCTAAGGTCATTTTGTTCACCACAAACGGAAGTAATTATTCCTGTCAGAATGATCTGATGCGTCAAATTTAAGTTGATTTCAAACGCCTATCCTACAGCAGAGCTGAACACCAGACTAGGTCAATCCGACTACTCATTCATTATCTAAAACTCTTTTTGCCAACTGTACCGTAGCCTGATCGATCATTCGACCATCGATTGCCACGGCACCCAGTCCCTGCTTTTCCGCTGCCTGTGCCGCCTCTAGAACTCTTTGTGCCAGTTCAATCTCCGTAGTCGTTGGAGAAAATACCTGTTGAATCACATCCAGTTGTTCTGGATGAATCGCCCACTTGCCATCACAGCCCAAAGCCTGTGCCTGGGTGGCGGACTGTTCCAGTCCAGTGGTATCTCGAAAGTTGCCATAGGGCGCATCAATCGCTTGCAGACCTACAGACTTGGCAGCGGCGACCAGACGACTCAGGACGTAGTGCCAGCGATGGCCTGAATAAACCGATTCCTCGTTTTCCCCATGACCTGAGAGCGAAACCAACGGACTGCTAATAGCACGAGAGTAGTCCGCAATCCCAAAGACCAAAGCTTCCAGACGAGAGGAAGTTGCGGCAATTGCCTCTGACTGTACCAAGCCTGTGGGGCTTTCGATGCAAGCATGCAAGCGAATAGTCTGCTGAGCCTTGATGTGTCGTTCGATTCCATCCAGTAAGCGGCTAAAACAAGCCACATCGCCTGCATTTTCAACCTTGGGAATGACCAAGACAGAAACCCGATCCACGGCAGCTTCCAAGATTTCAATCACATCTCGATAGAACCAGGCGGTCTCCAATCCGTTGCAGCGCAGAGCCAAACGAGGATGGTGTTCTGGTAGGTCCTGCAGGGTATGGATGATTTGCCGACGGGCGGCCTCTTTCTCTGCAAGCGCGACACTGTCTTCCAAGTCAAACATCACCAGGTCGGCAGTACTCTGGAGAGCCTTGGTCTGCATTTTGGCGGAGTGTCCAGGAACCGAAAGAATGGAGTGGAGTTGAGGCATAAGTTTTCTCCAAATCAGGTCGAATCTAGCTTGAGTCTCCTGAGAAATTAGCGCATAGACTTCAGCAGAGTGTTTTGTATCCGATGGTTACAGCACGGACTTCTCACGGGAACTTCCCGCTCCACGGAGAATTCACGGCTAGCGTGTATTTTCCAGAGAGTACGAATGGAGCAGTGGGAGCAAGTGCCCGACCAATTGGCGGAACAGGGCTGGGTAGTCTGTGAGAATTGGTTGGAAGGTCCAGTTGTGTCGGCCTTGGCTGAGGAAGCCCAACAACGCTGGGAAGCTGGAAGATTCCGGCAGGCCAGCATCGGGCGAAGACACCAGGAGCAGCAGCAAGTGCGGATTCGAGGAGATCAGATCGACTGGTGGCATCCGGATCAAGTCACCGTTGCCCAACAGGCCTACCTGCGCCGCTTAGAAGAACTGCGGGAACTGCTCAATCGTCATCTATACCTGAGCCTCATCACGCAGGAAGCACACTATGCACTCTATCCCCCACAAACCTGCTATCAACGACACCTGGATCGATTTCAGGACGCTCCGGAACGTACCGTTTCTACCGTCTTCTACCTCAATTTGGACTGGCATGCTGAAGAAGGAGGTCAACTGCGTCTGCACTTAGTGGGGGGCACTCAGGACCTCTTACCGAGCTGGAATCGATTAGTGCTTTTCCGCAGTGCAGACATTGAGCACGAGGTGCTACCAGCTACAAGGGAGCGGCTGAGCATCACAGGCTGGTTACGTTGTCGCTCAGCTCTACCGACTCCTGTGGTGCATGAAGTTGTCTGAAGTTTCCGTGATCGATGACCGATGGAATTAATCAGGTGTACTTCCCTCTTCCCTTGACTTCCCAGATGGTTTCAACTTCGCCGCTCCGCACACCATAGAGTCGTTCATGTAAGAACACGGTGTTGTCACCGTAACCCACTATGTAATCAAGCGGATCTCCCGGGCGTAAAGAAGTGTTTTCTTCAGCAAGATGAATTGTGCCATGCTCAGAGGAAAAACTGACAGAGTCCACGGCATCTATCCCAAGTGGCTTGGGAGCGACTGACCAGCCAGGAAGAGTTTTCCAACCCGTGTCTGTAATGATTCTTTTGGGACTAGGACGACTGGTGGCAAGGCTTCTCAGAAAAAGCGAGGGCTGAGTCTCTGCACCCCACTTGGAGTAGGCGACATCCGTGAAGATTACACCGCCAGCTTGAATTTCAGTGAGCAGCTTGAAGTTGGAGGAGATGGTGTAGGTTCCACTGCCGCCACCACTGATGATTTCGATGGGAATGCCATGCTCCCTGCAGAGGGAGACGGTCGCACTCAGTCTTTCCATGGAAGCAGAGATCGAGCGTACTTTTTCGTCAGGATCTGCAATGGTTGCGGTGTGGCCTTCCCAAGCCATCAAGCCCCTGTTTCGGATGAATTTCAAATCACGGATTGCCTGGTAAAAATCCAACACAGGCTGACCTGGGTCCAGACCGGCTCGGTTCATCCCAGTGTTGACCTCTAGCAGTACATTTAGAGTGACCGCAAACTTTTCAGCAATCCGATTCATCAACTGTACGGTTTCCAGATGGTCGACCGCCACGATGATTTCATTGATTCTGGAAAGCTGACAAAGCCGCTCGATCTTCTGTTCTCCTACGACCTGATTGGCGATCAGGATATTTTTCACTCCGGCTGCGGTCATCAACTCTGCCTCACTCAACTTGGCACAAGTAATTCCAAAGGCTCCGGCATTGATCACGAGCTTGGCGATTTCAGGGATCTTGATGCCCTTGGTGTGAGGCCGCCATTCCAAGCCTCGGGACTTAAAGTATTTGGCCAGGTACTGGATGTTTGACTCCATGATGTCGAGGTCGACCCACAGGCAAGGCGTGTCGTAATGTTTGAGTTGCATAAGGGATCTACTTGAAATTAGCCGTCGATGAAATATTGAAAGTCGGTCAGCTGACCTTCACGCTTGATGCGTAGGGTGATCTTTTCTTCCAGCTGTAAGGCTTCAAAGAGCTTCAGAGCCTTGGGCAGGCTATCCACTGTAAAGCCATTGATTTGCACAATCACATCTTTGTTTTTCAGCCCCAATTTTTCGTAGATACTTCCTTCCCGAACAAAATCAAAGATAAACCAGGGTTTACCATCTTGCTCTATTGGGATCACCCTAGCGTCATTTAGCAGTGCATTGAGATTGGCCAGTTGCTGATTGACATAAGTTCTCTTAAGGCGAAAGATTCTTTGATTATCTGGAGGTGTTGCTAATTCTTCTATGATAATTTTAGCGTTTTGGTAGGTTTGGTTGTCGGATTCATTAGCGGCAACAGTTTGATTGTCAGAATCTTTCACTCCCGATTGATTTGAATCTTCATTTTTTACAACTACAGGTTTAGGCGCATATTTTTCTAAAAAATTTTCGTTAGGAGCAAAGAAAAAATCTTTACTCACGGATGAAGAAAACCAAGGAATGTGTTGGCCATTACTTCTCTGTGCAACATCAGCGCTCGTCTGTTCGAAGACTTCATTCAATTCGACCCGGACAGTTTTCATATGTTGTAGAAGAGATGCAGTGAATAACCCTTCAGGATCATTTTTTTCAGCAAGTGTATTCGGAGTACACGCATAGGAAATGATGGTATTTTCAGGCGCTTTTATCTCCATCATCCCTGGAGTGACACCCTGTAACCCTTCGATGAAAGGGTTGGGCGAGCACGCATCTAAAATGATGATGTTGATTTGATTGCCAGCAAACTTCATCTGCCCTAACAGCTTACCCAGAGGGACTGTTTTATAACGCACATCCTCAATAAGAGTCAGCTCAGTATCTATAGGTAGCAAGTAGTTTTCATTTTCAAATTGCACCACATGGCCAGAGTAATAGAAAATGCTAACCCCTCCATTGTCCCTGAGTGAACGGCCGAACTGACGGATCGCTTTCTCTGTTTCGCGTTGCTTCGCATTGCCAAGCGTCGTCACTTGAAAGCCAAGGCTTTGCAGCTCGTTGCTCACATGATTGGTAGTGTTGAGAGACGGTGGGCTATCTTTGGTATTCTGATAACTAGTGTTTTCTATTACCAAAGCTTGCCGGTAGACCTGACTGGAAAAATCATCTCCAGAATCAGTACTCTCCTGTTGTTGAGCTGAAGATAGGTAGGGTAGTGAAGTAACAAGAATAAAAAGAAGGAAAACTCTACTGTGCATAGCTACTTTCATCATTAGACCTAGCTTCCAAGATAGACTTTTCAGAATTCTATTCTCCGACGTTTTCAAGTTGCTAGCGTGATGCTTCATGTTTTCAGGAACGGCCACACAACACTCCCAAGGCGTTATCCAGTAAGTGAAGTCCTGCCTGTTTTTGTAGGCTGAGAATGGACTCGGGATGAAACTGTACGGAAGCAATTGGAAGTTGCCGATGTTGCAGTCCCATGATCACTCCTGAATCTGTCCGAGCGGTGACTTCCAATTCAGCAGGCAGTTGTTCTGGATCAACGTAGAGACTGTGGTAGCGTCCGGCTCGGAAAGGTTGAGGAAGTCCAGCGAACAGACCTGTCCCTTCATGATAAACTTCCGAAGGTTGACCGTGACAAGGTTCGGCAAAGGTCAACAGCCGTCCTCCAAAGTACTCAGCGATGCCTTGATGGCCCAGGCAAACTCCAAAGACAGGCAGTTGGCGTCGTACCGCCTCTCCAACCAGTTGAGGAACCTGTTGATCTTGAGGTGTCTTGGGGCCTGGCGAGAGGAAGAGCAGGTCTGGTTGGAACTGATCGATCATTTCATACGGGAACCCAGCTCGGAGCGTAATCACCCGAGCACCAGTCTGCCGTACATAGCCTGCGAGTGTATGGACGAAGCTGTCGTGATGGTCCACGAAGAGCACGGTCTTGCCTTGCCCGTTCACTGGTTCAATGATGTCGCTGATCTGTGCCTTGCTGCGGCCAAGAGTTGCATCCAGAAAGGCTGACGCCTTGGTTCGGGTTTCCTGCTCTTCAGCCTTCGGGTCAGAATGGAAGAGCAGCGTTGCTCCAGCCCGAATCGTTGCCACCCCATCTTGCAGGTGAATGGTGCGAAGTGTCATTCCGGTGCTGGCGTAACCGTTGAACCAGAGGAAGCCCACACAACCGCTGTACCAGCGCCGCGGGGAATTCTCGAGATTCTCAATCGTCTGCATGGCGATTGGCTTGGGTGAACCGGTCACGGTACAAGCCCACATATGGGTCAGGATCGCATCAATCGCATCGAAACTCTCAGCGAGTTGGCCCTCCACATGATCAACGGTGTGAATCAGGCGTGAGTATTTCTCAATCAGCCGTCGTCCTAGCAGCTTCACACTGCCTGGCACACAAATCCGAGACATGTCGTTGCGGTCAACGTCTGTGCACATCGTGAGTTCGGATTCTTCCTTGGCAGAACCGATCAGGTTTTTGATCCGCTCTGCCGTCTCCATCGCGTCTTCCCCAACCGGTACTGTTCCTGAAATCGGGCAGGTTTCAAAACGTCCGTTGTTGACCCGAATGTACATTTCTGGTGAAGCTCCGACCAATTGTTCCTGACCAAAGTTGAGCAGAAAACTGTATGGGCTTGGATTGCGCTCACAAAGCCGCTGAAAGAGCGTCAGTGGGGCACTGTCAAAGCCAGCGGAGAAAGCCTGCGAGAGCACAACCTCAAAGAAGTCACCACGCTGACAACCCGAACGGATCTGTTGCACCTTCTCTTCAAATTCACCCTCGTTGTGATCACACTTTACGGCCCCATCTGCCCGACCAGAGGCCATTGGAAAGGCAGCGCCAGTATTCAGGTGGGGTTCTGTCCAGCCTTCTGGAGTATAGATTCGGTAGCAAATGCTGTAGGCCAACTCCTTCTGGCGGTCGACCACAACCAGGTCGGTGGGTAGGAATAGATGACAGTCACGCTGATCTTCTGGTCGTGTGTGGCGTTGCTCCAGCTTCTCAAATTGAAACACCAGGTCGTAGCCGAAGGCACCATAAAGCCCTAGATAGGGTTCGTCGGAGCGAAATAGGTCGGCAATGGCTCGAATCACCGAGAATAGGCTAGGTTGCCGACTGCGCTCTTCTTCAGGGAACCAACCTGTCATTGGCCTTGTGACTCCTTGAAGCGCATTGGACGTAACGGTGAAGGACTCCAAATGAGGGTGGCCTTCCAGTACTTCCTGTAACAAGGGCAGCAGACGTTGACCGTTTTTATTCAGGGCATTGATTGAAAAACTGCGTTCCCGGGCAATCAACTCCAAGGGGGGATTGACGAAGCCAATGTCCCAGCGGGAATAGCGGTCAGGTACTTCGTAGTTACTGACCATCAACGCTCCCTTGTGGTTGTCGATCTGGTCTGTGATCCGTCGAAGTGCCGTGGAGGCGTCCAAGGGAGTAACGATCTTTTCTACGGGAATGCCTCGGTAGGTACTGAATCCGCTGGTTTCCATGCTGTGTTGTCGATTGAAGGATGGGAAGTGGATTGAAGAAAATAGAACTTAGCAACGATGCCAAGTTCTACCATGACTGTGGAAGCCTTACCAGGACGCTTCTGCTTGGGCAACAGCTGTGACAAAATTCGCCACTTTCTGTGGATCTTTACGACCCGGAGCGCTTTCGACTCCACTGGCAACATCCACGCCGAATGGTCTCACCTGAAAGACGGCCTCTTCTACATTGTCTGGCCGCAAACCTCCAGCAAGGAGCAATTTGCCATGATCTCTCAAACGTGTGGCCACCTTCCAGTCGAAGGCGTGTCCTGTTCCACCATACTGTCCGGTCTGGGCTGCATCCAGCAGAAACAACTCTTGACCGTAGCTACGAATTTCCTCTTCTGCCAGATCATCAGCCACCCGAAAGGCTCGAAACCAAGGGACTTGTAAGGCATGGGCAAAGCCTGGACTCTCGTCGCCATGCAGCTGGGCGATGTGTAATCCAGTCTGTTGGAGAGTCTCTTCAATTTCTTTTGCGGAAGCATTCACAAAGACTCCAACGGTCTGTACTGCTGGAGGAAGCTTTCCCACAATTGCCGCAATTGCTTCGGGCGGCAGATAGCGTTTGGATCCTTGGTAGCAGTTGAAGCCAAGCCACTGAACCCCTAATTCAACACAGGCCAGTGCTTCGTCCACTTGGGTCAGGCCACAGACCTTGATGATGGTTTTGGTAGACATGCCGGAAGTTAATAATAGTAAAAGGATCGTGCTCTAGCAGACGTCCCTGGGAACTGCAATGGTTCAGGTAATTGACATCTTAGAGTGTTAGTTTATAAGTGTGCAGCATAATTAGCAGAATCCAACTTTTTTAGGCGGAAAGTTCGAACGAATGGAGTGTAATTATTTGGCTGAACTTTCCTATGAGAGGAACCAGAAAAGCAAACATGCCCCTTAAGTGAATAAGTTTACGAATTAGGTTTTGAGCGCAATTAGTTGGTTGGCTTCACATGAGACAACAAATCCTTATCCTATGCCTAGTCAATTCCTCCTTGGAATCCCGAGTGATTTCATGGAGTTTTTGGGATGGAACAGGAAAAACTAAATCTTTTTCGGGTGACTCGGATGAGCCTCCCTATGAGCGAGGTCTTGATGCACTGCTGGATGGATGGTGCCTGATTCAAGTATCTCCAGCCTTTGCTCCCCCCAAGGGCTCAGAGTACAAAACCGACTTTTTCTACAATGAATTCATCTTTGAGAAACGCATAGAAGAAACTGAGATTTAACATGAAATTATTGTCCACTTCCCAGATGGCGACTTTTGCAGCCAAAGGTTGTCTGCGTTTTGACGGGCTGATTGGTGACGAGATCAATCAAAAATTCTTGGGACTCTTTGGCGAAGGCATCGGAGTCAATGATCGCTATGCGAACTCGGTAATCCCGAACTGCAAGCCGGGAGAACTGCTATACCAGGCTTTCCCTACAGACCATCCGCTGAGTTTGGTGCTTCAGGAACCAACCGTAGCTGGAACGATCAAAAGTTTGATGGGTGCAGATCCAATCTTTGATCATCACCACGTCCACATCACCTTCCCTAAGAGTGGTTCAGCCCAGACAAACCACCAGGATTCAACCATTGATGCCCGGCAGTTGAACTTCGATGTGCAGATGTTTTATTTTCCACATGAGGTTACAGCGGACATGGGTGGTACCCGGTACATTCCTGGTACTCACCTGCGCAGTGTTCATGAATCAGCGATTGCCCGCTACCAGAACATTCGTGGTCAGATGAGAGTGGTCTGCCCAGCGGGAACGGTTATTTTCTTTCATCATGGTCTCTGGCATGGTGGTGGGAAAAATACAGGGGATGCCCACCGGATCATTTACAAGGTGCGAATGCAGCCGTCTGGATCACAGTCTCTCCAGTGGGATACCAGTGATCTCAACGAGTCCCGTATCAAGGACTGGCAACGACCGATTTTCCATGCTCAGGATAATCGCGCTGCTGATGACGTTCCTGAGCAATTGATGACACCAGAACCCTGGTTTGATAATAGTGGTCGGCTTGAATATATGAATCGAATTCAGTTCTGGCGTTTATTGATGGACAATCCTGAAATTGATATCGACTACTGGTTGACCAGAGTTGAAAACGAGCCAGCTCGACAATAGCTAAACTAGGTATAATCAGTAGTATCTGAATTTTTCAGGCGAGTTTGATTCCCACTACCGACTAGAGAATATGTCCGCAAAAACGATCCAGATGGATGATCAGCTGTTGGAATACTTACGGCAGAACGCTGTGCGTGAACCAAAGGTGCTGCAAGAGTTGCGTGAAGAAACCCAGCGACTGCCCAATGCAGGAATGCAGATCTCTTCTGAGCAGGGACAGCTGATGGCGATGCTAGTCAAGCTGGTCAACGCTCGAAAAATCATTGAGGTCGGCACCTTCACGGGGTATAGCTCTACGGTGATGGCCCTGGCGATGCCTCCAGAAGGTCAGTTGATTGCCTGTGATGTGAGTGAAGAATACACGCAGATGGCAAGAAAGTTTTGGCAGAAAGCCGGAGTGGAGCAAAAGGTTCAGCTGATCCTGGGGAACGCCAAGGAGAGCTTGAAACAACTCTTAGAGGCTGGCGAACAAGAAGCATTTGATCTGGCTTTCATTGATGCGGATAAGACAGCGTACGCTGACTACTACGAATGCTGCCTGCAATTGCTCCGGCCCAGTGGTTTGGTCCTAGTCGATAATGTTCTCTGGGGAGGACAGGTTGCGGACTCTTCGAATCATGATGTGGATACGGAAGCTCTGCGTACCTTCAATGCAGCTCTGTCCAGTGATCAACGTATCGACCTGTGCATGGTTCCGATTGGAGATGGACTAACCGTCGCTCGAAAACGCTGAAGAGCTGCTCAACCAGAACAACACGCTCACATCAACATGAGGAGTTGATCCTCCACAGATCTACTGTGTTCCCAGAGATCACAACATCCGCATATTCTTCGGGTCGATCCCGCAACAAGTATTCATCTTCCTCTGCCATCCCCTGTTGCCAGAGAGGCAAGGCCTCTTCCCCGTCTCGTTCAAGTCCCCGCTGTAGCCGTAATTCCCGATCTGTCTCAACAAAAATCGCAAAACTGAGATAGGGACGAAACTCGACTCTCGAAGCACTAACCCCCTCCACAAGAACTACTGGACAAGGTTCCACAGTCTCCTACTCTCCAAGTTGGTTTTTCTGCCAATCAAACTTCTGATAGCGAGTCGGACGGTTTTGCCGCAGCGGCTCCAGAACCTGCGTGATCATGCGTGGATACCAGTCCAGTGGATGGTCCCAGGAAGCAAAGTCATCTGTGTGGATGAGTGGGCAGTCATCAAGCAGTGCCGCCAACTTTGCAGCCAAGCTCGATTTGCCAGCCCCACCACACCCATCGATGGCCACAATCCTGGTTTGCATCCCTTCTGGGGATGTTGATTTGGAGATGACCTGCTTGATTTGTAGTAAAGGATTCACGAGGTAGCTTGGATGTCAGAGAGTCAGAATTTGAGTGGTGGTTGACTGGCTAAACTTGAGTTGGATAGGAGATTTCTTGGGCCTCTCGGGTGATAAGCTCAATGAGCTTCAGGCCCTAAACTCTGTAGCCAGCACGCTTGATAGGGTTCGATGTGGAGACCTCCTGAAAGCTGTAGTCTTTTTGAATTCAGTAGATCTTGAGCCTGATCAGTGAAGCCCTGAACCTTCAGTTCATTTGAGGAGATGATCTGAGGACGCTCGGTAAAGTTGTTTAGCAGCAGCAGGCTCTGAGAAGCCTGATTTCTGAGATAGGCAAACACGTGGTCATTGTCCACATTTAGGAATGTTGTCTGTCCCTGAGCAAGAACCGGAATAGAACAACGCAGTTGTAAGCGTTGCTGGATTCCAGCTCGAATACGTGCGGCTGGCGAGTTGGGATCGTTCAAAGCCTGTGCTTCCTGAGACCAGTCGCGTACTGGACGGTGAACCCAGCGCGAATCCGAGGCCTGCTCCGGACGCTGGGCAAACGAGTAGTCGTTGAGCATTCCTGATTCATCCCCGAGATAAATCAACGGAATCCCGCCAATGCTGAAGACCACGCTGTAGAGAAGCAGAATGCGCTCGATGGCCAAGTCCACGGCCTCTGGAGCACCACTGGCTAGCGCGACTTCCAAACCCGCTAGAGAAGCTAGAGTCCCGGAAATCCGAGCGTCACCAGTCACTGGGTTTTCCTGGAAAGGCAGACCCCGGGCAAAACTCCTAGGGAAACGACCGGTGTAGAAGTCATTGAGAAACTTGCGATGTCCAGCGCCATCGATACCTAATTGAGAAGCGATTGCGTCATCAAAGGTCCATCCGATGTCATCATGACAGCGCAGGTAGTTGACCCAGGCGCATTCTGGATCAATCGGAAAGCGTGCGTGTAGTGAAGCACGTAGTAGGCGGGTATTGCGGGTAGCAAGTGACTCCCAGAGCAACGCCATCAGCAGAGGATTGTAGCTTAGGCGGCATTCGTCTGGACGGATATAGCGGGCAACTTCGTCTGGGTGAACGATCGCCTCTGATTTGAGCAGTAGTGCTGGCGCAGCGATCGCACACAAGGCATTGTAGGCCTGCAGAATCCAGTGCGCCTCCGGCTGGTTCTCACAGTCTGTTCCAGCTCGTTTCCAGATGAACGCTACCGCGTCCATGCGCAGGACCTCGATCCCTTGGTTGGTGAGAAAGAGCATCTCGGCCAGCATGCCTCGAAAGACTTCCGGATTGCTGTAGTTCAGGTCCCACTGGAACTCAAAGAAGGTCGTCCAGACCCACTTCTGTGATTTCTCACACAAGGTAAAGCTTCCACCCCGATCCGGGAAGATGATCCGCAGGTGCTGCTGCCACGCAATTGTGTCTTCCTCCCGATCAAACATCCAGTAGTACTGCTGAAACTCCGGATCTCCCGATTGTGCCTTGCTGGCCCACTCATGGTTGTTTGCGGTATGGTTGAAGATGAAGTCGACAACTAGGCTGATACCCACCTCTCTTAGTTCCTGCGCCAGTTGCGCCAGTTCTGCCATCGTGCCCAGTGGAGGATCAACGTCACGGTAGCTGCTGACTGCATAACCACCGTCATTCTCTCCATCTGGTCGGGCAAACAGCGGCATCAGGTGCAGATAGGTCAGGCCAAGTTCCTGGTAAGTGGGAATCTGTTTTCGGATGCCTTCCAGGTTGCCAGCCTGCAGGTCTACGTAGCCAGTTGCCCCGAGCATCTTCGGGTCATGGACCCAGTTTGGATTGCTCAGACGTCGCAAATCCAGCTGTTGCAGCTCAGTGGAGCGGCTCAGTCCAGAGTTCAAGGCCTCGAAGACGATCTCTTCTAGGTGATAGAAGAAGTCGTAGCGGCCTCCGTAGAGTGCATGTAGTCGATCAAAGAGGGCTGGGAACTGCTTTTCAGTCCGCTCCCAAAGTGTCTGCCACTGTGCTTCAGTGGCGGCAGGCTGCTGTAGAAAACGAGTACGCCAGCGGGGTTTCAGCCGCTTCAGGCTGAGCACAGCCTGATCGGGAAGTGAAGGAGGGTTCATATGAAAGAGGTTGTAGAAACCACGAGGGCAGCAGTGCCAAGGGGGTTTGGAGCAACCGAAATGGGCAGTGGGCTGAGGTTCACTATCCTCCCTTGACAGAACCTGCTACCAAGCCCCGCACAAAGTAACGCTGGAGAGCAAAGAAGACGACCAAGGGTACTATGATGGAGATGAAAGCGCTGCTGGTCAGAATCTCCCAGTTATCTCCACGAGAACCCAGTAGTTCGCGCATCTTGGAGGTCAGAACGATCTGGTCATCACCCTTGCCCAGAAACACCAGCGCGACTAGCAGATCATTCCAGACCCATAGAAACTGGAAAATCGTGAACGACGCCAAGGCAGGCACTGACAGTGGAACCACGACTCTTGTGAAGGTCTGAAAATGAGAGGCGCCATCCATTCGAGCCGACTCAATGATGTCTCTTGGGAGCGAGCGGATATAGTTGCGTAGTAAATAGATTGCTAGCGGGAGCCCAAAGCCAGTATGAGCTAACCAGATGCCGACGTAAGACTTGGCAGAGACATCTAGCAAGGCGCCGATGTTGTTGTACATGCGTAATAATGGAATCAACGACATTTGCAGTGGCACAACCAACAACCCCACTACGACAACAAATAGGAACTGGCGTCCTGGAAACTGCATCCAGGCGAAGGCATAGGCAGCAAAGGCTGCGATAGTGATCGGGATGACTGTAGCTGGAATGGTCACTACGAAGGTATTCAGAAATGATTGCCCAATGCCCTCTGAGGTAAGTACTTCGAAGTAATTATCCAGTGTGAAGGTCGGGGGTGATTTAGCGACAAAGAAGATGCGTTTGCCACGCTTTTCTTCAATGGGTTGCTCAGATTCCCAGCGATATGAACCATCTGCCTTAACACGAATCTGACTCTGGTCCTTGAAGGTTAGTACTTCTCCTGCCTTGTAAGCAGCGAGATCTCGGAAGTTGGTGTTGAAGGTCAAAATGGTTCGCTTGGAATCGTCCAGTAGATTTCCAGCAATCACGAACTTGCCACCTGTTTCCACCATTTGTTCACTGGTGCCAGTACGTCCTTGGCGATTCTGAACGGAGGTAGACAGCGCAGTCCACCAACCTGTGGCGGCCAGTTGGTCTTTGTCTCGGAAGGAACTCACCAATAAGCCCACTGTTGGTAAAATCCATAGAATGACCAACAGCAGCAAGCCCAAGTGGACCATCAACTGTCCAGGAGTCAGGCGGATTCGCTTTGAGGTACTCATCGACCCTGCTCCTCTTCACGGAATTTTCGAATATTCCAAGCCATGATGGGAATCACGGCGAGCATAATGAACACAGCAATCGTACTACCTCTTCCGGAGTCACCACCTCCACGGAACATCCAGTCAAACATCAGGTTGGCAAGTACCTCGGTTTCCCACTGGCCGTTGGTCATTGCGAGCACAATGTCAAAAATTTTCAGCACAATGATGGTGATGGTTGTCCAGACCACAATGATCGTGCTCATAATCTGCGGAATCATGATCAGAAAGAAGATCTTTAGCTCACTGGCCCCGTCAATTTGGGCGGCTTCCAGTGTTTCCTTGGGCACTCCCCGTAAGGCTGCACTGAAGATGACCATTGCAAAGCCTGTCTGAATCCAGACCAGGATCACCATCAAAAAGAAGTTGTTCCAGAAGGGAATGGTGATCCAGGCCTGTGGTTCACCACCGAGTCCAACTACGATCGCATTGAGGATACCGATCTGATCTGAGCCCGGACCCCGGAAGTCGTAGACGAACTTCCAGATCACGCTGGCTCCAACAAAACTAATGGCCATCGGCATGAAAATCAGCGACTTGGCAATTGTACCCCACCAGACACGATCCGCTAACACAGCGACAATCAATCCAAAGACTACGCTTAGTGAAGGGACGACTAGTAGCCAGAGAAAGTTGTTCCCAATGGATTGCAAAAACTCTGGATTTGCCAAAGCCCAGGTGTAGTTGCTCCAGCCTACCCAGCGTTCCCCAGTGAAGTCGTGGAAACTTAGCCAGACAGTCTCGAAGACTGGATAGACCAGATAAGTGAAAAGAAGAGAGAGTGCCGGCAATACAAATAGCCACGGCCGGATTGCGTGACGCAATTCATCACGACTTTCAATCTGGCCATTGGCAGTCTGTTTGTCACGAACCAAGGCTTCGAGCAATAGATTGGTACCCCAGAAATATAGCAGGCAGCTACTCACGCCTATAATAACGGCAATGGTCGCATCGAGTACCTGATCGAGCATGGCGATTCTTTTCAAAAAGAAGGAGAGGACCGGGCCTCAAGAGACCCGGTGTTGCAGCAAGGTGGGAGATCAGAGAATTACTTGATCGAGTCCCAGCTATTCTGGATATTGTCGGCTACTTTCTGTGCAGAAGCACCACTGACGTAGAAGACCATCTGGCTCCAGAAAGATCCGGCACCAATCGCCCCTGGCATCAGGTCTGAGCCGTCAAAGCGGAAGGTCGTTGCATTCAGCAAGATCTCTCCCTGCTTGCGTAGTATTTCACTGGAGTACTTGTCTAGGTTGACTCCCTTGTGAGGTGTCAGGAAGCCGGCTCGAGCCATCCATATTTCGTGAGACATTGGATGCTGTAGGAAGCGTATGAATTCACGAGTGGCAGGGCTATCCTTGGTCATGGCCAACAAGGTTCCACCTCCAAGCACTGGATTTCCTAGCTGGGAAGCCTTGGAAGCGAATGGTGGGAAGTAGAAGAAATCTGCGTCCGTGCCGACTTGCACTCCGTCTGGGAAGAACGCTGGAATGAAACTGGCCTGGCGGTGCATGTAGCACTTGGGTGGTACGCTGAAGAGTCCTTGTGGACTGTCACGGAAATCTGTTGCTCCTACGGCACGAGTTCCCCCTTCAACATAGTCGTTGTTTTTGGCGAACTGACCGAAGGTTTCGATTGCATTGATCACACGCGGGTCATTGAATTTGATGGAGTTGGCAACCCAGCCGTCATAGACATCTGGAGTCTGAGTGCGGAGCATGATGTCTTCAACCCAGTCGGTTGCAGGCCAACCAGTGGCGTCACCTGAACCTAGGCCAATACACCAGGGAGTCCCACCGTCCTTGACAATCTGGTCGCTTAACGCAATCAGGTCTTCCATGGTCTTTGGAATCTCGTAACCATCAGCTTCAAAGTTTTCTGGAACGTACCAGACCAGTGACTTGACGTTGACGTTGTAGAAGAAGCCATAGAACTGGTCCTTGCCGCTCTTGTCAGCGTAAGTGCCCAGGTCAACCCAGGACTGTCCAGCAGCGTAGTTGTCACGTACCCAAGCAGCGGTATCATCACCTAGAGGTACCAATCCATCAATAGCTGCCATGTTGGCTGCAAGGCCGGGCTGAGGGAAGGCTGCTAGATTTGGAGGGCTTCCAGCCTTGATGTCAATTACAATCTGTTGCTCAAAACTGTCTGAACCTGCATATTCGATCTTAGCCCCGGTAGCTTTTTCGAAAGCTGCAGTGACAGCCTCAAAGCTCTCTTCGTCCGCAGTTAACCAAGGGCCAGCAATGGTAACCGTTTGACCACTGAGATCTGGACCTTTGTAGGCGCTATGCCCACCAGCGTGAGCAACTGAGGAAAGTGCCACAGTCGCCAAGGCTGCCAGCATTGCGTTCATTAGCCGGTTTGTTGTGTTTTTCTTGAGACTTTGAAGGGCGGTCCCGGCCAATAATACGCCTTTCTTAGTCAATTGCTTGATCATCGACATTGTTTGTTTCTCCTTGTCGGATTGAGAAAAATGGCCCGGAACTCAGGGCCAAGCGATCACAGAGGATCGCCAGAACACGTCCCCACGTATACGTTGCAGGGTCGGTGTTTCGTTAGGTTCGTTACGGATCAGTTGTATCAAACGTTGCGCAGCTGCTATTCCCATGGATTCGTAGGGCAACTCCATGGTCGTCAGCGCAGGATAGAGGGTTTCAGCAATGGAACGGTGATTGTCGTAGCCTGCGATGGAAATGGCTTCTGGTACTGCCATCCCCTGAGTTCGTAGTACTCCGTAGATGCGCATTGCCATCTCGTCGTTACCACAACAAATTACGGTCGGAGGATCGGGAAGAGCTAACCATGATTGAATGATTTGCCACTGGAGTTGAGGTTCTTCTTCGCAACGCTCAAAATCACCACACTGTACCAAACCAAAGTCAAACGGCAACCCTGCCGCCTCCAAGGCTTTTCGGTAACCAGCAATGCGCAATTCCGTCGCAATGCACTCATGCAAACAAAGATAGGCAATGCGTCGGTGTCCTTCCTTGATCAAGTTCAAAACTAGATCACGTTGACCTTTTTGGTCGTCAGGAACAATGGCTGGTGTGCCCTGATCATCGAAGCAGTTCACAAGGATCATCTGTTGTCCTTGTGGAAGTGGAGGTAGTGAAATTCGCTGGTGTCGGTCTGCCACGTAGATCAGTCCCTCCACTCGGTACTGTAGGAAGGTGTTGATTAGTGTTGGAATGCGCTTAGCCAGCCCACCAGTGTCCGCAATCATCAGGGTAATTTCTTCATCTGCGAGTACTCGTTGTATACCTTGCACAATGAAGAGATCTGGCAGGCCATGTGGTTCACTAAGTTCTGAAGACTGTGACACTGCTCCAGTGATCAAGCCAACAATTCCGCTGCGATTGGAGCGCATGGAGCGGGCTGCCTTGGATGGTACGTACCCCAACTCGTTCATAGCTTGCTCCACTTGCTGTCGGGTCTCCAGACGAACAGGCGCATCATTGTTGATTACGCGGCTGACAGTCTTTGGTGAGACTTGCGCAGCTTTGGCTATATCGTAAATCGTGGGCAAGACGGCTTCATGCTGGTGGTTATGCTCTTTCTCAAGAAATTATGACATCGGTGTCATGACACCGATGTCATAAGATGGTGACCATTGATCGTATTGTCAAACATTTTTTAGAGCTGGGAAAGTCAGGTGATCTACAGACCTAGGTAAAGGCGATTTGGTTTTTATTGTGCAAGGTTGACCAGCGCGGTCAAAACCCAGTTAAAACCGCAGAATTCCTCAACAGTGGCAACGTGTGAAGGGTAGCGGTAAAAGGTAGTTTTTGCCCAATTTGACCCGACGCCCCAGACGAAGTAAAGAGATAGTGAACAAGGCCCTTGCCTCCATTTGCTGTTTAGCAAGTCTATTGTTTCTGAGTTACCAAAGTTTGCGGGCAGAAACTTCACTATGCTTGACTTGGGAGCCTACTTTGGTTTGTCCTGCTTTTGCTGGGGAAGTACTGCCAAGATCTCCTGAACTGATGCAACGTCAGGCCTTATCGCGGTTACAGGATCGGGAATGGCTGAGTACACCAAGAATGGTATTTTGGCCAGAAAAGTACCCAGATGAGCCAGCTTACTATGTTGAATCGAATGCCGCTAATCAGAACGAACGATTTTGGTATCACTTTGAGGCTGGTGGTGTCTGGCAGCAACTGCATTGGCTGATTTCCCAACCTTTTCTATACAGCGATGCAGAAAGTGGCCGTGGAGATTTACTAATAGGACTAGGACTACATAGCGATTTTCTACGGGAAAAAATCCATAGCCTTACTCTGGGTGGCGTGCGGTTGCCAACCGCTGACTCAGTGGTCGAACCGCGAGAATTTAATCAGCTTCTATTCGCTCAAAAACTGTTCTGGCAATTAGAGCCGGAGCAGGTGCTGTACCTCGGTGCTGGCTACATCCAGAAAGGTGAAGATCAGAAAAATTATGATCCTGGGGATGTGACTAGCTTTGATGTGGGCTTTGTAAGTCCTGTGACAAATCGTGATTTTCAATTGCAGGGCGGTTTCTTAATGGTCTGGCAATCTTCAGACACATTTCGAGATGCAGGATTGTATTCTAGGGAAAACCGAATAGATCTATTGTTAGGAGCTATCTTCTGGGAAAGATTACGCTTGGGCCTGCAATGGCCACTGCTGACTGATTCTGAATTTCGTCAACATTTTGACCGGCAACCTCTCGGGGAAGCTGGTTTCCACTTGCGCTTCTAAGAATATGCGGACCTGTTTCTCTCTCCGATGGGCACTGGGATTGGTCATTTTTATGTTGTTGATGGCTTGTACAGAGGAAACACCTCCACCAGCTCAGCAAGGAGGTACTCTGCAGGCTGAATTACAGTGGCTAACCAGTCGCAGTAACATCAGTAGTCCGTCACAATTGCCAGAAAATGTAGCATTGATTCGAGCAATTATTAGCGATGCATCAGGTACCATTCTACGGGATCTGGATGGAAAACTACTAGACCGAACTGAGAAACGAGGGCAGGGGTATCTCTGGTTCAGCCGATTGTACAGCGGAACAAATCTGACTCTCGAAGTACGTGGCTATGATAACGATTCCCACTTGGTCTATCAGCAGCGTGAGGATGGCATTACTATCCTGCAAAATAAAATCACAGATCTTGGCCCGTGGACGATGAAAGAGACCGATACTGTTGCCCCATTTGATACGCGATTGATAGAACTAACAACGAATGAGTATGCGGGAATTACCAATGTTCAACTTAGTGCGAGAGACAACTGGGGTATATCTTGCTACTACATCTCTACATCGCCAAATCGTCCAGCCTTGCCAACTTCTTCAAATCTTTGTTCTGCACCGTGGAAAAATGCTAATGGAGAACGATACTTCAGCACCATAGAGAATGTTGACCTAGGTTTAGATCTAGATCGTGAAATTATCTCTGCAGTTGAGACCGTTCCAATCTATGTTTGGTTTGTGGATGAGCCGAGACCAGTATCCGAAAGACGAATTTCCTTAGCCCAGCGAATGGATGTAGTGATCAATCATGGAGATGATGCTTTGCCTAGCGATCTTACAATCAATACAAGTTGGAGCAATGATCGAAATTCTTCCTATCAGTCTTCCAGTAATAATAACTTACTGATCGATTTAAGCGCGGTTGACGACTATGGATTAACTGCTTATTTGCTTAGTGACAATGTCAATGAGCTGACCCCAGCAATAGATGATCCCCACTGGGAGGCAATTGCTAGATGTCCAGAACAAGCCAACAAAAACTTAGTGTGTGTGACAGAAGATAATCTGTCCTGGAAAGACTATCCTTTGCCACCTAAGGAGTGGGAAGAGAGAGAGATAGAGTTTGAAAAGCAATCAGGTAATCAGCAATTGCGTTTCTGGGTTCAAGATACTGGGGGCCAAATCCGCTCCTCTAGTTCTCTCACAATCAATGGAGGTAATGCTGCCCCTCGTATTCTGAAGGTCGTACTTAATCAAGATGAGCGAACTACAAGTACGAGAAGTGTCCGTTTAGATATCAGTGCAGTAGATGATCAGAATATTCACAGTTATTACGTTTCACAAAATCCTACCGTTCCAGCCAATTCTGGCAGTTGGGTACTACTAGATGATAAGAGTCGCAGACAGGGTTGGATAGATCACTTCACTTTAGACAAGAACGTACCTCGAGGTTTACAAGAAGTGCATGTATGGGTGAGGGATAATAATTATCAAGTGAGCGATAAAGCAACAGCGACTATTGATTATATTCCTGAACCGGGTTTTGAGCACCAGGCCTGTTTGGGTAGTAACTGTGGACTGAAAGTTTTTGAACCCAGTAAAAATTACAGTCTAAGAATAGCATTGACTGGTGAACCAGCAGATGATGTTCCGATAGTTGTGTCTACGGATTCTGAAAAGCTTTTTGATAATGCGACTTCTAGTATTGCTAGGCACACCTTCCAGCAAGAAACATGGTCCTCAGTTTGGGAACTAAACTTTACCACTCCTGCCAACTTGAGCAGCCGTCCTGCTTTGATCTACTTAGATTTTACTGTAAATAACCCGGTTGCTCACGATTACGAGTATTCTCGCTTAGGTCAGTATATTCTCAATACGTTGAACTACTAGCTTGTTCCCCATCCAGACCTCACTCAATCTCTTCTTCTCGAACAGCCCTTGACAGTGCTAGTCAAAAAGTTAGGCTCACGCACTTCAGATTGAAGATGATCTGAAGTTATTGTTCCACCTCATTTCTCTAGAGGAAGTCTATGAAGAATGCTCGACTATCTTGGCAGTGGTTCGCTATCAGTCTTGTCTTACTGATGTCGTTAGTTGCAACAGCATCTGCTCAATCAACATGGGATGCCATCAAAGATCGTGGTTCGATCCGTGTAGGAGTCACCGAGGCTCCTCCCTGGTTTTCAAAGAATCCAGCCACCGGAGAGTGGGGAGGATTAGGCTCAGCTATCGGTAAACAGATGGCCAAGGAGATGGACGTGAAATTTGAGCCTGTCGAAGTGACTTGGGGCACGGCTGTCGCGGCTCTGCAAGCAAACAAGATTGATGTAATGTTCGTTTTGGACGCCACTCCCAAGCGTGCTCTTGCCGTAGATTTTCCAGCCCAACCGTTGTTGTACTATGCGTTGGCTGTGCTTGCTGATGATGACTTGAGCATCAAGACTTGGGAAGATCTCAACAAGTCTGGGGTTAAGATTTCTGTGACCCAAGGGACGACAATGGACACCTATGTGTCAGCGCGTCTGAACAAAGCAGAGATTCTTCGTTTTCCGAGTAACGGTGAATCTGTCGCGGCGTTCCAATCTGGTAGAGTCAATGCAGTCTCGCTGTTCCATCCTCCGTTGATTGCGATGCGCAAGAAGATTGGCCGGGGGCAAATTGTCCTGCCCTCACCGATTCGCCAATCTGCATCTTCAGCAGGTGTCCGAATGGAGGCTGACAAGCGCTGGAGGGACTGGGTGAATACATCGATTGCGTACTACTACAATACAGGACAGACACAGGTTTGGTATGAGGAGTTTCTACAGGAGTTCGGCGTAGATCCTTCTTCAGTACCAGCGATTCGCCGAGAGCAGTGGTAGGAAACAAGAGCTAATGCATTCCTGCTCTGGTATTGTATTTTGTAAGCACACCCTGGGGTAGGAAGCTTTTGAACAAAAAGGTGCCCAGCGTCATCACCACTTCTGAACTACAAGCCTATTGGATTCTGGTGCCACCAGTGTTCGAAGGGAGAAGAATAGAGAATGCTGTTGATGGTATCGTCTGTGACTCTTGGAAGCTTGGAACCTTCCACAAGCTGGTTGACGTTTTTGAGGCCACGAATGGACTCTTCCAGCGTGGTGAACGGATAGTCAGTGCCGAAGAAGATTTTATCTGTAACCAGATATTCCTGAGCCGTGATTAAGATGTTGTAGTATTGCCAGGGACGATAAAAGAGAGCTGAAACTTCCGCGTAGACATTGGGGTTTTTGCGGATCACGGCAACACACTCTTCGTACCAGGGATGCCCCATGTGGGCGAGGATGATCTTTAAATCCGGATACTTCTGTGCGATAGGATCTACGTGGATTGCACGCCCTAGCTCCAGTGGTGAGTTGTGGGCAAACGTTGTTCCCATGTGCAGCGTCAGCGGTAGATCTTTTTGGACACAGTAGCGATAGAGTGGATCCATTCTAGGATCATCCAGTGGCACACCATTGTAAATCGGCCCATACTTGACGCCTTGTAAACCATGATCTTCGATCACAGTCTTGAGCTTTTCGAGGGCTTCTTCTTCCCTCGGATCAAAGTAGGCAAAGCCCACAAACTTGTCCGGATACTTCCGAACAGCCTTGAATACTGTGCTGTCTTCCCCTTGAATTCCCACTGAATCTCCATAGCGGGGAGAGAAGATGATCACCTTGTGCGCAAGCTCCATCGCCGCAAAGATAGAGTCTGCATCTGTTGGGATCAATAGTTCTCCGGGCCGCACTCTGGCAATTTGCTCTAAGTAGCTCTGGGAGTAGTGGGCCGGATCCCAAATGTTGACATGGCAATCTACAATTTGTTGTGTTTCGCTCACAAGATCCCATGCTCTTCAAAGGTCTTGACGAGGCTCACTCCATTCTCCAACATACCACGTACTTGATTTTCTTCCCTCACTTTCTGTAGTGCCTTCTCCATGACTTCTGCTGTGATTTGCTGGGGTACGATCACCACTCCGTCCACATCACCAAAAATAAAGTCTCCGCTGTTGACGCTGACTCCGTGAATTTTTCCGGGAACGTCATACCACATCAGCTTGCCTCGATGCTTACTATCGAGAGGTCCGATATTTCCGGCAAAGACAGGAAAGTTCATCTGGCGAATACGCTTGACGTCCCGAACGGAACCATCTGTTAGGCATCCAGCAGCTTTCAGGTACTGTGATCGGGTGGAGAGCAGTTCTCCCCAAGGTGCAATCTCATGATGCTGGTGACAGAGCAGAACAGCGACTTCATTAGGCTGGAGGCTGTCGATTAGAGCAATCTCATGCTCGTAGACATTCACCTTTTCATCGTCATGATAAATCTTCATATAGATGCCAACTCGTGCTAGCCCGCAGAGAATCATGCCATCATCTAGAGGACGAATCCCCGAACTCAGTGCCTGGTTCAGGTAGCCCATGCTGTCCAGAGTGTCTGAGATCACGGCGCTGTAGAGGGTATGCTTCAATTCTTGGAAATTCATATTGGCTCAATTGGGATAGTGACAGGAAACCAGGTGTGGTTGAGTGAGTTGGGTAGCATCACTGAGCTGTGGAGCTTCTCCCATGCAGCGTTGCTTTTCTGGTTCTGAGAGAGACTTGAATTTTGGACATCGTGGATGGAAAGCACAACCTGATGGCGGAGAAACAGGATTGGGTACATCGCCTTCCAAGACAATCCGATCGCTCTTCCGATCCAGATCCGCAATCGGAATTGCAGACAATAACGCCTGGGTATAAGGGTGGCGTGGTGTACGGTAGAGAGCTTCACTCTCCGCCAATTCGACGATCTTGCCCAGGTACATCACAGCAACACGATCACTGATGTATTCGACCACACTCAGATCATGCGTGATGAAGATGTAGGTCAAGCCTCGGGCTTCCTTGATCTCTTGCAATAGCTGGAGCACCTGGGCCTGGATCGAAACATCGAGTGCACTGACTGCCTCATCACAGATGACGATCTCAGGGTTGACACATAGAGCCCGGGCAATGCCAATACGTTGCCGCTGTCCACCTGAAAACTCGTGGGGATAGTTATCCATCTGTTCACGGCGCATGTTGACCGCTTCTAGCAGATCTCCAATGATTTTGCGACGCTCCGCTTTGGTCTTCACCCCATAGAGCTTGAGTGGGTCCTGTAGGGAACCAAAAACAGTGAAGGCCGGATTGAGGGAGGAGTGCGGATCCTGAAAGACAATCTGTATTTTTTGACGGATGTGCTTGAACTCTTCAGGACTCAAGTTGAGCAAGTCGAAGGTTTGCTCTCCTTCGTGATAGAGAATCTGTCCACCAACGGCTCCCACGAGTTGAATGATGGATTTTCCCAGCGTGGTTTTGCCACAGCCACTCTCTCCGACCAGCCCTAGAGTCTCTCCCCGATAGATCTCTAAGTCCACACCATCAACCGCCTTGACGTGAGCAGCAACGGTGCGTAATAGCCCTTTTCGGACAGGAAAATAGGTTTTTAAGCCCTTGATGTGTAGGATCTTTTCTTGGCTAGGCATGGCTCAGCACCTTTTCACTGTGCCAGCAGCGTATCTCAAAATTCACTAATTATTTCATATGTTTATATTCAAAAAAATCAACAAAATCAACTGTGTAACAAATGTCTTGTTGCACAGTTTTTTCACTCTTATTAAGTAACTGATTTTATTACAGCCAAAATTTGCAAATCGTGTTGTGTGCAACAGAAAAACTTCGCGCACACAACATACACTTATTCAGCCACCTTCACAGCCTTTTTGTTCTTCCTCTTTGCAATCTGTTCAGCTATCAGTGTATCCAGTTCACCCCTCTCAGTCGCCTCTCTAAACTTCTCCAACACTCCTACCATCTCATTAGTGTCTGCAACTTCAATTGCATCTAATCCTTTCGCAAACTGCAGCGGCCTACTACCATAACGTATCGTTAACTTAATCTTTCCATTCATCCCAATCTGCCACCAACGCAGTACACGCTTTTCAACACTAATTTCCTTTTCGTCACCCTCATTATCCTTAACTACGAAACGTTCACTAACTTTAGTGTTCGCGTTTGTAGCTAAATCAATCTGTTCGTTAATTTTCACAATCAACTTGTGTCGTCTCAGCTCAACAGCATCAATTTGCCCAGTTCTTTCGTATTTCACCAACTTCAGTGTCTTCAGTAGTTCCATCATTGCCTCCTTTATTAGCAAGTGTTCACTAGTATTGTGTGTTCACTTGTGCAGATGGACAACCGAAAAAATAAAGGGATTTTATATTAAGTTGAGTTGAATAGAATTTGATTCTTGTTCGAAAGATGTATTGTGATCTAATGCAATTAGAGCATTACGGATGTTAACAGCGATTCTATGCGAAAATTCACCAGGTACAGCATTACCAATTTGCTTCTGAACATCATTAGAAGTAATTCCGATAAATTTCCGACAATCAGGGAAAGTCTGTAGTCTTGCCAATTCACGATTGGAAAATCTTCTGAGGTAATCTGCTTCAATTCGCCACAATGGTTGCCTTGATAGAATGTTTCGTACATTCTTAGTAGTTTTCCTATCAATATCTACTCGTTTAGCATTAACCTCACCTGCTGCCCAACCCCAAATTGTACCAGTATCTACAGCTTGGAATGGACGTGAAAAGGATCTAATAGGATTCCCATCTGATGCAGTTCGTGAAAGCCCAACCGAATCTCAATAAAACACTGAAATTACAATCTTTATACACCCTCTATATCAAAATTGAAAAATTAAGTTAATCATCTTTCAAAAATTATATTTATTAAGCTTCCATTTAATAAATACTAGCAAACATTTTGAATGAATTAGTAGGTTAACTTAGTTGGTACATTTTCTTTTTCAAAAACTAAAAGCTCTCTATCAAATCCGTTTTCCGTTCGTTCATATATAGAATCAAAAACATCTTCTTCCTTAAAATTAAATGGTTTTGCAAAAATTGAAATAATTCTAAAATCTGCTGTTTTGATATCAGAATTTTGGAAATAATAATCAACTCTATAATTAGTAGTAATCAAATATTTATAATTTACAGAATGAATGTTTTCCAAGAAACATGATATATCATGAAATGATAGATGGAAGAGGCAATCTCTTACGATTAACAAATCACAGTGAGGTAATCTATCTTTGCAAATATCTGCAACGCTAAATTTGATTTTTTCCGAGCTATAAGTTTTTGTATTATTTTTAATTAGCTCAGGTACAATATCAAAGCCTGAGTATTCAAGATTAACAGCTTGGATGACGTGTTGCATCCAATGAAAATCCCCGCATGGAGCGTCTACGATATGGTTAATGCTTAACTTTGGAATATTTTCTATTAACCATTTACGGAAATTCTTTGTTGCTTCCATTGTACTGCCAGCACCACTAATTGATTCGTGGTCTCCCCACAGTTTTCTATCGTAAATTTGCTCAAATCTTTTTTTAGTATCATTAATTAGTAAAACTTTTTTAAATTCGGCTGATTCTCTTAATATCTTGTAATAGTTAAATCCAGACAGATGCTTGAAGAGAGATATGAAGAATAAAAATAAGCCGTCTTTTTTAATTTTTTTTATCACTCTATTAATTAAATTCGGCATTGATTGTTTATAGATGATAGTTTTTGGATATATTTGTGGGATTTGAAGCAATAGGCAAGTTTGATTAAAGAAATTTAGAAAACCAACGTCAAAATGCTATGACTTCACTCCTTCCGACTATGTTCTTTTTTGAAACATTCGAGGTGTCCTATGCTTTCGTTGCTAGGGTTGTTTATGAATTTGTCGAAGCACTCAATGATGTAGAAAAAAGGAACCCAAGTAATAGGGACCAGAGCTCCGTTTTTTAAAGAAATGAGAATTTAAGCAATTGGTAAATCATTCGCCATCAGACACAAAACTGATTACTGGAGGCTACCAAAAAATCTTTAAAAAAGAGGCTCTACAGAACGGGCTTGCTGATTCTTTGAACTTAATGAACTGTGTAACAATGTAGTTTTAACCTTCGGCAAAGTGTTTGGTTATGCAGTTTCTCACAGTACCTTTCCCCCCACAGTATCACTTGTCCTTCTTCTTCCTATCTCTCGTCACTAGTGCTCCCCTCAGCTGTGTAGCTGATATTCCATAATCCTTACAAAGCTTTCTCACCTTCTTCACCACTTCAGCTTTATCCTCTTTCATCTTCTGCTTCTTCAATTCAGCTAGCTTCTGCTCAAGTTCATTAAGCTCATTGATATCCATCTGAGCAAAGTCAATGTCACTTGTTTTGCCATGTTGTTACCGTGTCTAAAGTTTAAAAAGCGTTTGCTATGAATCAGTATTGATTTTATACATCACATAGCCTGTCAGTCCCCTAGTACAGTACAGTTTCCCTATGTTAACGTAATATTCCCAACAGTTTGTCCACACTATCTCAAACAGCACGTTGATTTGGCAACGCAGCTTGTGGCTCCACTGCTGCTAACTGTTGTTGTTGCTGCCCCAACCTAACATCATCATCCACATCAGCTCGCTTCTGCCTGTGAGAATCAGCTTGCTTGGGCATGTCCACATACCGTTTCACCAACTTTGTTTTAGGTACAGGTACTTTCTGCTTCACCTTCTTCACTTCAGGTTCTGCCTGTTTGCGTGCAGCTGCAACTACAGATTCACTTGTGCTGAGTATCAGCTGCAGTATTTCTAAACGCAGTTGCCAGTCAGCTTTCTCCGTTTCAATCCGTATTGCCTCTAATGCCTGCTGTACGCCTCTCAGTATATTACTCATCTGTACTCTCCTGCATCCTTAAACGATGTGGAGCAAAATCACCACCCAAAAACTGTAAGTACTCCATGCTTTCATACTGCAAACAGATATTTTTCAACTGCAGAACCCCTTTCATGCTGCCAACCATCGTGCCTCCGCCTCCTCATTTATCGTGTTGTGGCATGCTGCACTTAGCTGTAGGAACTGCTTGCCAAGTTCTCTATGTGCACTAGATTCACACATACGCTTGCCATAGTGCTGTAGCTTGCTGGCACAGATTGCCACACTGCCTGTGCTCGCACCCACACCCTTAAATCTCAACCAGCGCATGTAACTCTCACTCCTGCCCAACCAATCCCTGCTAAATTCCGCTTCATTTGCCACAGCTCCAATTGCCTTCAGCAGTGCATATACCTCTGTCAAAACCATCCTCTGCATGTTTTCTCCTTGTGTTGCTAAATAACAGTAGCAGCCATGTATCAGCTGCTGTTTTTATTTAGCGGATGATTGAGATGACACGGACTGAGTGGCAAAGGGTAGGAATAATAAGGGAACAGGGTGCAACATGGACACAGCAGCAGAATTTCTGGCTGTTTGGCACTTGTACGTATGTGGATGGTACAGCAGTTACCAGACAGCAGTGTGTACGAAATGCTCAGCGATTCTTTAATAACTTGGATAGGAGTGTATTGGGTAGACGGTTGTACAGGGAAAATATGAGATTGCCGCGCTTAGTGTATGTGGAAACGGGTAGATTTCGTGTTAACACACACATCCACTTCTACATCAGCGGCTACGCCTGGCAACACTACAGGATGATTTGGCAGGCTGCTGAGAATACATGGAGAACACAGATTGATGGTGCTAGGGATTGTGTCGTACAGGATAACCTGGGTACACGCAGGATACTGTTGGAAGGAATTTGATGGATTAGCAGCAGAGACACTGCTAACAGAGTGCTGCTATCTGCCTGCACATATAAAGCTACACTAGACAGGGGCGCTGCCCATACTTAGTGTCCATGGAGAAGGGCAACAGGACTGGATGGCAGCTATGTTCTCACGTGTCATTTGTTCCAATCAGTTTTTCCAATCAACTTTTCCAAATACAATTTCACTAACACTTCCAAAATCACTTCATCAACACTACACAATTACTACAACAATAGTTCAAACAACAGCTATCAAATAAATGTAAGAAAATAAGTAAATCTCAACATTTCACTATAAGTCACTGTTATCAATTACAATCATTTCTCAATCAATTTCGTTGTCCTAAACATATGTAAGACTTTATAATTATATTATGAAAAACATACATTTATGGGAGACAACATGGCACAAGCAAAGACACTGACAAAAGCAGAATTGAAGAGACTGTTTGACGTGACTAGGAGTTGCAGCAGATATGCAGAACGTGATTTGACGATGCTACAGCTGACACACTACTGTGGTATGCGTGTTGGGGAAGTAGCTGCACTAAGGATAGAAGATGTAGTGGATGAGAAATATAGGGTGCGAACAGAGATTGTACTTGCTGCAGCTATAACTAAGTCAAAGCGAACCCGTCGCATATTTGTTCCACGTCAAATGCACAGACAGCTTCAGCAGTACATCAACACACTATCCTCAACATTTGCACCCAACACATACCTGTTTAGTACTCAGAAGCAGTCACACTTCACAGCAAATACAGCAGCACAGCATTTACAGCGATTATATGCACAGGCAGCAATTGTTGGAGCAACTAGTCACAGTGGACGCAGGACTTATTTGACAGAACTTGCGGCAAAAGGTGTGGGTGTGAGGGTGCTAGCGGAGATGGCTGGGCATGCGAGCATACAGACTACACAACGCTACATTGACGTGAACGATGACATGATGCGCAACGCTTGTGAACTTATTAAGTGAACTTGGAGAACGAATGAACAGGAAGAACTGGTGAGCATGAAGAACAGGGAGAGCAGAAAGAACAAACGATACGGAGAAAGAAAAAAACATTGAGAATACAAGCGTAGATAAAACGTGCAGAGATAGTATAAATAATTGGTATAATTAGTTATAATTTAATAATGCACGCTTTTTTGATGCTTATATTAATTTTCATTAACCTGTCATCTGTCCGTTCGTTTCATCTGTCCGTTCGTTTCATCAATAAATTCTATCTCACACACTCCAATCCCACATTAATGCATAATAATTTACTTTTCCTTCCCCTTTAATACCATTCTTCGTAATTTTCACATCAAACTGCTTTTCAAACATTTCTCTATTTTCCTTGTACTCCTCATGCAAATATCTGTACATACCATTGTTTTTGTGATCCTTTAACGGCATATATAACTTATAATCCTTACTACTCCAGTATGCTTCTGCTTGTTTAATACGGGTATTATTGGTTGTTGTAGCTATCATACTACCTCGTAAACTCTTAAAAACAGTTACGTTGTTGTATGTATATCCTTCTTTCATGTTCGCGCGTCGTTTCGTGTCATGCCAAAAAACTAATCTTCTATCATCTCCATAATTTTCGCACATCGTTACATCAACACACTTTCCTTCAGGTGTTTTCCAAATGCTGTGAAAAACAAAACTGTAAATTCCCACTTCAACTAATTCTTTATATTTTGCTAACTTCCATCCATACACTGCTTCACCACCTATCCTGTCTACAAGCTTCTTTACGTTTGTATGGCAAGCACTTTTTTCACCATTCCCTGTAATACCCTTTAATCTTCTCCGTACAAAGTAGCATTCACCATCTGTTACTTCTCTCATTCCCTTTATTATATTCTTGTGCATCGTTTTTGTACATTTTTTCCTGATTTCATATTTTTCTAAATCCTTCATATTACCTCTTGTTAAATAATTTCAATTGTTCCATCTTCCCTTCGTCTGTAATCAGCCAACGCACTTGTAAGCCTCACTTCGTCATTCAAGTGCCAATATGTTTTCTCAATCATCATCACACTCGTCCCACACATATCTGCAATTGCTCTGTAGCCTAATCCTGCCATAATTCTCTGTGTAATCATAAAGTGCCTTAAGCTGTACAGCACAATACCTCTACCAACTACATCTCTTATCTCAGCAGCTTTAAGCATCGCTCTAAAGTACTTGTTTAGCGTTTTCAAATTTATTATCCGCTTTCCATCTATACTAAAAACCAAGTCCTCAGCGCTTCTCTTTCCAAATATTTCCTGTATTCTCTCAAAGTATTGTCCGTTCCTACACAGCAGTGTCCTTCCTTTTCGTACCTTGCTTGTAGCAGCTCGCACTACAATGCTAGCCAGCTTGACAGTATTTCCATCCTTGTCCTTGTGCATCTCTACTTGTACATCTTTCCATCTCAACTGCTTCTGTTCACCAACTCGCAATCCGCTATTTGTCGCTACTATCACAAACATCTGTGTCAGCTTTCGCCAAGTCAATTCTACTTCATTCTTACAGTTCTTTTCACTACATAGCTTCCTCATTGCTTTTATCAAGTCATTGTATTCTTCATTCGTCAGCGTCTGTCGTCTCACATTCTCTTCATTCTCACCATCTTTTTTCAATTTCTTAAAATCAAAGCCATCAATTGTTGCTTCATCTGCACGCTTCAGCCATTTCATCATGCTGTTAATAGTTATCTGCTCATTATCTATCGTTACCAAACTCACTTTTCCGTCTGTTCTCTCGTATCTCCACTCGTAATATCCCTCACAGTCTTTACGCGTCAAGTCCTTCAATCTTTTCTTTGCACCAATAAATTCTTTCCATGTTTTTAAGTGTGTTCTTATTGTTCTGTATCTACTCAAACTTATTTGTCCAACTTCATAATCTTTTAATCTCGCTTCTAAATATTTTTCAGCAGCTTGTTCACAAGTAATGCTGTAGTAGCTCTTCCCTTGCTTTATGTTTGCGTACATCTCTAAGTACATATCCTTCGCAAGTTCTACAGCTTCTGTCCTCTTCCTTGTCCGCAAACTTCGTCTTACGTACTTCTTCTCTTTCTCTAGCCATAATCTAAAATGCCAATAATCCCCACGCTTACTTAACAAACCTTTCTCAAATATTTCTATCTCGTCTTCACCATACTCTTTCTTCCAACCACCCATTTTTCCCTCACTTTGTAGTTTCCAGCAAAGTCAATTTCGCGCAACTGTGCGTGCAACACTATGAAAAATGTTCAACAATTTCAATAATGAATTTTTTTTGTGTCATTAGTGTGTAACAAAAAAAACTAATTAAATCAGTCTATTTAGCTAATAACTTTGCGTTGTGCCAGCAGAGTGCATCGTGGGTTGCGCTGATTGACTGAGAATCGGGAAAAGTTTGGCACCGTTCGGTAGCGTAGGGGCAACGGGGTTCAAACTGACATCCTTTGGGACGTTGATAAGGATCGGGGGTTGAGCCCTGAATTGGGGTAATTTGCTGTTGTTTCCCCTTGCCCAGGATCGGGATCGACTTCAGTAATGCCTCGGTGTAAGGATGCGCAGGATGCCGAAGTACATCATCGACTGTTCCTTGTTCCACGATATTGCCCATGTACATTACCGCCACGTGATCCGCCAGTTCAGCAACGACTCCCATATCATGAGTGATTAGGATCACGGCAGTGTTGTGCCGCTGCTTGAGTTCATCAATCAACTCAAAGATCTGGGCTTGAATAGTGACGTCCAGTGCTGTGGTGGGTTCATCAGCAATCAGAATCTTGGGCTTGCACGACATCGCCATGGCGATCATCGCCCGCTGCCGCATCCCTCCTGAAAACTGGTGAGGGTAATCATCCACTCGCTGTTCGGCCAGGGGAATTCCCATTTGGCGCAGCAGATCAATGGAAGTCTGCTTGAGTTGAGCAAGCGTGTTCTTCGAATGGTATTGCAGTCCCTCAGAAATCTGAGATCCAATACGATAAACGGGATTCAGCGCCGTCATCGGATCCTGAAAGATCATCGAAATCTCTGCCCCACGCAATGCTCGCATTTCTGGCCCATTCCGCTCCAGTTGATCGATGCGGATGTCGCCTCTTTCGGAATGATAGACGATCTCTCCAGATTCAATCCTGGATAGCTTGGGGAGCAGTTGTGTGATGCTGGAAGCCGTGATGCTTTTGCCACAGCCACTTTCCCCGACAACGCAAAGGGTCTTTCCGCGATACACATCGAACGACACCCCATCGAGGGCCTTGTTGCAGCGGTTGTTCACATAGATGTAAGTCTTAAGATCCTTGACACTCAAAACCTTTTGATCAGCACTCATCCTCAACCCTGCATTGTGGGATCTGTGGTGTCACGCAGGCCGTCTCCCACAAAGTTGATGGCTAGCACAAAGAGTGAGATGGTCACCGCAGAGGGAAGCCAGACCCACCAGTAGTTCTGTAGAATTCGTAGGTCCTGGGCGACATTGAGGATATTTCCCCAGGTTGGGATGTTGAGGGGAACTCCGAGACCCAGAAAACTGAGCCCTGCTTCCTGCAGGATGAACATCGCTGTACTCAGAGTGATGTTCACCATAATCGGTCCGAGGGCGTTCGGTAGGATGTGCTTGAAGCAGATAGTGAAGGTGTTCAGACCGAAAGCACGAAGTGCCTGGACGTACTCCTCCTCACGCAGTGAGAGCATCTGGGCGCGGGTTAGTCGATAAAGGCTGCCCCAACCCGTCAGCGTGAAGATGATGATCAGGTTCATCAGGCTTTGTCCGAGGATTGTTACCAGCATCAGCACTAGAATGATCTGGGGGAAAGACATGACTACTTCAGAGATTCTCAGAAACGTGCTGTCCCACCAGCCGCCTTTGTAGCCAGTGTACGCACCAATACTGACGCCGATGAGAGCGGCTCCCAAGGCACTGCCCAACCCCACCAGGATCGAGATCTGACCTCCATAAATGATGCGGGCGAACACATCTCGCCCAATTTTGTCGGTACCAAGAATATGGTCCGCACTAGGTGGTTTGAGCATCATCCGCAGGTCAACTTTCTGGGGATCATACTGAGTTACAAGCGGAGCAAAGACGGAGGCCAGGATCATGATGGTCACAAAAGCCAGACCCAACACAGCTAGCTTATTACTAGCTAGCTTGTTCAGGGCTCGGTTACTCGAGGGTGCTTTGAGAGTTCCTTGCTCGGTTTTCTCTCGGAGGAGATCGAATTTTTTGTCTAGCCGAGTTGGACGGCGAGTCATTATTTTGGCGTCACTCAAGTTTTATTCTCGGGTCTAGCAGGGCAGTCAGCAGGTCAATCAGAAAGCTGGCAAAAAGAACTGCGGTCACAGACAGAAAAGAAATCATCATCACCAGCGGATAGTTCTGACCCCGAACAGCGTTGACAAACAAGTCACCAATACCAGGCCACTGGAAGACTTGTTCGATAATTACTGTCCCACCAATCAGCATTGGCAGACGAAAGCCAATGAGCACAACTACAGGAATCAGAGCGACGCGCAGACCATGAATAAAATTGACCCTCCACTCAGGGACTCCCTTGCTGCGAGCGGTCCGAATGAATTCTTTGTTCAGAGAGTCAAGCATACTGGATCGGGTGTAGCGCATTACTCCAGCAGTCATGATTAGTCCCAGTACCATGGCGGGCATCATTAGGTGTGGCATGTGATCCCAGTAACTGTCGTAACCAGGCATCAGTCTTTTGCCTACTGGAAGCCATTCCAGTTGCAGCGCAAAGACAACTAGAGCAATCAGGCCAAAAATGAATTCAGGAATCGAAACACCAATCATACCGAAGACAGTTAGCGAGTTGTCCATCAGCGAGCCGCGTTTCAAAGCGCTGATTGAACCAAGGATGACTCCAAAAAAAGTCGAAAACAAAAGGGCAGCTATAGACAGTTCGAGAGTGGCGGGTACTCTTTCTAGAACTAATTGGGAGATAGGTACTCCACTCGCTAGACTGTAGCCGAAATCCCCCTGAAGAATACCGCCTAACCAGTAAAAGTAGCGGACAATGAAAGGATCGTTCAAGCCCAAGGCTTCCCGCATTGCGATCAACTCTTCTGGTTTCAGATCAGCAATAGCCTCAGGAGGCAGTAGGTAGGAGAGGATATCTCCTGGTGTTAGTTCCAACCCCAGATAGATAAGGAAACTGATTCCCAATAACATGGGAATCAGGTAGAGCAGCCGTCGAGTGAAGTAGACAAACATGAAAGTTTAGACCCAACACCTGCCTTGAAGACAGATGTTGGGTTGGTTGAGAGGCTTAGTTTTTCGCGTACTTGTTGAACCAGACCATCCGCGTGTACGGGATGTCTGCTGGAATGACGCGCATGTGGTCCATCTCCTCCAAGGCTTTGACGTCTGCCACGTTCTTGGTGAACCCATAATCAAGGGAACCAGCCAAGGCGTTCTTGACGAGGTTGGCATCATTGTCACCACTTGGATAGGCAACGATCTCGTCAATCCGAGCGACTCCCTCATGGTAGTCCTCGAATGGGACCATGACTAAGTAGTCGTTCATTTTAACTTCCTTGACCTTGTAGGGACCAGAACCGATAGGATTTTGCCAGAAAGGATGCTGCTGGAATTTCGCAGGATCTACGCCTTCCAGATACTTGCGTGGCAAAGGAGCCCACTGAGCAAAGGTCAGCAGAACATTGGGATCTACTTGAGCGAAAGACAATGTGATCTTGTTACCACTGACAGCAATTCCGGAAACGCTGGATGCTGAGCCGTTCATGAAGGCTTCCGCACCTTCCAGATAACTGAAAGTCGTCTTGAAGATTGGCATGATGTTGGGGACTTTGAGCGCCAACTCAATGTTCCACTGAATCTCGTCGGCAGTAATCGCCGAACCATCGTGCCACCGGAGGCCATTCTTCAGTTCGAAAGTCAGGGTCTTGGCGTCTTTGCTCAGATTATAGTACTTGGCCATTTTGGGCCGGGTTGGAGCCAAGCCACCGTCACAAGTAATTAGCCTATCAAGCAGCACCTTGTTCGTAATAAACAGACCAGGGTTGAACCAGGGATGGTCAAAAAATTCACGTGGTCCTGTGTTGGTATTCATTACCATTTTACCACTAGCGTCAGGCTCGATAGTCCACTTGGTGACATCCCAATCGTAGTTGTACTGTGGGTTGCCGTAGATTCCACCGTTGCGGTTCAGCTTGTTGCTTTCATAAATGAAGGCCTGCTGATAGTAGAGAGGTAGTGTGAAGAGTTCAGTCTGCATGTAATCTTCCATCTCGAAGAAGATCTTCTTTTGCTCGGCAATGTCTGCGGTACTGGTCAGCACATCAATCATGCTGTCTACCTTTGCATCTGCTGGTGAGATGGACATGTCACCAGTCTTGTAGCGGCTGAAGTACTCTTGCAGTGCAAGCGGGCCATGGGCTCCATAAGCTAGATCCCACTTCACTACAGAGGGACCATTTTTTGGGTCTTTTGGAGCTGTCCAAAGCTGGGCACCGACGTCTCCTTCCAGCCTACGGAAATTCATCTTGACGCCAACATCACCTAGGTATGCTTGAATGGCAGTCATCAGGTCGACGGTTAGTTGGTCTCCGTAATAGTAGACCATGTCGAGTTCCTGGCTAGAATTCCAGTTGGCTTCTTTCAGCAACTGGCGCGCCTTGTCTGGATCATAGGAATACTTGGGTAGACCAGGCTTTTTAAAGGGGCCGTTCGGGATGTGGCTATCTGCAACGATGGCCTTGCCTTCGAGCAAGGTCTCTTGAATGGTGTCCATGTCAATCGCATAGGCAATCGCTTGACGGACCCGTGAGTCTGAGAGTGGATTGCTGTTCTTGGGCATCGCCAATAGCTGAGTAGCAAAACAAAGCGTGACGACGAGTGGTAGAAGAAATCGGATTTTCATCGGTTACCTCGCTTGAAAATTAACAGTAAAAAAATCATCAAGAAATCAATGCTTCATAGGCAACTCCTTTTCGTTGCGTTATTGATTGGAGGTCTATCAATTGACCAATCGGGCAAAACCCGTGTGCTTGGTTGCGAACGCATCCTGATCATAAAACTGCCCTGACTTCAACTGCTGATTGATTTGGTCAAAGCAGATTTCTGCTTTCTCAAAGTAGTGATCTAGGTGTCGATCTTGATGGGCAAAGGTAGGATTGAAACTAGATCCAGCCATGATCCCCTGCTGCAGCATCAAGCGAGTGAACAGGGTCATGATGCGGTTAGCCTGTTCATGCTCAAAGCCAAGTTGCACCAACTCTGGGCGTCCCTTGAAAAAAGTTGGTAGCTGGCAGGACTGTCCCAGCTCCAACCAGCGTTTCATGAAGCATCCACCAATCCGTTGCAGGTGTGCTGGCACATCCAAGCTCATCATCTTTTCCACAGCAGCCAGTGCGGCAGTAGGCCCAATAGATTCAGACCAATAGGCGCTGGAGATAAAGGTCCGCTCAAAAAATTTCATCTCAGCGGTTTGTCCAATCACTGCACCCATGGGATAGCCGTTGCTCAAGGCCTTGGCAAACACCGCAAGATCAGGCGTTACATGGTATTTCAGATGAGCCCCTCCCAAGCAAAGCCGCCAGCCGATCGAAATCTCGTCAAAAATCAGCTTGGTTCCATGTTGTGTGGCTAACTGGCGGACTTTTTCTAGGAATTGGTTTTCAGGTTCAACTCCGCGAGTCGTTTCCATCACAACCGCAGCCAATTGGTGATGAGCGAAGATTTCTTCCAGCTCGGCTAGCTGGTTGTAACGAAACGGGAGCGCTGTGCCTTTCAGACCAGCAGGGACTCCCAGTGGATCCAATCCAGGCAGCAGATGGTCTTGTAAGCCATTCGGACCATCCTCCAAATTGACAGCTAGATACCAATCATGCCAACCGTGGTAGCCGCAAATCGCCACCTTGTCTCGACCTGTGACAGCCCGGGCAATCCGTACAGCCATTGTCATTGCTTCCCCACCAGTTCGAGCATAGCGAACCATTTGAGCCCAAGGATGAATCTCCAGCAGGCGCTCTGCCAACCGCACTTCATCATAGTTGGACAAGGAAGACATGGAACCCAATTGAACTCGGCGTAGCACGGCTTTGTTCACATCAGGATCAGCGTATCCAAGCAGGCAGGAGAGCACTGCGTTGGAGGCCATGTCAAGAAAGCGGTTTCCACCCTCATCAATGATCTCACAACCTGTTGCCTGGGTGTAGTAGGCGGGCCAGTAGTTGGGTGCCATCAACTCAGGTTTTTTGCTGAGTAGCTGAGTACCGCCAGGGATCATGGTTTTTGCCAATTCATACTGCTCCAGGTTTTGTTTGCTCTCATAGGACGCGCCTAAACCTAACAGGTGGAAGGCATTTTTGTAAAAGATATATTCCAGATCGGAATCTTTCAGCGAGCATAGCTGCGCGGCAACCTGCAGTGCTAGTAAGGACTCAATGCCCACCAGTGTGAATTCTCCAAAAGAAGAATCCTGACCAGTTGACGAATTTTGGTTCAACCACCTGAAGCCATTGGCGAGGCTGATAGCTTTTCCTCGCATTTGGGAAACAGGATAATCCGAGCCGTACATCAGCCGAGTGATGCCGGTTGCGCGGATGATCGCTTCCATGGAGGTTGGTTCACAGACCGCAGAGCTATCAAAAAAGACGTTCTCAAACTGTCGTACTGCGTTCAGTCCCTCTATTGTATTCTTGGCAGCAAATCCCCGGGCACAGTGAGCCAGAACCAATTTGGCATTCTTGAAGCGAGATAGCCGATCGTGTAAGTAGCTCAGGTTGTTTGGATCACTCAGCGCCTGCGCTTTCACCAGGTGCAGCATGATGATCAGATTCTGTTGATCAGCGATCTCCCAGGCCCAGTCAGGTAGGAACTCTTCGATGTCTGCATCAAAGGTATCGCTGCGAGAGGCGTAGTGGTGGTAGCACTTGAAGCCACGGAAGGAATGCTGCTGTACAGTTTCACGTACTTGATCTGGATCATCAGTTGGTCTAATGATCATCAATCCATGAACAAAATCGTGCTTATGCGATTCCTGAAAAATGTGTTCATTGGCTGCAGCAAAAGGCAGGTCTTTCAGCGGAAATGGAAAAGAAAGGTACTGCTCTACTCGCTGCTCCAGCCAATGACTCATGGTTGAGCGAAGCGTCACGCCATCTGCTTCGACGGTTGTGGGTGTTTTTTGTGAATCAGTCAGGCTGTACAAGTGCGTGTGGATATCAATGATGCGATTCGGCAAAAAATCAGAGAGTGTCTGCACAACCTGCTGGTCTGTGGCAGTGAATACATGTTGACTCGGATCCAATAGCTGATGTTGTGCTGTAGAAAGCGCTACCATGCGGTCCAGCCTCCATCGATGACAAGATTTTGTCCGGTCATGTAACTGCTGGCTTGACTAGCCAGAAACACAACAGCTCCTTTCAATTCATCTGGTTTACCCATACGTTTCATTGGGCTTTTCTTTTCAAGGCGCTGCACCATCCCCCTGGGAGCACTGGGAGCTGGAAATGGACCAGGGCTCAGACTGTTGACCCGAACTCCCTTGGAAGCCCAATAGACTGCCAAGTGTCGCGTCATCTGCAGAATGCCTCCTTTCAAGGTGTGATAGGCCACAGGACTAGCTGGAGAAACACCCTCATACGCATCAGGATACGACCCCACGGAACCATACATGGAACCCAGCATAATGATCGAAGCCTGCCGTTGTTGGGCAACCGCCAAATCACAGATAGCCTTTGCCAGGAAAAAGTAGGCTGAAGCATTGGACAATTGAACCTTGAATTCTTCTTCTGTGACTGAATTCAGGTCGGCAGAAAGTGGGAAGTGACCGTTGTTGATCAACGTATCAATCCTTCCGTATTCTGCTTGAACTCTTTGAACCCCAGCCTGACGGGAAGTCTCATCCAATTGATCCAACTGAATTCCCAAGTGAGTCTGCTGCACTGGTCTTGGCAATTGCTGAGCAAATTGAACAGCTTTATCCTCCTCACGACTACTGACCACCACACTCGAACCAGCTTCGGCCAAGCCCTGCGCAAGAGCTTTCCCCAAGTGGCCACAGGCACCAGTCACCAAGCTTACGGTATCGGTGAGATCAAACAATTGTTGGATGGTTTTGCTTCCATTTTGGATGCTGCTCATTCAACAACCTCTGCCAAACGAAGCTCTTGTTGAATGAATGGTTTTGCACTTTGTTGATAGGCCTCAAATCTTTGCTGATTGCGCTGACAAGTGCTGGATTTAAACACCATCGCTAGAGCAGCTCGGTTTCGGTCTGTGGTTTGGTTACTGCCGGCCCAATGGATCGTCTCTGCGTGATGAATAACGGCATCTCCAGGATTTGCAGTGATGGCAACTCCAGTTCGTTGATCTTTTTCGGTGAAATCCACAATCGTTTGGGAGAATCCTAGATTGTTCGAGAGCCGATGGGGTCGGATACCCTGTAAATGAGAGCCTGGAATGAAGTGCAAGCATCCGGTCCGTTGGTCTGCATGGTCTAGGGCCAACCAGATTGTGAGTGCCTGAGGAGGCTCAAAACAAAAATAAAAATTATCCTGATGAGGTGGTGTCTCGTGAAAATAATTGGGTGGTTTGTTGAACCACTCCAACGCCAATGCAGGTTCAACTTTCTCATTTAGTAAAGTACTAGCTAAGGAACTCCACTTCGAGTTGGTTGAATAGCTTTTGAAAAAATCATCTTCTTCAATGCGGTGGAGTTGCTTCAGCGAGCTTTTGTCATGCTTGTTGGCATAAAACGCATGCTCATAATTACGTTTTTGATGAGTGATTTCGATCAGCCTTTCAAGGTTTATTTGCACAGTTTTTAGTTCATTAGTGTCCAAAAAATTTGGAATGACAACATAACCGTTTTGTTGAAATGATTCTTTGAGTTGAGCAATATCTAAACTCATAGTGCTCTCACTTGGGCCACAGATGTGGGGTGATTAGCTGAAAATCCAAATCGTATGAGACTGCGTTGATTCTTTTTAGTATATCTCTATCTAAGGGACCTCGCTTGAACCAAGCTAAATTGTTCTGAAACTGCAGGAGTGATTCCGCACCAAGAACGACATAACTTGGTAAGTAAGATAGAATATATCGCAGGGCTAATTCATGAATACCCATTCCAAAATTTTGAGCAATCTGATTGAGTTGCTCAAGTAAGGATCTCAACGGTCTATGAAATACAGAGAGAACCTGCGGCATAATTGAAAATAGTCCCTGTAGATAAATGCTCCGAACAATGATTTGCTTTTCTGCAGTGTTATCCAGAATATTTGGAACAAGATTTCTACGATCCAAAAGATTCGCTGGTATTTGAAGCAACCCTAAATTCTCGTTTTTCAAGATTTCACTATTGAATGAAGGATCATGTCCAGTGGATAACCCAATGTGCTTGCAAAGACCTGCTTCTTTGATTTTTCTCAATTCTTCCAAATACAAATAATCTGATTCATTGTGTATTAGAAGGCCAAATAAATGATCTGTTTTTAGCCTGTTAATTGATTTTTTTACAGAATCATCAATTGATGCTTGTGAATCTGTTTTTGTTCGTTTTGGAATTTTGGTAAAGACCTTAACTTGCTGATGAATTCCCAACTCACCAAAAATCTTTCCTAAGACTTCTTCACTACTCCCATAAGAAATCGCTGTATCATAGTAGAGAATTTCATTTGTTGTTGCACATTCAATGATTTCTCTAATTGTTTTCTCACTTGGTTGACCTGTTGAATTGGCAATACCGTAGTTCATACCGAATTGGGCTGTACCAATGATGAGTTGGGTCATTTTATTTAGCGCAGTATGGTTCTGTTTACTTGTTTGATGTCAGAGCCATATTTTGAGCAGGGATAATGTTAGAAATATTTTATCCAGAACTAAGCTACTCACCAAAAATCTGACCAAGTTGCTTTGCTCGACTACGCAGCCCGTCCATGATCAGTTCAAAATCTCCAGCAAATGGGAAGATCTGGCAACCTAACGCCAGAGCTCTCTTGGCGTCTTCTTCGTTACGGATAGGACGACCCCAATGGATACCATATTTTTTTGCAGCCTTACTGATGATGATGTCAACTTCGTCCAGGGTGTTCGGATTCTCCATGTGTTTGTAGCGTAGACCCAGATCTCCAATACCGATGAAGAGAGCATCCACACCCTTGACAGAAGCGATCGTATCGATGTTTTCGACTGCAGCTGGAGTTTCAATCTGAACCACTAAAAAAGTCTCTTGGTTGACCAGATTGGTATAGTCGAAATTTTCTTGTTCATGAAAATCTACCATGAATCCACAGTCCAAGCCGGCTCCATCAATCCCACGATCACCCAGTGGGGGGAATTTTACAGCATTGACCAGATTTTGCGCTTTTTCTGCGTCAGAAACGTGGGGAATCATTAGCCCTGCGGCCCCATCCTCCAGATAGCGGTACAACTTACTTTTCTCCAGCGTGCTGGGTCGCACCATCACATCAATATCATGCAAATGGCTCATGGTAAGTAGTGACTGCACCTCACGATCATCGAAAGCACGGTGCTCCAGATCTAGCCAGATGCAGTCATAGCCAAAAGCGGCAGCATGTTTCAAGAATGAAGGCACGTAGTGCTGCAGTGCACAAAATTTGGCAGGCTGTTGATTCTTCCACTTCGCGAGAGTTTTGCTTTTTCTCATAAGGGGCTCTTTTCAAAAGAAGGATGGATGATTGATCTTTAAGGTCATTGGAAGAATCTCAGATCTTGTTCTCCTCGCGGAGGTCATTGGCGAGTTGTTGTTGATAGGCAGCATGGGCTACCTCATCCACTTTCGCACTCGCTGCGTAGTAGATGAATCCGATGGCTTTCCTGTTACGGGTAGACCGATTCTTGTCCGCTGAATGAATCGTCATGGCGTCGTGTACTAGTAAATCGCCCGGTTGAGCTTTGATTTTCACTAGTTGGGCTTGGTCTTCAGGACTGGGGAAGTCAGCAATTCCCTGGCTGAATCCCAAGGTTTTGGTACGCTGATGCTTCCTCACTCCAAGCCGGTGAGATGACCTCACATAACTGATACAGCCATTTGATTCATCTACTTCCTCCAGAGCCAGCCACATGGTCAGAGCCCGACAAGGGTTGAGCATGAAATAATAGCCATCTTGATGTGCAGGAGTGGCCGAACTGTGCTTTGGTGGTTTGTTGAAATACTGAATATTTTTTGGAATCGGCTCTTCTTGGAGAAGCTCTTGGGCTAGCTCATAGACTGTTCCTACGGAAATCAATTGCTGAAAGAACTCTTCCTTGTTTTCCAGATGCTGGATTTGCTTCAGTGAGGTTGGGTCTGCCTTGTCCTCATAATAGATTTCTTCACTGCGAAAGGTGTTGATCTTATCCATCACCTTCTTGAGCGCCTGCTTGGTAGCGTCGAGCGCTGATTCTTCCAAATAGCGAGGTAAGTGAAGATACCCATCTGCTTTGAATGACTCGATTTGCTCTTCAGAAATAGCCCTCATCCTTATTCAACCGATGGAACTTGAAGTCGGATTTTATAGGAACGATGGAGATGCTGGTTCATAACCACCATTGCAGCCTCTGCGTCTTTCCTGAGGATCGCTTCATAAATGCTTTTGTGCTCCTGATAAACCATTGTGTCGTGTTCATTCTGGTTACTGACAGGCGGTCGGCTGAATAATAAATTACGAATGAACATATCGTGTAGGTTCAGCATGATGGGATTGTCCACCACTTTGACAATCGCTCGGTGAAACGCAATATCGGCTTCTGCAAAAGTCTTCTGATTACCAATTGCATGATGGCACTCAACCAGGGCCTTATGAATGCGAGCCAGGTTCACCTCGGAGGAACTTTCAATAACAGTTCGTAGGGCTCCCACCTCAATGAATTGGCGCATTTGCTCCAGGTAGGCTTGGCTGTCGGTATCATCAAGAATCTCTTTCAAGTTTTCGGCGGTGTACTTCAGAATTTTCTGAATGGTCGGTTTTTCAGCGACAGGGCGTTTATTGGAAGCTTGTCGTAGGTATCCCTTGAATTCCATGATACGCAGAGCTTCCCGAATGGTGGGACGAGACGCACTAAAACGATCACAAAGTTCCCGCTCTGTTGGGAGGGTCGCACCAATCGCGAGGTAGTTTCCTTTGATCTCCTTAATCAGTGAATCTGCTACTACCTCTGACGTTCTCTCTGATTCCATTCTCCTTTAAGCCTTTAATTTTCGTTTGACACGCACTGACTGATTCATACAAACCTTGGTGTTTATCCTCAAGAATATATCATTTACTACTGATTTTTGAGTTACCAAAAATAAATTTTTGTCAAACAAGATTAGAAAATTTAGGGAATATCATTTTTGTAATACCAAATTTCAAGTTAATTGATTTTCTTCCTGAAAGAAGCAGGTACTCCTCATGTTAACAAACGAAACTATTGATATTTTTTAATTAATAGGATTGAGTATGCCGCTTCTCGTAGGGATTTTCCCTAGTAAAAGTGGCAGGCCTTGTTGAAGCTTTCTGGTTGCGATCTGCCGGCTGCTGTGCGAAGTTCACTTTCTAAAGTGAGCACATTCTTGGGAAGCTTTATCTGTTGATCTTAGGTGTTGTTGATGGACTATGTTTGGGAGTTTGGAGTAGTTTTCAACCAGTTGGATCTGTTACTAGCAGGTCTGCTGAACACATTGAAGATCACCGGTGGGGCACTTCTATTTGGGATTCCACTCGGTCTGCTTGCAGCAGTTCTTCGGTTGAGTACATACAAGTGGCTCAGGGTCTCTGTGGGGGTACTGATTGAGTTCTTTCGAACCACACCACCGATCGTTCAGTTGTTTTGGTTTTTCTTTGCCTTGCCGATGCTCTCCGGTATTGAGATGGATCCCTTTCGAGCTTCTTTGGTGACCTTCTCAATTCAATCCTCTGCTTTTTTTGCTGAAGTGTTCCGTGGTGGAATTGTTTCCATTGAAAGTGGACAGTGGGAAGCAGCCCGGGCTATCGGAATGAGCTATCTGGAGTCGATGCGCAGAATCATTCTCCCCCAGGCAGTCAAACGTATGATCCCTGCGTTTTTGGAACGTGTGATTGAATTGATGAAGACTACGACGTTGGTTGCCACGGTATCTTATGCAGATCTCCTTTATCAGGCGAATAACATTGCTCAGTCAACCTATCGACCATTAGAGGTCTTCACAGTGGCGGCCGGACTCTATTTCATTGTTTTGTTTCCCACCTCTCTGCTGGTCAAGCACATTGAGCGTCAGCTGGGCAAGACTGGCGAAGGCACAGTGCACTGATGGATCATGTTTGGGACTTCCAGACCGTATTTGCTAGTTGGCCACTGCTATTACAGGGCTTACTCAATACGTTGAAGCTGGGTCTACTTACTCTGATAACTGGCCTATTTTTTGGTTTTTTTGTTGGATTGGGACGTTATTCCCATAATCGCTGGGTCAACTTTCCGGCGAGTGTCTTTGTGGAAATCTTTCGCAATACCCCGGCACTCGTCCAGATCATGTGGTTCTACTTTGCTTTCCCAATCATCTCGCCATTTGATATTGATGCGTTCGCAGCAGCAGCGCTGGGATTGGGTTTGAACACCACAGCTTTCTGTGCAGAGATCTTCCGAGGGGGAATTCAGTCTATTCATCGAGGTCAGTGGGAAGCTGGCAAAGCCCTTGGTATGACTTATCGGGAGCAAGTCTGGCGAATTATTTTGCCTCAGGCAGTGGTACGGATGATTCCGGCTTTCATGAATCGAGTTGTGGAGTTGATGAAGATGACCTCATTGGCATCGGTGATCGCTTTTGGGGAGTTGATGCACCAAGCAAAGGCTATCTCCACCTATCACTTCAATCCCATTGAGTCGTATACTGTTGTTGCGCTTATCTTTTTTGTAGTGATCTCTCCATTTGCGTTCCTAGTCTATCGCCTTGAAAATCGATTCCGTAAGTAAAATGAGCCTAGAGATCCTGTCCTGTCGCAATTTGAAGAAGCATTTTGGTGAGAACCATGTGCTTCGAGGGATTGATCTGCAAATCAATAAAGGTGAGAGTCTAGCTATTATTGGAGCTTCTGGTTCTGGCAAGTCTACATTGTTGCGCTGCTTGAATTTCTTGGAGATTCCCAGTTCTGGGGAGGTCCGCTTAAGGGGTGAGCTAATTGGTAGTCGACAGAACGGGCAGGTACTGTATCAGGAAAGAGACTTAATTCCGATCCGTGCAAAAATTGGCATGGTCTTCCAGCATTTCAACCTTTTTCCCCACATGACAGTATTGCAGAATGTGATGGAAGGGCCTCGGACCGTACTAAAGTTACCCAAATCAGAATATGAAAGCCGTGCGCTATCGTATCTCGAGAAAGTAGGCATTCCTGAAAAACGTCACGCCTATCCTTCAGAATTGTCAGGAGGCCAGCAACAGCGAGTTGCCATTGCTCGGGCGCTGGCGATGGAACCGGAGATCATGCTGTTTGATGAAGCAACTTCGGCCCTGGATCCGGAGTTGGTGGGAGAGGTACTAGATGTGATCCTCAAGCTGATGGAAGAAGGATTGACCTGTGTGCTAGTGACTCATGAGCTTGGTTTTGCTTACAGCGCCGCACAGCGAGTGCTGTTCATGCACAATGGGATGATTCTCGAAGAAGGCAGCGCTTATGATGTGCTCGTCGAACCTCAGCAGCCAAGAACCATTGAATTCCTACGCGGACACTCCCGCTTTCAACTTCCTTCCCCCAAGAGTTCCCAATGAGCACCGCACCAGAACATCGTTCTACCCACGAATCCGAATCGGATGAACGGAATCAATCGCTCAAGGTCTACCTGAACGGTCGGATTGTCCCACGGGAACAGGCGCTGGTTTCGGTTTATGATGCGGGCTTTATGTTGGGAGATGGCATCTGGGAAGGCATCCGCCTCTATAATGGCAAGTGGGCCTTTGTCCAGGATCACATGGATCGCCTGTATGAATCCGCTCGGGTAGTGGACATGGACATTCCGCTGACTCGGGAGCAGATGATCGAAGCGCTGGATCAGACCGCTGCGGCCAACCAGATGACCCAGGATGTGCACGCTCGCCTGATGATTACCCGAGGCTTGAAGAGCAAACCGTTTCAGGATCCAAGGCTCTCTCAGCAGGGACCGACCATCGCAATCATCATGGAACACTCCAAGGTGCCGGAAGACATCTATCACAAGGGCATCACACTCCATACGGTTCCAATCTATCGAGGCTTGCCCGTCACTCAGGATCCGAAGCTCAACTCTCACTCTAAACTCAACTGCATTCTGGCCTATATTCATGCACAAAAAGCTGGCGCTGATGAAGCGCTGATGCTGGATCCACACGGTTTTGTCAATACCACCAACTCCTGCAATTTTTTCATTGTCCGCAAGGGAGAGGTATGGACTTCAACAGGGGACTACTGCATGAATGGCATCACCCGCCAAAAGGTGATCGACCTCTGTCGGGCTCACCAGATTCCCATTCATGTTCGCAACTTCTCCCTGATGGAAACCTATGGAGCAGAAGAGGCCTTCCTAACCGGAACCTTTGGTGCACAAACGCCTGTGGAGTCGATCGATGGCCGTACGATTGGCACCCCTGGTCAGTGGCCAGTGATCGAGAAACTCCGCCAACTCTACAAGGATCTGGTTCGTACAGATACGGCGTGAAGCCTGGCATATTCCCGGTCAAATGTTTGGAATTCCATTTGACACCCTTCCGACACCAAGGTATCCAATCAACCTTGCCCAGACGTTGATCGCAAGTAGATACTGACAGAATTCAAGTTGCTGATTCCTGAAAATGAAAATCACCGACATCCGAGCCACAACCGTGGCGATTCCCTTGGAAGCCCCTTTGCGTCATGCGAATGGAGCCCACTGGGGCAAATTCGTACGAACCATCGTGGAAGTCGAGACAGACGAGGGACTGGTCGGCCTAGGGGAAATGGGGGGAGGAGGTGAGTCTACAGAAGCCGCCTTCCTAGGATTAAAATCATACTTGGTCGGACACGATCCTTTTGAGTTGGAAGCCTTGCGCTTCAAGATCTGCAATCCGACCTCCAGCCTCTACAACAACCGCACACAGCTGCACGCTGCCCTGGAGTTCGCTTGTCTGGACCTGATGGGCAAGTTCCTGAATCAGCCTCTGCACCGGCTGCTTGGTGGCAAACTGCGTGATCAGGTGCCTTTTGCTTCCTATCTGTTCTGGCGACTACCCAACGCAGAGGGTGCGGGAGAGGTTCGTACCATTGAACAGCTGTTGCAGCACGCTCAGGAACTGAAGGCTCATTGTGGATTTAACAGTCACAAGCTCAAGGGTGGAGTCTTTCAGCCAGAATATGAAATGGAAGCCTATCGTGCGCTGGCAGCTGCCTTTCCTGACGACTCCCTGCGATACGATCCCAACGCGGCCCTAAGTGTGGCAGAGTCCATTTGGTTCGCTGAGCAGATCCGAGGTTTGCGTAACGACTACCTGGAAGATCCAACCTGGGGACTCCAAGGCATGCGACAGGTGCGTGAAAAAGCCTCGATGTTGCTGGCCACCAATACAGTCGTTGTCAATTTCGAGCAACTCTGCGCTAATCTCCAGAATCTCGCAGTGGATGCGATCCTGCTCGACACTACCTTCTGGGGAGGAATTCGTCCCTGTATCAAGGCGGCAGGAGTCTGTGAAACCTTCCAGCAGCCGATTGCGGTACATTCCTCCGGTGAACTCGGCATCCAGCTGGCGACCATGCTGCACCTGGGAGCCGTACTACCCAATCTGACTTTTAGCGCCGATGCCCACTATCATCATCTGACAGACGACATCCTTGTTGGTGGAAAGTTGATATATCAGAATGGAGCAATCGCAGTTCCTGATGGCCCCGGTCTGGGTGTGATGCTGGATCGAGATCCATTGCAGCAATACGCCGAAGCTTTCCGGCGTGAGGGGGGCTATCCCTATGATCGGGATCCTTCACGACCTGGCTGGTTCGCCCTTGTTCCCAATACTCGCTGGGCAGATCATACGCTGCCTGGCCTTCCCTTTACCCAGTACTGAGAAGACAGAACATGCAAACAGATATGACGGGCAAGGTAGCCCTGGTCACCGGTGGAGCGGGTGGCATCGGTGAGTTCATTTGTGAACGGTTGGCCCAAGCGGGTGGCAACGTACTGATGCTTGATGTGGATGACAGTAAAGCTGAAGAGACGTTGTGTCGTTTGGGTGAACGACTTGGTGCAGCAGCCCAGCGCATCCAGTTTGTACTTGGAGACCTGAACGATTTACAGGCGACTGATCAATTGGCCCAGGACCTTGTGAAGCGTCACGGTACGATTGATGTGCTGGTCAACAACGCTTGTATCAATCCATTGGGACCATTAGATGAAGCCGGTATTGAGGAGTTCGAGCGGACACAGCGGATCAACAGTCACTCTGGTTTTGTACTAGCCCGTGCAATTGTGCCGAGCATGAAGCAGAAGGGTGCGGGTTGGATCGTCAATATTGCCAGCATCACCTTCAATGGAGGCTGGGGTGATTTTGTGCCTTACGTTCATTCCAAGGGAGCCATTGTCGGTATGACTCGGGCGATGGCCCGTGAGCTGGGCCCTTTCAATATTCGTGTGAATTCAAGCAGTCCTGGTGCCATTCCTACTGAGTTGGAACGCCAGGTCTGGGCTCACAAGTTGGAGGAATATATCCAGTTCATTCTGGATCACCAGAGTCTCAAGCGTCGGATTGAACCACAGGAAATTGCCCAGACCGTACACTATCTTTGTTGTGAAGCCTCCAGCGGGATTACAGGTCAGAACCTGAGTGTCGATGGTGGCTGGTGGATGCATTGAAACGAGAAAAATCATGAAAATCACTGCGCTTGAAACAATCCGCAACGCGGAGTTTCCAAATTTGCTCTGGCTGCATGTCCATACGGATGAAGGACTGAGTGGATTGGGAGAAACCTTCTTTGGTGCCCAGGCGGTCGAAGCCTACCTGCACGAGAGCGTGGCTCCACAACTGCTTGGACAGGACTCCAGCCGCATTGACTACATAGCTCGCAAGCTCTATGGCTATTTGGGTTTCCGTGGATCCGGAGTGGAAACACGAGGCAACTCTGCGATCGATATTGCGCTTTGGGATCTGTGGGGCAAACGTACGGCACAGCCAGTCTATCAGCTGCTTGGTGGGCTAACCCTCGAGCAGGTTCGTGTCTACAATACTTGTGCGGGTTATCGCTATGTTCGGCAACGTCCTGTACAAACCACAGACAACTGGGGGCTTGATGGTGAAGAAGGCCCCTACGAAGACTTGGACGCCTTCCTCAATCGAGCCGATGAACTGGCGCTGAGCCTTTTGCAGCAGGGAATCCAAGCGATGAAGATCTGGCCCTTCGATCATGCTGCTGAAAACAACGGAGGATTGCATATCAGCTCTGCCGAACTGCGTCGTGCTCTCGAACCCTTTGAGAAGATTCGCAAGGCGGTTGGTGACAAGATGGACATCATGGTTGAATTCCACTCCTTGTGGAATCTTCCTGCAGCCTGCCGAATTGCTGAAGCCGTGAAACCCTTCCAGCCGTATTGGATGGAGGATCCGGTCAAGATGGACAGCCTGAGCGTGGTTGGGGAATATCGTCAACGTACAGGATTGCCGGTCACTGCTAGCGAGACCCTGAGCTACCGAACAGGTTACAAGGATCTACTGGAAGCCAAGGCGGTGGATATCGTGATGCCTGACCTCAGCTGGTGTGGAGGGATTTCTGAAGCGAAGAAGATTGCAACGATGGCCGAAGCACATCAACTGCCAGTAGCTCCGCACGATTGCACCGGTCCGGTAGTGTTAATGGCGTCTTCTCATTTGTCACTGAATGCTCCGAACGCTCTGTTGCAGGAGACGGTTCGTGCGTTCTACACGGGCTGGTACAAGGAGATCGTGACCACCTTACCTATCATTGAGGAAGGCCACCTGCGGCTGGAACCCAATCCAGGTCTAGGTCTGGAACTGCTCCCTGATTTCCTGAAGCGCAGCGACACATACCGCAAGCGCTCGGAACTCTGAGTTCAGGAAAATCAGTCGAGAGACACCGGATAGAGTTGTTGCAATCGTTCTTGCATCGGTTGCAGCAGCTGCCAGGCCGGTGTGTAAATTTGTTCGTAGTGAGCTTGATAGGCTTCCATCGTCGCTGGGTCTGGTTCAATGGTCTCCGCACCGTATTTCAGACCTCCCAGCGCTTCTTCCAGATTTTTGAACAAACCCGCTCCCATCCCACCTAATAGAGCAGCTCCCAAGCTGACAGCCTCCGTCATATTCAAGCGTTGTAATGGACGGTTTAGTACAGCAGCCTTGATCTGCATCAACATCCGGTTTTGGCTCTCACCACCAATGCAATGAATGCGTTGCACTGAATTTTCAGGCAGAGGTTTGATCATCGCTTCTGTGATCATGCGAATATCACAGGCCATTCCTTCCAGGATTGATCGATACATCTGCCAGTGGTTGGTGTAGGTGCCAAAACCAATGAAAGAACCGCGAGCTTGTTCCACTGCATTGGGTGGCGAGCCCATGCGCAGGTGGGGCATGAAGAGCAAACCGTCACAGCCCGGATTGATTTTCGAGGCTTCCTCAATCAACTGTTCGTGGCTATAGCGCTGTTCCGTCAGTTGATGGAACCATTGCACCGCACCTCCTGATGTGAAGAGACCTCCAACCAGGTAGTAGTAGGGCCGATCGGTGACCACTACACCCTGAGCATAGCCTTGGCGTCCAAGCGTTGGGTCTGCCAGAGGCTTGTCCATGAAGATCATTACCCCCTCGGCTGTTCCCATGGAGTTGACCAAGGTTCCAGGGGTCAGGGCTCCAGCGACAATCGAACCAATCAGGTGATCATGTCCACCAGCAGAGACCAGACAATCCTGTGACAATCCGGTAGCTTCAGCGACTTCCGGAAGAATGTGGCCCAGTCGCGTGCCGGATGGAACAAGCTCCTGGTACCAGCTTGGCGGAATACCGACTTCTTCCAGCAAACCACTCGCCAGTTGCAAGGAATGAATATCGAGTGCAAAGGTCCGAGAGGCTAAACTATAGTCAGTAGCTGGAATGCCACAGAGACGCCAAGCTAGGTAGTCTGCGGTGTGGAGCCAGCGACGAGTTGACTTGAAGACTTCTGGTTTGTGTTCGCGTAGCCAGAGTTGCTTGCAGAGAGTGTAGATTGGGGAGATATTCAACCCAGTTGTACCAAACAGCCGCTGTTCACCTATTTGTTCGGCAAGGCGTTGGGCTTGGGGTTTTGTACGGGTGTCATACCAAGTGATGATCGGGTGCAGAGGTCGATCATCTTCATCCAAGGGTACTCCAGCTTCAGCAACACTGGTCACAGCGATAGACCGAATCCGCTTGGGATCTTCTACCTGCCGTACGGCTCGACGAATTGCCTGCCAGCAAGCCTGCCAAAGTTGATCTGCATCCAAGGTCGCCCAGCCAGGATGGGGAGTTTCCAATGGAGGGGTAACGCTACCCTCTGCAACGATGTCACCTTCCAGTGTGAAAATGAGTGCCCGAACTCGGCTTGAGCCAGCGTCTACACCCAAAAGTAAAGGGGAATTCATGAGAAATGTCTCCGGCAAGGAAGCAGAGGCGACGGCAAGGCCTCTCGTAGAAAATGATTGAATTTGTTAATCGTGGGTCTTCATCTAACCGAAGTGGGAGCCATCTGCAATAGGTAATGGGCAGTTTGTTCATCTGTTACGAGGCCATTGACCCACTTTCCCTGAAGAATAGAGTACAGAGCTTGGTGCTTTTGAATACCCCCGGAGATGCAAACAAACAGCCGATCTGGATTTGGCCTCAATGCCTCACCAGCCAGTCGATTCGTAAATTCTTCATTGAGTAAGCGACCATCCACATCCAGAACCCTACCGAGTAATTCTGCACAAGCTCCCTGTTTCTGCAGGTACTGCCACTCCTCAGTAGTCATCAAGCCTTCTTTCAGAAAGGCCGAGTTGGTGTGTAGTGGAGAGACACTGGCAAAGGCAACGCTAGCTTGTTCAACGATTTTGATCACACGTTGGTAGACAGTTAGCTGTTCCAGTAGTTGTTTTTCATCAAGAGTAGGAAGGACTAGTGGAGCGGGAAAGTAGTATCCTTGAGCACCTGTTTTTTCAGCAAAAGGAGTGACCAGATCAAATTCGCTAGGGTTACCTTCAGGTGTTGTGAAGCCCACTAGAGAAGTGACGCTGTGATCGTTGCGCTGAAATTCTTCAAGGTGGTTGATGCTGTGGCGGATTGTTTGTCCGCTACCCAGGGCAAAGGTGTAGGGATCTTCCCTGCGGATGAAGTGTTCCATCACCTGGGCACCGAGTGCACAGAGACTTTGAAACACCTCCTCTACACTTTGTTCAGCAGTAGCTGGAGCGACTTCGCAAAGTTTCAGACGATAGCGAGACTGCAATTCCTGGCCGAGTTCTAGGCACTCGCTCAAATAGCGATGGTCAATGCGTGTGACCACGATGCCCTGCTCCAGTGCTTGGCTCAGGTAACGTTGAACACTCTGACGTGAGAGATTCAGATTGGCAGCGATCTCCGCCTGATTCTGCTTCTGGACATAATAGCGCCAGGCAATCCGAGCAATTAGATCAGAAGCAGGACGAGGCATTGAGGCTCAAGCGGGGAGAGTTAGCAGCTAAGATTTCACCAAGCGATAGGCCTTATCGACACTCGCATCTTCGTGGATAAGAGCAGCGAGTGCTGCGGTCATTCCTTCAATATTGGCATGTCCCCAGACGTTGCGTCCCATCGTGATGCCGACCGCACCAACATCCATAGCATCACGTACCATCTGCAGGATTCCCCGATCAGAATCTGATTTTGGCCCCCCAAGAATTAACACGGGAACCGTGCAGTTTTCCAAGACAGTGCGGAAGCTCTCTTTATCGCCGGTGTAGAAGGTTTTTACATAGTCTGCACCTGCTTCGGCAGCTACACGACTTGCAGCAGCGACCATCTCTGGAGTACGGATGGTTTCGTTGGGCCAGCCTCCGGGAACACTCTCGATCATCAATGGAATTCCCCATTTCTGGCACTCAGCAGCGAGCTGCATCCCATGTAGGACAGACTCATTTCCATGGTATCGCTTGAAATAATCATCTTTCGGATCACACCAGGGATAAACCTCCACCTTGATCCCATCGACTCCAAGACGCAGTGCCATTTCCACGGTGCTTTGGATACTTTGGGGAGTGACGTCCACGCTCAGCCAGCAGCCACCACCGTCTAAGGCCTCTGCAGCTGCAACCGTTGAACCCCAAGGAGTCAGAATGGCATCGGCTCCTCCAGCACGTACTGCCTTGACGACCTCGGTAATATTCTTCAGGCCGGTGACGGTATCAAAGACACGCGCATGATCCATGGCAATGACCAGAGAACGACCATTATTGCGAAACAGACGTCGGGTTCGTAAGTTTTTCTCTTTCAACATCAAATACTCCTCACTGTGAATATATCGCGTTTCAGCCAGACACCATTTGACTGACTACTTCTTCTCGACTGGTTTCGCTGATTTTGTTCTCTCCCACCACACGTCCCTGCCGCAGAATGAGAATCCGGTCTGAGGCTGCGAAAATATCATTCAGGTTGTGTGAAATGAAGATGATTCCAATTTTTTGTGAGCGTAGTTTGTCGATTAACTCTAGCACTTTGCGCTGCTCTGGTACTCCCAAAGCGGCAGTTGGTTCGTCCATGATGAGTAATTTTGCATTCCAATAGATTGCGCGACTGATCGCAATCGCTTGTCGTTGCCCTCCAGACAAATTACGTACAGGTTGTTCCAGAGAACTCTCCGGGATTTCAATATCCAGTGAATGCAGAACCTCTCTTGATTCCTTGAGCATCTTTTGACGATCAATAACCTTTGTCATTCCTAGGAAGGATTTCATTGGCTCCCTTCCCAAAAAGATATTAGCACCCACATCCAGATTGTCTGCTAGCGCCAGATCTTGATAGATCGTCTCAATTCCTAGGTTGCGGGCTTGTAGAGGTGAATTAGCACGGAGAGGCTGTCCCTGATAGGCTAGGGAGCCCGTATCAGGCGCATGCACTCCAGAAATGATCTTGATCAGCGTGGATTTGCCGGCTCC
>JACLAD010005726.1_pt1 | contig 72747 bp, 60 predicted proteins | sample 8027901 | NCBI WGS metagenome assembly JACLAD01 (sample SAMN15725071, study PRJNA655200) | protist metagenome | isolation source: fluorescence activated cell sorting (FACS) single amplified genomes of... | place: Spain: Blaines Bay Microbial Observatory, Mediterranean Sea | collected 2016-07-05 | reverse complement strand
TTCTACATCCAAAATATTAAAATAGCCTTTATACCCAGGGTCGTGTGCATGCTCTTCCAGCCAGCGAAAGGCTTTTTGCGCAAGTTCCAGCGCCTCCTCATCTCCCGAAGCCCGGTAATATTCGGCCAAACCATAAATAGCAAAGGCATTTCCATAAGCCGTTTTTTCACCGCCTTTCTGCAGGATTGGTTCTCCCTGTTTGGTGACAAGATTATAGAATCCGCCGTTGGTTTTATCCCACATTTGCTGCTGAAGAAATTGAAAGCCATGTTCCGCATTTTCAAGGTTTATATTTTTTTCAGGATAAAGTTGTGAAGCCAGGGCATTCGTCCACAGATGACGCGCCTGGGTCACGATCATTTTATCGTGATTTTCCCCTAACTGGAAATCATGCGTTACCTCACTGTAATACCCTCCATCTTCATTGTCTATCGCCAGCGGATACCATTTATCCAGAAGCTGCTCTTTGGCCGCGGTTTGGATCTCAAGGATCAATTGTTCATTTTCAGAAATTTCAGATTCCTTTTGGCTGCCACAGGAAGACAAAATAAGGATTAAAAAAAGGCAAAAAAGTGATGGTTTCATAGAGGTATTTTTTCTTTAGAAGAATAAAGATAAAAACTTAACCAACACCGCGGCACCATTGAAAAAATACTACTTGAAATCGACAAAAAAGTACTATTTCAAAAAGCAGGTTTACGGTAGTTTTATGACTCCAAAAAGAGCATTTTAATGAATAAATATTTTCTACTTTTCTTTACTTTATGGGGGTCTGCAGTTTTAGCGCAGGATTCTACCGAAGTTTTTCAATTAAACGACCAGGAATATCTTGAAAGGCGTGGTGCAAATGTGATGTTGGCCCATGATTTTTATCCCGAAAGCCACCAGGGCGGCGTGGGAATTATTCAAAACGGCATTCGGGTCGCTACGAATGGCGATCTACGACTGCAACCTACACCGGGACAATGGCAACCCGTTCCAAAAGTCGGAAAAAGACAGGTAAACCGGGAGACGCAGGAAATTAGCGTACAAATGAGCTACCCAGATCCTGCAAAGAACAGGACCGGCTTCAATCCCATCCTCTACCCCGATCTTGAAATGTCATACACACTAAAAGTTGTTCCGCAGGGAAAATCTTTCAGGATCATTGTAGACCTTGAGGAACCACTTCCTGAAGAATGGGTAGGAAAAGTGGGAATGAACATTGAATTTTTTCCCGGTATTCTCTTCGGAAAATCATATTACATGGACGATTCCTTCGGAATTTTCAACCTGCAGGCCAATGGCCCAGGTTATTATACTGAAGATGAAGAGTACCGCCTGGAGCCCATGGCTACCGGCAGCGAACTGGTCATTGCCCCCGAAGATAAAAAGCAAACCCTGAAAATAGAAAACCTGGGAAATAATGAATTGCAACTTCTGGATGGCCGCGCCATTCACAGCAACGGCTGGTTCATCGTTCGTTCGCTGGTGCCTGCCGGCGCCACCAAAAAAGCCATAGAATGGCTGGTTACGCCAAATGTAATAGAAGATTATACTTATGATCCTGTTGTACAGGTTTCCCAGGTGGGATATCATCCTGCCCAGCAAAAGATCGCTGTAATAGAAACCGATAAAAATGACAATAAAGCACAACCGGTAAAACTCTTCAGAATCAATAAAGATGGTGGAAAACAGGAAATCCTGAACCAGGCGCCGGAGGAATGGGGAGAGTTTTTGAGATACAAATATTATCAACTTGATTTTACCAAAATCAAAGAACCTGGAATGTACCAGGTAAAATACGGAGATTTTACCACCCGGCCTTTCCAAATCGCTGAAGATGTCTTCAAAAGGGATGTTTGGCAGCCCACTTTAGAATACTTTCTCCCGGTGCAAATGTGCCATATGCTGGTGAATGATCGCTACAAAATTTGGCACGGTCGCTGTCACCTGGATGACGCCCGAATGGCACCAACAGATCTCAACCATTTCGACGGCTATGTGCAGGGTCCCGAAACCTTAACTCAATATGCACCCGGGGAACATGTACCGGGACTTAACCAGGGAGCGTGGCACGACGCGGGTGATTATGATATCAGGATCGAATCACAGGCAGCAACTGTTCAGGGATTATCCCACATTTATGAACTTTTTGAGGTAGAGTACGACAACACCAGCATAGACCAGGAGACAAAAACCGTAGATATCCTTCAGCCAGATGGTAAAGCCGATATTTTACAGCAAATTGAACACGGGGCCCTTTCTATTGTAGGCGGCTATAAATCCCTCGGAAGGTTTTACCGCGGAATCATCGTCCCCACGCTAGACCAGTATATCCTGCTGGGCGACCCTGTAAATCATTCTGATGGTGTTCCCTATTCTGAAACAGCAAACAAAAATGTTCCCATTGGGCAGCCCGGCGCACCCGATGATCGCTGGGTTTTTACCGAAAAAAATGTTTCCAGAGAGCTGAATGCCGCTGCCGGTCTTGCTGCCACTGCACGGGCTTTAAAAGATTTCAACCCTGGACTGGCTGCGGACAGCCGAAAGATTGCCGAAGAAATCTGGAAATCTTCAGAAGCTGAAAATCCTTTGCAAAAAGTAAATCTTGCGGTGGAATTACTGCAAACCACAAAAGATGAAAAATATGCCGAATTTCTAACGGAAAACAGGAAGTTAATTTCAGAGAATATTAGTCAAACCGGCTGGCTTGTGGGAAGAGTTTTTCCACTTATAAAAGACAACAGGTTTAAACAAGACATTCGGGCTGCGGTTAAAGATTATTATCAGGAAATCCGGGAGCAGGGAACGAGAACACCTTACGGAGTTCCTTATGAACCTGATATTTGGGGCGCAGGCTGGGGAATTCAGAATTTTGGTGTAAAACAGTATTTTCTGCACACCGCTTATCCCGATATTTTTCCAAAGGAATACATGCTGCACGCCATGAATTTCATTCTGGGCGTACACCCGGGAGTGAACACTTCTTCATTTGCTTCGGGAGTGGGTTCTAGATCACTTACCCAGGCCTATGGCATGAACCGCGGAGATTTCTCCTTCACTCCGGGAGGAATTGGCTCGGGAACTGCACTTATACGGCCCGATTTTCCCGAATTACTGGAATGGCCGTTCCTTTGGCAGCAAACAGAATATGTACTTGGAGGCGGGACTACCGATTATCTTTTCCTTATTTTAGCGGCAGACCAATTGCTGAACCAGAAACAGAATAAAAAAACCCAAAACTATAGCAACAATGAAGTTAAAGACTAAAGACAACCCAATAAAAACCCTTATTTCGACTGCTTCTTTGCTCGTCTTTTTACTGGTGTCCCAAAAAGGGCATTCCCAGGCCGAATTTACAACCTGGGGAAATATGACCGGAATTCGCGTGGACAACCAGCTCATGGAATTCAATACCAGCCTTGCCATTGAAAACAAGTTTGGAGACATTTGGCGTACGCGTAAGGAAGGACAGGAAATGGATTTCACGAGAAATGCAAAAAGTAAGGTTTTCACCTATTCCATGAGAGATATTGACTGGTCGCAATCCATTGAAACTCTTGGAAAAGGAAAAGCAGAGGTGGAAGTCACCTTTAGATCGCCAAAAGACACTCTTATTAACGGCGCTTACTTTAGCATGCAACTTCCTGAGGATTTTGGACCTGAAACAACCTTCAGGTTCATTAGTCAGCCAAGCCTTGGTCTGGATGATATTAACACTGCTTCTTCAAAAGCACATTTTAAAGCACCGGCCCAGGGAGTGACCATCCAGGCACCTAAACGGCAGCTGAATATCACATTTCAGAAGCCTACAGAGGTGATGATCATTAAAGATGATTCGGGAAATGCAATTCGCTTAAACTTTGTACTGGCTTCAGGTGAGGTCGAGGAAGACCAGCTTTACCGAAACACTTTTGTAATTTCAGCTTCTGGTGAAATTGATAAGACACCGATAAATCTGGAAGTTTTTCCCGATCAGGAAGGAAAAATATTTGATGGTATTGGTGGAAACTTCAGACTTCAGAATGAAAAGACCGACCCACAGGTCATTGACTACAGTCTTGAAAATTTAAATGTCACCTGGTCAAGAGTCGAAATGCCCTGGCTGCAGTGGCACGAAGAAGAGAATGAGGATCCTGCCGCCGAAGCTAAACGAGGTAATCTTCATCCCAAAGTAGAGGCTGCCATGGAAATGGCACAGCGCCTGGACCAGCAGGGAATACCTGTAATGCTGGCAGCGTGGTTCCCCCCTGACTGGGCTATTATTGGGGAAAAATTCCGCGGAAAACGTCCTGACGGCACTATGGGAAATCGGCTTGATCTTACTAAAAAAGACAAAATTTACAGATCCATTACTTCTTATATAAAATACATGAAAGAAGAATATGGAGTAGAAACAGTGTTGTTCTCCTTTAATGAATCTGATCTGGGGATCGATGTTCGTCAAACAGCCGAAGAACATAACCAGCTTATAAAGGAATTAGGTGCAATGTTTAGAGCTGAAGGTTTGCAAACGGAGTTTCTCCTTGGTGATACTGCAGATCTCAATGGCTGGGAATTCACTACCCCTGCTTCTATGGATCCTGAAGCACAACCATACATTGGCGGGGTTTCTTTTCACTCCTGGAGAGGCTGGACAGATGAAAACCTTATTAAATGGCTTGATATTGCAAACCGCGTAGGCGAGCCACTTTTTGTGGGAGAAGGAAGTATAGATGCCGGAGCCTGGAGGTATCCCCAAATTTTTGAAGAGCCTACTTACGCGCTGGATGAAATAGACGTTTACCTTAAAATAATGAACATCGCCCAGCCAAGATCCATTTTGCAATGGCAGCTTACTGCAGATTATTCTCCACTCTCGGGCGGTGGAATTTTCGGAAACACACAGGACGAACTTTATCCAACACAGCGCTTTTACAACCTACAGCAACTGGGCGCTACGCCACAGGGACTAAGAGCAATACCGATAAAAACACAACAGAAAGACGTAACCATTGCAGCTTTAGGAAATAAAGAAAGAAATCAGTATGCCATCCATTTCGTAAATAAAGGCGCGACCAGAAAAGTGATGCTGCAAGGTCTTCCGCAAACGGTTCAGGAAATGGAAGTTTTTATAACGAATAAAAACAGATCGTTTGAAAAAAGGGAAACTATCCGCGTTCAAAATGGTAAAGCAGAATTCACACTTGAAGGAGCCGGTTTCACTTCTTTAATGACAACCAAAGAGTAGTTCCTTTCCCAATTTTATGAAGAGCGGCCATTTTATGGCCGCTTTTTTTTTGTAATCCGTAAAAATTTAATTCCAAAATTGTTGATTTTTGCTATGCGTGCATAATAAAATTTCCTAACTTTGAATTCCTATGAAAGAAAAGACCATTGATTATGTATTGCGCGCTACCTGGATTGCTGTAGCCAAAATGTATAATGAAGAAGCCAGTAAAGAAGGTAGTACCATGGCTACAGGTTTTGCATTGTTAAGCATAGATCCCGAAAAAGGTACTCCATCAACTTCTCTGGGTCCCAAAATGGGCATGGAAGCTACAAGTCTCTCGAGAACCTTAAAAACCATGGAGGATAAAGGGCTAATTTCCAGAAAGAAAAATCCTGAAGATGCACGAAGCGTTCTCATCCATCTTACAGATTTTGGAAAAGAGATGCGGGATTATTCTAAAAAAGTAGTGCTTCAATTTGACGAAGCTGTAAAAAGAGAAGTTTCAGAAGAAGACCTCAATACCTTTATGAACGTTGCAGAGAAAATCATGGAGCTCATCTCTTCCAGGAAAATTTATCAGGAAGAGGAAACGGCTTTAAAATCTACGAAATAAGAAATATTCAGAAGTAAAAACCTGATCATTAAAAATCAACTAGAAAATGAAACGAAGAATTAAAAAAGTTGCAGTAATAGGCTCCGGAATAATGGGTAGCGGTATTGCCTGTCATTTTGCCAACATTGGCGTGGAGGTGCTATTGCTAGATATCGTGCCGAGGGAACTCAACGATAAAGAAAAGAAAAAAGGACTTAGCCTGGACGATAAACAGGTGCGCAACAGGATCGTAAATGATTCTTTACAGGCCGCTCTCAAATCAAAGCCTTCGCCCATTTATCACCAGGATTTCGCCAAAAGGATCAAAACCGGAAACCTGGAAGACGATATTAGCAAAGTGAGTGAAGTCGACTGGATCATTGAAGTTGTTGTAGAACGACTGGACATTAAAAAGCAGGTTTTTGAAAACCTTGAAAAGCATAGAAAACCGGGTACTTTAATTACTACAAATACTTCGGGTATTCCAATAAAGTATATGAATGAAGGCAGAAGTGATGACTTTAAAAAGCATTTCTGCGGAACCCACTTTTTTAATCCGGCGCGATATTTAAGACTTTTTGAGATAATTCCCGGGCCTGATACTTCCGAAGAGGTCCTGGATTTTCTGAATATTTACGGTGAAAAATTCCTCGGTAAAACATCGGTGGTCGCAAAAGACACTCCGGCCTTTATAGGAAACCGAATAGGGATCTTCAGTATCATGAGTCTTTTCCATACCGTAAAAGATATGGATATGACCATTGAAGAAGTAGACAAATTAACCGGACCTGTTATAGGACGTCCAAAATCTGCCACTTTTAGAACCGTAGATGTGGTGGGGCTCGATACTTTAGTGCACGTTGCCAACGGACTTTATGAAGGAGTGCCTGAAGACGAACAACACGATCTTTTCAAACTTCCGGATTTTATCCAGACCATGATGGACAACAAATGGCTTGGAAGCAAAACCGGGCAGGGCTTTTATAAAAAATTGAAGAACAAAGACGGCTCCAGCGAAATCAAATCGCTTGATCTCAACAAGTTGGAATACCGCGACCAGAAAAAAGCCTCTTTTGCTACTTTGGAATTGACGAAAACAATTGACAAAGTAGAAGACAGGTTTGAGGTACTTGTAAACGGAAAAGACAAAGCGGGAGAATTCTATCGAAAGAATTTCTCCGCTTTGTTCGCATATGTTTCTAATCGTATTCCGGAAATTACAGACGAGCTTTATAAAATAGATGATGCCATGAAGGCCGGCTTTGGCTGGGAACAGGGACCTTTCCAGATATGGGATGCCATAGGTGTTGAAAAGGGCATTGAGCTGATGAAATCTGAAGGATACCAACCTGCAGCCTGGGTGAACGAAATGCTGGAAAGCGGCAGTGAGAGCTTCTATACTGTAAAAGAAGGAAATACTTATTATTATGACATTCCGCAGAAGAAACAGGTGAAAGTACCTGGTCAGGATGCGTTCATTATTCTCGATAACATCCGTGAGAGCAAGCAGGTATTCAAAAACAGCGGAGTCGTGGTGGAAGATCTTGGCGACGGAATCCTGAATGTGGAATTCCGAAGTAAAATGAACTCCATTGGCGGAGATGTTCTTGACGGGCTTAACAAAGCCATAGACATTGCTGAAAAAGAGTACCAGGGACTGGTTGTTGCCAACAACGGAAAAAACTTTTCTGTAGGTGCCAACATCGGGATGATCTTTATGATGGCTGTGGAACAGGAATACGATGAGCTGAATATGGCCATTAAATATTTCCAGGACACGATGATGCGTATGCGCTACTCCTCTATTCCAACAGTCGCGGCGCCACATGCCATGACCCTGGGTGGTGGTTGTGAACTGTCACTTCATGCAGACAAAGTAGTGGCGGCAGCAGAAACTTACATCGGGCTTGTGGAATTTGGCGTCGGGGTGATCCCCGGCGGTGGTGGTTCTAAAGAAATGACCCTTCGTGCTTCACAAACCTTCGAAAAAAATGATGTGGAGTTAAACAGACTCAGGGAATATTTCCTTGCTATTGGAATGGCCAAAGTTTCCACATCGGCATACGAAGCTTATGACACAGGAATCCTTCAGAAAGGAAAGGATATCGTTGTGGTAAATCCAGACCGCCAGTTAGCCATAGCAAAACAGCACGCTTTGTTAATGGCCGAAAACGGATACACACAACCTGTAAAGACCAACAACGTGAAGGTACTGGGAAAACAGGCATTGGGAATGTTTCTGGTAGGAACCGACTCCATGTTTGCCGGAAAATACATTAGCGAACACGACAAAAAGATCGCTAACAAACTGGCGTACGTGATGGCAGGAGGAGATCTTTCTGAAGCCAATTACGTCAGCGAACAATATTTACTGGACCTCGAAAGAGAAGCTTTCCTTTCCCTTACCGGAGAAAGAAAAACATTAGAGAGGTTACAGCATATGTTACAAAAAGGGAAACCGCTTAGAAACTAGAAGCCCCTCCCGGCCTCCCCAATGGGGAGGAGTTTAATGACGTTCTGAAAAAATTGTTTAATAAAATCCCGTTCTTCTGTTTCATAGAACAGGGATCAAAAAATCCTATTGACCCCTAATAGGTCTTCCCCCTTTGGGGGATAGGGGGCTAATATGAGAACAGCATACATCGTAAAAGCATATAGAACCGCGGTTGGTAAAGCACCACGCGGGGTGTTCAGGTTTAAGAGGCCTGATGAACTGGCAGCCGATACTATCAAGCACATGATGAAAGAGCTTCCGGAACTGGATAAAAAACGTATTGACGACGTCATGGTTGGAAATGCCATGCCCGAAGCCGAACAGGGCCTTAATATGGGTCGTTTGATCTCCCTGATGGGATTGAGCATTGAGGATGTTCCCGGGGTTACCGTAAACCGTTATTGTGCCTCAGGAATTGAAACAATAGCCATGGCATCTGCCAAAATCCAGAGTGGCATGGCTGACTGCATCATTGCAGGTGGAGCCGAAAGCATGAGTTACATTCCCATGGGAGGTTACAAACCCGTACCAAATTATGAAGTGGCCAAAAACGGAAATGAAGATTTCTACTGGGGAATGGGCCTCACTGCGGAAGAAGTGGCAAAAAGATATGACATTTCCCGTGAAGATCAGGATGAATTTGCCTACAATTCGCACCAAAAGGCATTAAAGGCTTTAGAGGAAGACAAATTTAAGGATCAGATTGTTCCTGTGGAGGTGGAAGAAAATTTCGTGAACACCAAAGGAAAGAAAGAAACCCGAAAATACACAGTCACTCAGGATGAAGGACCTCGTGCAGATACTTCAAAAGAAGTGCTGGGAAAATTACGTCCTGTATTTGCCGAAGGCGGAAGTGTCACTGCAGGGAACGCATCACAAATGAGCGACGGAGCAGCTTTTGTTATGGTAATGAGCGAAGAAATGGTAAAAGAACTCAATCTTGAACCGATCGCCCGTCTCGTGAGCTACGGTGTAGCCGGAGTAGATCCAAGAGTAATGGGAATAAGTCCGGTGATTGCGATTCCAAAAGCACTAAAACGTGCCGGACTCAAAAAAGAAGACATGGAACTTGTTGAGCTGAATGAAGCCTTTGCTTCACAATCACTAGCCGTTATCAGGGAAACAGGATTGAATCCAGATCTGGTGAATGTTAACGGTGGAGCTATTGCCATGGGCCACCCGCTGGGCTGCTCCGGAGCGAAATTATCTGTCCAGATCTTTGACGAAATGAAAAAGCGAAACCTCAAAAACAAACATTGCCTGGTCACCATGTGCGTAGGTACAGGACAGGGAGCTGCGGGGGTGTATGAAGTGTACTAGTACATAAAAGATCAAAGAAAAAAGAGCAGAGAGAAAAGAAGCAAGAAACAAGAAACAAGAGACAAGAGACAAGAGACAAGAGACAAGATAAAAATAGATGGGAAGACATAATTTTAAAAAGCTAAAGATTTGGCAAGAGGGGATGAACATCACCAGAGCTACCTATCAAATAGTAAAAACGTTTCCCGATATTGAAAAATACAATCTTGTTACTCAATTAATTAGGTGTGCTGTTTCAATTCCGTCTAACATAGCTGAGGGAACCAGTAAACGAACAAACAAACATTTTTCAAAATACCTGGACGACAGTTTAGGATCAGCCTTTGAATGGGAAACACAACTTATAGTTGCTTATACAGAAGGATATATAACTGAAGGAAAATATAAAGAACTAGAATTGAGAATTCAGGAATTACAAAAAATGATTTCCGGCTTTATTGATGGTCTTGATAAAGATCTTTAAGCAAATTTTTTAGTCTTCATTCCTGGTTCTTGACTCTTGATTCTATTTAAACACACAACATATTAACACTACAACAACATGAGCACAGAAACAGAACATAAAAAGAAAGACCTTCTTCGCGGAGGGCAGTTCCTGGTAAAGGAAACCAATTGTGAAAATGTATTCACGCCCGAAGACTTTTCTGACGAACAAAAAATGATGCGTGATTCGGTAAGGGAATTTATTGATCGCGAAGTTATTCCTCATTCAGAAGAATTTGAAAAGAAGAATTACGAGCTTACTAAAGAACTCATGCAAAAGGCCGGAGAAATGGGCTTTTTGGGAGTTTCAGTTCCCGAAGAATACGATGGCCTGGGAATGGGATTCGTCACTACAATGCTGGTAGTTGATTATATTTCCGGAGCGACAGGTTCGTTTTCAACAGCTTTTGGAGCACACTCCGGTATTGGGACTTTACCAATTACTTTATACGGAAATGAAGAACAGAAGAAAAAATATCTTCCGAAGCTGGCAACCGGGGAATGGTTTGGAGCCTATGCCTTAACCGAGCCTGGTGCAGGAAGTGACGCCAACTCAGGAAAAACAAAAGCCGTACTTTCTGAAGACAAAAAATATTACAGCATTACCGGACAAAAGATGTGGATTTCCAATGCCGGATTTTGTAATATGATGATCGTCTTCGCCCGAATTGAAGATGATAAGAATATTACAGGCTTTATCGTAGAATACGATCCTGAAAACCCAAACGGAATTTCCCTTGGAGAAGAAGAAAAGAAGCTTGGAATCCACTCCTCCTCTACCCGCCAGGTATTTTTCAACGATACGAAAGTACCGGTTGAGAACATGCTTTCTGAAAGAGGAAACGGATTCAAAATTGCCATGAATGCTCTAAATGTCGGGCGGATCAAACTGGCGGGAGCCTGTCTTGACGCCCAAAGGCGAGTGATTGACAATGCTGTTAAATACGCAAATGACCGCGAACAATTCAAAACTCCAATTGCCAAATTTGGAGCTATAAAATCTAAACTGGCAGAGATGGCTACTTCAGCATACGTGGGAGAATCTGCTTCCTATCGCGCCGCCAAAGACATTGAAAATCGTATAGAAATCCGGCAAAGCGAAGGTGCGTCGCACCAGGAAGCGGAGCTGAAAGGTGTGGAGGAATATGCCATCGAATGTTCTATTTTAAAAGTAGCAGCTTCAGAAGATCTTCAGAATTGTAGTGACGAAGGGATCCAAATCTATGGTGGAATGGGCTTTTCGGCTGATGCTCCAATGGAATCTGCATGGAGAGATGCGCGAATCACCCGCATTTACGAAGGAACTAACGAAATCAACCGAATGCTTTGCGTGGGAATGCTTGTAAAAAAGGCAATGAAAGGCCACGTAGATCTATTGGGACCTGCAACAAAAGTAGGAGAAGAACTCACCGGAATTCCTTCTTTTGAAAAACCAGATTTTTCAGAATTATTTTCAGAAGAACTGGAAATGATTAAAAAACTGAAAAAGGTATTCCTGATGGTTGCAGGAAGTGCTGTTCAAAAATTTGGACCGCAACTCGAAGAACATCAGCAGTTGTTACTGGCTTCCGCAGATATACTTATAGAAATATATATGGCTGAATCTGCCATTTTACGCACCCAGAAGAACGCAAAAAGATTTGGAGAGGATTCTCAAAAAGAGCAGATTTCCATGTCTAAGCTGTATCTATATCATGCCGTTGAAAAGATCAATCAAAAGGCCAAAGAAGGAATCATTTCTTTTGCTGAAGGCGATGAACAACGTATGATGCTTATGGGACTTAAAAGGTTTACCAAATATGAAAATTACCCGAATATAGTTGCTCTTAGAAACACCATTGCCGATAAAATTACGGCAGAAAACAAATATTGCTTTTAATCAATTTGCATGATTAAGTTTGATGAGCCACCTTTCGAGGTGGCTTTTTTTTGATATTTATTTAACATCAAATAAGGTGTACATTTTATAGATTACGAATAAACCGTAAAGAAAAGAAATGGACACCCTTACGAAGTATGTAATAATAAGTGTTGTAAGTCTTTTTATAGTTTATGCGCTCATACATTTCATCCTGAGAAAGCTGGGCAAGGATCCTAAAAATATTCTTCCTCATAACATCGCCGCCAGGATCAAATTTCCAATGATCACTCTGCTACTCGCCGTGGCCCTGCAGGTGGGTTTACTTAGGGACAACGTGTTTACAGATGAGCAGTATCATGATTTCTTTCAGCACACCAGGACTTTACTGCTAATTTTTAGTTTTACCTGGTTTATTATCGTGGGAATCAGGATATTCAAAAAGCAGATTTTACATCGTTTTGATGTAAATACTTCAGACAATTTAAGAGCCCGAAAATATTACACCCAGTTCAATATCCTTGAAAGAATTGCTGTTTTTGTAGTGGTTATTTTTTCTATAGGCATTGCCCTGCTCACTTTTGACGGTATAAAGGAAATTGGAGTGAGCGTACTTACCTCTGCAGGAATCGCAGGCATTATCCTTGGTTTATCGGCTCAAAAGGCAATAGGAACCCTTTTAGCAGGAATTCAAATTGCCATCACCCAGCCCATAAGAATTGATGATGTGGTGATTGTGGAAGGAGAATGGGGGCGAATAGAAGAAATTACCCTAACATACGTAGTGGTAAACATCTGGGATAAAAGAAGGCTGGTCGTGCCCACCACCTATTTCATTGACACTCCCTTCCAAAGCTGGACCCGCAATTCTTCAGATATTTTAGGAACCGTATTCCTTTATACAGATTATAACATTCCGCTGGACGCACTTCGGGAAGAATTCACCCGCCTCCTCCACTCCACCGAGTTGTGGGACGGCAAGGTGAATGTGATACAGGTAACAGATGCCACCGAAAAAACCATGGAACTAAGGGCTCTTATGAGCGCGGCAGATTCCCCCACCGCCTGGGACCTTCGGGTGTTCATCAGGGAAAAATTGATTGAATTCATCCGTGAAAATTACCCCGAAAGTCTGCCGGTATCAAGAGTTTCTATTGATAAAAATCATCATCCTGCATAAGGTGGTTCAATCTTTCTTCAGAAGTTAAACCGTCAGAGAAATTAGCCGCTGTTTCTATCAACGCCAGGTGAGAATAAGCCTGAGGGAAATTCCCTAATAATCTTTTTGTTTCAAAGTCTATATCCTCACTAAACAGCCCCAAATGATTGCTGTAAGAAAGCAATTCATTAAACATTTTTATAGCCTTGTCTTTTTCCCCTATTTTGAAAAGACTGTTTATAAACCAAAACGTACAAATGGTAAAGGATGAAGAAGGACGTCCAAAATCATCCTTATTCTTATATCTAAAAAGCAGGCCATTGTGGCAAAGTTCTCTTTCTGTTGCTTTTACAGTACTAATATAGCGTGGATCCTTGGCACGTATAAACCCATAGGTTTCCATAAGTAAAGTTGACGCGTCCAGGTCTTTAGACCCGTAGGACTGGGTATAGGCCTGTACCTCCTCATTCCATCCATTCTCGTAAATGTCATCGTAGATCTCCTTTCTAAGGTTTTTCCAATGAGTATCATTAATACCTTTTCTAAGGATCTCCCCAATTTTCACAGCGCGGTCCACAGCTACCCAGCAAAGTAGTTTGGAGAACACGAAATGTCGCTCTTCGGTACGTAACTCCCAGATTCCCTTATCAGGTTCTTTCCAGTGTTCTTCTACAATACGCACAATTCCCCTAACGATCGTCCATAGTTCTTCACTATTTTCAAGTGAAGTATCAAACTGCATAAACTGCTGGTAAATAACTTCCATTAAAATTCCGTAGATGTCATTCTGCCTTTGCACATAAGCAGCATTTCCAATACGCACAGGTTTAGACCCTTTATATCCGTCTAAATGATCCAAAATGTGCTCAGTAAGCTCCTTTTCACCGTTAATTCCGTACATGATCTGGATTTTCTCATCCTTATTCGGAATAATATCTATGATAAACTGAAGAAATTCCTGAGCCGACTTCTTATGCCCAAGACCGGCCATTACTTTAATCACCATGGAAGCATCCCGAATCCAGCAGAAACGGTAATCCCAGTTCCTTACTTCCCCAATGGTTTCAGGCAAGGAAGTTGTCGCGGCTGCGAGAACAGCACCCGATTTTTCAAAGCTAAGCGCCTTCAGGACCAGGGCACTGCGGGCGATCTCATTATTATAATATTTATACTGGGTGGTAGATTCACTCCAGTTCATCCAGTAGGTCTTTGTTCGTTGAAACTTAAGGTAAGTTCTCTCAAGAGTTTGTTCCTTTAGCTTCTCATGATAACCCAGTAGAAAAAAGGCATTTTGAGAAAGTGTAATTTCTTCCTTATTTAGGATCTTGTCAAGATCAAGGTTGGAATAAAGGTAAAGGGAATCGTACTTTCCTTCCCGGGTAAAACTCTTTATGTAATATGAACGATTTTCGTTGTAGGTTTTTTTCCTTGCATAATTAAGCATAGGATTATAGTCTACTTTTACAGAAGGTGCCCCCTTCAGGATATGAATATAACGAATCACATCTGGCTGAGAATAAAAAGAACCGTTTTTATCAGGATATCTCGGCATAAAATCAATTACCTGAAACCCATGTTCATCATTGGAGAAAGTGGTACATAGAATATTTGTCTTCCAAAGATACTTTTGGGTTATTTTATAAGAATCATCAACCTCAAAACCGAAGCTCCCACCCTTTTCTTCATCAATAATTTTTGCAAAGACCGAAGCCGAATTAAAATTTGGTAAACAACACCAATCCAGAGAACCTGTTTTTGAGATCAAAGCAGCGCTTTTGCAATTCCCAATGATTCCGTAATCTAAATTATCCATATAGTCTTAAAGTTCTTTTAAAAATGTCATGCCCTTCTTCAAATTTTCCGTAATTTAAAGAATCACAAAGATAAAAATAGCAGACACATAATTATGGGCAAAACAATAATCATTTCCAATCGCCTGCCACTACAAATAAATATTACAGATAAAGACATAGAAGTAACCCCTAGTGTAGGAGGACTCGCCACCGGCCTAAAAAGTTTTCACAAAGAAGGAGACAGTATCTGGATAGGCTGGACAGGTTTACCCCAGGAAGAAATTCCTGAAAATTTAACAGAAGAAGTTCAAAAAAAGGCAAAAAAAGAGAATTGCCTTCCCGTACCTCTTACTGAAGAAGAAATTGAAGGTTTTTACTATGGTTTTAGTAACAGGACCATCTGGCCGTTGTTCCATTATTTTATGGAGTATTCTGAATTTGAACCGGACGACTGGGAAATGTACAAAAAAGTCAACAGGAAGTATGCAGATGCAGTAATAGAACACCTCGATGATGATGATGATGAGGTGTGGGTACATGATTATCAGCTACTGCTCCTTCCAAAGCTCATAAGAGAGAAAAAACCGAACGTCACCATCGGCTTTTTTAATCATATTCCATTTCCTTCTTCCGAAGTCTTTAGAACGCTGCCATGGCGGGAAGAAATTCTGGAAGGTATGCTGGGTGCCGACCTTATTGGATTCCACACGTACGACTATGAAAGACATTTCCTGCGTTCTGTAAAAAATATATTAAGAAAGGACAGCACCTTCAACGAAATCAATCTCGGCAACCGAATCGTAAGAGTAGAATCTTTCCCCATGGGAATTGATTACAAAAAATTCAAGAAAGCAGCGATTCAGCAACAAAATCAGCCATCGAGTGAAAATTCTGAATTTCAGAAAAAATTAAATTATCACAAGAATTCTACCAGCAATGCAAAGTTGATCATTTCCATCGACAGGCTGGATTACACAAAGGGTATTGCAAACAGGATTCGTGCTTATGGCTATTTCCTCGAAAAATATCCCGAATACCAGGAAAAAGTACGACTCGTAATGCTTGCTGTGCCATCAAGAACAAATGTACCGCAATATCAAATCCTGAAAAGGGAAATTGATGAACTTGTGGGAAGGATCAACGGGAGATTTGCAACAGTGAATTGGACTCCAATCTGGTATTTTTACCGCTCCATGCCTTTTGAAAATCTGGTTGATCTTTACACCAGCAGCGATGTGGCATTGATAACACCAACAAGAGACGGGATGAACCTTGTGGCTAAAGAATACATCGCAACCCGTGTAGATCAAACCGGCGTACTCATTCTAAGTGAAATGGCGGGTGCCGCACACGAACTTAATGAGGCTCTTATAATAAACCCAAATAATTTTGAGCAGATAGTCAACACTATTAAAACGGCGCTCGAAATGCCGGAAGAAGAGCAGATACGCCGTAATAAAATACTTCAGAAAAGACTACAGCGGTATACCGTTGAACGATGGGCAAAAGAATTCATGAAGACTTTGCGTAAGGCAAAAAATTCCCGCTCCTCGATCAAAGCAGAACAGTTATCACCGGATAAAGAAGGAGATATCATTGAAAAATTCAGGAGAGCAAAAAATCGCATTTTCTTCCTCGATTATGACGGAACGCTTGTAAACTTTACCGATAAGCCCGAACACGCGAAACCAGATCCTTCACTTTTAAACCTGGTAAAGAAGTTGACCTCACTTCCAAATACTAAAGTAGTACTCATTAGCGGCCGGGACAAGGAAACACTTGGTTCCTGGTGGAGTGAGGTACCGGTAGATCTAATTTCTGAACACGGAGTTTGGATGAGACCTTCCAACGGCCAATGGAATCTGACTGAAAATATTAAATGTGACTGGATGAAAAATGTGCGACCCGTACTCGAAACCTTTGTCGACAGAACTCCGGGAACATTTATTGAGGAAAAAAATTATTCCCTTGCATGGCATTATCGCAAGGCCGATCCAGAACTTGGAGAGATCAGGGCAAATGACTTATCTACTGTTCTTAAAGACCTTACTTCAAACCACGGATTAAGTGTGCTGGAAGGAAATAAGGTGCTTGAGATCAAAACAAGCGGTGTTAATAAAGGAAAAGCAGCTAATAAACTTCTTATAGAAAGAAAGCACGATTTCATCTTTGGAATTGGAGATGACTGGACTGATGAATACCTGTTCAATGAGTTACCAGAACAGGCTATTACAGTAAAAGTGGGACTTAAGGAAACAAGTGCAAAGTATTACGTTCAGGATGTTGAAAGGGCAAGAGACCTTCTGGAAGGATTCTCGAAGTTTTGATCAACCGCTTTTAGTACCGTTCAGAAAATCCGGATATCAAAGCAATACATCAACAACTTTCAGAATGTTAAATTATAAATAAATAGGCAGTAAATTTTATATGAAACTTAACTAGAAACCTATAGCCAGAAGGATGTTTTGGAGTATATTAGAGGTAGATTATAATTTATTGAAAACAACGTAAAAAACAGAGAAATGAAAGCAGGAAAAATATTATTAGGAATACTTTCAGGAGCTGCTGCGGGTGCTGCAGTAGGAATGTTATTCGCACCTAAAAAGGGATCTGAAACACGCCGAAGAATAGCAGACAAAAGCAATGAATATGTAAGCGGCAGCAAAAACAGGTTCAATGGTTTTGTTGATGACGTTTCTGAAAAATTCGACTCTGTAAAATCCAAGGCCATGAAAAAATCTAAAAAAGTGCAGGCCGAGATGGATGGCGATGAGAAAATTATCTACTAGAAGTTTTATCAAAACTAATTTAAAAAGCTGCTTTAAGAGAATTATCTTTTAAAGCAGCTTTTTTTTATGTTTGAACGCGAAGATTTTTATATTTTGAAAGCAGTAAAAAACAAAATGATACATCAGAAAATGCTTAAAAAACTCCTTTTCCTAACTGTCTTATTTTCAAGCCTCACAATTCAAGCCCAAAAAGAGGCACCACCACAGGCAGATCTTCGTATTTATGACATTATCGAAGAAGTATCTGCAGATCGCATTGAAGCTGACATTCGTAAACTGGCCGGTTTTGGTACCCGAAACACGTTCAGCGACACAATATCCGAAACCCGCGGTATTGGTGCGGCAAGAAGATGGATCAAATCTCAATTTGAAAACATTTCCGAAGAATGTGATGGATGCCTTAATGTATTTTATCAAAAAGATTTTGTCACTAAAGAAGGAAATAGTCGGGTACCGCATGACGCCTGGGTAGTAAATGTCGTAGCGGTGCAACGCGGCACTAAATACCCCAACCGTTATATCATCATGAGCGGAGATATTGATTCCCGTGCGAGCAACACGATGGATTTCACAACAGATGCTCCCGGGGCAAATGACAATGCCAGCGGTATGGCCGGAGCCATGGAAGCTGCAAGGGTTCTTTCAAAATATGATTTTGAGAGCAGTATTGTGTATGTAGGTCTTTCAGGAGAAGAACAAGGACTTTTTGGTGGACGCGGTCTGGCCGAATATGCAAAAGAAAATGATTGGGAAATAGTTGGTGTGCTCAACAATGATATGATTGGAAATATAAAAGGCGTTGACGGGGTAATCGATAACCGCAGCTTTCGAATTTTTTCTGAACCCGTACCACCTACAGAAACCGAAGATCAAAGAAGAATGCGGCGGTTCTACGGCGGGGAAGTCGATGGTATTTCACGACAACTGGCTCGTTATGTTCATAAGATGACAGAGAAATATATGCCCGAAATGAATCCCATGATGATTTATAGGCTGGACAGGTTTGGCCGCGGAGGTCATCATCGCCCTTTCAACGATTTAGGTTTTCCTGGTATTAGAATAATGGAAGCACATGAAAATTACACCCAGCAGCACCAGGATATTAGAACAGAGAATGGTATAGCATACGGTGATGTGGTGGAACATGTAAATTTTGACTATGCTAAAAAACTTACAGCGGTCAATGCCATTACACTGGCCAGTCTTGGCTGGGCTCCACCGGCACCACAAAATGTGGAAATTGGAGGAATTGTGGAAGCATCTACAAGATTAAGATGGGATAAAATTGAGAGTGACGAAATCGCGGGATACAAAATCTATTGGAGAGATACCACTTCACCACAATGGGAATATTCAAGATATGTTGGAGATGCAGATCATTTTACGCTGGAAGGCATTGTAATTGACAACTATCTGTTTGGAGTTGCCGCTGTTGGTAAAAACGGGCATGAAAGTGTCGTGGTATTCCCCTCCGGAACTTTTAGATAACCACAACGAAAAGATCATTTCTCGGAATTGCTAATACTTACCTGTCAAAAAGGGTATTTTATTAGACAATTCCGATTTTTTTTGAATGAGCAATTGCCTTACCACTATCTGAAAAATAACAGGTTGAGACATTGAGATCTTCAATGTTTGCAAGCGTTTCCTGCACTTTTCGCTTTTGCTTTTTAGATGTTTGCCGAATGTAGATAGCTTTTATGTTCCGCGGGAACATTTTACAGATTCTTTCATATAAATATGGGTCCTGTTGAGAATCATCCCCCAGCAGAACGTATTCCAGGTGCGGATAAAAGGAAACGATATCCTTTATTTTATGAAATTTATGATCATGACCGCCCCTTCCGGTAAAAAGAAAATCTCCAATCCCGGTTTTTATACTTTTTAATTTGATAATAGCCTTTGGAAGATCATGCATCCTGGAAAACTGAAGAATAAATTCATAGAGGTTCCATTCACTGCTGGAAACATAGAAAAAGGAGTTAAATGCCCCCTCTTCCTCCTGTCCTGCCCGGCTTAAGGCCTGGTAATGAGGAACAACATCATCAAAAACTGTCCTATTGTTGATGTTTTTGGTGAGTATCACATATAATTTTTTAAAAATGTTGTTGGTGTGAGACATTAAAAAAGTGTCATCAATATCTGATACAATACCCAGTTTACTCTTAAAAGGTTTCAGCAGTTCCCCCTGTTCAATTATACCTATGTGATCAACTTTACAGGAAACAGCATATTTATGCCAGCCGCTGTCTAAATATTCATTATAGGGAAGGGCAAACCTGAAATAGCCGTCGTCTAAAGTTTTTGTGGTCACTTCCATATCCTTAAAATGCAGCTTTACCTCAATGTTTGAAATAGGACTTATGGTAAACATTTTTATGACAGATTTGGCGTGCTTATATCCCCGCCTGTCTATTTCATATTTATCTGGTGCCCATGATTTAAAAACATGTCCAAAAACGATGAGCTCCTGGTCGTTGACATATCCTCTGTACAACTTAATGTCCAATTTCATATTTGCTTTTCTTTAACCTGCATTCATCACAAAATACCTAAATTTAGGAAGACTTAAAAAACAATGGAAACAAAATATAAAGTGCTTTTTATAGTCAATCCCATTTCAGGCGGAATTGACAAAACAGATATAGTTGATCTGGTAAAAGAAAGAGTAAAAGAACAAAATGGTGAACTTTACCTTTATTACACATCAGGAGAGAGTGATAAGGTGGACGTCACCAGGGCTATCCAGGATTTTGAACCTGACAGAATCCTGATTGCAGGAGGCGACGGGTCTATAAAACTTGTTGCTGAAGTCCTGGAAGAAAAACAAATTCCAATTGGTCTTTTCCCGGCTGGTTCTGCTAACGGTCTGGCAGAAAACCTGGAGTTACCTTCTGCTTTGGAAGAAGTTGCCGACATTGCTTTTGGAGATAACTTTGTTAATGTAGACTGTATTGTAGTCAATGACGAATTATGCCTTCATATTAGTGATATAGGACTCAACGCTGCTCTTATAAAGAATTATGAAGAAGGAAACATTCGGGGAAAGCTTGGATATCTCATTCAATCCATTCCTACTCTCATAAAAAGCGATTTCCCTTTTCAGTTCAAAATTAAAATAAACAAGGAAATTCTTCACCACCAGGCGGTACTACTTGCTGTTGCAAATGCAAAAAAATATGGTACAGGATCTAAAATCAATCCTAAGGGAGAATTTAATGATGGTAAGTTCGAGATCCTGGTATTCAAGAAATTTGATGTTCCCCAAATTCTAAGGACGTTTCAGGAGGATTTTACACCAGAGAGTGATTTTCTTGAAATATTTCCTGCCTCGGAAGTCACTATAGAATGTGAGAAAAAAGTACCATTCCAAATTGATGGTGAGTATAGAGGAGAAGTGAATAAGGTCTCTGCAAAAATTTCATCGCTAAAATTAAAAATGGCTGCCCCTCCTTCTTTTTGATTTTCAGTAATTTACTCCACTACCTGCCAAAGTGGATATTTTAATGCATTATTAACAATAGTTTACACTAATATTAAATAAAAGGGGCTGTAGATTGAGTAATTTCAATATTGAAATCATAAATCAATAATTAACCAAAAACAAAATTATGGCAGACATTGATATCGAAAAGAAAAGTGGAGGCAGCAAATGGATCTGGATTATTTTAGGTCTTATCATCCTGGCCCTTATAATATGGTGGATCGCTGCTGACGACGATGAGCCGTTAGAAGAAAACGAAATCGAAGAAGTGGACACTACCACGACTGATACTTATGAGGATACTGCAGAGTGGGATCAAAATGATACTCTTACCTCTGGGGGAGTTGAAGGTTTTATTGCTCATGTAGGAGATAAATCCAGAATGGGAATTGACCATGAATATACCAATGAAGCTTTGATTCAGCTAATGAATGCAGTGGAGGAAAAAGCAAACGAGGAAAATGTAAACATTGACGTAGAACTTCAGGAAGTGCGGCAGCAAGCTCAGGAGATCACACAGGATCCTATGGCTTTAGATCATGCAGATATTATTAAAAATGCCGGAGAAACGCTGGTTACTGCTATGGAAAAAATCCAGGAAGAGAATTATCCAGATCTATCTTCAGATATTGAGGAGATGAGAACAGCACTTCAGGAAATTCAACCATCTGTACCAACCCTTGAGCAAAAGGAACAAGTAAATTCGTTCTTTGATGAAGCAGCAGATGCTTTGCGTAAAATGAGCTAAACAATTTAAACTGAAAAAATTATGACTGATTATAAAAATAAAGACAGACATTTATTCTATCTCAACGAACTATCTGATTATAAAGTGGCTAGTGATGATCCTGATGTAAGAGGTTGGGATGTAAGAGACGCCGATGATCGCGTGGTTGGAAAAGTAGAAAACCTTCTTGTAAACAAACGCACAGAGAAAGTTGTATACCTTGATGTTGAGGTGGATACTTCAATAATTGAAAAAAATCATAAACCATACGGCAGTCCTGCCAAATCTGATGTTCATGAATTCATCAATAAAGAAGGTGAAAATCATCTCATCATACCAATAGGGCATGCACGGTTAAACGAAGACAAAAAATTCGTATACACTGACAAAATTAATCACCAAACTTTTGCAGAAACTAAAAGGAAAGAGAAAGGTGCGCATGTGGACAGGGAATACGAGGTAGTTGTTCTGGAATCATACAATAGAGATACTCAAAACGCCCGTACAGATGTTCCGGGAGAAACCACCACAAGTCAAGATTTAGATACTGGAAGAGAGGAACGTGAAAGAAGGTCTGAAATGAATGAAGAAAAGGCCGGAAAAAGAACAACAACTGACGGCCGCTCTTCTGAGGATGATTCATTCTATGAACGCGAAGATTTTGACCGAACGAACTATAGACACAGGAAATAATGTAATAATGATTTTCTGAATTTAAAACTAAAGAAAAGAGGCTGTCTAAAAAGGGCAGCCTCTTTTTTTGAAAAAGGAATATTTCAACTGCCATTCAGCATTCCTAACATTACAGTTATAAACAAGAATGTACCGTATTTTGTAATAAATAACTCACAAAATTACTAAAGTTCTCTTAAATTATAAGTTGTTGAAAACTTTTAAAATTTATCCTTTTTAATTTTTATTTAGTTTTCTTTTAGAATTAATGTAAAAAATACACTTTTCTTCAAAAATCGCGACAAAACCTGTATCCATAAGCTTTAACAGCCGCTTTAGAAAGGACGTTTCTGCACATTCACGCCTAAGAAAACCTCATAAAAGAAATGGAAAAAATAAGATTATATCAATACTAAAAGGTTTGCGGTTATGAATAGCACGTTTTTCGTAAAGATTTTTTCCTAAATTAGTTTAAACTTTAAGCTTAATCAATCAAGAAAAAATTAATTTATGAAACAACGACTACTAAAATTCAGCCTGCTTATCCTGGCTGTCTTTAGCCTGAGTTTCTCTCAGGCCCAAACGGTCTCAGGAACGGTTACCGATGGTCAAATGCCGCTTCCCGGGGTGAATATATTGGTACAGGGCACATCAAATGGTACTACAACAGATTTTGACGGAAACTATACTCTTAACAACGTTTCCAGTGATGACGTTCTGGTTTTTAGCTATCTGGGATTTTCTGAACAGGAGATCCCTGTCAATGGAAGATCAGTCATTAACGTGACGATGGAGGAAGACGCTGCTGCTCTACGTGAAGTAGTTGTCATAGGGTATGGTACCGTAGCCAGTCGTGATGCTACAGGAGCAGTTACAACGGTTACAACCGAAGATTTTAATCGTGGAGTCGTAGGCTCTCCTGAAGAACTTATTCAGGGTAGAACTGCCGGTCTTCAGGTAACTTCTGCCAGTGGAGAACCAGGTAGTGGTGTAAACATAAGAATTCGCGGTACAACCTCTGTTCGCGGAGGGAATAATCCTCTTTTCGTGGTAGACGGTGTTCCCTTAGCAGGTGACGACGTATCTGCAGGAGGAACCAACGTAGGATTTGGAGATAGTTCTGCCAAAAACCCATTAAATTTCCTCAACCCACAAGACATAGAAAGTATAAGCGTCTTAAAAGATGCTTCTGCTACAGCAATTTACGGTTCACGAGGTGCCAATGGAGTTGTGATTATCACCACTAAATCTGGTCGCGGCGACCAGGGAAGACTACAATATAGTACAAATCTTGGAGTAGCAACTCCGGCAAACACCTACGATCTGTTAGACAGGGAGCAATGGCTGGAGGCATACGAAGCAACAGGGCAGGATCCTGCTCCCGTAGATTATGGAGCAGATACCGACTGGCAGGATGAAATTTTAAGAACTGCCTTTACCCAAGAGCACAACCTTGCCTATTCAGATTCTTATGGCCCCGGTAACTACCGCGTCTCTTTAGGTTATTCAGATCTTGCAGGTGTTGTTGAAAACTCTTCTATGGAAAGAATTTCAGGACGTCTCAACATCAACCACAGGCTTTTCAATGACAGGCTGGATCTTGGATTACAGACTACTATTTCAAGGGTTCAGGATGAAAGAGCTCCAATTTCCAACAATGCAGGATTTGCCGGTGACCTTCTTGGAGCCGCGTATAGGGCTAATCCAACACTACCTTCAGATCCTGATGCATTTGAAGGTCAAATCAATCCAAATGCTTTGTTAAAATATACCCTGGATGAAACCGAAACTGACAGAGCCTTAATTAACTTTAGCGCTGGCTTTGACATTGTGGAAGGCTTGTCTGCTAAACTAAACCTGGGTTACGACAAAGCAGAATCTTTTAGAGGGTTTGCCATCTCAGGAGATATCCAGGGAATTCAAAGTGCGGTACCAGGAAATGGTAGATCGCAGATAAATGAAATAGAAAGTACCAACAAACTTTTGGAAGCGACCCTTAATTATGAAATATCCTTTGGAAATTCACAACTGGATGCTTTGGTTGGTTACTCATATCAGGAGTTTGACCGGCAGGGAATCAATGTTCATGGCTGGGGATTTGAAGATATGAGTATGGATGCTATGATCGACGATCTTGACAGGTCAAGAATGGCCATTGAAGATGCCATCCAGGGATCTTATCAGCAGTATGGCTATGACACCAACGGGTTGTTTGTAAACAGATTATTCCCAGAAGTTGCTACAGATAGACCTTCGGCTCCCGGAGGAATTAACGTTAATGCGGTGGCAGGAGATTCATTCCACACCATAGACGAATTACAGTCCTTTTTTGGAAGGGTAAATTATAGCATCGCAGAAAAATACTTATTTACAGGAACCCTGAGAGCAGATGGTTCTACACGCTTTGGTGGGAACAACCAATATGGATACTTCCCATCTGGTGCTTTTGCATGGCAAATTGCAGATGAAGATTTTATTCCCGAAACCTTTTCTACTTTAAAATTAAGGCTTGGATATGGAGTTACCGGAAACCAGGAGATCCCTTACAACCTTTATACGCCACGTGACCGCTTTGGCGGAATAGGAATAAGTGATGCGGGTATTGTAAACGTTCCTGGAACCGGGCAGGTAACCTTTAGAAATGAAGATCTTAAGTGGGAAACCACTTCCCAGTCAAACATTGGTCTTGATTTCGGGTTTATGGAAGATCGCTTAAAAGGAAGTCTAGATTTCTATCACAAGAAAACAACAGACCTTCTTTTCCAAACCTTTTCTGCCCAACCGGCCGCACAGGATTTCGTGTGGGAAAACCTGGATGCTAACGTCATTAACAAAGGGGTTGAACTTTACCTGGATTACGATCTTTTCCGCGGACAAGAATTTTACTGGAATGTTGGCTTCAACATCTCTTACAACGACAATATGGTGGAAGATTTTACAGGAAGTGTCCAAACAGGTGGTATTAATGGGCAGGGATTAACGAATGCATACGCCCAGTTATTAGCCGGAGGACAGCCGCTGTTTTCCTATTATTTGAGAGAATTCGGTGGTTTTGATGAAAATGGCCAGACCATCTATCCCAACGGGGATGTACAAACCTTTGTTGGGAAAAGTGCGTTGCCTACCACAAACCTTGGTTTCTCAACACGAGTCGAATACGGCAATTGGGATCTTTCAGCATTTTTAGCCGGTCAAATGGGCTTTTATGTCTATAACAACACCGAAAATGCCTTCTTTACTGCAGGTGCATTGAATTCGGGGTCCAATGTGATTGAAAGTGTGATTGGAAACGGAGAAGCTGTAAACAACGCACCCGATGTTTCCACGCGTTTTCTCGAAAAAGGGGATTTTCTTAGACTTCAAAATGCCACTCTTGGTTATAATTTTGAAATCGATGAAGATAGCTTCCTTAACTCATTTAGAGTTAGTGTGACAGGGCAAAACCTGTTCCTCATAACGAATTACTCCGGTTTAGATCCCGAAGTAAATACAGACAAATCATTAAACGGTATACCTACTGCCGGTATTGAATATACTGCTTATCCAAGGGCAAGAACAGTCACCTTAGGATTGAACGTATCATTTTAAATAAGAAAGTACTATGAAAATTAATTATATAAAATCATCGATTATACTTGGAGCCATACTCAGCCTAACAGCCTGTACTGATCTAGAGCTTGAAGAAACAGATTCTATCTTTCGCGAAGATACCGGTGGCGAATTCGCTGGGGTCAGTGATGTCCCCTCAGCATTGGTAAACAGCTACAATGCAGTAAGAGACAATTTAAACACACAGGAAAACTTATATGCACTGCAGGAAGTAACCACAGATGAAATGCTGGTGCCTACGAGGGGAACTGACTGGGGTGATAATGGACTATGGCGTAGCCTTCATCAGCACACCTGGGATGCGAATCATCAGTTTCTTTTAAACACCTGGAACAATCATAACAGAAATGTATTCAATATTTCTGAGATCATAGCTCCCGAAAGTAATGCAAGCGAAGCACAACTTGCCGAGGCTAAATTCCTTAGGGCCTATAATATGTACTGGGTTATGGACCTTTTTGGACAGGTGCCTTTCAGGGAAGTTGATGAAGGCGCAGATGTAGATCCAAGAGTAATGAGTAGAGCTGAAGCCTTTGACTTTATTATGCAGGACCTTAACGATGCACTTCCTAACCTTCCGGAGGCAACACCAGGGCCCGACGCCAATTTTGCCAGCAAATCTGCTGCGCATTATCTAATGGCAAAAATGTTACTAAATAAACATGTGTATCTAGGAAATGCAGAAGCTTCCACCGAAGATATGAATGCCGTAATTGATCACGTAGATGCAATTTCTGCAGCCGGATTCGGCCTTCAAAGTGGCTTTTTTGAAATATTTGAACCCACTGTAGATTCTGAGACTATTTGGTACACCAATACGGGTGTTGGCTCCAGAATATGGAATGGCTTACATTACAACCAGGGAGCTGTTGGACAGGCAGCAGGTGGCTGGAATGGTTTCACCACCCTTGCAGAATTTTACGAACTCTTTGAAGGACCGCAGGATAGTAACCATCCCAATGTAGGACAGGAAGAACGCCGTGGTTTTGTACCTCTTGAAGGAACTACCGTAAGCGGCGCCGAAGGTTTCTTCGAGGGCAACAATGATGCAGACGAGGATGGCTTAATTGATGGTTCAGATATTGGCATTGGATTTCTCTATGGACAACAATATGAACTGGATGGGACCATGACAGAAGACAGGGCAGGTCAACCTCTTTTCTACACTAAAGAACTACCTGGACTGGTAGGAAACCCTGAAAATTCAGGAATAAGAGTGCTTAAATACCACCCATCAAACGGTGCTTATGCAGAGCATATGATCCTGTTTAGATATGCAGATGCACACTTAATGAAAGCCGAAGCTGTGATGCGAGGTGGAAGTGCCGGGCAATCTGCGCTTGAACTTGTAAATGAGCTTAGGGTTTTAAGACAGGCAACGCCACTATCCTCTCTTACAGAACAGGATATGCTTGATGAAAGAGGAAGAGAACTATACAATGAAATGTGGAGGAGACAAGATCTTGTAAGATTTGGTCAGTTTACCGATGAATACTCATTCAAACCGGAATCTGAAGCCTATCGGGTACTTTTCCCAATTCCAACCACAGCTCTTACTTCTAACCCAAATTTAGTACAGAACGAAGGGTACTAATATATCTCCCGCTAATCAAAAGAGACTTAAGAAAAATTATTTTCTTAAGTCTCTTTTTTTATACCATACCTAATTTTTTTCTTTTAAATTGTGAAAGAAATGCCAAAGGTTCAAAGTTATTTCATGCCAATAAACAGCTCAATACAACTAAGGTTCCAAAGAACCATATTATCCATAGCTTTCTTAGCTTTACTACTCTCCTGTTCAAATTCCGAAGAGAATTCAAAAGATCCTGAAGTTGAAAAAGAATACTTTTTTACGAAAATGAATTCTTCAGAAACAGGCATAAATTTTACGAATCATGTACAAAACGAAAAGGACTTCAACATCTTCAAGTACAGGAATTTTTATAATGGTGCCGGTGTTGGAATAGGTGATATTAATAATGACGGACTGCCTGATGTTTACCTTACCTCCAACATGGGTAAGAATAAGCTATATCTCAATAAAGGTAACTTTAAATTTGAAGATATTACAGAAAATTCCCGTACCGGGGGAGATCGTTCCTGGTCTACCGGTGTAACTATGATAGATCTTAATCACGACGGGTATTTAGACATCTATGTGAGCAATGCCGGAAACATTGAAGGAGATGACCGCCACAATGAACTTTTCATTAATAACGGGGATCTTACTTTTACTGAAAAAGCAGCCGAATACCAGCTTGACGAAGATGGGTTTACCACCCATGCCGCATTTTTTGATTACGATAATGATGGCGATCTTGACGCCTACATTTTAAATAACAGCTTTATACCGGTTTCCAGTTTGGGTTATACCAACAAAAGGGAACTTAGAAGTGAAGAGTGGGACCTCCCGGAAGTATTTAAAGGGGGTGGCGACAAACTGCTTCAAAACAACAACGGAAAATTTGAGGACGTAAGCGAAGAGGCCGGGATCTACGGAAGCCTTATTGGTTTTGGGCTGGGTGTAACCGTGGGTGACGTCAACAATGACCTTCTTCCCGATATTTATGTTTCCAATGACTTCTATGAACGGGATTATCTGTACATCAACCAGGGTGATGGAACCTTTAAGGAGGAGATAAAAAATTACATTTCCCACCTAAGCCTTTCCTCAATGGGAGCAGATATGGCTGATATCAACAATGACGGGTACCCCGAGATCTTCGTGACAGATATGCTGCCCGAAAGTGATGAACGGCTTAAAAACACTAGCGAATTTGAAAGGTACGATTTATACAAACGCAAAGTAGACAACGATTTTTACCACCAGTACATGCAGAATACTTTACAGCTGAACAATGCTAACAATAGCTTCTCTGAAATAGCATTTTACAGTGGTGTTGCACAAACCGACTGGAGTTGGGGAGCCCTAATTTTTGATATGGATAATGACGGCTACAAAGACATCTACGTGAGCAACGGAATCTATCATGATCTCACAAACCAGGATTTCATGGACTTTTTTGCCAATGAATTTCTTCAGGAAATGGTTTTAACGGGAAAAAAGAAAGAATTTGATTCTATCCTCAATAAAATGCCCAGCACTCCTGTATCCAACTATGCTTTCCGCAATAATCAGGACCTCAGCTTCTCAAATGAAACCGAAAAATGGGGTTTTTCAGAACCTGGTTTTTCCAACGGTTCAGCATATGGTGATCTTGACAATGACGGAGACCTGGATCTCATTGTAAATAACGTCAACCAGGAACTTTTTGTTTACAGGAATAATGCTGAGAAAGAAACAGCCAATAATTACCTGAAATTAAAACTAAAAGGCAGCGGTAACAACATTTTTGGAGTTGGCAGCAAAGTCCGGCTCCATGTAGAAGAAAAGGTTATTACACAGGAACTTATTCCCACCCGCGGTTTTCAATCTTCCATTGCTTATGAGCTCGTTTTTGGCCTTGGTGACAAGAAAAAAGTAGATTCCCTTCAGGTGATATGGCCTAATCGAATGACTCAAGTAAAAAAGAACATTGCTGCCAATCAGCTGCTGGTACTGGATCAAAACGAAGCTACACAAAAGTACACCGCTCCTCATATTCCGAAGAAAAAACTTTTAACAACAATAGATCATAACCTGCCGGCGCATGAAGAAGATAATTATGTAGATTTTGATTATGAAGGCCTTATCCATAAAATGTTGTCCCGCGAAGGTCCGGCCATAGCTGTCGCAGATATTGACAACGACGGGAAAGAAGACCTTTTTATGGGTGGTGCGCGTAATAACCCTGCACACCTGTACTTAAATAAGGGTAATGGCTCTTATAAAGAAATTAGGAATGGTGCTTTGGAAAAAGATGCAGCCCTTGAAGATACCGATGCTGCTTTTGCCGATGTTAATGGTGACGGACTTTTGGATTTAATTGTGGCTTCCGGCGGAAACAACCGCTATGCTGATAAAGACCATTATGTAACCAGAATTTACCTCAATGAAAATAACGGCAGGTTTTCAGCTTCTGAAACAAATATCCCTTCCACAGGGCATAATACGGCTGTCATAGCGCCTTATGACTACGACCAGGATGGTGATATAGATCTTTTTATTGGCGCCAGAAGCGTTCCTGGAATTTATGGAATTGATCCGCAACACCAGCTGCTAGAAAATGATGGTTTAGGGCGATTTTTTGATGTGACAGAGGCCAAGGCTTATGAACTCACACAAGCGGGAATGATCACTAAAGCCACCTGGAAAGACATGGATGGCGACCAGCGGGCTGACCTAATTATCGTTGGAGACTGGACTGCTCCAAAGATCTTTCTAAACAAAGAAGCAGGCCTCATGCCTTACAAAACATCTTTGGAAGATCTTACAGGTTCCTGGACAGGACTTGCAGCCGAAGATATTAACAACGATGGAAGAATAGACCTCATCCTGGGGAACAGGGGCACCAATTCCTTCTACAATCCGAAGAAAAAGGAATCAGTGAAGATGTATGTCAACGATTTTGACAACAACGGTACTATAGAACAAATCTCCACGCAACCAATAAACGGAAAAGACGTACCTATTCATTTACGCAGGGAGCTTTCAGGGCAAATAGCATCACTAAAAAAACAAAATCTCAAGTTTTCTGAATACGCCACAAAATCTGTAGACGACCTTTTTCCGAAGGAAATTCTGGAAAATTCCATTGTTCGGGAAGCAGCGATTTTTAAGAGTGTGATTGCCTACAATAATGGTGACGGGACATTTACAATTGAAGAATTGCCTGCTGAAGTACAATTTTCGTGTATTTATGCAATTGCAACGCTTGAAAATCAAAGTGGTCAAAAAGACATTTTAATGGCAGGAAATAATTTTGACCTGAAACCCCAGTTTTCAAGAATGGATGCCAATCATGGAATCCTGCTCACTAAAAATTCCGCAGGAAAATATGAGGTGAAAAATTCAGCAGAAACCGGTTTTCATGTAAAGGGGCAGGTAAGAAAACTGCAGATTTTCGAAAACAAAAACGGCAAAAAGTACGTTTTGGCGGCCATTAACAGTGAAATACCAAAAATTTTTAGGCTCGATGAGGAAAATTATTAATCTTCTCCTACTGGTAATCATTTTTTCGGGCTGTTCAGAAGAAAAGGAAAAGCCCCTGTTCACAAGTGTTGCGCCATCAGATTCCCAAATAAACTTTTTGAACAAGCTTACTCAAACCAATGCGCTTAATATTCTGGACTACCTCTATTACTACAATGGCGGAGGCGTTGCCATTGGAGACATCAATAATGACGGGCTGGAAGATATCTATTTCACCGGAAATCAGGTGTCAAACAAGCTTTTCCTGAACAAGGGAAATATGAAGTTTGAAGATATTACTGAATCAGCCGGCGTAGCAGGAAAATCGGACTGGAACACCGGTGTGACCATGGCCGATGTCAATGGTGACGGCTATCTCGATATGTACGTTACTGCCGTCGTTGGCATCAACGGTTTACGGGGCCAAAATGAGCTTTTTATCAATAATGGAGACAACACCTTTACCGAAAGTGCCAAAGCCTATAAGCTTGACTTTAAAAATTACTCTTCAAATTCCGCATTTTTCGATTATGATAACGACGGCGATTTAGATATGTACCTGCTCAATCATGCGGTCCATACTGTGAACACATACGGCCCTGCTGAAATTAGAAACACCCGAAAAGAAGAAAGTGGTGACAAGCTGCTTAGAAATGACAATGGTGTATTTACAGATGTTAGCGAGGAAGCCGGTATCTACGGCGGTGCCAACAGTTATGGACTGGGCCTGGCCACTGCCGACTTTAACAACGATGGGTTTACAGATATTTACGTGAGCAACGATTTTCATGAAGATGATTACTACTACATCAATAACGGCGACGGAACTTTTTCTGAAAAACTGAAAGAAAAATTCGGTCACGTAAGCCGTTTTTCCATGGGCAGTGACGTTGCCGATGTGAATGCCGATGGCTACATGGACATCTTAACCCTGGATATGCTTCCGCAGGATGAAAAGGTTCTAAAATCATCTATGGGCGACGATCCGCTGGATTTGCACAACATGAAGATCGAGCGTCTCAATTACCATCACCAATACACCAGGAATATGCTGCAGGTTAACAGGGATGGAGCATATTTTCAGGAAACAGGGCTTTTAAGCGGCCTCGCAGCTACAGACTGGAGCTGGGCCGCCCTTTTTGCAGATTACGACCAGGATGGAATCCAGGATGTTTTCATCGCCACCGGAATCCCAAAACGTCCCAATGATCTTGATTACATAAAATACGTCTCCAGTGAACAAATAAGGAAAAAGATAACTACTACAAAACTGGTCGACCAGAAGGCGTTGGACAAAATGCCTTCGGGAGCTGTTAACAACTACCTGTTGCGTGGGGAAAAAGATCTAAAGTTTTCAGATAAATCTGGTGAATGGATCTCACGCGATTCCATCATTTCTACCGGTGCTGCCTATGCAGATCTTGACAATGACGGTGATCTTGACCTGGTAACCAATAATATAGATCATCCTGCAACGCTTTATCGCAACAACCTCAACAATTTTTCCTCCTTTTTAAAATTACGTTTTGATCACCCCGCACCCAATACCTTTGGGATTGGAACTAAGGTATATGCCTACAGCAACGGCAAACAACAGGCAAGACAGTTATATACCTCCCGCGGATTTCAATCCTCCTCCTCTCCTCTCCTCCACTTTGGATTTGAGGAAGGTCAAAAAGCCGATTCCCTTCTCATCATTTGGCCAAATAACACGTTCCAGGTAGAAAGAAACGTCCCGCTAAACGAGACCCTGGTTTTAAAACCTCATGCTGGAGCTGAGAAAATCGATTTCCAAGCTCTTTTTCCGAAGCATAAACCCTGGTTTCAGAAAGTGGATTCCATTGACGGAATGGATTTCGTTCACGAGGAGAATTCCTACATAGATTTCAACCGGCAAAAATTGATTCCTTATCGAATTTCTGACCGCGGCCCGGCAGTGGCGGTAAAAGACCTGAATGGCGACGGAAAACAGGATATTTTCTTCGGAAATTCGAAATGGAAACCCGCCAAAATTTATCTACAAACCAACAACGGGTTTAGAGAACAGGTATTTTCCGCACTTCAAAACGATTCTATAGCCGAAGATGTTTCCGTAGCCATTGAAGATTTCAACTCAGATTCCAAAAATGACATTTTCGTGGTCTCTTCAGGCGGTGAGTTTTCGGGAGAAAGTGAAGCACTGTTGGACAGGTTTTATATTTCCGGTAACGGAGATTTCAAAAAAGAGTCTCTCCCCTCCTATTTTGAAAATGGTGCTGTAGTTCGTGCCGCAGATTATGATAAAGATGGAAAAAAGGATGTTTTTATAGGAGGCGGCGCCGTTTCCAGTGATTTTGGAAGAATTCCCAACTCCTATCTTCTGAAGAATAACGGCAACAACTTCTCGATTGTTGAAAACAGCGAGCTAGAGAAAGCAGGAATGGTGACCGATGCCGTTTGGACAGATTTTGACAATGATGGCTGGGAAGATCTCATCGTTGTGGGAGAATGGATGTCTCCGCAATTTTTTAAAAACAATCAGGGAAGTCTTAAAAAGGTGACTTCTGAAGTAATTTCTGAAAAACTGCAAGGCTTATGGCAAAGCATCATTCCATTTGATGTTAACCAGGATGGCAAAATGGATTATTTGCTTGGAAACTGGGGAAACAATACAAAATTTACGGCTTCCGAAGAATTTCCGCTAAAAATGTACTATTCAGACTTTGACAAAAATGGTAGTACAGAAACCATTCTCGCCTATGCCAAAAATGGCAGATATTATCCTCTTTCTGGATTGGATGACCTCAGCAGTCAGCTCTCATATTTGCGTAAAAAATTCCCTTCCTATAGTGAATTTGCTGGAAAAACAATTCAGGAAATATTTGATGAACAGCAAATTAAAAATTCCAAAGTATTAGAAATTAACACTTTATCATCTGGATATTTGCTGAATCAAAACGGAAAGTTTACTTTTAAAGCCTTTAAAACGCCCTTACAGGTAGCTCCAATAACCAGTTTTCTTAAAGCAGATTTTAATGGAGACGCTCAGGAGGAAGTAATGGCAGCAGGGAATTATTTTGGTGTGACCCCTTATCACGGAAGGTTTGACGGACTTGCCGGAAACATAATCACTGTAGATGGAAAGATCATGGAAGGCAGTGAGCTGGGAATTAATTTCACCCAAAAAGCGGTGAGGCATCTGGATATCATTAACATAAAGGACAGCAGGTATTTAATGGTCACTTTCAATAACCGTAAACCTGAATTTTATAAAATTACGAACAAATGAAACGTATCTTCCAATTTCTGCTTACAGTCTCTCTTTTTGCCGGTTGTGCAAAAGAGGAAAAGCCCATTGAGATCACCGCACGGGATTATCATAATGCGGTAGACAGGATTACAGATATCATGGTTCACGACATCTTTTCTCCGCCCGTGGCCAGCAGGATCTACGCCTATTCAAACATTGCCTCTTACGAGACCATCGCAGCAAATAACCCCTCTTATGAATCTTTTGCATCCACATATAAAGATTTTACTACCATTCCTCCCGCAGATGCTTCAAAGCAGGTCAACATCAAGCTGGCTGCTCTTATGGCCCAACTGGAAATTGGAAAACAATTGATTTTTTCAGAAGAGAGTATTACCAGTTATCAGGACAGCCTTTATGGGATTTGGAAAGAGCAAAATGAGCAAAGTTTTATGGCCTCGCAGGAATATGCAATGCAGGTGACGGCTCTACTTAAAGAATGGATCAATGAAGATAACTACAAGGAAACGCGTACCATGCCGAAGTTTTCGGTGTATTCTGATGACCCTTCAAGATGGCAGCCCACTCCACCTACTTATATGGATGGAATTGAACCGCACTGGGAGAAGATTAGAACGTTTTCTATTGATTCGGCTTCGCAATTTCGCCCACTCCCACCACCGGAATTTTCTCTGGAAGAAAATACGGGTTTTTATAATGAACTCCTGGAAGTCTACAACGTACGAAATGAAATGGACAAGACAGGAGATACTTCTGAAGAAATTAAAGTAGCCCGATTCTGGGATTGCAACCCATACGTTTCCACGCAAAGAGGTCATCTCATGTTTGCTACTAAAAAGATAACTCCCGGCGGCCACTGGATTGGCGTGTGTAAGATCGCCGCCCAAAAGAGCAATTTAAATTTTGAAGAGACTTCTTATGCTTATGCTGCTACTTCCATTGCCATTGCAGATGGCTTTATCGCCTGCTGGAAAGAAAAATACCGAAGTGAGCTTGTAAGGCCCGAAACGCTTATAAATAAATATGTTGATGAGAACTGGAGCCCGGTGCTGCAAACCCCGCCATTCCCCGAATACCCCAGCGGGCATTCGGTAGTTTCAGGAGCGGCAGCTACTGTGCTCACCCAGTTGTTTGGTGATAACTTTTATTACGAAGACGACACCGAAGTTCCTTACGGCCTACCGGTGAGAAGCTTCTCCTCCTTCAATCAGGCGGCTGAAGAAGCAGCCATTAGCCGGCTTTACGGTGGCATTCATTATCGTGCTGCCATAGAACAGGGACTCGTTCAGGGTCGTGAATTAGGCTCCTTTGTGGTAAATGATCTTAAAGTAAAAAGCTTACGCCAATCTACAGCAGGATTGTAATGGTGAAAAAAAACTTTGCTGCAGTACTGTTTTTTTTATTTGTTGCCGTTTTTTGTTGCTGGTTCTTTCTATTAGAGAAAGATGCCTACACAAGAAGCTTCCAAACATCCGCAGCACCCGGCGTGGTATATGAAAAGATGTCAAACTGGAATTTTAGAAATTTCCGGGAGGTAGAAATGGTGCGAAAAATGCCATTTCACAGTATCAGGCAGAAAATAGATTTTAAAAAAAAAACTACTTTCCTGGACTGGAGTTTTATTCCTTTAAATGATTCAATAACCCAGGTGGAATTGAAGGCAGTTTCGGCCAATTCTTCTTTTGAAGATCGAATAAAAAGATTATTCAAAAATGATAAATTGGAGGAAAGTTTAGAAACTGAAATTGAGCAACTGCAGGAAACCCTAATTTCTGATAAAGAACTTTATTCTGTTGACATAAACGGAAAAAGCATTTCTCCCGAAAGTACCTGCGCCTGTATTTCACTGAACAGCAAAACGGACGAAAAAGCTTTCGAAATGATGGCCAGCATTGATCATCTTTCCAGTTTCGTTTTGCAGCACGAGCTGGAAACTACAGGCCGACCAAGGGTGCTTATCCAAAAATGGGATTTAGAAAAGGATTTTATAGCATTTGATTTCTGTTTTCCTGTGCTGGCAGAAAAGCAACCTCAGCACCCATTAATTTTTTTCAGAAATATTCCTGCAGTGCTCTCGCTTAAAGCCACTTTTAGGGGAAATTACATGTTTTCACACCTCGCATGGTATGAATTATCAAATTATGCTGAAAGACATGGCTATGAGATACAGCCTGTTCCGCAGGAAATCTTCTACGACAATCCTGAGTTGGGAGGAGATTCCCGAAACTGGAAAGCTGAAATTTTTCTTCCGTTAAAGCAATAAAAAAGGTGCTTTAAAAGCACCTTTTTCAAACATATTTCTAAGCTGTTTATAAGGACATTGCTTTACCATTGTTGCCCAATTCATCGGTGGTGGCACATGGAATATACATTCCCGGGATGGGGTCGTACCACATGACATTTTCACCTATCTCCTCACTGGTTTTCCAAGCCCAGATTCCAAGATCCCTTACCTCCTGCAAATAAGCCCTGGAACCTTCCTGAAATTTCATTACTTCCTCGGGATCTTTATTGAGTGGGTCCTGGGTTTCGGTTTCTCTTTCTACCCTGCGTTTTCCTTCGGCAGGAGTGGCTTTTAGATACTCTTTTACCATTTTATCAAACTCCTCTGTTGTCCCCTCGCCTATTTCTTTGTCATAGGTATCCTGAAAAGCCCGTGCAAAATGATCGGCATTCTGACTAAAGTTCTTTTGCCGTTCTTCGGGAGCGACTTCGTTCATGTAGGAGTCAATAAACTGTGCCAGATTAAGATCATTTGCACCCGGAGTATCTGTTGAAGGTAAGATCACTTCCAGTATCTCTTTGAGCGCAAAACCGTTTGCAGCACTTAGAAATGTGGGTTGCCAGTCATATTCCGGATCATTTTTACAGCTCTGTAAAAGTCCGAAAGTCGTTGGTCCAACCACTAAAAATCCTGCTCCTAATCCTAAATTCTTTAATGCCTGTCTTCTATTCATAATATAAATTTAAGCGTTGGATTTTTTAAAGTTTTTAGAGGCATGATCTGCAGCTCTTGCGGTCATAGCCATATATGTTAAGGACGGATTCTGATTTCCTGAAGAGGTCATAAAAGAACCATCTGTCACGTACACGTTAGGAACATCATGCACCTGGTTATTTCCATTTAAAACAGAAGTCTTTCTGTCCCGTCCCATTCTGGCAGTTCCCATTTCATGAATTCCAAGTCCGGGAGCTCCCAATCGATCTACAGGATTGATATCTTTAAACCCGGCTTTATCCAGCATTGCCACAGCCTGCTCAATCATATCTTTCCGCATTAGCAGCTCGTTCTCCTTGAATTCGGCATCAAAAGTTATTGTTGGCAGCCCCCATTCATCAACTTTATCATAATCCAGCAGCATGCGGTTTTCATGATAAGGCAGGGTTTCCCCAAATCCTGTGAGACCCATAGTCCAGCCACCAGGCTGTACTATTGCCTCCTTAAGTTCTTTACCATAGCCAAGTTCTGCAACGGCCTGGGTCCAGTCTCCGCGACTCGCACCACCCTGATATCCATAACCACGAAGGAAAGGCATTTTATCTGAATCATTTAAATTCCTGAAACGAGGAATAAAAATTCCATTAGGCTTTCTTCCTTTATAATAATTGTCCTCAAAGCCTTCGTATTTTCCCGATGCTCCCGCCATAAAATGGTGATCCATCACATTATGACCCAGTTCCCCGCTGTCATTCCCCATTCCGTCAGGAAACCTGTCAGACCTTGACTGCATAAGGATGCCGGTAGAGGCAATTGCTGAAGCACAAAGAAAGATAACATTGGCTTTATATTCCTGTACTTCCCCGGTTTCAGCATCTGTAAGTTTTATACCGGTAGCTTTTTTTGTATCGGCATCATAAAGAACTTCATGTACAATAGAATTGGGACGTAAAGTCATATTTCCGGTTCGTTCGGCCGCCGGTAAGGTAGAAGCATTACTGCTGAAATAGGCTCCATAAGGACACCCACGAATACATCTGTTTCGATATTGACATGGAGAACGTCCTTCAAAAGATTTTTCTCCTGTAGTAATATGTGCTACCCGCCCGGGAGTTAATACTCTTCCGAAGTTTTCGGCCATGCTTTTCTTAAGGTGATCTTCAACACAATTCAGCTCCATAGGAGGAAGAACGTTTCCATTGGGATAATGTGGAAGACCCAGGTTTTCGCCACTTACTCCTATGTAGGATTCAACATAGTCATACCACGGCGCAATATCTTTGTAGCGAATAGGCCAGTCTACCGCAACACCGTCCCTTTTATTACCTTCAAAATCAAGATCTGTCAACCTGTAGCTATGGCGTCCCCACATAATGGATCTTCCACCTACATGGTATCCCCGCATCCAGTCGAAACGTTTAATTTCGTTATAAGGGTGCTTAAGGTCATTCACGAACCAGTGACGGCTGGCTTCGTTGGTTGTATAGCCGGTCCTTGATTGTTTGTACTGCTTCTTTTCTTCTTCTCGTGTAAGTTGTCCCTTGTATTTGAAATCCCATGGATCCTTGTGCATCGTAGGGTAGTCTTCAACATGCTTCACCATAGGACCTCTCTCAAGCACCAGCGTTTTAAAACCTTTCTCGCATAATTCCTTAGCAGCCCAACCACCGCTTATACCTGTACCTACAACAATAGCATCATAGGAATCGTTTTCGTAAAATTTACTCACAATTCTTAAATTAATTAATGTTTTTAGTTCTTTGCGTTGCAACCAAATATATAAATTTATAGGTATTATTTTACACCTTTGAAAAAAATCCTACATTTAAGATCAGAAAAAATCAACTATATTGCCTAATTAATAAACCTTAACAAAGAATTTATGACAAAGAATCTACTCTTACAGTCACGTTTGCTTATTCTTTTAGTAGCATTAACAGCAGGCGTTATTTCCTGTAAGAATCAACAGGAAGAACAAGAGCAGGAACCCATGGCAAGCACTGCACAGGAAGACAATAAAGACCTGTTTTTCGACCTTTCCCTTGCACAATGGTCTCTAAGTAAACCTATCCTTGAAGGAGAACTTGATCCTATGGATTTTGCTGAAAAAGCCAGCGAAATGGGCTTTGAGGGAATTGAATACGTAAGTCAGCTTTACACTCCTTTATATAGGGATTCTGCAAATCCAAAAGAGGCGTTACAAAATGTACTGGATTCTTTAAAAGCAAAAAGTGAGCAGTACAATGTAGAAAATGTATTGATCATGATAGATAATGAAGGTGACCTCGCCTCTAATAGTGAAGAAGAAAGAAATGAAGCCGTAGAAAACCACAAGAAATGGGTGGATGCTGCTGAATTTCTGGGAGCTCATTCTGTAAGAGTAAATCTTTTTGGAAGCGAAGTTCCCGAAGAATGGCAGGCAAATGCTGTAGACGGACTTTCAAAATTGGGAGAATATGCTGCCGGAAAAGATATCAATGTTTTAGTAGAAAATCACGGTTACCTGTCTTCCAACGCTCAACTTCTGGTAGAAGTTATGGAGCAGGTAGATATGGAAAATGTGGGAACCCTGCCAGATTTTGGTAATTTTTGCCTTAAACGTGAAGGTGGCGCACGCTGGGAAGCAGCTTGTGTTGAAGAATATCCAAAATACCAGGGTGTTGAGGAAATGATGGAATATGCAAAAGCAGTAAGCGCAAAGTCTTATGATTTTGATGAAGCAGGAGACGAAACCACTATTGATTATAAGAAAATGCTGCAAACCATCAAAGATGCAGGCTACACAGGTTATATAGGCATTGAATATGAAGGGCAGCGTCTTTCTCCCGAAGAAGGAATCCTTGCCACCAAAAATCTGTTAATGGAAGCCGGGCAGGAATTATCAAATCAATAAAAATAAAGTAAGCAGCCAGCAATGAAATATTCAGTTCGATTTCAACTATCCTCCATGATGTTCTTAGAATTCTTCATCTGGGGTGGATGGTTTGTAACCCTTGGAACTTATTTAAGTTATAACCTTGCAGCCACCGGTACTCAAACCGCTATGGCTTTCTCCACACAATCATGGGGAGCAATTATTGCTCCCTTTATTATAGGCCTTATCGCCGATAGATTTTTTAATGCAGAACGCATCCTGGGTTTTTTGCACCTTGTAGGTGCAGTACTTCTTTACATGATGTATGCTTCCGATGATTTTAGCGCGTTTTACCCGTACGTTCTTGGCTATATGATCATTTATATGCCGACTTTAGCCCTGGTAAACTCCATTTCTTTTTATCAAATGAAAGATCCTGAAAAAGAATTCTCCGGAATTCGGGTTTTTGGAACGATTGGATGGATCATTTCAGGATTGGTGATAAGCCTCGTTTTTGGCTGGGATGCGCCCGAAGCACGCCAGGAAGGAATGCTGAAATACACTTTTTTAATGGTTTCCATCGCTTCGGCACTACTGGGTATTTTCAGTTTCACTTTACCAAAAACACCTCCGAGCAGCAAGGGAGAAAAAGTAACTTTATCTGATATTTTAGGCCTGGAAGCACTTGCTTTATTAAAAGGCAGAAACTTCCTAATGTTCTTTATCTCCTCAATCTTAATTTGTATTCCGCTGGCGTTTTATTACCAGAATGCAAATCCTTTTTTGTCTGAAGTAGGCATGGAAGATCCAACTGCGATGATGACTATCGGGCAAATTTCAGAAGCACTTTTCCTTCTGTTGCTACCATTTTTCTTTAAAAAATTTGGCTTCAAAATAACACTTTTGGCAGGTATGCTGGCATGGGTTTTACGTTATCTCTTGTTCGCCTACGGAAATGCCGGAGAACTGGTTTATATGTTAATCATTGGAATCGCACTCCACGGAATTTGTTACGATTTTTTCTTTGTTTCAGGACAAATCTACACCGACTCCAAAGCAGGCCCAAAGATCAAAAGTGCTGCGCAGGGTTTGATTACACTGGCAACTTACGGAGTAGGAATGCTCGTTGGATTTTGGGTTGCGGGACAAATAAGTGACATGTATTTAAATACTGATGGCAGCCATGACTGGGAGCAAATATGGATAGTTCCTGCAGGTTTTGCCTTTGCAGTGATGATCATTTTTTCTATTTTCTTTAAAAATGAAAAGCTTGATAAAAAGGCGATAGACAAAATTTAATTTGAAAACTAAAGATTACTACATGAGTTCAAAAATAAAATTAGGCATACTTGGAGGTGGCGGCGATTCTTTAATTGGGATCTTACACCGCGTAGCTTCTGCAATGTACGACCGCTATGAAGTTGTGGGAGGGGTTTTTAATCCCGAGCACGAGGAAAGCTTGAATTTTGCTAAAGCAATTGGTATTCCTACTAACAGGATCTATAAAGATCTTGATCATCTTATTTCTGAAGAAAAAGCACTCCCTCAAGAGGAGAGAATGCAGGTGATCTCTGTCCTTACTCCCAACTTCCTTCACTTTCCAATGGCAAAGAAGCTATTGGAAAACGGCTTCAACGTAATTTGCGAAAAGCCCATGACCACTACCTACGAGGAAGCTAAAATCCTTGAAAAAACGCTCGAACAGTCAAAAACGATCTTTGCGGTAACTTATACCTATACAGGTTATCCAATGATTCGGCAAATGAAGGAAATGATTGCTGCAGGAGAAATTGGGAAGGTTCAAAAAGTAGATGTACAATATTATCAGGGATGGATCAATCCAATTATTCATGATTCTGAAAAAAGGGCTAATACATGGCGCCTTGATCCCGAAAAATCGGGAATCAGCTGTTGTGTTGGGGATATTGGAACCCACGCCTTTGATATGATAGAATATGTGACAGGGCTTGAAGTACAGGAGGTTTTAGCAGATCTTAATTACCTTTACGAGGATAACGTCATGGACATTGACGGTACTGTTTTACTACGTTTTTCAGAACACGTAAAAGGGGTTTTAAGATCAAGCCAAATTGCTACCGGCGAAGAAAACAATTTTGCGGTTAAGATCTACGGCGAAAAAGCAGGATTGAAATGGGAACAGGAAAATCCTAATTACCTCTATCTTCTGGAAGATGGGCAACCTATGAGAGTACTAAAACCGGGACACGCTTACAACAGCGAACTTTCCCTTGACGGCACAAAACTTCCACCTGGACATCCGGAAGGTATTTTTGATTCCATGGGGAACATTTATAAAGGTGTCGCAAAAGCCATTAGGAATGAAGATTATCATCCTGCAGAATTCCCAACCATGAAGGACGGAATAAGAGGAATGAATTTTATTGAGAAGGCAGTAGAATCTCATAAAAAAGGGAATGTTTGGGTATCCATCACTGAATAATCTAATGTAACTAACAAAACCAGAATTTCAATGAAAACTATAAAAGGACCTGCTGTTTATTTAGCTCAGTTCATGGACGACAAACCCCCGTTTAATTCACTGGACGGCTTGTGTAAATGGGCAGCCGATTTAGGTTACAAAGGAATCCAGATCCCAACCTGGGAATCGGCTTTAATTGATCTAAAAAAAGCAGGGGAAAGCAAGACGTATTGTGATGAACTAAAAGGAAAGATCGAATCCTACGGATTAGAAATCACCGAGATCTGTACACATTTACAGGGACAACTTGTGGCGGTGCATCCTGCTTATGATATCATGTTCGACAATTTCGCGCCAGATGAATACAAGAACAATCCGAAGAAAAGGACCGAATGGGCTGTAGAACAGCTTAAAAGCGCGGCAAAAGCCAGCAGAAATTTTGGACTTGATGTGCACGGTACATTTAGCGGCTCTTTGCTCTGGCATACTGCCCATCCATGGCCGCAGCGACCGGAAGGTCTTGTAGAAATGGGCTTTAAGGAGCTGGCAGATCGCTGGCTTCCCATATTAAATGAATTTGACGCCCAGGGGGTAGACGTTTGTTACGAGGTCCACCCTGGAGAAGACCTGCACGATGGTGTTACTTTTGAGCGCTTCCTGGAGGCAACGGGAAACCACAAAAGAGTAAATCTACTGTACGACCCAAGTCACTTTGTGCTGCAGCAGCTGGACTATATCACGTATATCGACCATTATCATGAATTCATAAAGATGTTCCACGTCAAGGATGCTGAATTCAATCCAACCGGAAAGAAAGGTACCTTTGGAGGTTATGAAGACTGGATAAACAGGGCCGGCCGTTACAGGCACCCGGGAGACGGGCAGGTAGATTTTAAAACGATCTTTTCGAAGCTTACGCGCTATGGCTGTGACGTTTGGGCAGTTATGGAGTGGGAATGCTGCATAAAATCCCCCGAACAGGGAGCGCGGGAAGGCGCTGGTTTTATTCAAAGCCATATCATCGAAGCCACAGAGAAAAAATTTGATGACTTTGCCGGAACCAAAATTGACGAGCAAAAACTGAAACGAATATTAGGAACCAACTAAACCACACACCAATGAAAAAAGTAAATCTACTCCTTTTGGCTTTAGCCGTTACCGCTGCCGGATGCCAGGACAACAAACGTCAGGATACCGAAAATGAAGAAGTAACAGAAATGGAAACTCAGGAAATGGAAAACTCAAAAGACCAGAATGAATGGCAGGTTCTCTTTGACGGAGAAAACCTCGACCATTGGAAAGCCTTCAACAGCGATTCCATAACTCAGTGGCAAATAGAAGACAATGCACTTGTGTTCACACCTTCCCAGGGAGAACGTGAGGGTTCTGAAAACATTATTACAAAAGACACTTACACAAATTTCGAACTTTCCCTGGAATGGAAAATTTCAGAAAATGGGAATAGCGGCATCATGTGGGCGGTACAGGAAGGCGAAGAGTACAGTGAGCCTTATATCACCGGCCCTGAGATCCAGGTTTTGGACAACCAGGGGCATCCCGATGCTCAGAACGGCCCTATTCGCCAGGCAGGAGCTCTTTATGACCTTTCTGAACCTTCAGAAGATGTAACAAACCCTGCTGAAGAATGGAATGAAATGACTATTACAATTAATTACGATGAAAATCGTGGACTGGTAACCCTGAATGGACAGCAAATCAATGAATTTCCTTTACAGGGAGAAGAATGGGATCAATTGGTCGAAAATTCCAAGTTTAGCGATTGGGAAGATTTCGGGCAACACAAAACCGGCCATATAGCCTTACAGGATCACGGAGATAAAGTTTCATACAGGAATATTAGAATTCGGGAACTGGAGTAAGAAATCCCTTTTTTGAATATCTTAAAAGCTGCCTTTTGTGCAGCTTTTTTTATTCCGCTTTTGTATTCCACATATTTCAGCTAACTTATTTCAGAAAAAAACGGCGCATGAACATTTCCAAACATACATTTAAGAACAAGGAAGGCGTAGAACTTTCGGCGGTACTCGAGCTGCCTTTTAACCAGGAACCGCATAATTTCGTTCTGTTCGCTCATTGCTTCACCTGTAACAAAAACTTTCTCGCGGTAAAAAATATTGGGAGAGCACTTACTGCAAACGGTTTTGGAGTGCTGCGTTTTGATTTTACGGGATTAGGAGAAAGTGAAGGAGATTTTGCAGATACCAATTTCTCGGGAAATGTGGATGATCTCCTGGCTGCTGCAGACTTTCTAAAAAAAGAATACAAAGCTCCCAGTCTTTTGGTAGGACATTCTCTTGGCGGTGCAGCGGTACTCTTCGCAGCACAGCGATCTTCCTCGGTCCAGGCCGTGGCCACCATTGCAGCCCCGTCCTCACCTCAGCACGTCAAACACCTGCTAAAATCAAACCTTGAAGAAATTCAGAGAAACGGGCACTCTAAAGTTAATTTAGGCGGTCGCGATTTTACCATAAAAGCGCAATTCCTTCAGGATCTTGATACCAAAAAGTTAAAAGAAGTTGTCCAGGAGATGGAAAAATCTATTTTAGTAATGCATTCTCCGCAAGATACGGTCGTGGGAATAAAGAATGCCGAAGAAATTTATCTTGCAGCCCGTCATCCAAAAAGTTTTATTTCACTGGACGGGGCAGATCATTTGCTCACCAATAAAAGTGATTCAAAATACGCGGGAGAAGTTATAGCAGCCTGGGCTTTGAGATATCTGGAAGTCCCTGAGAAGGAGAAAATATCTTCCAATCACCAGGTTATGGCGAACCTGGGCAGTGAAGGATTTACGACCCAAATTAAAGCAGGAGATCATTTTATAACCGCAGATGAGCCGGAGAGCATTGGCGGTAGTAATTTTGGCCCAACACCTTATGACCTTTTATCTGCCTCCCTGGCGGCCTGCACTTCCATGACCATTCAAATGTACGCACGCAGAAAGAGATGGCCTTTAGAAGATGTTGAGACACATGTGAACCACGACAAGGAACACGCCGATGATTGTAGTAATTGCGAGAGAAACTCTTCAAAAATTGACATTTTTAAGAGGGAAATAGTTCTTGAAGGCGATTTGAATTCGAAACAACAGGAAAAACTTCTTGAAATAGCCAATAAGTGTCCGGTGCATCGCACCTTGCATAATGACATAAAAATTACCACCAAACTCCTGAAATCATGAACAGATATTATCTTCTGAAAGGGCATTTTTCGAAGAGAATTTTTGTAAAGTTTAGCTGTTCAAAAGTCTTTAGAAAGTGCTTTTAAAAATAGCATTTTCAAAACTTCCTTCTTTATTCTCACTTATTAAAAGCCTGCAGAAACTTCAAAGATTTATCAAAAATAAGATGTTTTATTCTTCTAATAATAAGCAAATTGCCTGCGACCTTTAAACATCCCAATGTTAAGCTCTCCTTAAATAATTTGCCTAATGGGGCATTTCTGCATAATTTAGATGCTCTAATTAATTAAACCAGAAATTATGAAACGTATTAGCTTAGGTATCTTGTTTTCTGCAGCTGTAATTTTTACCGGCTGCCGAAATGAAAACCAAACTGCTGAAGATAGAGTAGAAGAGAATGTAAATATGACTCAGGAATATGAAGAGGTTCAACCTGAGTTAACAGATGGTGAACAGGTTAGAGTGGATATTGAATCGAAAAGTGACAGTAACGTATCCGGAACTGCTGTTTTTATGCAGGAAAACGGAGAAGTTTCCATGACTGTTGAACTTACCGGTCTAACAGAAGGAACTCACGCCATCCACCTTCACGAAAATGCAGACTGTTCTGCTGAAGACGGAAGTTCAGCCGGGGGACACTGGAACCCAACTTTTGAAGACCATGGAGAATGGGGCGACGAAGACGGATATCACAAAGGTGACATTGGAAACTTTGAAGCCGATGCAGATGGAAATGCTACTATTGAATTTTCAACAGACGAATGGTGTATAGGATGTGATGACGATTCCAAAAATATCGTAGGTACCGCAGTTGTGGTTCACGCAGGAGAAGATGATTATGTGTCTCAACCAAGCGGGGACTCCGGAACCCGAATTGCCTGTGGCGAAGTAACGATGGAGTAATATAAAACTTACTTATTCGTATGATAAAGTATCAAAAAAGCAGCTTAAAAGCTGCTTTTTTTGTGCCTTTAGATGGGATCTATTCCAGCCACTCCTTAAAGGCTTTCACTCTTTCCCTGCTCACAATGATTTGCTGCTCTTTAAAATTTCCTAATTTCACTTCAAGTCGCTGATTTGAATAGGTCAGAATGTCTGATATATCTTTTATTCTGATAATAAATTTACGATTGACCCGAAAGAAGATATCTGGGTCCAGTTCTTCCTCCAGTTTATCCAGGCTGCAGTCCATAAGATAGCTCCTCCTGGCCATAGAGTGAAGATAAGTGCCTTTATTTTCAGAATAGAAACAACTAATATCCTCCACATCAAAAATCTTCAGGTGTTGCCCTACCTGGATGGTAAATCGCTTTTTATATTCTGAAGAAGAGAGATTCAAAAGAGATTTCAGTTTTTTTATATCTAGACTTGTCCTGTCCGGTAATTTCGTGCTGCGAAATTTGTTCAGTGCTACTTCAAGTTCTTCGTCATCTATAGGCTTTAAAAGGTAATCCACACTATTCAGCTTAAAAGCTTTAAGCGCATATTCATCGTAAGCCGTAGTAAAAATGATCGAACTCTTGATCTCTACATGCTCGAAGATCTCGAAAGAAAGTCCGTCGCTTAATTGTATGTCTAAAAATATAAGCTGGGGGTGATCGTTCTGTAGAAACCATTCGGTAGCTTCATCTACAGCGTGCAAGGTAGTGACGACGTTCACGTCCAGCTTGTTCAACATGCGCTGCAGGCGCCGCGCAGAAGGTTTTTCGTCTTCAATTATTAAAGCTTCTGTCATAACAGTTATAGAAATTTATTCCCAGGTTCTTTTCTTGTCCTTTTCCATTAATTCCTTGATCTTACGTTCTTCCCAGTCTCTTCCAAATAATTTATTGGGGCCAAACACTGTCACCCAATGAGCAAACAGTCCTATTCCCCAAAAGAAAGCTGTTGAGTAGGTCCATATATTGTCTAAACTGTTCCAGTTACCATCTTGATAAGCTGCGACTGCAATGATTGCGGCATTTATAAATAGATAAACCAGTAGGTGAACGTAAAAACCTTTAATCTCTTTCACCTTTTTTTTTGCAGCCCGGTACTTCAGGTTTTCTTTGTAATTTGTTTTCATTATTTCCAGGAATTATTTTGTTGCTGTTCCTTTTCCATGATTTCCTTGATTTTGCGTTCCTCCCAGGCCGCACCGTATCCAAATACCGAAAATCCATGAATTGTTAGGCCCAGCCCCCACCCAAACATTGGGAACCAAAACCACTGGAAATCCCAGTATGTCCAGTAATTGATAAAGATAAGAAACGGGATGACCACACAATAGGATACCAGATTCCCGTAAAATTCCTTCATTTCCTTAACTCGCTGTTGAGCTTTAAAATAGGCATCATCTTCTTCTATTCTGTTCGTTTCCATAATTGAAATTTGTTTAGTTAGTATAGGCAGCTTCACTGCGAAAATTTGTTCGTTCTGTTCAATAAATACCTTCCTTCTGGTCACCAGGTTGTAACGATCTACAATATTTTGAAGTCCTACTCCTTTACGCTTGTGAAGAACTTCTTTCTTCTGAAAATTGTTCTCAATAACAAGGTAACCGTCAGCTTCATATATCTTTATCTTTAAAGGCCTGTTCGCACTTACCACGTTGTGCTTAATGGTATTTTCCAGCAGTAGTTGCAGGGACAAAGGCACTACTTTCGCATCTGCTGTGGAAAGTTCATCTGGCACCTCGTAAAAAATGCTGTTTTCAAAGCGCATTTTCAGAAGTTTCATGTAAGTGACAGCAAAGGCCAGTTCTTCTTCCAGGCTCACCAGTTCCTTATCTTTCTGCTCCAGCACATACCTGTAAATCTTGGAAAGTGAGGTAGTAAATTTTTGTGCCTGCTCCGGATTTTCTTCTATAAGGGAAGTAAGCACGTTTAAACTATTAAAAAGAAAATGCGGATCTATCTGGTTTTTAAGGCTTTCAAATTTTGCCGAAGCAGTTCCTGCAATGATCTTTTGCTCTGTAACCTTTTTCTCCTGTAGCGCCCTGTAAAAGTAAACCAGATGAAAAAATAAGGAAACGAGCGCCGTAAACAACAATGGAAAAAGATAGTAACCCAGTTTTTCATTGTTCAGGAATGTTACGAGCGTCTCTCCCTTGAAAATGGTATTATCCACCATTCTGCAGAGAAAATAAGTGATGAGGGTTACCACAATAGAACCTGTTGCAGCAAAGAACACCCTCTTAAGAGAAGCGTTCTCCCAACCTATTTTTTTGGCAAAAAAATCAAAGTAAAGGGCATTTACAACTGTGAGTGCAAAAGAATAAAAGAAGAACAAACCCCAGATTGCAGGATCCAACAATTCCTCCATCTCCAACCCCCCAAAAATGAAGTTCAACACCATCACAATCAGACTGATTGATATAGAAATTTTCAATATTTTGGGAAATAATTTCATCTTTGTTTTATGTTAGTAAAGCTAATTTCTTCTTTTTCATCTTAAAAGAATATTATACTTCAGGTTTTTTTGAAAAATATTGAAAAATGCATTTATTCTTATTAATCTTCCTTTTTATCTCCACAAGTGCGCGCAATCAACATTTCTGCACGATCTTTTCCCCACGAGGGTTCGAATGGAACTGTGGGTTTATCTTCTTCAAACAACCTGAGGCTTCGTTTCAAATCATCGCAATATTTCGCAGGATCTTCCCCAAAAAATTGAGCACTTCCCATGTCCCATTCTGCTTTTGACAATATTACCCGCGGATTTTCAGGGGCTTCTTTCAACGCCTGTGTGTAAATATTGTTGATCACAGGACTTAGTTTCATTCCATAAAAAGAAGGATCCATGGTAAGATAAGAAGTGTGCAGCATGGCTTGTAAAATATCAACCTCCACATTTTCTTCACCGGCAAAGGTCATCGCCTGGTTCAAAAGATCCTGAGCTTCTTTTAATTGTTGCTCCTTTTTGCTTTTATCTGTCATAGAAAAACTTTCAATGACCTTTATTTGGGCCGCATAATAAAATGGCAGCCACTCATCTTCCTCGGCATTTGCAATACGCTCAAATAAATTTGCCGCTTCCACAGGCTTCTGCGCTTGCCAAAGTTGAAAAGCCTGTTCCATACCGGTTTCGTACTGGTTTTGTGCACTGGCTGAAAATCCTCCCATAAGTCCAATCAAACAGGTGTATAAAAATTCTCTCATAACTGTGGTTTTAAAAGTTGGTTTTACATCATTATTATTTTCTGAACGGCTTTCTCCCCGTTGCTGAGTTCAAATTTTGCATCTTCCCATTTTGGAGGGCCAAATTTTGCCGGTGCATTATTTGAAGTAGCATAATCTTCCATAGGATAAAATCCCAGGAACATATCAAGCTTCTGGTCGTTGTCTTCATCATGAAATGCTGAAACAGCATAAATTCCATCGGGTACATCTTCAAAAATGACAGTTACCTGCCCATTTTTTATCACAGCCGACCGCGATTTCCAGGCGTTCTTAAGGAAATTTTCTTCAGAATTGTAGAGTCCCACGAGTGCATTTCCTTTTTCATTTTCAAAGTTGGAAATGATCACCTCAACCTGGTTTTGAGCAATTCCGCTGAAGACAAAGCCTAAAGCGAACGTTGTTGTTAGAATTAATTTTTTCATATTAGCCGGTTTAGAATTAATACTGAGTCAAAAATGCCATTTTTGACACCTCTGTAAAATTTATACTTTCTGAATTGTGGAAAATGAAGGATGAACTGTCATTTCTGAAGATTTACAGGTTGTCCAGCTGGTTGCTTTTCTTATCTGCGCTTATCGTCCAGAAAAACCCTACAAAAAAGAACCTGTCTGCAGCCTGTGTGATCGCTCTCCTCTCAAAAATGCCATTTGATGAAGGTTTTTCTGCATATTCATATCCAAAAATGTTCTTTGCACCTGTGATATTGGAAACAGAAAAATACAGGATCTTTTGCCTGCTCAGCAAGTAAGCCCAGTTGAAGCTTAAATTATTATAACTGCCGGTTCGCTCGTTCAAAAAGCCTTCAGAATTCGGATTTTCATAAGGTCTTCCCGATGAAAAATTATATGTGAAGCCAATTTGGCTTCGCAGGTCATTGATCCAGTATTTGGTGACCAGGCTGGCAGAATGAGTTGCAATGAAGTTGGGCGTGGCCTGCTTCGGAAAATTTCGGTATTTCCTTTCAGAATCAATAAAGCTGTAAGAAGCCCAGTATTCCAGGTTTTTAACAGTTTTATTATCACGGAAGAAAAGATCCAGTCCGCCGGCATATCCCCGGCCTTCATTTTGAAATTCTGAAGCATACATCACTTCTTCAGAATTAAATGTTACAAGATTATCGTAGTTTTTATAAAAAGCTTCAGCCCTTAAAGTGTAACCGGGTTTCGTCCACTGGTAATTGAAAATGTAATGTGTTGCCTTCTCCGACTGCAAACCAGCATCATACTTTAAATAATTAATTTGCGGCTGCTGAAAAAACTCTCCGTACGCGAAGGAAAACTGCCCGTGATCGCTCAGTTTATAAGCGAGGGAAAGCCTTGGTGAAATTTGAAAGTTCTTGTTCATTTCAAGGTATGAACCTCTCAGCCCGACTTTTGCTGCAAACTTTTTAGTGAAAACCAGATCGGCTTCTGCAAAAGCAGCAGAAATTACCGGTTTTACCTCAAGATGATATTTCTCACCCTCGTCTTCCCGGTACTCTTCAGAAAAATCCTGAACCAGATGTTCGGCTCCAAAATACAGCTTAAAGCGGTTGTCAAACCTCTTTCCTACTTTCAGCTTAAGATGTGCTGCGTTTTCAGAATTTTCTATTTCATCAAGATCGATTTTCACTTCATTAGCACTCCCTGAAAGGCTAAGGCCGGGATGAATGCTCCAGCCATTCCCCAGACTTCCCGTATAACTAAAGTTGGTATAAAGGTTCCGGTTTTCGAGATTAAATCGAAGGGGTTGTTGATCGTTGATATCTGGTTGCAGCACTTCAAAACCTGTTTGATCATAAGCTGCATAGGCTTTAAAAAGGCCATTTTGGAACTGCTTTCTATAGACCGCTTCCCCGCTTAGAGTTTGAAAAGGTTCAGTAAATTTTGCAGTTTCATTATTGGGCACCAGTTCAAGATAAGGGGCGAGATTGATGTAATTTGCGCTGAAAGAAAGTGAGGATTTCTCCCATTTTTGGGTATGCCCAAGTCCGGCGCCGACGGTCATGAGAGAAATATCTGTTTTACTTTGGTCGGGTTCGTTAATGGTATTGAGAAGAAGTACACTGGAAAGTGCCTGGCCGTATTCAGCGGAGTAACCGCCTGTGGAAAATGTGATTCCGTCGAACAGAAAAGGGGAATATCTCCCCCGGGATGGCAGGTTATTGGCTGAAGCTGTGTAAGGCTGGAAAACTCTTAGCCCGTCAATATAGATTTGGGTTTCTTCGGCAGTTCCACCTCTTACAAATAATCGGCCGTCCTCCCCTACCGTCTGCGTTCCCGGCAGGGTTTGCAGTGCCGCAATGAAATCTCCGGCGACACCCGCTGTGGTAACCACATCAAGCGGTTTCAAAACTGAAACTTTGGAGTTGTCTCCAGCTGAAAACGTACCTGCACTCAGCACCACCGCATCCAAAGCCTGTACGTCTTCCCGAAGGCTTATTTCAAGATCCTTCATTTGAGAGATCTCCATTTCTCTTCGGAATGGAACAAAGGAAACATAAGAAATCACCAGCGTTTTTTGCCCTTTTTGCCTGGTTTCGAAACTAAAGGTTCCATCGGCTGTGCTGGTAGTTCCTTCGTAAGTGCCTTCAATGTAAATATTGGCACCGGCAATAGGTACATTGCGCCTGTCGGTGATTTTTCCGTTTATTATTTGCTGTGCAGAGAGATTTGCGAAGGCAAAAAGGAAAATGTACAAAAATAACTTCATCTTGGTTGGTTTTAAGACAAAGTTGTTGCTGAAATGCCCTTTTTAGAACTTTTCCCTACTGAATCGTCAAAAATGAAGGATGAACCACATTTTTTCGATTTTCAGGAGTCTGAAAAAGAAATAAATCCTTTTATACCTTTTTTTGATCTACTTCAAGATTGCGTTTATTGCTCTTGAACGGCCGAATGATCAACCTGGCAGCCTTATCAAAGTTCACATAGTTGTAAACCCAGTTAAAGAACGTGACGATCCTGTTCCTGAAACCTACCAGAAAATAAAGGTGAATAAACATCCAGATGAACCAGGCGAAGAATCCGCCGAACTGGAACTTTCCAAGATCTACCACTGCTTTGTTTCTTCCAACGGTAGCCATAGTTCCTTTATCATTGTAATCAAATGGCAGCAGTTCTTCCTTTTTTAGTAAGCGTTTCAGGTTTTTCGCCAGGTGTTTTCCCTGCTGAATTGCTGGCTGTGCCACCATGGGATGGCCTTTGGGATATTTTTCATTCCGCATGAGGGCGATATCGCCAATGGCAAAAATATTCTCGTATCCTTCTACCTGGTTAAAGACATTTACCTCATAACGATCTGCCTTTTCCACAATCGCAGAAGCATTTAAACCTGCCACCGGTGCCCCGGAAACTCCGGCCGCCCAAATAAAAGTAGAGGTCTTAAAATTTAGTCCTTCCTGGTTGGTAGTCACTTTCTCGCCGTCATATTCGCTCACCATCGTATGGAGATGAATTTTCACGCCAAGCTGTTCCAGGAATTTTCGCGCGGCCCTTGAAGCTTTTTCACTCATAGGCGGCAGCACCCTGTCAAGCCCTTCTACAAGATGTATTTCAATTTCGTTGGGATCAAGATCCCTAAAATCACGCGGAACAATATGATTTCGCACTTCGGCAATTGCGCCGCAGAGTTCTACTCCTGTTGGGCCAGCACCCGCAACCACAAAGTTTAAAAGGGCTTTTCTCTTTTCCACATCTGCAGTGATCACTGCCTGCTCCAGGTTTTCGAGGATAAGGCTTCGAATGTTCAATGCCTGCGGAATGGTTTTCATCCACATGGCGTTTTCTTCAATGCTTTTATTTCCGAAGAAATTTGTCTTGGAACCGGTCGCGATCACCAGGTAATCATATACCAGATCGCCAATATTGGTGTGAACCGTATTAATTTCAGGAGAAATGGAAGTTACTTCGGTCAACCTGAAATAGCCTTCTTTACTGTGACGGGTAATCTTTCGAAGGGGATATGCAATAGAATCTGGCTCCAGGCCCGAAGTAGAAACCTGGTAGAGCAATGGCTGAAAAGTATGATAGTTATGCCTGTCAAGCAAAACAACCTGAAGATCTTCCTTTAACAGGTTCTTAGCCAAAGACATGCCGGCAAAACCACCACCAATGATCACTACTCTCGGCTTTTCAGAAATAGGAATATTCATACAAAATAGATAATTTCCCCTAAAGTTATTGTTTCCCTGCCAAACAGCGGCAAGAGATCAAATTTTTTAGGCATTTTGTAACATTCGGCCGAAAATGCATACCTATATAAAGATTAAGTATAATCTGTGGATAAAGAACTTGAACATCGTTTTGTAACCAACCTGGAACAGCACCAGAATATCGTACATAAGATTTGCCGCATTTATACCAATGATCAGGAATCCCACAACGACTTATTTCAGGAAATTACCATACAGCTCTGGAAAGCTTATCCCAAATTTAGGGGAGATTCCAAGTTTAGTACCTGGATGTATCGCGTGGCATTGAATACAGCCATCACTCTTTATAGAAAGTCCAAACGAGTTATAAAAACACAGGATATAGACACTGTAAGTTTTAGGATAAAAGCCGACGAGTATGATGACCAGACAGAGCAACAGTTAAAATTAATGTACACCGCATTAAAACAATTAAATGATATAGACAAAGCATTGGTTTTTCTATACCTGGAAGACCAATCTTACAAAGAAATATCTGACACCCTTGGGATCACCGAGGTAAATGCAAGAGTGAAAATGAACAGAGTGAAAACAAAATTAAAGAGCATTTTAAATCCGTAGAAAATAATGGATGAACTGGATATTTTAAAACAAGACTGGAAAAAGCAGGAAGCGGGACTTCCACGTCTATCCTTTGAGGAAATATATAAAATGCTTTGGAAGAGATCTTCTTCTATTGTGAAATGGATCTTTATCATAAGTATCCTTGAATTGTTCCTCTCTACTTTTCTCAGCATTATTTTTGCCGATAAAGCCTATTGGGATGAAATGGCACGGCTTCACCTTGTGAACTTTACATACGTATATTATGTAGTTAGTTACTGCATTACTTTTTTCTTTATTTACCGGTTTTACCAGAATTACAGGAAAATCTCTACTACTGATGATGCGGCCACGCTCATGAAAAATATCCTGAAGACCCGTAAAACAGTAAAAATATACATAGGATACGTACTTGCCTCTACCGCATTTTCTGCAATAGTAATTTCATATTTCACCATAAAAAACCACAGTGCCACCGAAGTTGTGGAAGAAAGCCAGAAATACACCTTTGAAACCATGGACTGGATAAAGTTTATCCTCATTGGGCTCATTGCGCTGGCTATTTTTCTTGCTATAATATGGCTTTTCTATCGCTTGATCTACGGAATTTTACTGCGCAAGCTGAAAAAGAACTACAAAGAACTGAGTAAGCTCGAAATGTAGCATTTCATAGTAATCTCAACATTTTCTATTCGGAATATGATGAAAATAACACTTCCTGAAAATGCTATTTTTGAAACCGGTGAGAAACCAGCTGAAGCTTATAAAAAGTTACATAATCTCACCCGTTCTTTGAATGCACGCGAACTTCCGGAAGAGGTGATTTTTGACGTTAATAAAAAACTTGAACAGCTTAAAAACGCCACAGGAACACAAAAACAACTGCTCGTTCTTCTTCACAAGACTGAACAAGATATTCTTGAGCTGGTACGGAAAAAACTGGGACTGGTTCCGGAGAATTACTACACATATTTGTGGATCCCGGTAGGAATGGCTGCCTTTGGACTGCCTTTGGGTACGGTCATTTCTTCGTTAACAGGCAATCCGGCATTTATCGGCATAGGTTTACCCATTGGAATAGGCCTGGGCGCTCTTTTAGGAAGCCATCTGGATCAAAAAGCAAAGAAGGAAAACAGAGTAATTTAGCCAGGCTAAAAGGTCATAAAAGAAAGGTATTCAAAAATGACATTTTTCAATACCTTTCTTCTTAATATTCCCACTGCCGTTTTTTGTTGAGCTCTTCTATGGCCTCCAGTTCTTCCCGCGGAATTACTTTCAAAAACGACGAGTGCTGTTCTATGGCGTACTCCAGCTTTTCCACGATCTCTTCTATACTTTCATTTTCATAATCAAAAACAAGCGGTTCCTTGATTTGAAAAGACTGCAGAATTCCCCTTTTTTTGATCCTGATGCCTTTTTTATCAAAAGACCGGCGAAAGCCGTCGATCACAATAGGAATAACGATGGGTTTATATTGCTTGATGATGTGGGCAGTTCCTTTTCTAATTGGTTTAAAAGGTTTTGTGGTTCCCTGCGGGAAAGTAATCACCCAACCGTCTTTTAGAGCGGTCCCAATATTCTGAGTATCATTCAGGTTTACTTCCCGCTGCACTTCCTTTCCTTTTTCCCGCCAGGTACGCTCTACAGTAATTGCGCCTGCATAAGCCATAATTCGGGTTAAAAGCCCCGCGTTCATGGTCTCTTTTGCGGCTACGTAATAAATATTCAATTTTGGTTGCCACAGGTAGCCTACGTTCTTTATTGAATCTACACGGCCACTCAGGCTGGCATTAAAAACGTGAAACATTGCAGTGACATCTGCAAAGTAAGTTTGGTGATTGGAAACGAACAACACATTATTATCTGGCAGGTTTTTGATGATTTCAGAACCTTCAATTTTAAGCTCGTTAAAGCCTCTATATCGCCGGTGAGACAACACCCCAAAAATGCGGATAAGCCATTTCTTAAAGAATAAAATATGTCCAAAAGGATTCTTTTTTAACAATCCCATACGTTCCATTTCTTTTTTAAAGCGGTACAAAGATACTAATTCGCCAGTTACAGCACCTGTCTTAACACTTCCTTCATTTCACTCAGCATCATGGCAGTTGCGCCCCAAACGATGTGTCCGCTGAGCATGAATGCCGGCACTTCTATATTCTGGGCGTAAGAAGTACTTAACTTTTGCCTGGTAAGCGCAGAATCGTTCATGAAATCTTCCAGAGTCACCTCGAGCACCGATTCTACTTCGGACTCCTGCGGAATTAATACCGGTGTTTTTTCCATAAGTCCCATAAAAGGCTGCACCCAAAAATTGCTTGGCGGAATATAGATCTTTGTCATTTGCTTTAGAACCTTGATTTCCTTCTGCGGAATCCCTACTTCTTCTTCGGTTTCCCTCAAAGCCGTTTGTTCAAGATCTTCGTCTTCCTCTTCCATACGACCGCCTGGAAATCCTACCTGATTGGAATGCACCCCGCGGTAAGTTTTCCGAAGAATGAGTACAAAACGTGTTTTTTCAGATTTATCTGGATAAAAAACCGCCAGCACGCCCGCTTTATTGGAATCCTTGGTTTCGATTTCCTTTTTCTCCAACTCCTTCAGCCTTAAAAGCGGCGCCAATTTATAGTGCGCTTCCTCCCCGGGAAGCGTAATTTTTTTTAAATTCGGACTTTTACTTTTAAACTCCTGGAAATCCATGTTTCGACACCTTACAATTTTATTTTGCTTCGTTTTAATTTTTGCAAGTTGTGAAGATAACAAATCTTCAAAAGAAACTACGGGTACCGCTTCAGAGGAAATACCACAAACTTCGGAAACTTCTTCGCAGGAAGAGCAGGAACTTGAAGAAACTCCCGAAGAAGAGCAGGAAAAACCGGAAGGACCACTAATCGTTCAGGAGGAGTTTATTCCCTTTATGACGAAATACGGAAAAGAAAATCCGGAAGATGAAATCAGGATCAAAACCAGATTTGGGAATATTGAGGTGCAGCTTTTTCAGGATACTCCGCTGCACAGGGCAAACTTTATCTTCCTTGTCAAAAATGGCTATTTTAAAGATACTTATTTTCACCGGGTGGCAGAAGGTTTTGTAATTCAGGGTGGAAATTCAGACAATGCTTCCACTAATAAAAAGAGACATTACATTGGTGATTACCTTATTCCCAGTGAGTTTGAAGCAGGACACCCGCACAGCCGCGGAGCATTTTCAGCAGCAAAATTCAGTGAACAAAATGTTGCTAAAGCTTCTTCTCCCTATGAATTCTTTATCGTCCAGAGCGAATCTGGTGCGCATCATCTGGACAACGACCACACCGTTTTTGGAAGAGTAACCGATGGAATGGCGGTAGTGGACACCATCAACAAAGTACGGGTTGATAGCGGCGAATGGCCGCTTAATAATATCTACATGGATATTGAGATCATTGACTAATTACTGCTGCGTAAAATAATTATAGTCTCTAATAACCGTTTTTAGAAAATCTGTAGGTTTTTCTTCAGGATCGACACTTAAGATTTCAGAAACTTTGGCAGAAAGCGAACGAATGATATTGTAATTACTGTTCCTGATAGAATCCTGGTAAAGATTTTTGATATTTTGAACATCGGCATCGCTTAAAATTGTTACCTGCGGATATTTTGGCGTATAAGATTCCGGGATATCCACCTGCAGGGTTTGCTGGAAATTTGTCTGCGGTTTTTCTGAAATTACCGTGGTGCCGGCGGCAAGATCTCCCAGGCGTTGCCCTTTTCCATTGAATAAAATGGTAACCACCGCTACACTGCCACTGCTTATGGTAATGTCAATTATCCTTAACAGCCATCTCACCAGGAAATTTGAAAAAGCAGGTTTTGCCCCGTCCAACTTCACTACTCTCAATTTTAGAACAGCTTTCCCGGGCGTTTGCCCGTTCCACAAGGTTTCCCAAACCAAAAAGTACAGGAAAATTGGCAAACCTACCGCGAGTATAAAAACCCATTCCCCTCCTGCAGAAAAATTAAAACTGCCCAAAACAAAAGTTAGGATAATGGCATACGCCAGCATGATAAGGCCATCTATAAGGTAAGCCAGAATGCGGTCACCAATCCCTGCAACATTTTGAGTAATAGTGATATTTTGCGCAGTTTCAATTTGAAAATTATCCATTTAATACGTTTCTTTGAGACAAATAAAAAAGTACATGCGCGAGGCTGCTTTTGTGAAGCAAAATAAGGATAAATGGTTAAGATTTGAAAGTGCCCTTCAAAATAACACATTTATTTCTCCCGATGAACTTTCTGCATTGTACCTGGAAGTCACAGATCATTTGAGCTATGCCCAGACATTTTATCCGCGCAGCAACACCTTACAGTACCTCAACACACTCGCGTCCAGGGCTCACCAGAAAATCTACAAAACCAAGAGAGAATCCCGCAGCCGCTTTTTAAGCTTTTTCTTAAAAGAGTTTCCAGGGGAATTTTATTTCTATCAAAAACAACTTCTTTTAGCATTTCTAATATTCGTTTTGTTTACGGCCGTAGGAGCTTTTTCAGCAGCAAGTGACGGGGCTTTTGTTCGATCTATTTTAGGAGATGCTTATGTGAACATGACGCTGGAGAACATTGCCAATAAAGATCCCATGGCTGTATATAAAGAAATGGAGGAAGTAGACATGTTTCTGGGAATCACCAATAACAATATTAGAGTGGCCCTGTACGCCTTTGTCTTCGGAATCTTTTTGGGGCTGGGAACGGTTTTTCTTGTAATGCAGAATGCAGTTATGCTGGGGTCTTTCCAGTATTTCTTTTATGAACAGGGACTTTTATGGGAATCTGTTAGAACAATCTGGATTCACGGGGCTATTGAAATATCTGTCATTATTGTTGCTGCCTGCGCCGGTCTTGTAGTAGGAAAAAGTATTCTTTTTCCCGGAACTTATTCCCGGCTGACGTCTTTCGTAAAAGGCGTAAAAGCAGGATTAAAGATTGTGATAAGTACGATCCCGTTCTTCATCATCGCAGGATTTCTGGAAGGATTTGTTACCCGACACACCGAAATGCCCGACTGGCTGGCAATCTTTATTATTGCAACTTCATTTATTCTTATTTTATTCTATTACGTACTCTATCCTATTCTACTCAACAAACAAGCTCAACATGACAGAAAATTACATTCGGTTTAAAAAGCAAAGAGATCTTGGAGATATTGTTACCGATACCTTCAAATTTCTTCGTGAAAATTACAAGCCCCTCTTTAAATTGATCTTTCAAATCGCCGGGCCGGCATTTTTGGTGCTTTTAGTGGCTTTATCATTTAGTTCTTACCTCAGCATGGACACGTTTGGAAATTCTATTTTCACCATGGCCGATGGTGTTGATGTGGGCACCTTTCTTATTTCGGCCGTGGTAATGATTTTATCTTTAATGGCATTTTACATTTTGCTGTATGGCACCGTTCTACATTTCATCTATTCTTATATAAGGCATGATGGCGCAGTGGTAGAAGAAGAAGTAAAAGAAGGCGCAAAGAGTGATTTTGGAGGCCTGCTGGGGCTTATCTTGCTTACAGGATTAATGATGATCTTTGGAATTGCACTATGTGTATTACCGGGAATTTACCTTTGGGTACCACTTTCTGTAGCGCCGGCAATTCTGGTCTTTGGAAGAACTTCTGTTTCTGATGCCATTTCTGAATCTTTTAACCTCATCAAAGATAACTGGTGGATGACATTTTTCACCCTTCTGGTAATGACAATTCTTATGTACCTCATCAGTTTGATTTTCCAGATCCCCCTTTTTATATATTATTTCATTAGAACCTTTACCATGGTTCAGGAAGGTTCTGCGGCAGATCCTTCTTCGCTTTTTGACTGGGTATACGTAGTACTAAATGTTATTTCTTCCCTGTTTCAATACCTGCTAACGGTAATTATGATCGTTGCGGCGGCTTTTATATATTACGATCTCAACGAAAAGAAGAATTTTACCGGTACTTACGAGACGATTTCACAATTAGGTTCTTCAGAAAAAAAATAATGCGAATCCTGTTCCTTTTCCTGTTTTTAAGTATTACCGGCTATGCTTTTAGCGGGAACATGCTCCAAACTTCGGAAAATGTGCAACAGGAAGTCATTTCTGAAACTCAGGCAGCACCTGCTCCATTGGAGTTTGACCGCGAAGAGATCAATTCCCTAAAGCAAGATCCTGAGTTTGACTACACCGAAGTAAAGGTGGAGGAAAACTGGTGGACGAGATTCAAACGTTACCTGCTGTTACAATGGCAAAGGTTTTTAAGCTGGCTTAGCGGTGATCACAATATCAATGAATTTGTGCTCTTCCTGTTCGAATTACTTCCTTACCTGCTCATTGCCGCAATCCTGCTTTTCGCCATCTGGCTTTTTGCAAAACTGAATCCTGCGGGTTCATATCTTAAAGACCCAAAGACGGCAGGTGTATTTCTAAATGAGGAGGAAGAAATCGTGCAATCGCGGAATATCAACAAGCTCATAGAAGAAGCCGTGGCCGCAGGCGATTACCGGCTCGCAGTGCGATTTCATTACCTGTTGATCCTTCAAAAACTGAGTGAAGCCGGGCTTATTGATTATCAATATTCGAAAACGGATGAAGAATATCTAGCCGAAATACAGGCAAAGGAACTCGGGCGTCAGTTTTCTCAAATCACGAGGATCTATGATTTCATCTGGTACGGAAATTTTGCGGTAAGTGCCGGAAATTATCCGCGGGCAAAAAAGGAATTTGAGCAAATGCAGGAACAAATAAAGAAAGGAAATGAGCAAAAAGTATAAAATAGCTTTAGGGTCTTTCCTGCTACTCGTGATGCTCCTCACCTATCTCGAGGCCAGCGAACCACAACCGGTGAACTGGAACAATAGTTTTTCAGCAGCAGACAAAATTCCGCTGGGGACTTACGTTCTTTATGAACAACTCAAAGAGCTTCCTGTAGACTTTGAAACCATCAGCATTCCGCCGTATGAAATGCTCAACAACAATTCGCCCAAAGGGACTTATATTTTCCTAAACGATGCGCTTTATTTCGATGATGAAGAGTTAGATGATCTGTTGGAATGGGTTTCACAGGGAAACTCCCTTTTTCTTTCTGCTGAAAATTACAGTGCAAACATTCTTGATACGCTTAATGTTTCAACCGAGGCAGTCATTCCCGAGGAAAAGCTTTCTTTTAAACCCATAGTGGAACTGGCTCATCCTGATTTTCAAAATGAAGAAGCCTATCTTTTTGATCATGAATCTTATCTTCCCATATTTAAAAAATCTGATTCCGTGGAAGCAACTATTCTTGGCTACGCAGAATTTTCTGAAGGTTCGCTGAAATCTAAAGATCCCAAACCAAATTATCTTCATTTCAGCTTCGGAAAAGGAGAAATCCTTCTGCATTCCACTCCCAAAGCTTTCAGTAATTTTTTCCTGCTGACCGGGGACAATGTAAAATACGCTGAAAAGGCCCTGGCTTACCTTCCGGAAGGGGAAAAGATATACTGGGATCAATATTATAAAACAGGAAAAGCCTTTTACACTTCTCCGCTTTACATTCTGCTCAATAACAAGCCGCTCAAATGGGCCTACTATTTTACCCTTTTTGGATGTTTATTATTTATTCTTTTTGAAGGAAAGCGCAAGCAACGCAGCATACGGGTGATAAAGCCGTTAGAAAACCAAACGGTGCATTTTACCCGCACCATTTCGGGACTGTACCTGGATAAAAAAGACTATAAAAAGATTGCTTCAAAAAAGATTGCTTTATTTTTGGAATACATCCGTACCACACTGCGAATTCCCACAGCTGAAACGAACCCCGACTTTTATCAAAAAGTGGCTTCGGGCAGTGGAAATTCAGAAGAGGAAGTGAAAAAATTATTTGCACAAATACGGGAGACCGAAAGCAAAAATACTATCGATAAAAATGAACTGCTGAAGCTAAATTCGGCCATAGAGACTTTCAAAAACAAAAAGTAATGGAAAACGAAGAAATACGAGAGGAAGAATTGCAATTTGACAACAGGATTCCGCTGGAGGACCTCAAGGAATCTGTAGAAAATTTAAAATCTCAGCTTTCCGGAGTAATTATAGGGCAGGAAGAATTCATTGAACTTTTGATTGTAAGCTTACTGGCTAATGGCCACGTACTTATTGAAGGTGTGCCGGGAGTTGCTAAAACCATTACAGCAAAACTTTTTGCACGCACCTTAGAAACAGATTTTAGCAGGGTACAATTTACTCCAGATCTTATGCCCAGTGACGTGCTGGGCACCTCTGTATTCAATTCAAAAAGTTCCACTTTTGAATTCAAAAAAGGGCCGGTGTTTTCAAATATTGTACTTATAGATGAAATTAACCGCGCCCCGGCAAAAACACAGGCTGCACTCTTTGAAGTAATGGAAGAACGCCAGATCACCATTGACGGCCGTGAATACAAAATGCCGCCACCGTTCATGGTGGTTGCCACTCAAAACCCTGTAGAACAGGAAGGAACTTATGCCCTGCCCGAGGCGCAGTTAGACCGTTTCCTATTCAAAATATCTGTGAAATATCCATCTCTTGAAGACGAGGTGAAGATCCTGCAAACCCATCACGAGCGAAAGGGAATCGCACCGCAATCTCAGATTAAAGCCGTGCTAACTCCTGAAAAACTTGAAAAATTACGGGAGCAAATTCAGGAAATTAGAGTGGAGGAAAAACTTTTGCAGTACATCGCCGAAATCGTTACCAAAACCCGAAATCATCCTCACCTTTTCCTTGGCGGTTCCCCACGGGCATCATTGGCCATCATGAACTCCTCTAAAGCCTATGCCGCCATAAAAGGAAGGGATTTTGTCATTCCTGAAGATATTAAGAAAGTGCTGGTTCCCGTGCTGGGACACCGCATCATTCTTTCTCCCGAAAGAGAAATGGAAGGCATGAGTGCGGCAAATGTTATTGAAATGATCGCACAATCCATAGAAATTCCGCGTTAAGGTGATCAAGTTCATAAAATCCCTCTACCTGCACAAAAGGTTCTTTGTAGCCATATTTGCTTTGGCCGTAGGATTTCTTGTTTCATATTGGTTTCCGCCACTCTATCCGGTTTTATGGATGATCTCCGTGCTTTTCCTGCTGTTGTTTATATTTGACTGCATTGCGCTCTTTAAAACAAAAGCCGTTACTGCAGAAAGAATTCTTCCGGAGAAATTTAGTAACAGTGATGAAAACCCGGTACTGGTAAAGCTCAGAAATAAATTATCTTTTGATGTCTATTCCGAAGTTATAGACGAAATTCCTGTACAGTTTCAAAAAAGGGATTTTTTGAGGAAAATTAAAATTCCTGCAAAAAAGGAAGTTTCCTTCGAATATTTTCTTCGACCTGTTGAGCGCGGGGAGTATATTTTCGGAAAACTAAACGTGTACAGCGCTACAAAAATAAAACTGGCGAAAAAGCGCGAATCTTTCCAGGAGGAACAAATGGTAAAGGTGTATCCCTCCTTCATCCAGATGAAAAAGTATGATTTCCTCGCCATTGATAATCGCATTTCTCTCTTCGGAATGAAAAAGATCAGGAAGATTGGGCATACGATGGAGTTTGAGCAAATCAAAGATTATGTTTTGGGTGATGATGTGCGCAGCATCAACTGGAAAGCTACTGCAAAACAAGGGAATTTGATGGTAAACCAGTTTCAGGACGAAAAGTCGCAGCCGGTGTATTCTGTAATCGACAGCAGCAGAGCGATGAAAATGCCTTTTGAAGGACTTAAACTGCTCGACTATGCCATTAACAGTTCGCTGGCATTCTCCAACATCGCGCTGAAGAAAAAGGACAAAGTTGGCATGCTTTCGTTTTCGAATAAGATTGGAACTCTCATTCCTGCCACCTCGAAAAATTCACAACTCAATAATATTCAGGAGAGTTTATACAATATCAACACTGAGTTTCGGGATGCCGATTTTGGCCTGCTTTATGCTCATGCAAGAAGAAGGATCACGCATCGCAGCCTTTTGATGCTCTACACTAATTTTGAACATATTAGCAGCCTGCAACGGCAACTTCCCTACCTTCTGGCTTTAAACCGCAATCACCTGCTCGTGGTCATCTTCTTTGAAAATTCTGAGCTGGAAACCATGATCAATTCCGAAGCAACAAGCATACCTGAAGTGTTTGATCAAACCATCGCACAACAATTTGCTTATGATAAACGCCTCATGACGCGAGAGCTTCAAAAATATGGAATACAAACCGTTCTCACCAGGCCAGAAGATCTCACTGTGAATACTATTAACAAATACCTGGAAATTAAAAAGCGCGGACTTCTATAGCTCCTGAAGCGCACTTTTGTATGCCTCCAAAGCTCGTTGGCGGGCAAATTTATGTTCTACTATAGGAGGAAGATAATCTGCCGTAAAATTGGGGATCCATTTCTTTACATATTTAAGCTCAGGATCAAATTTCTTAAGCTGTTCTGATGGATTAAAGATGCGAAAATAAGGTGCAGCATCACAACCAGTTCCCGCGGCCCACTGCCAGTTTCCGTTATTGCTGGCCAGTTCATAATCCAGCAGTTTTTGTGCAAAATAAGCTTCTCCCCAGCGCCAGTCGATGAGTAAATGTTTTGTAAGAAAGCCCGCTACCACCATGCGAACCCGGTTGTGCATCCACCCGGTTTTATTTAGTTGTCTCATTCCCGCATCAACCATTGGATATCCCGTTTCGCCTTTGCACCACAACTTAAATTCCTGCTCATTATTCCGCCACTGGATCTTGTCATACTTTTTCTTGAAGTTGCTGTGTTCCACTTCCGGAAAATGGTACAGGATCATCATAAAGAATTCCCTCCAGATCAATTCATTGAGCCAGGTTTCATTTACTTCTGAAGCCATTTTTACCAGTTGGCGCACACTCACGGTTCCAAACCGAAGATAAATTCCGGCGTAGGAAGTACCCTCGATTGCCGGAAGATTACGGGTTTCGGCATAGTTGGAAATGATCTCTTCAGAAGTATTTAATTTCGGTATTTCTGAAAGTACCTCGTCAAATCCCATTTTTGAAAGTTCAGGAAAGGGAAAATTTGAGGAATACAGGGCAGAAAGATGCTCTTCACTGGGAAAATTCTTCACTCCTTCCCTTTTGTAATGGTGTTTCCACTGCTTGGAATAAGGCGTGAAAACCTTGTAAGGAGTTCCGTCAGGTTTTGTAATTTCCTCTTTTTCCCAAATTACCTGGTCTTTAAAACTTCGGAAATTTATGCCATTTTTGGATAGGTACGTCTTCACCTTTTCATCCCTGTTTATGGCGTACGGCTCATAATCATGATTTGTAAAGACTTCAGAAACATTAAACTTTTCGGCCAGTTCTTTAAAAGCAGCCAAAGGCGTATCATGTAATATGATTAGGGAAGAATCATATTTTTTCAGTTCCTCGTCGAGCTCTTTCAGGGCTTTGTAGATAAAATTCACCCTTTTATCAGCCGGATCTTCCAGGGTCTTCAGAATATCTTTATCAAACACAAAAACAGGCAGTACGGGTTTACCGCTTTGAAGTGCCTCGAAAAGTCCGTGGTTATCAAACAGCCGAAGATCTCTGCGAAACCAGAATATATTCACCATATCTTTATTACTTTCTTTTTCTGAAAGGTGCATATTTCCTGTTTTTATACCCATGATAACTACTGCTGATAAATAAGACTCCGGCGACGATCAATGCCCACCATTGCACTACAGGTGCTTCATTCCAGTTGGCAACTGCTATTGCCACGAGCCCCCAAACACCTACCAGTGCAAATTCACGCATGTTTCTCGTCCATGTAATAATGAGATTTACGATTCCCGCAATTCCTATCAATATTACCGTCCAGATAACTTCTGAAATTCTAAAGCCATTCCAGCCGATCTTTGTGAGATATGCAGCTACATTGGCAATAAGCGCCAGGGTGATCCACCCGGAATACAATGAAAAAGGCCACCACAGAAAAGCAATCCTTGGAAGCGGAAGATCATCAAGTTCCATTCTTGTATTTAGAATAATTTTTATGAGGGAAAATAAAAGTACGATCATAATCAACACCGAAATTCCGGTGTAATCATACAACCAGGTGACGATCCAGGCGCAATTTGCAATGCAGGAAATAACAAACCACCACCCAACTTGCATCACCACTTCATCTGATTCTTTAGCTCCTGAAAACAAGCTCCTTCCCTGATAAACAATAAAACCCGCCAGACTAAGATAGATCAATCCCCAAATGGAAAAAGCATAGCCCGCCGGAGTAAAAAGATTCTCATACTGCGCAGAGACACTGCCCATCGTGTTGCCGTTGAAAATTCCCGTATTGGCGAGATAATTTATTACCACGACCACAAGGAAAGCAATTGCGTTTGAAACCTGAAGTACTTTTTTCATGATCTTTCTTCCTTTATTTTATAGAATCTTCCTGTTTAAATGTGAAGCTATGCAAAAATTTTTCTTTTACTTAGAACGTACTTGTAGATCAATAAGTTGAGAAGGATTAGTTCCATTCCGTAGAAAGTGTCTTCAACAGGAATTGTCCCAATCCTAAAACCCATAAATTCATTACTATTGTACCACACCACCTCTTCCTCAATGCCTGTTCCTGTAAGAACCCCATTTACCAGGAAGAACGGAATGAGTAAAACAGCATAAATCACATAGAACTTTCCCAGCCATTTGACCCTAAGGACCCATTTAGCAACAGCAAGCAGGGCCGCGAAACTTAAAAATGTGGTTACGGTGTATAATTTATTAAAATATAACATGCCGAAACTTAAGAGGAGCGTAATTAATACAACAGTAACAACCTTTTCTGTCTTTCCCCAAAGCACGTCACCCATGAAAATGTCAAGGCAATGGTACGTAAAGACACAGGCGTATGGAATACAAAAGAAGAAGAGGATTTCCTCAATGGGAAGATTAAAGATTTCCAGCCCCACCAGGTACCGCGGATTAAATCCCCAGACTCCAAGATGTGTAAAATAAATATCCCAGGCTATAAAAATAATTCCTGAAATAACTACAGCCGGAAAAAACGCACCCCAGGTTTTATGGAAGTTAAGTTTGGGATGAAAAGAAAAAATAAACGGAATGATTATCGTAAAGAAATTGACCAGCAGGTAAGTAAAATTCATTTCCCGGATTTTTGTCCACGAAAATATTTTACCGGTACCCACAGCATTCCAAAACATTCGCCATCTTCTTTACCTATGTGCTTGTGGTGCATTTTGTGCGCCCTTCTTATCCCTTTAAAATAAGGATTATCTGCTTTTCGAAGCAGTTTAAATCTTTGGTGAATAAAAATGTCATGAACTACGAAATATGCAGTTCCATATAAGGTGATTCCAAGGCCTATCCAGAACAGGTAATTATACCCGTTTTCCATTCCGAAGTAAAGACAAAGAATCCCTGGAATCGCAAAAATCAAAAAGAAAAAATCATTGTGCTCAAAGAACCCTGAAGACTCTTTTTTGTGATGATCTTTGTGCAAAGACCAAAGCAGGCCGTGCATAATGTACTTATGCGTAAACCAGGCAACGCCTTCCATTGCTAGAAATGCTGCCAGAACTATGAGAATATTAATGAAAACTGTCATAAGTTCAATTTACTAAAATCTGATTTATTTCTCAATCTTTTATTATTTCTTTCTCACTGCGGGAAAGGGATCCATTCTCTAAAAGAAAGGTACGAATAGCTTTTTTGAGACTTCTATCTTCTATAGCAGAAAGATTGTGGATTAGGAATTGTTGATCTTCTTCCACATCATCTTTATAACCTAAGAACGAAGGTGCCTGGGTTTGTGCCGAAAATCTCAGAAACCTTAGTTCCACATTATCACTGTCCATTGTAATCGCATCATTCAGTATTCCTTTCCCGTCTTTAAAAAGAGACATTTTCTTAAACGGACTAAAAACATGTTTCGCCATAATCATGGTTGCCACTCCTTTATACCCCAGCCACAAAGGCTCTTCCTGATATGGTTCCAGAATGCTGATCATTTTTTCACAAGCACTCTCATTTTTTGGTGCCTGCTCATATAATAACCTTATTTCATCAAGATCAGGTTCTGAGGGATTCGGGTGAAAGACCATTAAGGCAATTAACATCAAAAACTTCATACGATCCTCATTTTACACTCTACCAGGCTGTTTAGCATTAGCTGCATTTTTTTTCCATTGTTGATCCTTATCCTTTCCTGCATAATTCGCTGTGCAGGTAATTTTTTAATCTTATTGAATAAGGCGCGGTAATAAACATAGGCAAGGTAAACTCCGCCTTTAGACGAGGCCGGCAACTTTCTTATTCCGCAGAGGGCAAGAACGAAATCTTCTTCAATCTCTTTCTCTATTTTCTGCTTTTCTTCTTTTGAAAAATTAGCAAGATCTACATCAGGAAAATAGCTTCTCCCTAGAGATTGGTAATCTTCCTTTAAATCTCTCAAAAAGTTCACTTTTTGAAACGCAGCCCCAAGTTTCATCGCAAAATATTCCAGTTCATGGTAAAGCTTCATATTCCCTTCGGTAAAAACATGAAGACACATAAGCCCCACTACTTCAGCAGAACCAAGTATATATTCTTCGTACTTTTCCGGGGTATAATCCACTTTTTTAAGATCCATTTCCATACTGTTCAGGAATGTTTCGATAAGCTCGGTACTAATATTATAGTCATGTACCGCCTGCTGAAAAGAATTCAGAATTGGGTTTACAGATATCTTATGTTCTAAAGCCTCATAAGTATCTATTTTTAACTGGGACAGCATATACTCCTGGTCATATCCCTCAAAACTGTCCACAATTTCGTCGGCAAGTCGCACAAAGCCATAAATGGCATAAATAGCACCTCTCAACCGGCTGTGCAAAAAGTAGATACCAAGTGAAAAACTGGTGCTATAGGTTTGGGTAGTACATTTGCTGACCTGCGCCGACAAATTATCATACAGTGACTTCATTCTTCTGTTTTTTGAGGTATTTCATTAATTGTTCTGCCGCTATTTTGCCAGAAATGAGCGATGGTGGCACGCCGGGTCCTGGAACTGTTAACTGCCCTGCATAGAATAAATTCCTGACCTTCTTATTTCTGATCTTTGGCTTGAGCACGGCTGTCTGGCGCAGGGTATTTGCAAGTCCGTAGGCGTTTCCTTTATACGAATGATAATCTGCAATAAAATCACTCACACAATAACTTCTCTTATAGTCTACAAATTGTTCAATATCTTCGCCCACCTGGTCTTCCAGGCGCTGCATCATAATCTTGTAATACTTCTCCCGCAACTCTTCACCATCTTCCAGTCCCGGTGCAAGCGGCATAAGTAGAAAAAGGTTTTCGTGACCATCGGGAGCAACACTTTTATCGGTTTGGGAAGGACAGCATACATAAAACAATGGCTTCTCAGGCCATTTTGGATGCTTATAAATTTCTTCGGAATGCTGAAAAAGTTCTTCCTCAAAAAAGAGGGTGTGGTGCTTAATATTTTTCAGCTTTTTTGAGAGGCCTATATAGTAGATGAGGCAGGAGGGAGCAAATGTCCTGGAATCCCAGTAATCTTCTTTATAATTACGAAGAGAAGCCGGTAATAATTCCTTTTCCACGTGATGATAGTCTGCCGCGGCCACCACAGCATCAAATTCTATTTCAGTACCATTTACTCTAATACCTTTTGCTCTTTTTTCCTGTACAACGATCTCTTCAACTGCAGCGTCAAAATGAAAGTGCACTCCATTTTCCTTTCCCACTTTCATCATCGCTTCTATTACTTTCCCAAAACCACCCATGGGGTACCAGGTTCCTAAAGTCAATCCGGCATAATTCATAAGGCTGTAAAGGGCCGGAGTATCCTGCGGCATGGCTCCCAGAAACAACACGGGGAATTCCATTAATGCAATCAACTTTGGGTTTGAAAAATATTTTCGCACATGCTTACTAAAGGAAGAAAAAACCTGAAGCCTAAAAGCACCTTTTATAAAGTCTACATCGGCAAATTCGGTTAAAGAAAGCCCCGGCATATAGACCAGGTCTTTCATGCCTTTGTCATACTTGAATTTTGCTTCTTTCATAAAGGCTTTCAACTTCTTTGAGCTGCCTTCTTCTATAGAATCAAAAAGTTCACAGAGTTTAGAAAAGTCATCTGGCACCGGGAGCGTTTCCTTATTTTTAAAAATGATTTCAAACGCAGGGTCCAGTAACTTTAGATCATAGAGATCCTTCACCGCGTATCCAAAATCCTGAAAGAATTTTTCAAATACATCAGGCATCCAGTACCAACTGGGCCCCATATCAAAAGTATAACCGTTAGAAGTTTCAAACTGCCTGGCACGCCCGCCGCCACTGGAATTTTTCTCATAAACATGTACGTCATGACCTTCAGAAGAAAGATATGCCGCCGCACTTAATCCTGAAAAACCCGAACCAATTACTGCTATTCTAGACATTTTTTAATCTTTTCAGGTTTAATGGGTTTGTTTAATTCCTGTTCAAGGCTGGCTACAGAATCTAAGACTTTTGTTTTAGATCTTGTTCTAAGTTGCCCCAGAAGTTTCTTGTTACCTGAAATGAATATCTCCTGCCCGGGCAAATCTTCTTCCATTAAAGAAATATATTCCTGCGCGTCTTCCGGCAAGTCATAATGAACCATGAAAAACAGGATTTTGTTAGGTGAAGTGTCCTTTGCTGCTTCCACCATAGAATCAAATGGCAAATTGGCTCCAAGATAATTTACTTTTTTCCCTGCCGACTTTATTAGGTAACTGGCAAGAAGCAATCCTGTTTCATGAAATTCGTTTTCCGGCAGGAATAACAACCAGGACTCACTTCCAGGTTCTGCGGGCGGCAGTGCATCAATTGCGGTAAACAATTTTTGCCGAAGCAAATTACTAATGAAGTGCTCCCGTGCCGGTGGCACCGTGTTTCCTGCCCACATGAGCCCGAGACGGGTCAACATAGGATGAATTACCTCAAGGTAAGCATCCCTCATTCCATAACGCAAAAGGCAATGTGAAAAAATTTTTTCAAAATGAGCCTCATCAAAATCCATCCCGGCAGCTATGAGCTGGGAAATAAAGAACTCATTGATCTCATTGCCGCGATGCTTTTCTTCATATTCTTGAATAAGAGCGAATATCTTTTCATTGGGCATAGAGCCAATCTGTGATATTTTATATCCAGACTGCGTAAGGGTTACGATATTAAGCAATCTTCGTAACTGCGAATTATCGTAATACCTTGTATTTCCTGAAGAGCGACTAGGCTCCAATGCCTGGTACCGCTGCTCCCATACCCGAATGGTATGGGCTTTAATGCCAGAAAATTTCGAAAGCTGCGAAATTGAAAATTGATCCACTTGTTTAGCTTATTACCCACAAATTTAAACAAGAAAATGGGATAGCAAATAGAATTAAGATAATATTAGCAGATGATCCTATTGAAAATCAAATGAAAACTCACTAGTCGTCTGTTCTCACAAGGTTTTCCTATCGAAAGATTTGTTTAATATTAAGTTTCTTTTTACTACTCCTGCATCTTAACTTTATACCGTTTTAAAAAGGTGCATTTGAGCAATAATTCTTAAATTTGGCCTTGCTTATGGAAGAAAGAAAACATACCAATAAAATCGTATTAAGCAGGGGCATCAAGCTAATGGCTGCGTCCTTACCCCTTGCATTTATTGGCCCGGTAGTACTTTTTAGCAGTTTCAAAAATCAAGATCATCCATATTTTATCCCGGTGCTTATTTTTGCGCTGCTGGCAATGAGCGCTGCCATTTTTTTGATGTTCCTGGGGATAAAAAAGATCATGAAATCGCTTTTCGGCTAAATATTCTAAGTTTTTCTACTTTTACGCAGCAAAAAATGGAAAAATAAAGAGAAATTTTTGCAACGCAATCTTCCAATCACACTTGATCTTTGAAAATATTATCTTTGACAAAAATTTCAC